>OMKS01000484.1_pt1 | contig 36960 bp, 46 predicted proteins | sample 1674721 | NCBI WGS metagenome assembly OMKS01 (sample SAMN06264996, study PRJEB25208) | sediment metagenome | isolation source: hot spring sediment | place: USA: California | collected 2014-09-02 | reverse complement strand
CGCCACGCGCTCGGCGGTCAGTGGGGGTCTTAAAGGGATGAAGCCCCTTACTTCGGGTCTGAATCCCGGCCCAGGCCCAACGGAAATCCGTTGACACGGTCGTAAGGGGGTAAATCCTCTTACCTCGGGTCCGACCTGTCCCGAGTCGCAGGAGCATGCAAAAACCCATAAAGACCTAAAAGGTTGCATGACATGGAGGAACAACTGCTCCGCAGTATGGGTTTTGGAGTGACTTCAGGAGTCATCACCACCCTCGGCCTGATAGTGGGTTTGGATGCCTCCACCGGCTCCCGCATGGTGGTGCTGGGGGGTATATTGTCTATCGCCATCGCCGACGCCCTGTCAGATGCCACAGGCATGCACATCTCGGAGGAGGCGGTTTCGGGGGAAGGTGAAAAAATCTGGGGGGCTATGGGACTGACCTTCCTTTTCAAATTGCTGATGGCCCTTACATTCACCGTCCCCGTGGTCTTCCTGACGTTGCAGACGGCGGTGGTAGTCAATATAGTATGGGGCCTGTCGGTTCTGGCCGTGCTCAGTTGGAGGCTGGCCCGTCACAAGGGAGAAAATCCTTGGTTTTCCGTAGGCGAACACCTGGCAATTGCTCTTGGAGTGGTGGTTATCACCCGGTTGGTCGGCCTTTGGATAAAGGGTATTTTCGGTGGCTGATTTTAAGAAGAGTGGCTCCCCGGCAGTTGAAGCCGGGAGAGCTCAATAATCTGTACCGGGCACCATTCCGGTAATTCTCGGACCTTCAACGGGCCCATCCCCAAACCGCTTGATGAACCCTCCACCCAAGTCCGCAGGTTCCGGTTTCCACCCCATGCGGGTGGCCCGAAGACCATGACAGTCCATAGACTAACCGGCTTTATAACTTTTTAGTTATGCTTCACCAAAAGGCTCAAATCAGGAGCCGGACAGTCTGGAAGGTTTTGCCCGTAGCTATACCTTCAATAATGCTTTTCAGGGTGGTAGGGTCTATTTCCGGCACGTTGGCACCTATCAGATGGCAATTTTCCCCTTCCATTATCTCAAAAAGCAGTTCAAAGCGTTTCTGACCTGAACTGGCCACCAGAACAAAATAGTTTTTACCCCGGGCATCCTCCCCACCTTCCTTGCGTATCTTCTGGATGCCCGCGACAACGGTGGAATATGTTTTGCCCTCCTTAATTTTACTACCAATGACCTCCAAAAACCGGGACTGGGCTATCACCCGGGCCTGACTGACATCGGGAAAAATCTTGCTCACACCCACGGGCTCTTTGTGATATTCAACAGTCCAGCTACCGACCATTAAAGAAAGGGGACAAGGTGTCTAAAATAACTAACGGGCCCCACCACCACCGCCTCCAAAACCGCCACCAACTCCCCCTGAAAAACCCCTGGCTCCGCTACTGGCGGTCTTGGTGGCCAGCTGGGCCCTGGCGTGGGAACGGAGGGCGGAATAGTAGAACCAGGACATGTCCCCGCGGGTGGCGGGTGGCAGGTAGGGCAGGCTGACCCGAAGGGTCGCCATTCTTTTCAGAACCTTGTCAGCCGTGCCGAAGAGGGTGGCGAAAACCAGCCACTCACCCCACATGGACAGGTCTTCAGGCTGGTACTTCTCCATCATGGAGTAATCGGACAGGAGTTTGCGGAAGGCCTCCCATTCACGCCGTTCCTTGATGGCCTCCCGGGTGTATTTGCCGAAGACATAAGTGTCCAGCATGAACTTGAAGGCCATGAGCATGGCCTGTGAAATCAGGAGGAAAATCAGGTAGGGGGCGGCGGAGGCGAAAAGTGAAGCCAGCACTAAGCTCAGCACCAGGAAGCCAGCCATCAGGCCGGTCACCCACCATGACGCCCGGGGGTCGTAGATTTTTGTGAATTCACTTTTCATCCCAGGAAGGGGGCGATTGAGCTGGTCAATCTGATGGGAGAGGTCCATAATCCGGGTGCTGGACAGTTTTGAGATTTCCTTTTTGAAAGCTGTCATGTCCGGGTGGGCCCGGTAGAAATCCAGCAGGCGGGCCTCAAAGGGGGTGAGCGGGTGCTTGGCAGAGTCCAAGTCAGTGACCTGAACCGGCTGTCCGGGCTGACCCAGCTTCAGGTGGCCCCGCCTGACCAGGTCAAGGAGGGTGGCGTCAACGGCCTTGGGGTCTATGACCTTGCCGGGGCGGTCCCCGAACAGGTAACTAACCTCGTAGGGCCGGCGTTTGGCGGGGGCGTAGTGGAGCACTTCAGGAAGGCCGGAAACCTCCTCCTCGCGGGAGAAGCGGAAGAAAAGGTAGATAATGACTGCAAATTCAACGGCTGTTAGGCCGAAAATTACCAACTTGCCGTGGCGGGCCATCCAGGTGTATGGGATGGCCTGGCAGAGATAACGGGTGGTTTCAGCGTCAAGGCCAGTCAGAGTGCCGAACTGGCCTGAAAGGGGTTTGGCAGGAGTTGTAAGAAAGACCTCCATGAGGCCTCCCTTATAGATACTTCCCAGGTCGTGGGAAGAGCCAGAGGAGGCTCGGGGCATGGGGGTTGAAAGGAAAGTAAGGGTTTCCCCACCCACATTCACATTTATGTTTTCAATCCGGGTGCCGAAGTCGTCAAGAACTTTCCAGTGAAGGACGCATCGACCGGAGGCGGATTCACAATAGTAAGGACGCGGGATGGTGTAAGTGAATGAAAGAGTGTAGGTGCCGGGGGAGTAGCCAGAATCAGAACGGCATATAAGCTCCAGATAATTACCAGCTCTTTGTGAATAGTAACGGGTGCCGGGGGGGCATGTCTGGGTCAGGGGTTGCAGGCTGGCTTGTGGGCCGTCAAGAAGATAGGAACGATAGAGTTCATGAAAGCCGGTTTCGGTTATGACGTAAGTCAGAGTTTCGGTGGAGGTGATGAAAGTGTCGTTCAGATTGAGGTTAAGATTGAAGTCGGTGACGTAATACTCTGATGGGCCGTGGCCGTAGGGCACGACGGTGATGAGCAGAAAAACTAAAGGAATAAAAAGAATAAAGAAAAGTCGGGTCCGTTCTTCCATGGCGTGTGCCTCCACAGACCTCAGAAAACTTTGGTGTCCGGCCTTTTCTCAATGCCTTCCTCAAACTGGAGGTAGTCCTTCTTGGTGAAGCGGAAAATGCCCGCCACGATGTTGGTGGGTATTCTTTCAGTCATCACGTTGAAGGTCTGCACCTGGTCGTTGTAGAGATAGCGCATGCGGGAAATTTCGTCCTCCAGGCTCTGGATGCTGTCCTGAAGGGGCTTGACAGTCTCCATGGCTTTCAACTTGGGGTAGTTCTCGGCCACGGCCACAATCTTGCCAAAGACCGTACGGGCCAGCCCGTCGGCCTCCTGCAACCCCTGAGGCGTATCCAGGTTCATGTTCCTCATGCGGGTCACCCCTTCCAGGGTTGACTTCTCGAATTTGAGGTAGCTGGAGGTCGTGTCCACCAGCTGGCCAATCATGTCGGCCCTTTTTTTCATGGCCACCTTTATCTGGTTGAAGGTGTTCTCAATGCCGTTGCGGAGGCCCACAAAACGGTTGTAGCTTCCGAAAACCAACAGCATCAGGACCACCGCAACCACGGCGGCAATTATCCATCCTATCATGGAAAGGGGATGAGGAGGAGGCTATTAAAGCTTGCCTTTGCCGGGAACCGCCCGGTGGAAAAAATTTCCAAAACCGTTATTTAGATCGGCAAATAAAATGAGTATGGACGCTCAAAACAAAAAAATAGTCGGCCTTTTGTGGAAGGATGGCCGGATGAAGCTCAAAGACATCTCCAAAAAGGTTAACCTGCCCGTGACTACCGTCTTCAATCGCCTGAAGAAAATGCAGGACACCGGTCTGGTCCGGGTGCGGGCCGAGGTGGACTGGAAACAGCTGGGCTACGGGCTGGAAGCCTTTGTGTTCCTGAATGTAGATACCTCCTCGCGGAGGGTGAACCAGGAGAAGCTGGCCCAGGACTTGGCTCGGGCTCCCGGTGTGCTGGAAGCCTCAGTGGTGACCGGCAGTAAGGACCTCATCCTGCGGGTGGTCAGCAAGGACATGGACGAGCTGAGCGACCTGGTGCTCAAGAAACTGCGGGACTTTGACGGGGTGGCTTCCACGGAAACCTTAGTAATCATGAAAAAGGCCGAAGCTGACCGTTCACTTTTCATGCGGTAGGTTGGCTGTCTTCGGCTTTGGGTTGGTTGTGTCAGGGATTAACACCACTTTTTTGCGGGAGGTTTGGCCGGACACCAGCCTGATGCAGGAAACGGGCAGGCCGAGGTGGCGGGCTAATAATTTCAGGACGGCCAGATTGGCTTGGTTGTTTTCAGGGCGGGCCCTCGTCCAGACTTCGGCATGGCCGGCCTCTTTGTCCAGAACGACCCGGTCCTCCCCTGCTCCGGGATGGACCCTGACTTCAAGTTTCACGTCCACACCCGGAACATCCTGAAGTCCGCGGTCTCCACATCGGCTATAAGCAACTCCCCGTCCTCCATCTCCACCCAGTCCCGGGTCTTCAGGGGAGAAGAAGAAACCTGAAGGGTGGAGAAGCCGTTGTCGTGGTGCCTGTAAAAGAGGCGGTTGTCCTTGCCGTATTTCATTTTGAAGGCAAAAAGTTTGGCTCCGTCTGTGAGCAGGAAGTTGAGAGTGGAGGCCCGGAGCTCTCCCGACGCCACCTGACGGTCCAGCTTGCGGAAGGCCGTCCGGATGCCAAAGAGGGGCCGCTTGTGGTCGTCTATGTGCTGGATGATGAAATGCATGAGGGCCTCGGAGTCGGTGTCCCCCTCCAACCTGTCGTAGCCGCCCCTCAGCTGGTACTTGAGGGCGCGGGAGATTGAGCCGTTGTGGGCAAAAATATAGTCACGGAAGTGGAAAGGATGGGCGTTCACTTCCCGGATATTACCCTTGGTCATCTTGCGCAGGTGGGCCACCACCACGGGGGAAACGGCCTGGCGGGCCACCCTCAGATAAGACGAATCGTAGAGAGCCTGTCGGGGGCTTTTCTGAATGATGGGCCCGTCTCGACCGAACCAGCCTATGCCCCAACCATCAGAGTGGACGGTAGATAGGTGGCGGAAATAGAGCAGGTCCTCTTCAGGGGGTTGAGCGGGCGACGTAACCGTAGCAAATAACCGACACACAACCATAATAACGGACGAGGAACTATTTTTGCTTTTGCGAAAAGAGGTCAGGCTTGAGAAAAGGGGCCAGAGCCAGATGGAGACTGTGTTTGCAGAAATCCAGACGGGTGATACGGTTGTCAGTGAAGACTCCCACAGCACCTTCCTTGTGCTTGATGTTGTGGGTGTTCATAAGACCGTCCATCACGGGGCCAAGCTCTCCGCCGTCCTTGATGCCCTTGGCCACGGGGGGTGGCAGTTCGTGCATGCCAGAGGTTCCCAGACCGACCCGGTCGTCAGGGTGGAGCACGGCGGTAGCGTTGAAAGACATAAGTCTGTCGCCCAGCCAGGTGAGGCCCCCTTCAAGGCCCACCCAGAAGTCGGCATCGGGAACCAGTTCACGGGCTGACTTGGCCCGGGCCAGTGCTCCCAAAAAGGTCTCGTTGCTGAAGGGCTGGTCTGAGACTCCGGATTCCGCGGGGACCCCCTTCACCTCCACATCACCGAAGTGGTCTGAGAACACTTCACGGACGGCCTGGAGCTTAACGGGGTTCTGGGAGCCCACTACGACTTTCATAGAAACCGTGAAGAGGATACCTTAAAAGAGTATAAGGCTTAGGTTGGAGTGGACCGTATGAACTTCGCCACGGCGGGCATACCTTTGGAGTGCTCCGGCATGGGCTCCGAGGAGGGGGTGCGATGCGTCCGGAAACTGGGTCTGGACGGCATGGAGCTGGAATTTGTCCGCGGAGTCAATATGGGGCTGGAACTGGCCGGCCGGGTGGGGCGGGTGGCCCGGGAACTGGACGTGGTGCTGACTGCACACGGGCCCTATTACATCAATTTACTGTCCAAGGAAAGGGCCAAACGGGAGGCCAGTGTGAAACGGGTGCTGGACACCGCCAGGGTTGCGGTGGCCGCCGGGGCCTGGTCCATCACCTACCACGCGGCATATTATCAGGGCCTGGGTAAAGAGAAAGCCTATCAACAGGTCAGGAAGCTTACGAAAGAGATAGTGGAAACTCTTCAGAGGGAGGGGGTGAAAATCTGGGTCCGGCCGGAGACCACGGGCAAGGCCACCCAGTGGGGGGACCTTGAGGAAATAGTGAAGCTGAGTCGGGATGTGGAGGGGGTCCTGCCCTGTGTGGATTTTTCACACCTGCACGCCCGGACGGCGGGCAAGTTCAACTCAAAAAGTGAATGGGAGGGGGTCATGAAAAAACTGGAGGATGGTTTGGGTAAAGAGGCTTTGAAAAACATGCACATCCATCTGTCCGGTATCAACTACGGCCAGAAGGGGGAGCTCAACCACCTGGTGCTGGCGGACAGCGACCTGAAGTGGCAGGATTTGCTGGAAGTTCTGCGGGATTTTGGTTGTTGTGGCGTAGTGGTGTGCGAGAGTCCCAATATTGAAGGTGACGCCCTGCTTATGAAGGGGTTTTGGGAAAGTATGAGTTAGGAAGGAGGCGCCTGCTGATGCAGAAGTTCTGGAAAGCCATTTAAGGCGGGAGGCTTAGTTCCAACATGACAGCCAATGTGCCCTTCTTCTTCGGCCTGGTCGCGGGAATCCTCGCAGGCGTGGTCAGTTTTATACGCAAACACAGCTGGCTCCGGGCTCTGGGAATGGCCCTGTTGTTTTTTGCAGGCTTCGCGATGCTCCCTCTGAACGGAATTTTTACAGGGGTTGTGCTGGCTTTAGCCCTGACTGAACTGGCCTATCGGCTGACACGCAGGAAGTGGCTGTCCCTTCTGGTTGCCCTGCCGGGGGTGGTTCCGGCCGCCTGGGCATCTGCAGGTCTGTTCCAGCTTTATTTTCTCCAGAATCTCTCGGCAACCAGTTTAGGGTCCGCTCTGGCCAAAGGTGTGGGGTTGGGCCTGCTACTATTATACTATGTGGGCAGTTCAATCGTGGGCTATCTGGCCACCGTAGTGGGGGTCACCCTGCTCAGAAAGGCTTAGGGGTTATAAACCCGGAAGGGTTTGGGAAACATGCTTGCAGAACGGAATTCTACGCTGACCTACGCCATACGGGAAATTGCATCCAAGGCCGCCGAGGCAGAGGCCCGCGGAAAACAAGTGCTCAAACTCAATATAGGGGACCCGTTGAAATATCCCGAGGACTTTCCTGTTCCGGAGGCTTTTGTGAATGGAATAAAAAACAATCTTCACAGAGGTTTCTATTCACCCAGTGAAGGAGTGCGGGAGCTACGCCAGGCCATAAGTGAATGGGAAACCCGAAAGGGGGCGGGTATTGACCCCAAACATGTGTTCGTGGCCAACGGGGTTTCAGAGGCCGTGTTCGGTCTGTTCGGGGTGATGCTCAATCCGGGGGATGAAGTGGTGATCCCTCGCCCGGTATATCCGATTTATGAGGCTTACGCCCGTTTCTTCGGGGCCAGGCCGGTCTTCTATGACGCCCGTAACCCGGATGTTGAGGAAGTTCAAAAATTAGTGAACGCCCGGACCAAAGCCATCGTGGTTATCAACCCCAACAATCCTCTGGGGGTGGTCCACCCTGCGGGTTTTGTGAAGGGCCTGACTGAACTGGGCCCGTTGGTAATTTCCGACGAGATATACGACCTGATGACCTTCGGTGTGAAGCCTGTGAATGCAGGGAGGCTGGCGGACAGCAACCTGGTGGTACTGAATGGATTCTCCAAAGTTTTTCTGGCTCCGGGCTACCGCCTGGGCTACGCCTGTTTCAAAGATGCCGGAGAGCTAGAAGAGGGTTTCGTCAGATATCTCCGGTCGCGGTTGTGTTCCAACACTCCCATGCAGTATGGAGCTGTAGAAGCCATCCGGGAGGGGGGGAGCTGGATAAAAGAGACCAACCGAAAACTGGAAACCCGGCGGGACGCGGCCTACGAGGGCCTGCGGGGTTTGGGGCTGGAAGTCCCCAAGCCGGAGGGGGCTTTTTACATTTTCCCGGGGATTGGCGGGGACGACCTGGAATTCGCCCTCGGCCTGATAGAGGAGGAAGGGGTAGCCGTGGTCCACGGCTCCGGCTTCGCCGACCCCGGCCACTTCAGGATGGTCTTTTTGCCTCCTGAAGAGCAGATAAGAGAAGCTGTAGAACGGATTGGGCGGTTTCTGGAGAGGCATCCCGAACACAGATAGGTGAAGCTTTTAAGGGGCGGGGCGTACGGTTAATCCAGATGGGAAGCTGGACAAACCGGGATGTAATATCCCTTCGGGATTTTTCAAAATCAGACCTCCTTCATTTGTTTGAGAAAACAAAGGAGGTCAAAGAAGGTAGGTATGGACAGCTTGACAAAACAGTGGCCCTCTTGTTTTTTGAGCCTTCCACCCGGACTTATGGGTCTTTTGATAGTGCAGCCAAGCGTATGGGTTGTAAAGTCATAGGCATTCAGGACCCCGATACCGCCTCCCTGAAAAAGGGGGAGAGCACATATGACACCGTCAGAATGTTTGTGGGCTATGGGGCGGATGCCCTGGTCATCAGACACCCGCGGGCGGGAGCCCCCAAATATGTGGCTGAAGCTTTTGATGTGCCCGTGATTAACGGCGGGGACGACGGCCACGAACACCCCACCCAGGCCATGCTGGACCTTTTCACCATTTGGGAAAAGTTCGGGGGGTTTGAGGGCCTGAAAGTGGGCATTATGGGAGACCTCAGGTACGGCCGGACGGCATCCTCTCTGGCCTACGGCCTAGCCAAGTGGGGGGTCCGGATGAGGTTCATCGCTCCGGACCTGTTACAAATTCACTGGAGAAACGACAGGCTGGAGGAGCAGTTACGGGAGATGGGGGCGGATTTTGAAAAAACGGACCAGGTGAAACTGGATGACCTGGATGTGCTTTATGTGACCCGCATACAAAAAGAGCGGTTTGTGGATGAAACGGAATATAAAAAAGTGAAAGGCTCCTTTCATCTGGGACAGAACAGTTTGAAGGGTGTAAAAAACAAAATGATAATTCTGCACCCTCTGCCCCGGGTGGATGAACTATCGCCGGATATTGACAGGATGGACCATGCCTGGTATTTCAGGCAGGCCGAGAACGGGCTTTATGTCAGAATGGCCCTGCTGGAGCTGATACTTGGTGATTGAATGGGAGACTTATTGGTAAACCGACTGAAGAACGGCATAGTGATTGACCATGTGGTTTCAGGAAAAGGTATTCACATAATCACTCTGCTGGCGGAAAAAACTGCAGGCCATCGGGTAATTCTGCTTCAGCATGCAGAAAGCCGGAAGATGGGGACCAAGGACCTTATCAAACTTGAAGATGTTAAACTGGAAGACACAGACCTGCAGTTCATCTCCCTCTTCGCCCCGAATGCAACTGTAAATTTTATTGAAAATGAGGAAGTGGTCCGCAAACACTCGGTCAAAGCTCCGGAGATGGTAAGTGGTCTGATAAGATGTCCCAACGCGAGGTGCATCACCAACGACCCCGGCGAGGCGGAGTTTCTGGTGAGCCGGCTAAAACGCGTCAAAACCGGCTATATTTGTGATTACTGCGAGCAGGTCTGGACAACGAAAACCTATCCGGATGGCTGGTCCGCAAATAAAGTCGGTGTTTGAAGACGGGGGAATAAATATTTAAACCACTACAGGGTAGTAATGGGTATGGCATCTAACGCAGGCATGGCATCTAACGCAACCATGCGACCCGTAAAGGGGGGCTGGGAGATTTATTTAGATACGGGCTTGAGCTTCAGTTTGAATGGAAAGGGGTTCAACTCCATAGGAGAAGGGAAACATCCTGTTTTTGAGGTGGCAGAGGCATTCCAATACAAAAAGGGGGTGGAGGGAGCCGAGATGCCTGAAGGTTGGGAGTTCCGCTGGAACAAACTGGTTCCAACCAACCCTGAAAAAGAGGTGCCTGCCAACGCCGCAGTCAGATATGCTGGGATGGACCGCTATCAATTTCAAAAAAGGACTTTCATTAACAAAGAGACCCCTAAAAATTTGGGTGAAATAGGGGAGGAATCCAAGAATGAGTTGATAAAAACTCTCAATTCTTATGTTGATGCCAGAGCCACTGGAAAATCTTTCAAGAAAGCCTTTGAAAATAAAGAGACCAGTTATGTCAAATTGGCCCAAAAAATGGAAGGTATACTGGTTAAGTTCGGGGACCAGATTGTTGATGTTCTGCCTCTTGAGTCTCTGGTTAAGTATTCGGATGTTAAAGGTTTGAAAGGTACCTTTGAAAAGAAAGACCTTGAAAAAATTCACAAAGAGCATTATGCAGAAGAAGCAAGTAAACAAGGGGGTATAGTCACCTACGTTTTCCCCCAGTTGGTTCAACTGAACGGAAAAATCCAATTACTGTCAGTAGATGAGCGGAAGTTCAGGAAAATTTATGGGGAAAAGGCTACCGAACTCCTGGATTACACGGCGGGTGGTGGAACGCTTTCTCACAACATCACCCTGGACACCAACGGCTCCATACGCTGAAGTTTTAAAGTCACAGTCGGAAACCAAAGGTGCTTGAGTCGCGGATAAAGCAATTGTTGGAGAATAAAGAGCTGGTTCCGCAGATTGAAGCCCGCATGGCCGAGTTCTCCCGCGGGAGGGACTGGCAGGAGCTTTTCAGTGAATTATGTTTCTGCATCCTGACGGCCAATTACACGGCTGAAGGGGGTATGCGGATACAGCAGAAGCTGGGGTTTAATGGTTTTTACAAAGGGGGCTACGATGAGCTGGCACAAAAGTTAGCGGCCAACGGCCACAGGTTCCCGAATGCCCGGGCGGACTACATTATTGACGCCCGGAAAGTGGCCAAGGACCTACCGAGAGTTTATGATTTCAAAGGCAAGGACGCAAGAATATGGTTACAGGGGGTCAAGGGTCTGGGTATGAAGGAGGCCAGCCACTTCCTGAGAAACATAGGCTTTACAGATGTTGCCATATTGGACAGGCACATTCTGGGCCTGCTGGCGGAGCACGACCTCATTCTGAAGATGCCCAAAAATATGAGCAGACCGCAGTATCTAGAAACCGAGAAGGTGATGGAGGGCCTGTCAGACAGGACGGGACTGGACCTAGCCCGATTGGATCTGTATATGTGGTATCTGAAAACTGGCAAGCTACTTAAATGAAGTTTGGTGGAATTGACATGGTCAATGACAAGCCAACGCTCAACTTCTTTTTTGAGATGGCCATGCTCAAAAGAATTAAACATGAAGGTTGGAGAGTTGTGGGGGTTGAAACCCCGGACAGTGTTGCAGAACACGCCCTGCGCGCCGCTCAGATAGCTTATTTTCTGGCTTGCGAGGAGGGGCACCCGGAACCGGAAAAGGCCAGTCTGATGCTGGTCTTCCACGATATGGCCGAGGCCAGAGTGGGGGATATGCATAAGATTGCCAAACGGTATGTCATGGCTGATGAACTGGCCGCTGTGCGGGACCAGACCGACCCGTTGGGGGAACCCGGACGGCGAATCCGCAAGTTGTGGGAGGAGTTTGAGGCCCGGGAGACTTCTCTGGCCAAAATAGCCAAGGACGCCGATTTGCTGGAACAGGCCCTGGCCGCCAAGGAATATATGGAAAGAGGCTACAAATTCGCAGATGATTTTATCAACAATATCAAGAAGATACTTAACACCAAGACTGCCCTGCGGTGGATGAAGCAAATCACCAGGATGAACTCCAACGACTGGTGGCAGGGGCTCAAGAAACTGGAACCCCAAAAAAGAAAGTGAAATTGCATTCACTTTGTTTTGTGTTTGTGGCCAGAGAATTTGATGGCATCCCAAATGAAACCGAAGAGGCCAGACCTTTCTGGGTTCATAAGGACGCGGTGCCGTTGGACAGGATGTGGCCTGATGATGAGTTCTGGCTCCATCATGTGCTGAATGGCAAGAAGATATACGGACGGTTTGATTTCAGGGAGTGGAAGCTGGTAAAACACAAGGTCCGGCTGTTGGAGGACCTTGACGGGGTTTAAGCCTCGTAAAACTGGTTTTTGGCCCGGAGCTCCTTGTCTTTATTGGAGTCCTGCTTGTTGATGCGGGGCCGGCGACTCTCAGGATCGCGACGGAGGGTGATGTCCACCTCCTTCAGGAATAGGTTCATGGCTTTGGAGGAGGGCAGAGGTGAGGATGCATGACCTTCTTTGCCGGGCTGACCTGTGAACACCATGATACGGTCACTGAGGTAGTCCATAAGCATGAGGTCGTGCTCCACTACCAGAGCAACCTTCTCGCGGGCCTGGGTGAGGCGACGGATGAGCTTGGCCGTATTCACTCTTTGTTCACTGTCCAAATAGGCCGACGGCTCATCCAACAGATAGAGGTCGGCCTCCTGGGCCAGACACAAACCGATGGCCACCCGTTGTAGCTCGCCCCCGCTGAGGGCTGAGGCCGAGCGGGTAAGCAGGTGTGAAAGACTCAGGGGGGTGTATATGTCGCGGTTGAGGTTAATGGCAGGGTCCACCGGGATAGACTTGAAGAGCACAGCCACAGGAGCCCCTGACGGTTCCACGTATTGAGGTTTGTAGCTGACTTTCAGGTTGGCGGTGGCTCCGTCAAACTGGCCGGTGGTTGGTTTGAGCTGGCCTGCCAGCACTTTGACCAGAGTGGTCTTGCCCAGAGCGTTACGACCCAGAATACCCACCACTTCACTTTGCTTCAGGTCGCCGGCGGGGGAATGGAGGACGAAATCCCCCAAATCCACTGTGAAGTCCGGGAAGCTGACTATGCTCCGGGAACCGGTCTCGCTGGAAGGTTTTGACAGGAATTTCAGGGGGCTGTCCCGCACCCTCATATTCTCAGCCTTTAGGAAGCCGTCCAGAAATTCGTTGATGCCGACCCGGGTGTTTTTTCTGAGGGAGACCACGCCAAAAACCCCCGGCCGGCCGTAGAGCACATTCACTGTTTCGGCCAAATAGTCCAGCATGATGAGGTCGTGTTCAATCACGAAGACCCGCGGGGCGTATTTGTGAATGATGTCGGCAACGCGGATGCGTTCATAAACATCCAGGAAGGAGCCGGGTTCGTCAATGATGACCAGGTCGGCCTTCCGCAGGAGGGCGGCGGCGATTGCCACCTTCTGCAGTTCGCCCCCGCTCAAGTCCTTGAGTGAACGGGAAAGGATGTGGGAGATGCCCAGGTCATGGGCCACCTCGTCGGCCTTACCCCGCTCATCAACCTTGGCCAGCATGTCCCTGACGGTGCCGGTGAAAAGCTTGGGAATGACAGTGACCTCCTGAGGCTTAAAGGCCACCCGGAGTTTGCCGTCGTAGAGGTCCTTGAAGTGGGTGCCCAGCTCGGTACCGGCATAGACCTCAAGGACTTTTTTGCGGGCCCCCTCGGGAGTATCCGCCCCAAAGTTGGGGACGAGCTGGCCGGCAAAGATGCGGGCCAGAGTGGATTTGCCCGTGCCGTTGGGACCGAGGAGCCCAACCGACCCTGAAGGGGAGGGAAGGCCGAAGAGAGAGAAACCGTTGTGACCGTAGCGGTGGGTCATGGCCCCCGTCTCTTCAGGCAGGTTGACCACGCTGATGGCTCCGAAGGGACACTTATGGACGCAAATGCCGCAGCCGATGCAGAGGTCCTCCTGGATGGAGGCCTTCTCCCCGATGGTGATGATGGTCTGGCCACCGCGGGCCACCGGGCAGAACTTGAGGCACTCCGAGGCACATTTTTTGGGAACGCACTTGCTCTTGTCAATCACCACTATTCTCATGGAAAGGGATGGCTTTTCTGGTTTAAAACAGCTGAGGGTCAAGCCGACCCCGCGGGTCGGCTTCGGGGGGTCAAGGGGGGCGACTCGTCCCGAGTGCGAAGCACGAGGCTGGCTTGAGGGCCAGTCCCGAGTGCGAAGCACGAGGGATAAGCCCCCTTGAGAGGTTAAATATGCCCCCGGCCTATGTCTGGGGTGGCCCTCACCGAATGTGAAATTTACTTCAAAATCTCCGACTTCGGCAGGTTCCAGGAAAAACTGCAAAAGCTGGGCGGGGTGCTGAAGGGGCCCTATAAGGCTACGGATTTTTACTATCAGCCTGTCCGGGATTTCTGGAACCCCGAGGCCCGCACCATCCGCATCCGGGAATGGGAAAAACCTCCCCTCCCGGCCACCATCTACATCACCCGCAACAAGGTGGTGGAATTCGGGAAACGCAAATACTGGGAGTTGACGCCACCTTACAGCAGGCTCAAACTTTTTGAGGGGGAATTGGAAACGGGAAAGGAGGTGCTCAAGGACCTGGGCTTTGAACCCTGGATAGTTGTGGAAATTCTGGACGGTCGCCTGTGGCATTTTCCCCAAGAGGGCTGGCAGTTTTATCTGGCTCTGGAAAAATACCGCACCCTGGGCTGGGTGAGTCGTATGGGCTTCGTGGGAACCTCCCCCAAAGGTGCCATCTCCAACATGAAAGAGGCTCTGAAAAAATTGAAAATACCTTCAGGTAATGCTCATATCAAAAGCCTGCCCGTGCTCATGGCCGAGAAGCAGGGGGGCATGAAACGGGCCAGTGAGAAAGTGGTGCTTCAGGCCAAAAAGGACCGGGCCACCGTTAATGCCAAAGTAAAGGCGGAGTTTGAAGTCCGGCTCAAAAGGTTCAAGAAGAAAGTGGAGAAGGAGTGGTTGAAACAGGAAAAGGAGCACCAGAAAGAGGAGAAGGCCCGCAAGAAAGCCCAAAGCAAACCCGCCAGAAAAGGCGGACGGACGCCTGCGAAGAAACCCAAACGGAAAAAGAAGTAGGGGGAACCGGAGAGCCGGCCCCTGATGGAGTTGGCGACATAAACCATTTAAAGTGTGGAGCCAGAGCCCGTATGCAGTATGAGTTTTTGACATACGCGCTGGAAGTGAACAAGGGCAATTTTGCAGTTAAGGCCCAAGGCATAAACCTCCATCGGAAGATTATCAACCTTAATAACAAAACCCAGGGTGAAAAAATCAAACAAGCCTGTGAAAAATGGCACATGCCCGCATCCAAGAAAAAACCACCCGAAGAAAGACTGTTGGCGGATGTCTGGGAAAATAATGGCAAGGCCATCCTTCATGGCGAGCTGAAGACAGGTTACGAATGTCTGCAGAGAAGAAGTTCAGAAGTCCGCTCACCCAAATGGCGCAAGCTGGAACAAAAATACCAGAAAGGCTGGGTTATCCGGACGGGTCACGATTTTGAGCTCCAGGTCGTTGGCATTATACCGGGCACAGCCATCGGCAACTTACGGGATTTGGCGAGTGTGCAAAAAGCTGACATGAAAGTTTACCCCGACAAATGTCTGGACATTATTGAGGGGTGCTATGAAAACTTTGAATGCCCCTCCCTGCCTGCGGAGGCCTATTACACGAGGGCTCATAAAATCTGTCATATCCTGGACTTGTTAGGCATGGAGGACGCCATGGAAGAAACGGCGCTGGGCTTTGTAAGAAGGTTTGAACCCAAAATCTACAAACTGGATTATAAGCGTATATCAGAAGTTACAGGGTGCGTGCTGGTGGGGAAATATAGTGAGAAAGGCCAGGGCACACGCAGGTTCAATGTGGCAACTGCCATCCGACAAAAGGGCGACGGCAAGCCGGAAGCTTGGTTTGAAACCTATTTGAGGAAGCAGATACGCATCAGATTCATGCCGGACGACACCTGCTGGACTTACTTCAAAGATGACGGAGAAAAGGAACTGGATGCCCTCATCACTCAATAATCTCAATCTCAATGTGGACGTTCTCGGGAACCTGAAGCCTCATAATCTGCCTCATGACCCTGTCGTCTAGACCGACATCCACCACACGCTTGTGGATGCGCTTCTCCCATCTTTCCCAGCGGTTGGTGCCCTCGCCGTCCGGGGACGTTAGGGTGGTGACCTTCAGTTTCTTGGTGGGCAGGGGGATGGGGCCTCCGACCTTGACGCCAGCCTTCTGGCCCAGTTTGCGGATTTCCCAGGCAATGCCCTCCACGACTTCGGGCTTGATGCCGCTGAGTTTGATGCGTGCTTTTCTCATGGACTCACTTCATGGAGGGTGTTCCGGGGTTTTAAAAGCTTGTTATTCCACATGAGGGTGCGTATGGGCTTCCGCATTCTCCGTGTCCTTCCTTATGCGTTGGGCCTCTTTTTCCAGCTTTTCCGGAATAGGGCGGCCCTGTTTTTTCAGGTAGTCGTAGATGGCCATCTTAAGGGCGTCAACGGCCAGCACGGAGCAATGGACTTTGACGGGGGGCAGGCCTCCCAGCTCCCGGACCACGTCCTGGTTGGTCATGGCCATGGCCTGCTCCAGGGTCTTGCCCTTGGCCAGCTCGGTGGCTATGGAGCTGGTAGCTATGGCCGCCACGCAGCCCAGAGTTTTGAATTTGACGTCGGCGATGACTTCCTTCCCGGCGGGGTTTTTGCCGACCCGGATAAAGAGGTGCATGACGTCGCCGCACACCACGTTGCCCACCTCGCCCACGCCGTCGGCATCGGGCATGTCCCCCATGTTGATGGGTTTCAGGAAATAGTCCATGACTTTCTGGTTATACATTCACTCCCTCCTCCAAGTTGCACTCATGCTTCTTAACTGTTTCACTTCGTCCTTGAGGACCTCCACCACATAGTCCATCTGCTCCAGGGTGTTCTCCCAGCCAAGACTCATGCGGATGCTGGCGTGGGCCAGCTCGGGTTTCCGGCCTATGGCCATCATGGTGTGGCTGGCCTCCAGGGTGTTGGAGGAACAGGCCGAGCCCGTGGAGGCCGCGATGCCGTGGGCATCCAGACGGAGGAGGAGAGCTTCACCTTCCACTCCCGGAAAAGAAAAGTTGGTGTTGTTGACCAGCCGTTGGGTGGGGTGGCCGTTGAGGAGGGCTCCGGGGATTTCCGCCAGAACGCGTTTGATAAGATGGTCGCGGAGGGTCTGCATGTGTCTGTTCTTCTCCGGGGAGGCAAGGCTGACGGCCTTGCCGAAGCCCATAATTCCATGGACGTTGATGGTTCCGCTCCGGTGGCCGAATTCGTGACCCCCGCCGTGGAGGAGTGGGACCAGCTTGGTGCCTTGTTTGACTACCAGAGCCCCCACACCTTTGGGGCCATAGATTTTGTGGGAGTTGATGGTTATGAGGTCCAGGTTCAAATCCTTGAGGTTCAGGGGCTCTTTGGTGAAGCTCTGGCAGGCGTCGGTGTGGAAGAGGATGGCAGGGTTGGCGGTTTTTATGACCTGACCAATTTCCTTGAGGGGTTGGACGGTGCCAATCTCGTTGTTGGCGTGCATGATGGTCACCAGAAAAGTTTCGGGGCGGATGGCAGATTTCAAGTCTTCGGGGTTCACCATGCCAAATTCATCAACATCCAGATAAGTTACAGCAAAACCGCGAGACTCCAGCCACTTGCAGGCGTTGAGGACGCAGTCGTGCTCAGTTTTCTGGGTGATTATGTGGCCCTTCAAGCCAGAAGCTTCTCTGGTGAAGGCGACGCCTTTGATGGCCCAGTTGTTGGCCTCGGTGCCACCGGAGGTAAAAATCACTTCCCGGCACATTATGTTTAGCTTGTCAGCTATCTGCTCCCGGGCCAGGTCGACAGCCTTCCTGGCCTCGCGGCCCCATTTGTGGAGGCTGGAGGCGTTGCCGAATTGCTCCGTGAAGTAGGGCTGCATGGCCACCAGAACCTCGGGATGGATGGGAGTGGTCGCGGCGTGGTCCAGATAAACTTCCATAAACCCGAAGGGGGACGGAGTTTATAAAATTAACAGTGTTAAAGTTCAGTGGCACGCCCCCGGTAAAAACTTTAAGTCCCAAGCGAGGGAGCCCGGCGTGGAGCTGTATCTTGACACTAATATTTACATGGCCTTTTCCAACATGGATGAAGAGTGGTACTGCCAAGCCCAGCAACTTTTGACCGACATAGTTTCCTGCAAACACTCCATACTCTTCTCTGATTTGGTTGAAAGAGAACTGGAGAAAAAATCCAGGGAGAAAAAAGTCAATTACCGTAAGCATCTGGACCAGTTGTCCAAAATCCCTAACAAAACCAGAAAGCTGGAGATTAGAGAGAATACAAGGAAAATCGCGAAGGATATTCATATACATCACCCCGACTGTGTTCATTTGGCTATCTGCAAAGAAAACGGTGTGGTATTGGTGTGTTTTGATTATGATGCAGTTGAAGAGGCCAAAGAAAACGGCATCACCGCCCTGCATTTCACAGAGCTCTGGACCATTTAGGATGAGGCAGCCTTAAGCTTGTCCCTGACCGCATAGGCTTGGGAGACCAGAAGGGGGTCATCAAGTTTGAAGATTGAGTTGGGATAATCAAAATCAACTGCACTCTTTTCCAGAGCCGTGCCGGAGTCAGTGAGTTGAATAACGTCACATTTGCCTTTTCTCTGCCGGGTGATGAGCCCTCTCCGAACCATTGAGTCGACAAAGGCTTTCAGCTCGCGGGAATACGGACCATATTTATAATCCCTGAAGGGGAAGGGGAGGGGGACGCCATGCTCATGTTTCAGGAGAAAGACCAGCTTCTGGAAACGCTTGACTCCAAACACGGCCCCACCCTGGAGTCTAATAATCCTTAGAAGGGTGGTTGTGACTATGTCCTCAACCATTGATAGATTTAGGCTTTGGAATTATAAAAGCTCACCTAATACGACCAATAATACCGCTAAGCTACTGAGCCAATGCAAGAAACCAAAAATAAAAGAAAGAAAGGGTGAGGTCGTTAGACCTCACATAACTTTCTCCTTCAAGTCAATTATCATACCGACTCCCACAGTCATACCCATGTCACGCATGGAGAAGCGTCCCAGAGGCGGGATGTCTTTGTACTTCTCGGCACACATGGGCTGGTTGGGGGTCAGCTCGACAATGGCGGCGTCACCGGTCTTGATGAAGTCCGGATTTTCAGCAGCCACCTGACCGCTCTTGGGATCCAGCTTCTTCAGAAGTTTGGTAATCCTGCATGCCACCTGAGAGGTGTGCATGTGGAAGACCGGAGCATAGCCGACCGCAATCACAGTCGGGTGGTTCAGAACCACCAGCTGGGCGGTAAAACTCTCCACTACGGTGGGCGGGTTGTCAGCGGGACCTGCAACGTCACCCCTCCGGATGTCGCCTTTGCCGACGCCACGCACGTTGAAGCCGACGTTGTCGCCGGGGCGGGCCTCCTGCAACTGCTGGTGGTGCATCTCAATAGACTTTACTTCACCACCCACGTTGGAGGGCATGAAGCTAACCTTGGAGTTGACCTTCAGCACACCGGTTTCCACTCTCCCAACAGGCACGAGGCCTATACCCGAGATTGAGTACGAGTCCTGGATGGGTAACCTCAGGGGTAGAGCCGCCAGAGTATCGGTGTTGGGAGGTTCAAAGTTGTCAATAGCATCCAGCAGAGTCGGGCCCTTGTACCAGGCCATGTTCTCGGACTTCTTGCAAATGTTGTCGCCCTTGTAACCGGAAGTCGGGATGAAGGCTATCTTGGTGAGGTCAAAGCCCATCATCTTGAGGTCCTTCTCCAGGTCGGCCTTCACCTCGTTGAATCTCTTCTCGTCATAGTTGATCTCGTCCATCTTGTTGACGCAAACTGCCAGTTGGTTGATGCCGGCGGTCTTGACCAGAGTTATGTGTTCCTTGGTCTGGGCCTGGGGGCCCTCCTTGCCGGAAACCATGAGCACTGCGGCGTCGGCCTGACTGGCCCCGGTAATCATGTTTTTAACAAAGTCTTTGTGACCGGGGGCGTCAATAACCGTGATGTAGTGCTTGTTGGTCTTGAACTCATGGTGGGCGATGTCGATGGTCAAACCACGTTCGCGCTCCTCCTTGAGTCGGTCCATAACGAAAGCGAATTCCCAGGTAGCCTTACCACCTTTGTCCGCCTCCTCCTTGAGTTTCCTCATCACATTCTCAGGCACGTGCCCTGTATCATAGAGCAAACGGCCTACGGTAGTGCTTTTACCGTGGTCCACGTGTCCCACGAACACAACATTTAAGTGGGGTTTTTCTGCCATATCTTCTCACCTCATTTTAGCGTATTTTACAGCTGACCAACCACTCAGACGTGGTTTTTTAAATATATGCCTCCCGCACCCCCCCCTGGGAGAGCTTTTAAACGGAGAAAATCAAGTTAAGGGTGGCGGGAACCACCACCCCCGGGATTATGGAGTCCTCCGAATGCGGAATGGCTTCCTACCTGAAAAAAATAGAGGCTTTCAGGCAGGTTCTGGAAAAAGAGGCGGTCTATTTTGCAAAAGAGCTTGAAAAAAGAGGTCTTCAGGAAACTGCGCCCGCCTTAGCAGGGAGTGGGGAAGACCGGGAGGTCATCCTGAAGCACAGGATTTACCGGAGTCTGGTTGAAGTAACCGGAAAGATGCCCGGAATGCTGGATGCCGGGGATAAGAATGATTTTAACAGGAAACGAACCGAAGTCCTGGGGGAACTCATCGGCAACGCAAAGAGTTACGCCACCCTTCTGGGAGAAGACCCACAGGGTAGAGTGAATGAAATTGAAGGCCTGCTCAAAGAGGCAACCATATATGTCGGTGCCTTCAGAAGATTGGTTTATTGAGAACAGGTTATAAGTTGTGGGATTTCAAAAGATTAAACAGCAGGGTCCGGACTTCCTCCACACTATCTGAGGTATAATCCGCCAGACCACGAACCGCCGTACCAAAACCAATCACGTTCATACCTGCCTTCTGGGCTCCAAAAACACCACTCACTCCGTCCTCAACCACTATACAGACCCCCCCTCGGGTAGCTTCTCCAGGTCGCCCGGGTAAGTGTGAGGGGGCAGATAGGCCAAAAGCTCTTCAGGGATGAACCTGCTCGTGGACATGACAAACATTTGTCATTTTTGGGTTATAAATGTTGTGCAAAACAACTATTTAAACCGTTAGAAGTCGTTCTGAAGATGGCCAAAACCTATGAGGAAATGTTGAAAAGGGCATATGACAAAATGCCCGCCATAGTTTTTGAGCAGAAGCGGTTTGAGGTCCCAAAGGCCAAAGTCACGGTGGAGGGCAAGAAGTCCATTTGGGCCAATGCCCAGGAGATTGCCGGCTACATCAGCCGGGACCTGCACTCCATCTCCAAGACCATTAGCAAGGACCTGGGAGCCTCCTTCAAGGTGGAGGGCACCCGGGTGGTGTTTGTCGGTAAATTTTCACAGAGTCTGGTCCAGACCAAACTTGACGACTATATCAAAGCCTATGTGATTTGTCCTGTTTGTGGTAAGCCCGACAGCAGACTGGAGAAAACTGACCGGGTTCAGGTTCTCAGATGTCTGGCCTGTGGTGCATCCAGTGCGGTCAAGTAGTGAATGAGTGGTTCATCCGGAACAGAGGGAAACTGGTGAGTGACCTTTTCTTCTGAGCCAGAGTGAATCAAACTTCACTTTTTGTTAGCGGTCTTCGCGGAGGGCCTGGCGTCTTCAACTTTGACCTGGGGCATCTGAACCGGAAGAGGCAACAGGAGTTCCTTGGCCAGAACGACTGCCATGACCATGGGCTCCACAAAAATCCTCTGGTAAATCTGACGCACCACATTAGGGTCATTCACATTCCCCTTTTCAAAAATGGACGCATCCTCACCAATGATGAACATGTTGCCACCAACACTTATCTTACCGGCATCCTTACCATAAGCCACGTTAAGGGTGTAAGGTATCCTGAACAAATCAGCTTCCCCAGCTTTTTCCTTCTCCACTTTGCCCAGTTGGGGGGAAACCTCCACCTGCATGTTGGCGGGTAATTCCTTCTCCCTCCGAGCGGAAACCTCATTCACAGTAACTCTCCAGATAGGCATGTGCAGGTTCCTATGGAGGAGTATATAAAAGTTGTCAATACTGAAAGAACAGTTGGATTTGAGAACAAAATTAGTTTATAAAAATCAGCCAAACCTACATTAAACCTTCAAAAAAGCTTTAATTAGCTCCCCGCGTCCGAGGGCCATGTGTGGTATTGTGGGTTACGCGGGCGGAGGTGGAGCGAGAGAGGTGTTGCTCAGGGGCCTTAAAAGTCTGGAATACCGGGGCTATGATTCTGCGGGGCTGGCCTTGTGCGGAGACAGACTCCACCTTTTGAAGGATGCTGGCAGGGTGGCGGATTTGGAGGTCCGGATAGAGCATATGACGGAGGCCGGGACGGGCATAGGCCACACCCGCTGGGCCACCCACGGCGTGCCAAGTCAGATTAATGCCCACCCTCACACAGACTGCACCAGAAAAGTGGCGGTTATTCATAATGGCATAATTGAAAATTTTATGGAGCTTAAAAGTGAATTGATGAAAGGAGGCCACAAGTTCAAATCAGATACAGATACGGAAGTCATCCCACACATGATTGAAGAGGAGCTGAATAAACAACAGGGGATGATGGACGCCTTCAGGAAAGTTGTGAATAAGTTGGAAGGGAGCTATGCAATTCTGGCGATTATTGAGGGAAAAAATGAAATTTATTTTGCCAGAAAACACAGCCCCCTAGTGATTGGTTTAGGGAGGGGTGAAAACTTTCTGGCCAGTGATGTAATAGCGTTTCTGCCCCATACCCGCTGTGCGGTTTTTGTGAAGGACGGGGACATAGGATGGGTGAATTCAGAAAAGATTTATGTAGAAGCTGACGGGAATAAGGTGGAACGGCCGTTCACCAATATTGAATGGTCAGCCGAAGATGCCATGAAAGGGGGCTACCCCCACTTCATGCTGAAAGAGATTTACGAACAGCCTGATGCGGTGGCCAACACCCTTCTGGATGCCCGAATTGAACAGCTGGCAACGGAGCTGGGCCACCTGAAAGAGCTTGAAATTGTGGCCGCTGGAACTTCCTATCACGCCGGCCTGGCATTCATGTATGCCTCCGACCTCAAAACCCGGCTACTGGTATCAAGTGAGTTCCGGGCCCTCTACAAAGGAGGGGATGTGCTGGCTATCAGCCAGAGTGGAGAAACCGCAGACACCCTGCAGGCAGTTCGTCAGGTCAGAGCTGTGAATGGCGGAAAGGTGTTTGGGCTAGTGAATGTGAATGGTTCAACGCTCACCCGTCTGGCAGACCAAACGGTTTATACCCATGCCGGACCGGAAATCGGGGTGGCTGCCACCAAAACCTTCACTTCCCAGCTGGCAGTTCTTTATGGAATTGATGCCGAGCTTAAAGGAAAAAAAATTCCGACCTTTGACATTGAAAGTGCCCTCAGGCTGAATGGTGAAATGAAAAAACTGTCAATAGACATGTCGCGCCGGCAGGGTATATTTTACATTGGTAGGGGTCCAAGCTCTGTCACCGCCAGAGAAGGTGCCCTCAAAATGAAGGAGCTGGCATACATACAGGCTGAGGCTTACGAAGGGGGTGAATTAAAACACGGCCCTCTGGCACTGATAGAGGAAGGGGTACCTGTGGTTGCCGTCTGCCCCAACGACATTCATCGGAAAAAGATGATAGGTAGTATTGAGGAAGTCAAGGCCCGAGGCGGGGTTCCGGTGGTTTTCGGGGAGGCGGGGGACAAAGAGCTTAAGGTCATTTCAGACAGGTTTTATGGTCTTCCGGCGACAGACCCATTTTATTCCCCACTAACCTATGTTGTGCCTCTGCAACTGCTGGCATACCACACCGCAGTTCTTCTGGGCTGGGACCCGGACAAGCCCCGCAACCTGGCCAAGAGTGTCACCGTTGAATGATGCGTTCAAGTTCCGAAACTGAAAGGTTAAGTAGCTGGGAAATTTTAGTTAGTGAATGGCCCCTGTCAAGCTCCATACGAACCCGTTCACTTTTTTCCCGTCTGGTCATGTTTTTCATAATAGCCTCTTCCATGAAAAGGCCTGAATGATTTTCACAGAGTATGCCAACAAGGATGTTGATGCGGTCAGGAACCCCTATCACGGAACCTTTAAGTTTAAGACTCATCCGGGGAACATCATACCATAGTGAACGGGTTCTGATTCGTCTTGACTTATCAACAATACCTCCAATAATGTATGCTGTCCCAGGTTCAACCCGGTTCAGGGTCTCTTCAGCATGCGGATCCAGAAGCACCATGTCAGGGTAAGTAGCTTGAGTTTTGAGAATTTCACCGGAAAGATTGAAGCGTTGGAGGGTGGGCAACAGCTCTTCCGGAACGGAGGTAATGTCCAGGGTGACTCCGGGACCATGTCTGCGACTCTCCCCTACCGACATCTCCAGCTGTTTGAGCAACAACTCCTTTTCGCGGGGGGAGTGGTAGGGCCACATACCCAGGTCAATAACCAGCCGGAGGGTCATAGAGGGCGAAGAAGGCTGACTTTAAGTCTTTTATAGCCGGAGGATGTATAAGTTGTTATGTCACCGGCACCCAAAGGTATGCGGGATTTTGGCCCCGACGCCATGATACTCAGAAATCAGGTTTTCAGCAGGTTGGAGACCATTTTTGAGAGTTTTGGTTTTGACCCTTTGGAAACACCGGTGGTGGAAATGTGGGAAACCATCAAAGGCAAATATGGGGACGAGGCTGAAAACCAGATGGTCTATCATTTCAAGGATTCCTGGGGCGGTAAGGAGATGGCCCTCAGGTATGACCTTACAGTACCTCTGGCTCGGTTCATGGCGGAAAATCCCACCGTGCCCATGCCTTTCTGCAGATATCATATCGGCAGAGTTTATCGTCATGACCAACCCCAGAAGGGGCGTTACCGTGAATTCTGGCAGTGTGACGTGGATGTAGTGGGTTCTGACAAGCCGGAGGCCGATGCCCTCATCATCAAAGTGGTGCTGGCGGTTATGAAGGAATTTGGGTTCAAACAATTTACTGTTAGGCTTAACGACCGCCGTCTTCTGAACGGAATATTCACTCGGGGACTGGGTGTTAAAAATTTCAAAGAGGTTCTGGTAGCCGTTGACAAAATTAACAAAATCGGGCTTGAAGGTGTGGAAAAGGAAATCCGGAAAATTGAGCCGGATAAAGTAACGTCAATTGTGAATGTCTTAAAAATCAGGGGCGGAAATCAGAAAATTCTGGACGAAATTGTGAAGACTTTTGATAATGAGGAGGTGCGTTCCGGGAAAGCGTGCCTGGAAAAAGTGTTGGCGCTGGTGGGTGACGACAGGGTCAAAATTGACTTGAGCATGGTGAGGGGGCTGGACTATTATACAGGTCCTATCTTTGAGACGGTGGTGGAAAAGCCCAAAATAGGCAGTCTGACAGGAGGGGGTCGTTATGATAGTTTAATAGGCCTTTACGGGGGAAGGGACCTGCCAGCCACCGGAACCACTATAGGCGTTGAGAGGCTTATTGATGCCGGGCTGGAACTGGGAGTTTTCAGGCGTGATACCCAGACCCCTACTCAGGTGGGGATAATCGCCATGGACGGCGGAGATGCTTACGCATGGAAGGTGGCAGAGACATTACGATTGGCCGGGTTAAAAGTTAAAATTGACCTCATGCAGAGAAAATGGAACAAACAAAGTGAATACTACAAAAAACTCGGTGTGCCTGTTATGGTTTTTGTAGGTGAACGGGAAATCAGGGAGCAGACTTCCACCGTGGTCTTCGGACAGAAACGTGACTCTGTCAAATTTGAGAAACTCCCAGAAAAAATCAGAAACCTCTTAAAAGTTTGAGGACTTCATACACCAGGATGACCGGGGCGGTGGAATTGCTCACAAACTTCTGGAGGGAAACCGGATCTCCCGATTTTTTGCCAAACGCTACCAGAACGCTGAAGGACTGTTTCAGCTTGACGGCAATTTCCTCAGATGACGCCCCCGACTTGGAATAGTGAAAAGCGAAATCCGGTTTGAAAAGCACCATAGCATCTTCAAGCTCCATGAAAATGACGTTGCGTCCCAGGCGGTCCGCTATCTCCTTGCGGTCTCGGAAACGAGGGGAAACTATGACTAAAGCGGAAGGGAACTCTGCCATTCCACGGAGGAAGTGGTCCAGCTCTTCCGACTTGCCATCCCAAAAAACCATAAGTTGTTCTGACACGTAAGGTTCAGGCCGGGGGCCTATTTATTCCTTGCCAACAAAGTCCTCAAGGGTGGTCGTCTGGGGTTCCCACTTGGTCAGGTTCATACTACCCAGCATGTCAAGTAGCCATGAAACAAACTTATCCAGCCGGTCCCTGTCCTGCTGGCTCCATGTCCTGGTGACCTCATAGATGACCGTTGCGTAGGCTGGATACATGTCGTTGAGGCGCTTCCAGGGCACCTCCATAAGTTTCTGTCCCAGGTGGGCGTCATAGGGCAGAACGCCCAGCACCATGAGGAATGCCAAAGCAGGATAACCCAGATAGCCTCTGTGGATGGAGCCATTATCATCACTGAAAATGGCGTTTCTGGTGGGTTTCCAGATCACCTTGTAAAGACGCTGGCCATCACTGCTCGCAACCTCCGCCTCCTCACCAGAGATAGTATGAACCCTGTCGCTGGCCACCGCCCCCAGGGCCTCCATAACCTTGATGCGGGGGGGAAGCGCCCACTTCATACATGAGGAAGGAATGGAAACTTATAAAGGCCCCATAAATAGGGTTTCATGGCTGTTTTAGGGGTCCAACAACTCCTGGCGGCCCTGGGCTTCACCCTGGGGGTCTTTCTATACTGGCAAGTGGCCCGCAGGTGGGACCAGCAGAAGTTCCGCCTGAGTCTGTTACCCTGGCTGATATTGGGGGGGCTGATAGGTTTCGCCCGGCTTCATGGCATGGTGGTGGGTGTGTGGCCAAGTCACCCTGCGTGGAGTTACCTGCTTTTGTTGCTGGTGTTTACTGTGCTGGCCATGTGGAAGCTGGGACACGCCAGGGATGCCGGCTGGGTGCTGGCCCTGGTTTTCGGGCTGGCCTCGGTGCAGGTCTTCCAATTCACAAGAGTGGCATGGGTATTTCTGTCGGTCATGCCCATCACTCTTTCCTATCTGGCGTTGAGCCAGTTCAAGTGGATGAAAGATGTTGTGGCATGGCTACCCCACATCTGTGAAGCTTGGATTGGGAGTTTCGGTGCCCTGGCAGGAGGGGCAGGTGCGTTGTCGGCCATAGGTTTTGGTCTGGCCAAGACAGCCATCATGCCTCTGGTCTTTTATCTGATAAAGGATGAAAAGAAAGAAAGTGGCACTTACATGCGGACAGCCATAATGGCCCTTGGTATAAGTCAGGCCGTAAGTGAATTGGTCCGGCTGTTGAGTTTGTGAGGGGATAAAGTGAATGAAGAAAAAATAGTGGTTGATGCGAATTTCGTGATGACCCCGCACGAATTAAAGATTGATGTTTTCGGGGAAACCAAAAAGTTACTGGGCAGGATTGAATGGATAGTGCCGGGCCCGGTGCTGGAGGAACTAAAGTTCATGGCGGACAAGGGCCAGGTCGGGGCCAGGGTCGGCCTGGAAATGCTGGAAAAAGAGGGTTACGAGGTGGTGGATGCCGGTGGCCCCGCGGACGGAGCCGTGATTGAGGTGGCCCGCAGGCTGGGAGGCAGGGTGGCCTCCATGGACGGTGAGGTCCGCAGGCGGGCCAGAAAGTATGGTCTGAAGCTGGTGGGGGTCAGGGGCAGGCAAAAGGTGGTTCTGGATTGAAAAAATACACATATCTGGTTGAAGATGCCGGGTTGATTGTAAACGTGGATGTTCCAGACCGACACCGTCTGCAGACCTATCCCCGGGACACCCCTTCTGAGGTAATTTCAAGAATGGCTGCCCAAGACATAGGGAAATACTGGGGTGAAAACCGAAGAAATCATATTGTGTTGATTGCACCCATAGCCCCCAAGTTACAGAAACGTCACCGCAAGGACCTCCGGTACTACCGGGACCTTCAACACGTCACCCAGACTATCCAAACCCACCTGGCTGAGGCGGGTGTAATCACCGGGACCGATTGGTGTTATGATAACTTTAACGGAGCCTTTGCATACCGGCTTTATCCCATCGGTGGTGAGACTCCAAGACTGAAAGTCCTGCCCGCAAAAAGCTGGAAAGTCATAAAGAAAAATCTGGACATCTCATCCAAACCTCTTTCAGAATACTCCTCTCCTTCATCCCGCATCTCTTTCAGATAATTATCGCATAAGAGTGGCGCTCTCGCCCCCGTGCCAGCATAGCCTCGGCCTGACTCTGATGCGGTAGACCTTTTCGGCGTTGTCGTCCAGGACCACGGCGGCGCCCTTGAAACGGGGCAGGCTGGAGATGTATTTCTCCAAAGGGAATTGCATGTAGGTGCCCATGATGCTGTTCAGGGCCTTGATGTCCAGCTCCGCAGTCACCCGGTGACTCATTACCACGTCGGCCTGGGTCATGACGTCGGTGTGAATTTTACCCGGTTGCTGGGTGGCCAGCACGAGGGTGACGCCCGGCTGACGGCCTTCACGGATGACCTGAATAAGGGCACGGGCGGACGGAGTGGTGGCCCCCGGTGGCAGGAACTCATGAGCTTCATCTATGAGCATCCACGGCATGGGAAGCTTGGACACCGCCTCCCTGCCAATGTCTGTGAATTTACGGATTTCGGATTTTTCTTCACTTTTCCGGGCCATCACTCTGGCCTCAAAAACCTTTTTGCTGATGAGGCCAATCATCAGGCTTTTCACTCTTCGGGTGAGCAGACTCAGGTCCAGAACGTTAATGGTGCCGGGAGCCATGAGCTCCTCTATGCGCAGGCCCTGTTCGCTGAAGATGCCCCAGTCCACGGCAGCCTCCAGACGACTGAGCAGGGCGTTGCGAGTGGAGGCCTCGGTATTCTGGTCAGCGGAAATAAGCTGTTTGACAGTTTCCAGGTTTTTGGGTTTGTGTTTGAGAGCCCGGGAGAGCAGAATGGTGATGGGGTCAAACAGAGTGAGGTCAAAGGTGTCGGCCCAGTCCTCTATAGTAAGGTCCTGGGGGTTGACGGCCAGAGTCCCCCCAACGGGAATGCCGGCTTCCTCATATTTGTCAGCCCACCCCAAAGGCACCAGAACGCGGGCGGGGGCCGCCTGGGGCTCCAGACCCCACTGCTTGAGCTCCTCCTCCTGCTTGGCGTTGGGGTGAATCATGGTCCAGTAAATGCCCATGGTGTCAAAGATGAGGACGGTCAGTTTCTCCCTCATGCGACGGGGTAGGAAGACAATCTCCTCGGCAATAACTCCCAGGGTGTATGATTTGCCCTGACCTCTTTTGCCGGAAATGAGGATGACGTGAGGCCTGGCCAGGTCCAGATGAACCGGGTTAGCCAGATTGGTAATGTCCCCTGTCTTGACATAGTGCTTACCCAAAAAGGCAAGGCCCTCGTCCCCGAACTTCCGGAGGTCCTCTTCGTCCCGGCCTATGACTATGGGCTTCACGTAAGGAGGAGGCGGAAGGAGTAATTAAAGGCTCCGCAAGCCTCAATACCGTTGGCGACGTTCCTGTCTGGCTCTCCCCTGACTGCGACGGGCCCGACCCACACCATGAATGACCCTCTGGCGAGTCTGTTTCACAGGGATGCCCGCCCTTTTGGCACACACTATACAGAGATATTGCTTGCGCTCCTCTCCAAAGATGCGCCGGTAGGAGGGCACCAGCTTGGTGCGGGGCATGGTCTTGCCACAACGGGTGCAGACGGCTCTGGAATCATTTGACATGTTTATACCCCCAGGTCCTCCTGGACCAAAACTTCCAAACCAAACACTTTTTCAGCCTCCTTGGCCACTGCGGTCTTGATACCATGGGACTTGCATATACTGGCTATACGACCGGTCAGCTTGCCATCCATAACCACAGTATCGGCCTTGAGGATTTCAAGGTAGCGGGCCAGCTCGGTTATGGGCACCTTGCCCAAAATCTCCTTGCCACTGAGCAGATAGGCTCCGCGAGTGCCAAAAAGGTCCTCAAGCAACTGTTTGAACTGGTTCTGCTGTTCCTTACTGAGCTTGGATTTTTTGGCCGGAGCATCCGAACCGGAGTCCGAAGTCTCTGAGCGTCTCAGTCTACGACTGTCAGAGTCGTTGGACGCACCGGATCTGCCTCTACCCCGAGCAGGTCTGCCTGATGAAGCCCTGGCCTTTTCCGGTTCGGGCTCATCCACATCCTGTCCGGCTGAAACCTCTTTGGGAGGGACTTTGGAAGGACCCAAATGGTTCTCCTCTCTGTACTGGGCGGAGGTCACGCGGGCCCGAAGGGCTTTCAGGATTTCCTTGCCTGTCAGCTCCTCCACTTCCTTGCCGTCGGGGGCTTTGGCAATAAAATCCACGTCCGAGACGGAAAGGACGTCCTTGACAATAAGGTCACCGCCCCTGTCACCATCCACAAAAATAGTGGTTATTTTGACTCGGGCCAGGTCTATAGCCTCTTTGGGCATCTTGGTGCCTCCAAGAGCTATGGCGTTTTTGATGCCGTATTTGAGAAGGGTCAGGACATCGGCCCGGCCCTCCACCAAAATCAGCTCCTCTGAAGTCCCAACCGCGGGTCCGGCAGGCAGTTTTTCCCTGCCGTAGAAAGTGATTTCGGCCTGACGCACGGCATCAGAAACTTCCAGCACCAATTCCTGGGTGTCCGGAGCCTTCTGGAGGGTCTCCTTAAGCACCTCCTTGGCCCGGTCTATGATGTAGCGACGTTTGATTTCGCGAACATCCTCCACAGCCTTGACTTTGACTGTAGCCTCACAGGGTCCAATTCGGTCTATGGTTTCCATAGCCGCGGCCACAATGGCCGTTTCGGACTTGTCCATACTGGACGGCAACTCAATGATGCCGTTGGTTTTGCCTTTTTCGGTCTTCAGTCTGACTTCTATGCGGCCTATACGGCCGGATTTTTGCAGTTCGCGGAGCTCCAGGTCTGCACCCAAAAGCCCCTCGGTCTGGCCAAAAATGGCCCCAATTACGTCAGGTTTTTCCACCATGCCGGTGGCCTGAATTTCTGCTTTGATGATGTATTTTATAGCTACGGGACTTACTTTGCCCATAAGTATCACCTATGAGTTGGAGGGTGCTTTGATTTAAAAAGGTGTGGCGGTTTAACCTGCATGGCAGACAGATTAGAAAGCAAAGTAACCCCTATTTTTGGTGATGATGTTCTGGTCAGTATGATGGTCAAGAAAAGCAGGGATGGCAAGAAGAAGGACGGCCTCATCAGAGTGTGTTTTCTGGACAGTGCCCGTAAAGAGATAGTTGCGGATGTGGTCATGTCCCCCCTAACCGCCGAAGCCATGGGCAACATACTGATGGGCTCCATCAAGAAACTTGATGACATTATGGCGGGAAAAAAGGTGGATTTCCCCAAACCCCCGGTCAAAAAGCAAGACGAAACCACATACATCGGTTAGAATTATAACCCTGAAAAGTTCAAGAGTTGGGGGCCTGTAGTCTAGCTTGGATAGGACTGAAGGTTGCGGACCTTCAAGCTCGGGTTCAAATCCCGGCGGGCCCGACCAAAAACGCGATGCCCGCAGGTGTTGCGGGAGTTGATCAAAATCAGGTCGCCAACTGCGGTTGGTGGCCTACGTGGTCCCGCTTCGTTAAGCGGGAATGTTTGACGGCGCTTAACGCCATCCGGGAAATTATTCAGCAAAAACCACCGAAAATTCCCCATTCTTGACCTCCCGGGCCGCAGTGACGGCCTTAAGGTCTTCAAGAACATCAGGGCCTAACAGGTCGGCCTGGTCCGCGGGCAGAGTCAGGATGATGGGTTCCTTCAGGGATTTCTGGTTCTGGGTTTTGGCCTGCCTTACCCGGGCGGTAATGCCCATCAGGGTTTCAAGTTTGGTCGGAGCCCTGTCATCGGCAGGCAGTTCCCTTACGGTCGGCCATTCACTAAGGTGGATGCTTTCCGTTTTTTCAAACTTGCGGAAGTGAATCTGCCACAGATATTCGGTAATGTGGGGAGTGAATGGAGCCATCATCTGCGACATATATTTCAGGATAGTGTAAAGCCCAAACAGGGCCGACTTCTGTTCACTTTCACCCCCGGAATAGACCCGGGTTTTCACAATTTCCAGATAGTTGTCGCAAAATTCCTTCCAGAAGAAATTTTCAACCACTGACTTAGCCTGTGAATATTCATAGGAGTCAAAGGCTTGGGTCGCCTCGGTGATGACGGAGTTCAGGCGGGAGAGGAAGAGGGCGTCAGTGGGATGAATGCCGTCGGCCGGGGGGGAGGGGACACCTGACACGCCGGCTTTGTCCAGGTTCATGAACACAAAGTTAGCGGCGTTGAACAGCTTGGTGATAAACTTGCGGGCGGTCACCACATCTTTCTCCTGATAGTCAAGGTCCTTGCCCAGCTTGCTGGTGGATGCCCAGTAGCGGAGGGCATCGGCGCCGTATTTGGTCGTAACATCCTGGGGCCTGACGACGTTGCCTTTGCTTTTGCTCATTTTCTGGCCTTTAAGGGTGACGAAACCTGAAATCATTATGTCCCTGAAAGGGTTGACACCGTGATGAAGTTGGGAACGGAGGACGGTTTTGAAGAGCCAGAAGGTGATTATGTCGTGAGCCTGGGGTCTGAGACTGAGGGGGAAAACCTGGTCATGAAGGGAGGAATCCACCAGACTCAGCACCAGCCGTGGGGTAAGGGAGGAGGTGGCCCAGGTGTCAAGAACGTCGGACTCGGGTGTGAATTTGTCGTGGCCACATTTGGGGCATTTGTCCATGGGAGGTTTGTCCTTAAGCGGGTCAACGGGTAGGTCCTTCTCATCGGCAAACACAGGTTCACTGCACTTTTCACAATACCATATGGGGAAGGGGACTCCAAAATATCTCTGGCGGGAAATCAGCCAGTCCCACTGAAGTCCATTCACCCAGTTATCATACCTGTGCTTCATGAAGTCAGGATACCAATGAAGCTGTTCACCCCATTTGAACATGTCTTCCTTCAGGTCAAGCATGCGGATGAACCATTGCTTGGATTTTATGAATTCAATTTCAGTTCCGCATCTTTCATGAACATTCACAAAATGGGTGAGGGGTTCCTGTTTGGTGAGAAGGTGCTGGGATTTAAGGTCCGCAATAATTGCTTCACGGGCCTCATGGATTTTCATGCCCTTGTATTTCCGGGCAAGTTCAGTCATTCTGCCGTCGGGGGTTATGGCCTCGCGGATGGGGAGGTTGTGAGCCTTCTGCCATTCCATGTCAGTCTGGTCGCCGAAGGTGCAACACATCACCAGCCCCGTTCCCTTGTCGGGGCTGGCCCTCTCGTCTGGTAGAATAGGCACCTCGTGGCCGAAAATGGGGACGACGGCCTTCCGGCCGTTCAGGTGCCGGTAACGGGAGTCTGACGGGTGGTAGAACATGGCCACGCAGGCCGGGAGGAGCTCGGGGCGGGTGGTGGCTATTTCAAGGGGTTGGCCTTCGGGGGTTTTGAAAACCAGGTGGTTGAAGGTGGACTGTAGTTCCTTGTCCTCGCACTCCACCTGACTGATGCCCGTCTGACATTCAGGGCACCACATAGAGGGGGCCTCGCTACGGAAGAGACGACCCTTACGGTGCAGGTCAATGATGGCGGACTGGCTGATGCGACGGCTACGCTCATCTATGGTTGAATAAAGGAGGTTGAAGTCACAGGACACCCCGATGCGTTTCCAGTCCTGGATGTATGTAGGGATGAGCTCCCGGTCCAGGGTTTGCTGGCAAAGGTCAATGAAGTCCTGGCGGGGCATGTCGCGGGCTTTCACTTTTTTGATTTTCTCCACCAGTCGCTCGGTGGGGATGCCGTTGTTGTCCGTGCCGAAAGGGTAGAGGACGTTAAAGCCCCGCATCCTTTTGTAGCGGGCGACGAAGTCCATCTGGGCGTAGGAAAAGGCGTGGCCGATGTGCATGTCCCCCGACACAGTGGGGGGTGGAACATCTATGGAGTAGAAGGGCCGGCCGGCAACCGGGGTGAATTTAAAGGTCTGGTTGCTCTCCCAGAACTGCTGAACCACGGGCTCCTGCTGGAGAGGGTCATACTTCTGAACCGGTTGCATGCAAAGGGGAGGGTAAAAGCATTTTAAAGGTTGTGTGGGGCGGAAAAAGGTGAAGCATAGTGAGCTGTTACAGCTGGACATCAAGCTCCGCCGTATCTGGGCTAAAATGGACTTCTACCACGACTTCGCCTCAGACTGGAAGACATGGAAACCGGAGCTGGAGAAGACCCGGAAGGACGAGGACGCCGCCCGGCTGTTGCACGGCTATTTCAGGAAGCTACTCAAGGCCGCCAGGAATGAGATGGAGGCCCCGGGAGCCTACGGGAACCTGAAAAAGCTCGCTATGGAGGCTTTTGAATACGGCACCCGGAGTATGCTTATGAGTCGGGAAATCAAAAAAGACCTGCTGGAGGACCTGGACCGGATTGGGGGCCGGACTGAAAAACGCCTGGACACTTTCCCGGGGGATAAGGCACCCCCTGCCCCGAAGCCGGACAAGGGGAAACAAGTTACCGGAAAGGGTGGGTTTGACGGCCGGGTTTATGATTTGACGGAGAAGTATGCTTTGTGGGGGGCCCTGGCGTGCCTGGTGCTGTGGGGGCTGGTCCGGCTGGTCAGGTGGATTTCACGGGTCTGAATTCAAAAAATCCCTGGTCATAGTAGGCCTTGAAAATGCCTTCACATTTGGAGTTGTAGACACAGGTTTCACACGGGGGTGCTTTGGTTTTTTTCAGATAAGTGGGAAAGACTTCTCCATCAACAATTTCCACTCCTTGTTTTTCACAACGCCGGAACTCATAACCTTTGGTGGACTTCCACAGAGGGGCCACATCTGGATAATCAAACCCCAACAGGCAGTATGGCAGGTCGGCCACCTCAACTTTCAAACCCAACAGAAGGGCATACTTGAGGGCCTGGGGCAATGTCCGCCTCAGGGCTTCAAAGTCAGGAATACTAGGTAGAAATCTGGCCTGGGTCTCCACGAAGGCAGGCAGACCCAGCCGGAAACTTCTGGCAAACTTCATTTTGGAGAAAGCATAAATCAGGAGGTGCAGGCTGTCCTGATTTTCCTTCAGCACGAGTGAGGTGACATCCACCGGAAACTTCAGTCGGGTTGCATTTCTGAAAGCCTGAAAAGTGTCCTCAAAACTGCCGGGTGCCTGGGTAACGGCGTCATGAACACGGGGGGTGGCCCCATAGATAGGGACTCTCAGGAGGGTCATGCCTGCATCCACCAACTCCCTGAAAAAGGACAGGTCTTTCAGGGGGCGGGCGTGAGTGGACAGCTGAATGTGCCGGGGTGAAGCTATCTCCCGGATGTCCCGGATGAAATCGGCCAACTGAGGATATTCACCCGGGTCGTTTCCGGAAATCTCCACCTGGTTTATATCGGACTGGGTGGCCAGTCTTCTGAGTTTGTCCAACTCAAACTCCACGTTGGAGTCTATGTCCCCCATTTCGCGGGAGTTGCAGAAGACGCAGTGGTTAGAACAACAGGACTCCGGCAGGACCAAACTGACGTTAATAGGCTCCACATGTGGTTCCGGACGGGATGTTTAAATGGCTTGGGTCATTACAACAGGTCTTCACAAGTCATAACAAAACCTTTAAACCAAAAACAATCAAGTAACTACGTTGCCTGCTGAGCAAACGAAGTGAGCGAATGCAGGCCCCGCGATTGAACGGCGGGCCGTTTGGGGCTGGTAGTCTAGCTGGAAGGACACCTCCTTGGCATGGAGGAAGTCGGGGGTTCAAGTCCCCCCCAGTCCAAGTCGGAACCTCTTCGGTTCCGACACCTCCCGCTCGGTTGTTGGTGAAAAAATAGACCCCCGAATCAGTGTGGCCATCCAGGCCCTGCACCGGCTTGAACATCTGGAGAAACAGAACAAGCTAAAATTCACAGGAAGTGGTCAAGGCCTCCGTGAAATCAGGGCTGTGCTCATGGCCTGTCAGTGGGTGGAGGATTTTGAGCACCTGAAAAGTGAAACCGGGAAGTTGAACCGGCCGTTGGATTTTCGTTGTGGTCCTAAAGAAGAGGCGATGGTGCGGTGGTGCGTGAACACCATCGCCGGTCTGTCGCGGAGGTTCAGAAAAGGTCCCGGCAGTTCGCTGTTATTGGGGCTGGACTGTGCCCTCGGAACCATACTGACTGTCCAGCATCTGGAGACCAACCTGAACCTGTGCCGGGTGGAGTCAAGTCTCGGCAAATTCACAATTGTGACCAACATGGAAGTCAAACAGGGAGAGGTGCTACCTTTGGTGGTCCTGCCACCTCAGGAGGTCGGCGGAGTGATGAGCGAGGCCATGTTTGTCTGGGGGCCGGTGACGAGTCTGGCCGATGTGGACTGGGCCCAGGTTGAGGGCAAGGTTTAGGCAATAATGGAAACTTTCTAGCGGGGTTTAGAAAGGGACGCCCGGAGGGTCCCGAGTCCGCGAAGCGATGATGGAAAGCTCCTTCTGAGGGAAAGGTTTCGGCGGTTATGGATGCCTTCAAGTAAGGCCGGTTTCAGGGGGCAAAGCAGAAATATGTCGGGGGTATAGGTTTGGGGTGGCAGAAAGCCAGGACGAACATATGAAGGAGGCCGACCAGGTCAAAGTCGGCATCATTGTGACCACGGACACCCAGACCGCTGAGACGGACCGAAGTGGCCTGCTACTGGAGTCTGTGCTTGGGAAAAGCGGTTACAAGGTTTTGGGCAAACAGCTTTGCAGAAATGACACCGGTGTGATTGAAAGTATGGTCAACCGACTCGCTACTGAAGCTGATGTTATCATTCTGACAGGAGGAACGGGCATTTCAAAAAAAGACCACACTGTGGACGCCCTCTTACCCATGTTCGAAAAGGACTTGCCCGGTTTCGGGGAAAGGATGAGAGTTCTGGGCCTTGAACAGGTGGGGGAAAGGGCCCTGCTCAGCCGGTCCTGCGGAGGGGTGGTGAGCCAGACTCTGGTGTTCTGTATCCCGGGTTCCATGTCGGCGGCCGAAACGGCTCTGAAAATTCTGGTGCCCATGCTGAAGCATGCGGTTTATGAGTTAAAGTTCAAATGAAACCTTTTAAACCGGAAAAGGCCAGTAGTATAATTGCCCTGCCTACTCTGCTTGTGCGGGTTGCGAAGTAATCCCGCACGCGTGGTGTCGCTTCGCTAAGCGACGGGGCCGTAGCTCACCAGCTTTTAAAAAAGCTGGACCAAAAA
>OMKS01000483.1_pt1:0-32500 | contig 36978 bp, 27 predicted proteins | sample 1674721 | NCBI WGS metagenome assembly OMKS01 (sample SAMN06264996, study PRJEB25208) | sediment metagenome | isolation source: hot spring sediment | place: USA: California | collected 2014-09-02 | reverse complement strand
TCAGAATTCCTTTTTCCAGCTCGGACTTTGCTATTTCCGTAGCGGGGATGCCTTGAAAATCATTATGCCCCCCCCCGAAAACGGAGCGAGACGCCTCTTCTGCTTTTTTTGCTTCCGTCTCTCCATGGGTAATCCTGGTGGCTTCGTAAGCTAACACCTGCTTGGCTTTCCGCAATTCTGACCCCGTCAACGATCCGAGCTGTTTTACGTCGGACATGGGTAAAAATGTAAAAAATGCCAGAAATTTTTCCACATCCTGGTCATCCACATTAATCCAGTACTGATAAAACTCATAAGGCGTTGTTTTTTTTGCATCCAGCCACAACGCACCTTTGGCAGTTTTCCCCATTTTTTGACCGGACGCCGTTTCCAGCAGTGGGAAAGTGATACCATACGCCTGTTTTCCGCAAATCCGGCGGATCAGATCGATTCCGGCGACGATATTTCCCCATTGATCATCCCCACCCATTTGCAGAATGCAGCCATATTGCTGAAATAACATCAAAAAATCATAAGCTTGAAGAATCTGATAGTTAAACTCCAGAAAGGTCAATCCGGTTTCCATTCTGATCTTATATGATTCTGCCGCCAGCATTCGATTGACGCTAAAATGGCAGCCAATTTCCCGTAAAAAATCCACATATTTTAGGTCGAGCAACCAGTCGCCATTAAAAACGACCTGAGCCTTGCCCTGTTCAAAATTGAGGTAACGATTTAATTGTTTTACAATTTTTTCCCCATTGGCTATGATTTGTTCTGCCTGCAGCATTTTTCGCATATCGGTTTTACCGCTGGGATCCCCCACCATTGCCGTGCCATTTCCAAGGATGACGACCGGTCGATGACCGTGACGCTGCATGTGCATCAGCGCCATTATCGGCATAAGACTACCAGCGTGCAGACTTTCGGCAGTCGGATCAAAGCCGATATAATGAACAACCCGCTGCTCGTTTAAAATCGATGGTAACTTTTCTTCATCAGTCAGTTGCTGAATAAAACCACGCTCTTTGAGTACATTGTAAACATTTCCCGTTTCCAAATTCTTTTCCTCATTCAATTGTTACATTTTAAACTTTGTTTTTTGCTTAAATTCACGTTCCATTATTCGCTGTTCATCGCGACGGGCGATATCTTTTCTTCGATCTACCGTGGATTTTCCACGCGCCAAACCCAGTTCAAGTTTAACCCGCCCGTTTTTAAGATAAATTTTCAACGGCACCAGCGTCATCCCTTTTTCAACAACCTTGCCGGTCAATCGTTTTATCTCCTGTCGATGTAACAACAGCTTGCGTTCTCTTTCCGGGTCATGGTTGTAGATGTTTCCCTGCTCATAGGGACTGATATGCATCTTAATCAAAAAAACCTCACCCTCGCGAATCACAGCGTAGCTATCTTTGATATTAACCCTGCCCATTCGAAGCGCTTTGACCTCGGTTCCCTGAAGAACGATTCCAGCCTCTATATTCTCGATGATCTCATACAGAAACCGTGCTTTTTTATTAACAACCAGCGTTTTCATTGTGGATTGTCCCTTCTATCATACATGCTAACCAATAGTACATAAAAAATTGTGGGTTCAAAAATACAATTTTTCAAAATAAAAGTCAAGAGTAAAACAAATTGCTTGACTTTTTTTATTAGAATTATTAAATTCTTTTCCAAGCCGAAGTGGTGAAACTGGCAGACGCGCACGGTTCAGGGCCGTGTGGGCTTACGCCCGTGTGGGTTCGAATCCCACCTTCGGCACAATTTTCCATTAAAGAAAGGCAATCGCAATTGCCTTTTTTTATTTGAGAAGCAGACGAACAATAGTCTGGCTAAAACACGACGAAAAACATAATCCTCCCGTTAAACGAATTGAAAAATAAACCATCAACATTAATAAAACGTACCCGCCATGAAAGATAATTCTGACGACCATAAAGACAAGCGCCACTATCGCGGATTAGTTTACTCGGGTATTGCCTGCGCCGGCATTATATTTGAAATATTTATTATCGATAAATCCAGACTGTTGATCATCATTCTGTATAGTGTTTTTGCAGCCGCCGGCTTTGCCTATTTCAAGTATTTCAAAAATAGCTAACTGTTAAAAGCAATTTGCATTTGCCAACGCCGATACTGCACTGCTCAAATTTAAAGGATTCGATCGTGACAATAAAATATTTTCCAATTCTGTTTGCTGTTTCAATCCTTGCGATACTGAGCGTTTTTTCCTGCCGAACGCTTGAATTTGAATCGGCGCTTTTATATATCGAACATGAGCAGGATTGGGACAAAGCTGTTGAATTGCTCCATAAATCATTGGAAAAAAGACCTGCAGATATTGAAGCTCATCTTCTCCTGGGGCAGTGCTATGGGATGAAGCAGGATTATCCCAAAATGAAAGCCGCTCTTGACTCGGCTGAATTCTACATGGCGATCCTCAATAATAACCTCCACCAATATCAAGAAGCAATCGAATACCTTAAAGATGAATTCTGGTGTTATTCATTCAATCAGGGTGTAACAAATTTCGAAAACAACCAATTTGACGAGGCCGGAATTGATTTTAACAACTGCATTATCATCGATGAAAAACGCGCCGAAGCTTACATCAACCTGGGCTTGGTGGCGGAATGTGTCAACAACGTTGATTCAGCAATTGTCCACTATCAAACTGCGTTTGTGCTTGATAAAGAAAATTTGGATTTGATGTTTTACGTAGCCGAATTATTTAATAACCAAAATCAGTTTGAAAAAACCATTCAAACTATGGACAGCGTCTTATCGGTTTTTCCTGATCATATCGATGCCATTATTCAACAGGCAATTGCTTTCGATTATCTCGGTGATATAACCCGGGCAATTAAACTTTATCAAAAAGCCCTGTCAATGAACCCAGATGATTCAGATTTGATATTCAACCTGGGACGTCTCTATTTTCAACAAGGCGATTATCTTGAAGCGATCAAACAGCTTGAAAAAGTTGCAAAAAACAACGTTGACGATGACGAAGCAATAGTTTTATTAGGCGAGTGCTACTTCAGTTTGGGTCAAGATATTATCATTTATCTGCAAGAAAACGTTGAGCTTGACTCCACAACGCTTTCAGTTGAGGAGATTGATGCGTTCAAAATCCAGGCAACGGCATATTTTAAAACCGCAATCCATTATTTAAAACAAGCCGTAAATAAAAACGCTGGCAATCCTGATGTGTTAAATTTGTTAGCCATGGCTTATGCGAATATTGGATTTACTGACAAAGCCGAAGCAATTTTCCAAAACGAAACTCCAACCTCAACTCCCAACAAAAAATAAAAATTAACGCCCATAGCTTATTTAGAATCTGTCCACTTTTACTATTTTAATAATACAATAATTTCATTGAATTAACACTACGTTTTAACGCGGTTCCTTTTAAAACTGTTGAAGCGGTTCGGAATGTTTTTTAATCATTCTTCTTGAATAAATGCTTAAAAACAAGCAGCGCGATAATTCGGGTTTAAAAATTTATAAAACCAGCGCAATTCCCAATCAGCAACAGCATTACAACCAAAACAATTTCCTTTTTATATTACAGCTTTTCCATCACCTGTCTTTTAAATATTTTTTTCAACTATTCAATATAACCGGTTTCCTTTAATTTTCGATGAAGATGTTGGTGACCTTCTTCAGCCTGGAACGTGCGGAAGGTCCGAAAATTAAGAAAAATTTTTTGATTCTCTTTCCAATTATCCTGAAAAACATTTCGTTTATATTCGATTAATTTGAGCTCCATACCATTGACAAGGCAGTCAATTTCGTAGTGATTTCCGCGATAATGAATACGCTTTATTATTGCTAACAGGTCTCTGGTGTTATCACCTTTTTTCTTAATTATCACATCTTCAGGTCTGACCAACAAAACAATGTCACCATTCTTCAATTCTTTTTTTGCTGGAAGCTTGAGTTCCAAATTTGCGCCTTTTACAAATATTTGACCGTTTTTTACAACCGCATCCACAACATTCACCTGTCCGATAAAACTAGCTACAAATTTGCTGTTCGGATGCTCATAAACTTGTTTGGCATTTCCGATCTGAGCTACTCTACCTTTACTGATAACCACAATTTTATCTGAAATTTCAATGGCTTCATTCTGATCATGGGTCACAAATATACTGGTAATGTTTAATTTTTGGTGAAATTCTCTCAGCCATTGAGACAAATTCTCTCTGACTTTAGCGTCAAGCGCACCGAATGGTTCATCCAGCAATAAGACTTTAGTCTCCGTTGCCAGCGCACGCGCCAGTGCCACTCGTTGCCGTTGCCCGCCTGAGAGTTGATCCGGATAATGTCTTTCATACCCTTGCAATTTGACTAAGTTAATTAATTTTTCGACTTTCGACTTGATTTCTGCTTTTGACTTTTTTTGAATTTCTATACCAAAAGCAATATTTTTTTCCACATTCATGTGTTTGAACAGGGCGTAGTGTTGAAACACAAAGCCGAGTTTTCGCTTCTGCGGAGCGAGTGTGGTCACGTTTTTGCCAGTTAAAAATATTTCCCCACTGTCCGGCGTCTCCAGTCCGGCAATAATTCTCAAGATTGTGCTCTTACCACAACCGCTGGGACCAAGCAAAGCCACTAGTTCACCCTCTTTTACCTCGAAACTGACATTGTCTACTGCGATAAAATCACCAAATCTTTTGCAAATATTTTTAATAATTATTCCCATGATTAACCCACCTCTTTTCGTCGATAAACACACTGCATCGTCGTTAAAATAATAAATGATATTAATGCCAATACAACGGCTGCTGAAAAAGCGCCGGCGTAATTAAAATCAGTAAATTCCTGATGAATATGAAGGGTTGCGGTCTGGGTTTTATTGATAATACTACCGCTGACCACCAGCACAGCGCCAAACTCACCAATGGAACGGGCAATGGTTAAAGTCACCCCATAAGCCAGTCCCCATTTGATCGAAGGCATAGTAACTTTCCAGAAAGTCTGCCATTTGGAAGCGCCCAAAATATAGGCAGCTTCTTCCTGATGGAGTCCGAATTCCTTTAACACCGGAATAACCTCCCTGGCGACAAACGGAAGGGTGACGAACAATGTCGCGACCAACATCCCGGGAAAGGCATAGACAATTTTCAATTGGCGCGCCTCAAACCAATTGCCAATCCAACCATTAGGACCGAATAAAATAATGAACATAAAACCAGCAACCACCGGTGAAACCGCAAACGGCAAATCGACCAGCCCCTCGAATAATAGCTTCCCGCGAAAATGATCTTTAACCAGTACCACCGCTAATACAATCCCAAAAATTGTGTTCACAATTATCGTGCCCAGTGTAATCCAGAATGTCAGCATAAAAGCGTGCCTCGAAGCCGAATCTGATAATGATGAAACAAATATCTGCCATCCGCTTTTAAAAGTTTCTCTGATGATACCTAAAACCGGCAGCATAGTCAGCACAACAAACCAGCTCAACACAAGCCCAATTAAAACATACTTTCCAATCCCATTAGATTGGCGAACCAGTTGAATTTTATCATTGCTTTTTTTCATGTCTCCGGCTCCAGATTTGCAAAAGATTTAAAAAAACTAAAACAAAAAATGAACAAAACAGCAGCACAACAGATAGTCCAAGCGCTCCTTGCTGATTATAACTTTCCAGTTCACCGTAAATATAAACCGACGCCACCTGGGTTTTGAATGGAATATTTCCGGCGACAATGGCGATGCTACCAAATTCTCCCATAGCTCGGCTGAAAGATAACGCAGCGCCGGTCAGAATCGCCGGCAGTAACGTCGGTACAGTTACTCTCAGAAAAGTCATCGGGCTGGATGCGCCCAAAGTTTTGGCCGCTTCCTCCATGTCCGGATCCATTTCCATTAAGACCGGCTGAACTGTCCGTACCACAAACGGAAAAGTAACATACAATATCGCTAATATGATACCGGGTTTGGCAAACATAATTTCGATACCACGTTTACCAAGAAAAGCTCCGACGACGCTGTTCGGACCATATAAACTAACCAGCATGATTCCGGTAACCACTGTGGGAATCGCGAACGGCAGGTCAATCAAAGAATTGATTATATTTTTAAGCGGAAAATTATAGCGCACCATCACCCAGGCGGTGGCGGTTCCGCTAATAACATTAATGACAACCATAATCAGCGCTGTAAAAAAAGTCAATCGCAATGCATATAATGCTTGCGGTGAAAAAATATTCTGCCAAAGTGAATGAACACCGCCCTGAAAAGCTTCGAAAATTAGCGCAATAATGGGAAAAATAATTAGTATTCCGATATAAAAAAATGTCAAACTTCGTAAGATCAACTTTTCTTTTTTTACAGCGAGATATTTCCCCAGATTATTCATGTGCCAGCTCTTTCATGATCTGAGACCAAATACCGGTCGTTCCGTAAATATATTGGTGCACAGCTTCCCACCCACCTACATAACCAATATCAAACAGATGATCTGGCAGAGGGTATTGTTCTTCAAATTCCTGTTCCACTTCAACATCCACAGCGCGGAACCCATATTTTGAAAAAACGCGCTGCACTTCTTTGGTAAAAACAAATTTAACAAACGCTTCCGCCACCTCTCGATTATTGTGTTTTTCCACATTTTTATCAATAATGGCAATCGGATTTTCGATCAAAATGGTGGCGTCCGGGATAATGTACGGGAAATCCCTGCCCTGCATTTGTCTTAAAATAATTTCATTCTCATAAGTGGCTATGGCGTCACCAACACCGTTTTCGAATGTCGTCACCGAGGCCCGCCCGGATTTGTCCATCACTTTTACATTTCGCTGGATGGATTTGAGCAGTTGTTTGGCATAGTTGGGATCCGGTGAACCGGTAATCAATTCGCTATATTTCAAACCGGCTCCATAAATCGCATTTACGAACCACATGGCTCCGCCGGAGGTTTTGGGGCTGGGATAGAGCACACTAACACCAGGCTTTGCCAAATCTTCCCAGCTCTTAATGTTTTTTGGATTTCCCGGTCTGACACCAATGACAACAATTGAACGCGTCACGAAACCCTTATACTCATTTGCTTTCCAGTCATGGGTGATTAACCCGGCTTGGTTCAATCTATCAACATCCTTTTCCAATGAAAGCGCTGCGATGTCTGCTTCAAACCCTGCTAAAATCGCTCGCGACTGGGCGCCGGAAGCGATATAAGATTCATTGAAATTAACAACCTGTCCGGTTTTCTCAAACCAATATTTTTGGAATGCAGGAATGATCTCTTTTTGATAAACCTCCTTGGGAACCGTGTAAGCGCCCAGCGTCAAAGTGATGCCGTGTTGCGTCTCATGTTTTCCACAACTCATCAACAATAATCCGATCGATAATATCAAAAAAAATACCAAGGCTTGTTTCATAGTGTCCTCCCGTTTCATGATGATTTTGACTACTTTCAGATTGATTGTTCAATCAGCGTGCCAATCTCGTGTTAGTCTTTTAACTCATATAAAAACAATACGCTTAAAATTTTTACTTGCGATTGAAGTAAAATATCCGTATTATTTAAAAGTTTAATTCCAGCATATATAACGGACTATCAAATAACACGGTGTAATATGGGAAAATACAACAGAATATTATTGGACGTTTTTCGAGAAGCGTGTCGTCACATTAAAATCACCGAATCAATGCCGAATATTTCAAAAATAGTTCAACAACTGCTGCCAGTTTCACAAATACTCATTCGTAGCCTAAACAGAAGCAATTTACAGATTACAACAATTGCCGCCGGCTTCCATGAGTCAACCGTACAATCCATCTATTATTCAAAAAAATGTACTCAAAACGATGCTGATCGACTGATTGTCTGGTGTCAAAAAGGTCAAATTTTGCATCGTGATCGAAGTAATTTAGCAAGCGATCTGTTCGATATTATTCTTACGGAAAATATCTGGAAGCAGACGGAGGTTTTACTATGCCCGTTAAAACAGCAATCCGAACTTTTTCCCTTTCTTATTTTTTTAGCTCGTTCAAAAGCAAAATTCACCCTCCGTCATAGAGAGATAGCGAAAATTTTGATCGAACCAATTTCACTTGCTATTGAAAACGACTGCCATGTCCGTGAAATAGTCCGGTTGCGGGAAGCCGCTGAAGCGGATAAAAAGACATTGCTCACGAAATTGAGTCGTAACAAAATCGACGACACTATTGTCGGCGCTGAAAAAGGTTTGGCAAAAGTCATGGAACGAGTTAGGCTGGTGGCGAGATCGGATGTTCCGGTGATTATTTTTGGCGAGACCGGTACCGGCAAAGAGGTCATCGCCCGCGCCATCCACAACAGTTCAACGCGCGCAGCCGGTCCGTTTATTCGGGTCAATTGCGGTGCGATACCACCCGAATTAATTGACTCCCAACTTTTCGGACACGAACGCGGCGCCTTTACCGGCGCTGTGGAATCCCGTAAAGGCTGGTTTGAGCGGGCTGATGGTGGTACGTTGTTGTTGGATGAAGTCGCAGAACTTCCGCTGCCAGCGCAGGTGCGTTTTCTGCGCATCCTTCAGGACGGCTGGCTGGAGCGAGTCGGCGGAAAACATCCCATCAAAGTAGATGTCAGGATCGTATTAGCGACTCATCGTGATTTGGCAACCATGGTGGCAAAGGGCAAATTTCGTGAAGATTTATGGTACCGTATCGCTACATTTCCTGTTTTTTTACCGCCGTTGCGCGATCGAATTGAAGATTTGAAAGAGCTGGCTGAACATTTTGCCCGTCGTTCCGCCATTCGTTTCGGGCTCCCCACATTGCTACCAACTGACGATGATCTTAAAATATTGGCGGCTTATTCCTGGCCCGGTAATATTCGAGAATTGGGAGCAGTCATCGATCGCGCCGCTTTACTCGGAAATGGAAAACGCCTCGAAATAAAAAAGTCATTGGGATGGAACGAAAGCTATGAACAACACCAAAACTCAATTAGTACCAATGGCTCACAACAAAATTTTTCCGGAAAAATATCATCTCTGGATGACGCGGTAAAAAAACATATCAGCCAGGCTTTAGCGCTGACCACCGGTCGTATTGAAGGAAACCGAGGCGCTGCCGAGCTGCTGAAAATTAATCCGCACACCCTCAGGGCGCGGATGCGAAAATTGGGGATCAAATGGACGGACTACAGAAAATAATGAATCATTCAGGGCGATCAGCACGAGAGGTGGTTGCTTCTCGAAAAAAAATTGACACCGCTCTGTTGGTGATAAATCAAAACCCTCCCAAAAATCAGTTTTCGGGAGGGTTTTGATTTTCAAATGCAAATTCAGATGGTTATCGGATGAACATCATTTTCCGGCTCTGAGTGAAATTGCGGCTCTCAATTCGGCAGAAATAGACGCCACTGCTCAAATTGCCAACTGCTGATTGTGCGTTCCATATTATCTGATGGTAACCGGCTTGAACCTCCTGATCAAGAAGCGCCGCGACTTCCTCTCCGCGAACGTTAAATATTTTCAACCGGACATGCGAAGCTTCGGGCAGTTGAAAGCGCAACCTGGTTTCCGGATTGAACGGATTTGGATAATTGGGCAACAGAGCAAAATCAGCCGGTAAATCAGGTCGGTCTGCAGCAGCCACCGTGGTGGGTAATCCCAAATTTAAATTCACTTTTTCAGTGGTGCTATTGCTATAGACTGTGATCAATTTCTGGGTAAAACCCATGGGTTCATGGATGCTGAAGGTACTATCCCCATTGACATCCATAAACGCAGCGACAATATATTTGCCCGATGCCAAGCCTGAGATTTGATAATCACCCGATCCTGCAATGGATAATTTCATAAACGGCGTTCTGGAAATACCGAGACAAAAGACGAACACTTCGCCATTCAGTCCATGAGGCGAAAGGATGGTTCCGGCGATGGAGCTGGTTGAACTATCTTCCAGGGTAAAATTAATATCATTCACTGTGTCCCGGTCCACATAGACGAAATCACCCAGATAAAAACCGAACGGGCTATCCATCACCAATTGGATGATCTCATCAAATTCAGAAGGAAGTCCCTGGCCAAAATCGGGAATTAATCCCAGTACCGTATAAATACCCGGCGCCAATCCGGGAATCATGTAGGGATAGGGACCCGGTCCAAACTTGGGGACAGCCTGCGGCATGATCGGTGTCGCTGCCAGACCGGCAGCCGCCGCTAAAATTAGCCCTTGTTTCGTCCCATAATAGCTAATTTCTCCGGTGATGGCGCCGGAACCGACATCAGTCAGATACAAATCCATGCCTGAGGTTTCTTCACCCCAACTGACCTCAACCTTTTCGAGATAGGTTTCGGAAAACGGCTCGCCAAGACTGAAGCTGCCGTTGCTATCCGCATCGACATAAGCGAACAAATAATAGGATCCGGCAGCAAGATGAGGAATTTGGTAACTGCCGGTCTGATCGTCAGCCAGGACATCCTGAATCGGCGTCAGCGAAAGTCCGCCGCTAATCACATGAATGTCGCCAGCTTTGGGACCGTCGTAATAGACGTTTCCGGAGATCGAGCCGGTGTACATATCAGGCTCAAAAAGGATGATGTCACCGTTTTCGAAACTGCCACCATCCTCCAGCTTAACGCTTTTGTTAAAAGCGCCCATCGGTTCGCCCGGGTCGGGCAATTGATTTTGGTTCACATCCATATAAGCGACAACGATGTAATCGCCGCCGAACAACCCTTCCAGGATATAGCTGTCGGCTTCTCCCCAGGTGAAGTGAGTCGATGTAAAAGGGGTCCGGGTCAATCCAAGGGCATAAATATGAACTTCGCCGGTTTGAACGCCGGTATAACTGACATTGCCGCTAATCGTTCCGGTTCCGGTGGGGAGCTGTTTGATTTCAAAATCGATGCCGTAAATTTCCGCAGAATCCACAACCGTTATCGGCGCCGGAAAAATGCCCATCGGTTCATCCATCCCCGGAAAACCATTGCCGTTCGCATCCAGAAACGCGCCGATGAAATATGTCCCATCCGCCAAATCGCTAATCTCGTAACTACCGGCGGAAGCCAGCGTATCCAGTCGCAGCGGCTGATCAAAGTCCGGCGGAATCGCCAGTATTGCGATGATCACCGGTCCTGTTTTTTCACCCTGATAGTCGATAAAACCGCTGATCTTTCCACCAATGGCGAACAGCAGCGGCGGAATCGCTGCCAGCAGCGACAGCAATCCAATCATGATGATTGTTTTTTTCATTTCTTTTCTCCATTTAAGATTGATGATTAAAATTTATAATTGAACAAAGTATCACTTTAGTTACTGTTGGAATACTGATGCCATCGCTTGATGATCTGATTATTTGAGAGATGATAAGATTTTTAAATAGAGCCGCCTCTATTGCTAATATTGTTACAAATAAAGCGATGGCATCAGTCAAAGTCTCCACCTATGAGTGAGATAATACTGAACAAGCTTTAAAAGTATTGATTATCGCAATCCAACTCAATCCACCCGATCTGGCTTAACTTGCTGATATGATGATCGATAAGATACCAGGGTTTAAAAATAATGATTCATTTGATGTGAAGCGTCACAGCAAAATGAATTTTACAGTATTTATTCACCAAGTGGCTGCTTCGATTTTGTAAATTAACAGCCAACGAAAAATGCAGCCAATCGTAACTGTTCGATCTCACATTCGGATTCGCATCGAATCAATCGAGTCAATTCGTTTTTTCCAAATCCAACTCAACCACTGTCGATCCCCAACCACCGGATTCAGGACGGGAGTCTCTGAAATTTAGCACCTGCGAATGATCCTTGAGAAATTGATGAACGATCCATTTCATTTTGCTTTTTCCCTTGCCATGGATGATGCGAACGGTTGGGATTTGTAATTCGATAGCATTTCGAACAAATTCTTCCAGTATCTCCGGTGCCTGCTCTGGAAAAAAACCGTGTAAATCCAATTCGTCAGTCACGACAAAATATTCCGGCAGGTCCTCGTTTTCGTCAGGAGATATTAATTTATCATTTTCATCTGTCATATCAAATAAAAATTTTATTTTTCATGTTGATATTAAAATCCCAATGTCAAATCATGGTGGCTCGGCTTTCCATATCCGATACTGGTTCCACCAAAACAATCACCGGCAACCCATCCTTTATGCTCTCCACATGGGTAATGATGAAAATTTGCCGAAATTGAGAAAATAAGCGCTGCAAAGCCGTCATGATCAGCTCTTTTCGCTGCTCATCCTGTGAGCCGAAAATTTCATCGAGCACAATGAAGTTGATCTGCGACCTGCCGGCGCGCTCCGCTACGACCTGACTGACGGCGATTCGCAGACAAAGGTTCGCCAGGTCCTGTTCTCCGCCGGAAAATCGAATCAACGGAAATTTATCGGTTTGGTCGAACAGATAAATGTTGTAATCTTCGTCCAACTCTAAAATCGTATAGCGCCCTTGAGTCGTCAGATGCAGCAGCTCAGAAGCCCGGGCAGCGATCAGCGGCCTGATTCTCCCGGATAATTCCTGCCGAAAAAGCCCCAGATGATAATCCAATGCATCCAAATAAACAATTTCCTGCTTAAGCTGATTGATTTGCTTTTTTAGGGCTTGATTGGTTTTAATCTCTTGCTCGATCCGTTCCAGGTCTTTTTGAATGGAAAGTTCTTTCTGGTTTTCTGCATGATTCTCATCTTTCGCTGATTCCAATTGCTGCTGGAAGATTTCCATATTTTTTCTTAGTTCGCTGTAATTCTCTTCATTGAAAGTCAAGCTTTTAAGCTGCTGCTGTTCGCGCTCAATTTCTGTTGTCTGGTCTGTCAGCGCTTTTTCCAATTGCTCAAGCTCCTGTTTCTCATCGGGTAACCGACTGACATTCTCCTCGATCTTGAGCAAACGATCTCTCACTGCGCTGAGCTCTTTATAGTTTTTCTGCACTTCTTTGTGTTGTTTTTCGTTGTAAACGACATCACCAATATTGCTAATGTTTTTATTGACTGTTTCGAGATTTTGGTTTAACTCCTCGAGTGTGTCTCTGTGTTGTTTTAATTGTTTTTCTCGCGCATTGCGTTGTTCCAATGCCTGCAACACAGCATCACGATCCTTTTGCGCGTTCAGCAATTGGTTATCCAGATGCTGAATTTTTTCTTTGAGCTCATGGTCAGTTTTCTCATATTGCGAATACTGCTTGCGCAACGTTGCCAGCTCGTTTTGGAAATTAGCGTGCACTGTTTGGTAATGCTCCTTAAGAGGCCTGGTACACACCGGACAAGGGCTATCCGGTCCCAGTTTTTCAATTTTATCATTTTTTTGCCGCGTTTCTTTACCTTTAGCAGTGATATTGACAATCAGCCCTTCATTTTGCGACAGCTCCCGCCGGACAGTCTCCCGCTGTTGTTGCATCTGATTAATTAGTTGATCTAACTCGCTTAATTTTTTATCAAAGCTTTCAAATCCCTTCAACTCTTCGGTTAACTTTGTTACCAAAACCTGTTCTTTGGTTACTAATGAAAACAGCCGTTTTTGTTCTGCTTGAAACGCCTGAAGTTGAAAATACTTACCGCTCGCTTTATCCAGCCGATCCTTTTCACGCTGGATTTCTTGATAATTCTTCAACATGAGTTTTAACTGTTGCTCTTGCTGCTGAGCTTGTTCAATATTTTTAATTTGTTCCAACTGTTTCGTTTTTCGCTGTTCAGTTTCCGCTTTTAAAGTAGTCCACTTCTCAATTCGCGCCAATATTTGATGGTACTGATCACGAGTTTCACTCAGTTTTTCATATTCGGCTTTTGTCGCTTTAAATTTGGTATCACAATCTGCTAACTTTTGCTCTAAAACCTTCAGCCGCTGTTGAGAAATCTCAAGCTCTGCTGCCAATTCTTTTTTATTGGCTTTCAATTCTTTATCGTCGCGAATGCTGGTTTTAATTCCGCTTTGCGTGTCTAATTTGCCTTTTCGATCAACCCGGACATCGACCCGGCTGCGGTCAATAGCGTCAATATTGATCAATCGGGCAATGCTTTTTCGTCTCTCCTCCGGTTGAAACATGGATAACGCGGCCAAATCCTTTTGACGCGCAAACACCGAGACGAAAAAAGAACGGTAATCCAGATTCAACAGCGATTCAATAAACTCGTTAACGCCACGCTCCTGCACTGCCTCCGGTTCAGTGTTTGCATTCATGTAAATCGCCGCTTCCACTGCCGCGTTTTTCCCTTTCAGTTTTCTTAGCAGCCGATAATCATTTCCGCCGCAGGAAAAAATCAGCTCCACTTCACTGGCTTCGGTCGCAGCGGCAAATTGTGAACGAATATCCAGCTTGTCGGTCCGCCGGATTCGATTCCCATAAAGACACCAGCCGATAGCTTCCACAATCGTGGTCTTTCCGGCCCCATTGCTGCCAAGAATTCCGATAATGTTTTCCGGAAACTCAAGCTCCAGATGACGAAAGCGACGATAATTTGTCAATTTAAGATTTTTAATAACCATGCGATAGCGCTGCAAAATTTGATTCGATGTGGATCAATTATGTATTAAAAAATCAAACAAACTGGTTTGCACCTTCCAGTCTTTTAGATTTGTTCCAATTAATATTTTTACAACTTCCCGAAAGCTGTAAGCGGAATAGAAATCATTTTTCCAGTATTCACGAAATTCCGTTGCCATGCCGCGGCCGGCAAACCAGATTGCAGCTTTAGCGATCAAGTTCAGGTCGCGACGGACGTCAGTAATGGCATATTTGCCTTGAGCCGAAAGAATCCTTTTTACTTCATTAAAAAATTGAATGGGCTGATTTAGCAGATGCAAAATTCTTGAAGAAACCACAACATCAAACGACGAGCTCTCAAGCTGAGTCAAATCATTCGGATTTTGGATGCTAAATTCGACATTTTCAACTTTCTCAATGCTCCGGTTAATTTCTGCAATTTGAATCATTTCACCGTCGCTGTCAACCGCCACCACCATTGCCTCGGGCAATCGACGCGCAATTTCCAAACTCAGCCAACCGGCGCGGCAACCAATTTCGAGAATTCGGGCGGAATAGGGAACATCCAAATCCTTAATCAAAAAAGTGACAAAATCATGATTATCACGACGGTAATGAAGCCGGGAATGTAAACTGAATTCCTGACGGCTCATATCCGACAGATTTTTTTCGTTTGGCTGTAATCGTTCTCGGAACATGGTTGTGTTTTTGAACGGTTGGTAATTTTAAAGTTAGCAAATATTGCCAATTAAAACACAGCAACAGCTAAAGCAAATAACTTGAAAATATTTTTCACAATTGAAGCGATGCGCCAACCTTATCATCAAAGATGATAAAACTCAACATCGGTTAATAATTCGGACTAATTTTCAACGCTTATTAAATGTACTAAACCCTCCGCTTTGGCAAATGCTCACAACGAAGGGTTTAACATTCGGTTAAACGTTATTTTCTGTTCCCCAGCAATTACTTATTTTTCTCTTTTTTTAAATCCTGGCTCGCTGCTGGTTTTGATTTCGCTGGTGCTTTTTTTTCTTTATTTGCCTTTTTATCTTCTTTTTTTTCAACCGGCGCACTCGGCGGTGTATTACTCTTGTTTTTAACGAGCATCACCACGCCCAATATAATAGCAGCCAGCCCTATGATTAACACCAGAATGGAAACCAATTGGAATGATTTCAATTTATTTTCCATTTCTTCAATTCGCTGTTGCTTTTCCTCGATCCTGGCAAATTTCTCGTCCAGCTTTTCCTGTTTTAATTTGAGTTCCTTCTCTCTTTCCTGTAACGAAGCCAATACTTCGTCGAATTTTTGCTGAAGATTTTCTTCTGCTTGTTGGATTGGTTTTGGAGCAGGTTTGACAGTTTCGACCGGCGCCAGTGATTCTTTGACCTCTACCAATTCCTCGTCTTTGCTGCAAAAAGAAACGGTCAGGATAAACACCAGTGAAAAGATGACAACCCATTCCATTCGGATTTTAAGATTTTTCATGTGGTACCTCCTTCACATTAATTTGAATAAATGTTTTATTATCCAGTTGCAGTTATGATTATCGCCGCTGTCGGTTAAAACAAAACTTAATAAGCTCGTTATTCAAAAACCAACTCTTTTCTCAGATAGCCGCGTAATCGCTCATTTTTTGTTTCCACATAATACCAATTGCCCTCGCTGCCCAGGATGTAGAGGTCTGTTGCCGGTTCAATTTTTTGAACTACTGAAGAAGATGTACTGGGACTTTTATAAAGCGTCGCAACATCGAGTGTGAATACCAATCTGGATTTCGGCGCGTCAAAGACATCGCTATGCACCCAGCCGATGACGCCGTTTGCAAGCTGAACTTTATACCAACTGCCCTGTTTTTCAAGGGGTGTAAATTTTTGGTTTTTAACAACTCTACCCACCGATGGATGATTAGTTCCGGGTAGTTTATACGCGACATCGTTTCTGTTGGCTGTTAGTTCTTTCATTGGCAGCTCTTTAGCTTCTTCGGCGCGGATCCAGCCGGTTAAATTACCATTAATCTGTATCTGCCACCAGTTACCCTCTTTTGCCAACCATTTGACTTGCTGCCCTTTTTTTACCTGGCTTACAATTTCATAATCTTGTCCCGGTCCCATTCGAAGATTGGAATCATCTCGTAAAAGCTGGGTACCTAAAACTTCTTCTTCAACAAACCCGGCGTAAATCCAGGCGATATCTCCGCTACGCAATGCCATTTTATACCAATTGTCATTTTTATCCAGGGCGAGATATTTTTCACCGCGAGTCACCCTTCCCCGTAAAATACTGCCGGCGGTCGGCTTCTGATAAACTTCAGCATCGCGGACGATTTTAATCCATGGATATTTTTGCCGATTGACCAAATCCTTATGAATCCAGCCCCTGTCACCTCTGGGTAAACGGACAAACAACCAGCGCTCATGATCGTCAGTGGGAATCAGTTTGGCGCCTTCTTTCTCAATTCCAATTTTTTTTGAATTGATATCCGGAAGACGCCGGATGTTTACCTCTTCAGTGTTGACATAAACCGGCGGGTATTTTAGCTTGAGAACATCTCTGGAAGATATCCATCCGGTCTTTTCATGGTGAATGATACGAAACCAGCCGTTTTTCTCCTCAAACGGACGAAAGAACTCACCTTTTTTAACCCGATCAACCACCTCTGACTGGGTGGCGGCGTTTGCCCGGACATCGGCGTCATTCACTGCAATCAGCTTGGAATGAAATTTTTCCCGAATATCGTCGTTGGCAATCCAGCCGGTTGTTCCGTCATTCAACTCCACCTGACTCCACTTCTGGTATCTCCCGATGATTGTCACAATCGTATTGATATGAATATTTCTCCGTATCGGGTAGGAGTATGACGGTCCATCGTACAATTTGGTTTCTGCAACGGTAATCGCAGTGCTATAAGCTGGTTCCGGGACAATGCTATGATCGATTGTCGGCGCGATTCGATATTCATCAACCAGGTCCTGACGAATCCAACCGGTTGAATTATCCGGAAGGCGGACATTATACCAATTATCCCGTTTATCCAAACGGGTCAGCATCTCCCCTTTCCGAACAGTAGCGACAATGCGATAATTAGTGCTGGGTCCATAACGGACATTAGCCGCTGTGGCGGCGTAGAGCGTCTTTGTCGCCGGAGTACCAAACGCCATTTGATGAACCCATCCATAAGTACCGTCAACGGTCATCACTTCCCACCATTCACCGGATTGCTTAATCTGGTACAGGGTATTTCCCGGCGGAATATTCGTAATAATAGAGGATGAAGTATCGGGTTGCGTTCTCAGATTTATCGCTACCTTGGTTACATCCTTTTGGCTCAAGTCTTTCATTGCGCTGGTTTGCTGAGAATCATAACCGTCGCCCGAACTAACAACAGCTGGCGTCGCTGACGCAATTGATGTCACCGCTGTTTGTCCGGCAAATGTCGATCCCGTCCCAGTTGACAACCGATAATTTGGCGCCGGATAAAAGGAGTAGGAAACCTTATCTTTTTCGACCCAGCCATCTCTCCCATCGTCCAATTGAACCCGGAAAAAGTTTTCATTTTGTTCCATTTTTTTTAATCTTGTCCGCACCGGCAGCGTACCAATGACGGCATAATCAGTCGATGCCCCTTTGTAAACATTGATCCGGTCGTTGGCAACAAATTCATTTCCGGTCTGATTCAGCAGATCGTCACGGATGTAACCGATTTCGCGGTTATCGACCAATCGGATTTTGTACCAATTTTTTTCCTTGCCCAAATAGTACACCGGCGTGCCATAATCAATTCGCTTAATGCGGGCATGTTGGGTGCTGGGACCTTTGCGAACATTGCAATCCTGATTGGCAAACAATAAGCTGTCTAACGGAGCGAACAAATCATTTCGAATCCAGCCGATTTCACTATCGGTTAGATAAACGCGGGTCCAGCCTTGTTGTTCAGAAATTCGCACCAACGGCGTATAGCCGGGTACTCGAGTTTTAATCATAAAATTGGTACCATAGCCCATCCGAATATTGCATTCCAACAAGGTGATTAGTACGGTCACATCAAAATCCAGCAGATCCTGCCGAATCCATCCTATCTTCTCATTTGGCATTTTAACCCGAAGCCAATCGTCTTTTTGCCCGATTTTCATCACCAGCGTTCCTTTTTTCAGGCGATCGATTCGCTGCCAGTTGGTTCCCCAGCCCTGCCGAACGTTGCAATCCTGATTTGTCATCAGAAAGACCGGTCGTTCTTCAGCAACCAGCTCTCCTTTGGACATTATTGTGGTCACAAAATCTTTGTAGATCCAGCCTTTGGTTCCGGTTGGTGTACGCACCTCGTACCAGTTATCCTTTTCAGCCAACAGCGTTAAGCGCATCCCCACATCCACGGTATCCGACACACCATAACCCACGTTTGCACCGCGCCTGACATAGGTTTTTTCCTTGACCCTAATGGTACGCTCTTGAATTGGCTTAACAGCGGACTCATGCAGCCAGCCGGTATCCCCACCAGAGAGACGAATTTGATAAAACTCGCCCTGTTTTCCGAGATAAACTAATTCTGAACCGGGATTGACATTAATCATCACTTTCGAGCGTATGTCGGGCGATTGATGGACTTTTGCAGACATGGTAACCGTTAGATTACGGTGCGAACTTTTTTCAGCGTCGCTTTTCTTTATCCAGCCGCTTTTTCCGGGTACCAGATCAACTAAATACCAGTTGCCTCGCTCGCCGCGGGAATCGAGCTGTTTCCCTTTCTTGACGATAGCGAACGCGCTGAATTCATCACCCGGACCACGCCTCACCCGGGTATCGCGCATGATAACCACCTTTTCAGATCCAACTAATCGCGCTACACCGTGAAATATCCAGCCAGTTCGCCCATCCGGCATTTCCACCCGGTGCCAGTCGTTTTGAGAAGCTAACAGTAATATTCGCGTCCCGGCTTTTAATGTGCCAATAATTTTGTAATCCATCCCAGGACCCGAACGAACATTCGTATCCGCACTAATGGCTAATCGATCTGGCTGATCAATGAATTCAGGAGAGCAGGCAGCGACGATTGTCAAAACAACAATTGCCATGATGCGAATCAATCCTGTCCTCATTTGACCTCCCTCTTGATCGTTTTCATAAATTTTATCACTTAATATCTGGAAATCTTTTGATTTCACAAATTTGGGATTATTGCTGTCATTCCTCCAGGACTTTTATTTTGTCAGTGCATTTAACCGCCAAACCTCTCGATACGCAGATAGCGACGCCGGTGATGCACCGTTGCTGCAATCGGTGTTGAAGTTGACAGCCTTCATCTACTGAACGCATCTTGAGTTTGGAACTTTTCCGCTTAATAAATAAAAGCAACACGAGCCAACATTGTCCTGATGTCTTCTAAATAAATGTAATCATCATCACGATTTAGCAGCACTGAAAACTGTCTTCCCTTTAACGTTGTCTGCAGCGAAAAAGTTTTCTTTCCAATTCAAAAAACAGAACACAACACCTGAAAGCAAATTGTTTGCTTTTGGGTTTCAAAACTTAAATACAAGTAAAGATAATTAATTTTTATTAAGATGTCAAGTGCTAATTTTTGGTGTAGTTATTGAATCTCTGAAACCGGATTTTTTTGTATCAAGAGGTCTTTTTTTTAATGCGATCTTTATATTTTGATCCAAAGCATTCAGAAAAGAAGGATTGCTTTCTTTTTGTTAGATTAGGTGGGTGGCAATAGTTTTACAGAATTTTAGAATGTCTTTGTAATTTAGTTTGAGAACTAACAAATTGCTGAATCAGTCAATAGAATCATAAATTAGTTTCAATCCAAACAGCGTCAAATCAGGCTCAATCACAATCTTCCGATCAAGTTGGGGTACAATAATTATAGCTAATCCTCCGGTGGCGATAACTTTTATCTCCTTTTTTAATTGTTTTTCAATTCGATTTAATAGTCCATTTATCAAATCCACCATCCCAAACATCAACCCCGATTGAATGTTGGTTTCAGTATTGCTGCCGATAACCGTTCTGGGGAATTTCAGTTCGACTTTGGGCAGTTTGGCAGCGAATTGATGCAGGATTGCGGCAGTCATTTCAATCCCCGGCGCAATAATCCCGCCGATAAACTCAAATTTTTCAGTTACCACATCGAACGTGGTGGCGGTGCCAAAATCCAGTATCACCAGCGGACCGCCGTACTTTTGAAATCCGGCGACGCAGTTACAAATCCGGTCGGCGCCAACCGATTTCGGATTGTCGACTTTGAGCTGCAATCGCAAATTAAGCTCGGGTTCAACCAGCACGGGTTCAACCTTTAAAAAATTTTCTGCAATGCGAACAAACGGTAAGGTAAGGTCCGGAACCACTGAGGAAATGATCGCGCCCCGAACCTTGCCAATGTCAATCTCGTTGTTGCGAAACAATGAATTCAACAATATCCAATATTCATCTTCGGTTCTGGCGGCTTTGCTGGAAAGGCGCCAGCGCGCCACAATCTGATCCTGGTCAAAAAGCCCGACCACCACATTGGTATTACCGATGTCCACCGCCATTAATAGCATGATTATTTTCCCCTTCCCGATTCAAAGATTACATCCCCGGCGGAAATCTTTTTCGTTTCACCGGAACCAGTTTTTAAAAGGAGACATCCTTCATGATCAATATCGACGAATGTACCTTCAATGGTGGTTTGATCCTGTTTGAGCGCCACATTTTTCTTAAAATTAGAACAGCGCGTTTTCCATCTGTGTAACAGGTCATCAAATCCTTCAGTTTTCACGCGCTCATAATTCTGTTCCAGTTTTGATAAAATTGCTGCCAGCAAATCTGCCCGGTCGATCCGTGTCTCCGCGGCAAGCCGCAAAGAAGTTGCACCATCTCTGATCTGTCTGCTAAAATCACCAGCGAGATGGTTGACATTGACGCCAATTCCCAGTACAATAAATTTAATTTTACCATTTTCAAATTCAACTTCAGAAAGAATGCCGCAAAATTTCTTCCCGCCAACTAGCAGGTCATTGGGCCATTTCAGATCAGGATGCAATCCCAGCTGAGCTTCGACAGCCTCTGCAACTGAAACTCCGGCAATATAGGGCAACAACCCGGCTTGGGAAGATGATAATTGCGGTCGCAAAATTACCGAAAACCACAATCCTTTGGCTAAAGGCGAATCCCAGCTTCGCAACATCCGCCCCCGGCCGTGTTCTTGCTTTTCAGCAATGACCAGCGTCCCCTCAGGGTCACCCAATTGGGCCATACGAAGAGCAAATTCATTGGTGGAGCCGACGCTCCAGAACGCATGAATATTTTGAGCCATAGAATCGGTTTTGAGAGCAGACCGGATTCTGTTCTCTGAAAGAATATCGTAATTGATTGCACTTCTCAATTTATCATCTCCGTTTGTTTGGTTAATTTAGGACTGTGAAATAATTAAGTTACTTATTTGATAACGCACTCTTGCCTTTCTATGAGCAACTATCATTCTTAAATGGGACAGTTGTTTAATTCACATCCTTTAGTACCTGACAAGTTAAATTGTGTATTTTTTTGGCAAGATATTTTTTAATACCCATTGCATGTTATATCTTTTCAACGCCTTACAAAGGCTGTTTTTTCGGGCAAACTTTTTGGTGATAGCATTACGGAATTAGTTTCATTTTAAATTTTTAATTCCAGCTTGTCTGGCTTAGGTTGTAGGCCAGTTATTAGACAGATCAAAATTATCTAAAATAACTATAGTTTGGCAATTTACTTCATAGTAATGACTTTAGTCATTTTTTTGCTGCTTACATGCGACTGAAGTCGCTACTACAAGTCTATACTACAGCAAAATAACATAAATTAATTATTCTGACTATAATCATTCTGACATTTATGAAATTGTTTATTGAGCTTTCAGCCCCCCTCACACAAAGCGTATGCAAAGGCTGAATAGATTAGAGATTATCAAATAAATGGCCGGCTTTGGTTTTTTTTGTGAGCAAATAATTTCGGTTGAAATTGTTGGCTGGGATCTGAACCGGTTCGCGACTATTTACCAGGACACCATTTTCGCAAAGGCCGTCAATTTTTTTGGGATTGTTAGTGTACAATACAATGGATTTTATGCCGAGCAAATTTATGATTGACGCGGCGATCTCGTATTGGCGCATGTCATCGGGAAATCCGAGAGCAAGATTGGCTTCTACCGTATCCATGCCTTGATCTTGCAAATGATAAGCCCTTATTTTGTTAGCCAGACCAATACCCCTGCCCTCCTGTTTTAGGTAAACAAGCAGCGCCAGATCCAACCGGGAAAATTTGTTCAATGCAAATTCAAGTTGCTCCCGGCAATCACAACGCAACGATCCGAAAATATCACCGGTTTGACACTGGGAATGAACGCGCACTGGCACATTTTCAGCATCCTGCAATTTGCCGCGCGCTATGGCGAGATGCTCTTTTTCATCTTTATTGTTTTGAAAGACCACAATTTCGAAATCACCAAACCGTGTCGGCAAAAAAGCACGCGATACCATTGCAATGCAAACACTATCATCGGCGCAATAGCCATTCTTTGCCGCGCAATAATATTGCGGCGTTAAAAGTTTCCCCTGCTTCTCCAACTGCTTAATGAGTTCATTTCGCTTTCCCACAAAGCGGCAGGCTCTGCTGCGTTTCAATATTTCCTGTTCCATAGTTTTCCTGATCAATGAATCATCTAAAGGCTACACCAATAAATTTTATTATCAGACTCTATTTCAACTTTACCATGGTTGCTCCAGTATCGCCAAGGCTCCATTGGGGGAAACTTTTGCTTTCGACCCTGGGGTGTTTATCCAAAAACTGATAGATTCCTTTTCTCAAACTGCCGGTGCCTTTACCGTGTATAATATACACCTGATCCAGCCCTGACATCAGCGCCTCGTCAATAAATTTATCCACTGCTTGCACGCCTTCATCGACGCGCATACCGCGAATATCAATTTCATCGGTTTTGACACGATGAATATCGTTGCTCAGTCGAATATGAACCGTCCCGGTTTTATTTTGTTGAGAAGGCTCTACCGGAAACAGCTCGCTGATTGGCGCTTTAATTTTCACCTCCCCGGTCTGAATTAACACCCGCTGCGCGCTATCCGGTTCGGACAATACCGTTCCCCGGCTATTGTATGTTTTCCATAATACTGCCTGTCCTGGTTTCACAGTTTGCAGCGGACGATCAGCGGTCAAAGCTTTTTGTTTGCTCTCTGCCACTAATTTATGTTTATGTTTTTGAATGCGTTCAGTCTCTTTTCTGATCAGCAATTTTGCCTGCTGAATCGACTCCCGGTTTGCCTGCGCCTCCCGGATTTGTTTGATTGCCAGTTCAATAGCACTGTTGGCTTGATTGACGAGCTGTTCCGCCTCTTCAATCGCCTGCTTTTTAAATTCGCTTTGCTTATGTTTGATATCTTCAACTCTGTGTTCATAAAGCTTGGTCAGTGAATCCAAATTGCTCTGCTTGAGCACCAGTTCATCATAAAGGTTACGGTATTTTTGCAGTTGTTGTTCGAGGTCTGACAAAAAATTCTCCAACTTATTTTTCTGACTGCCAACAATCAACTTTGCGCGATCGGTAATATCATTTGAGATACCCAGCCGGCTGGCGATCTCATAGGCGTAACTCGATCCGGGTATGCCGATTCTGAAACGATAGGTCGGCTGCAAGGTCTCACGATCGAACTCCATCGACCCGTTTTCGATACCTGACGTTTCATGAGCAAAAACTTTAATCGCGCCCTGATGCGTTGACACTACTGTGAGACAGCCAATTGATGTTAACTTTTCTAAGACTGCCACCGCCAGCGCTGCTCCCTCCTCCGGATCCGTTCCGGAGCCGATCTCGTCAATTAACACCAGACTGCGGTTGTTAACTGAATCGGTTATTGCTTTCAATGCCGCCACGTGAGAGGAAAATGTGGACAGATCGTTTTCCAGCGACTGGCGATCACCGATGGCGGCAAATATTTTTTCGAAAACTGCAATCGATGAGCTCGGGTCCGCAGGAATGTGCATGCCGCAGCAAGCCATCAGGCTCAACAGACCGATAGTCTTGAGCGCCACCGTCTTTCCACCGGCATTGGGACCGCTGATGACAAGCGTGTGAAACGATTCACCCAAAGTCACATCCAGTGGGACAACCTCACGGCTTGCACCATAGCGAAGCGCCAGCAACGGATGCTTTCCTTTGATAATTTCCAGACGATGATCAGAATTGATCGCCGGCTGTTCTCCCATGATTTGACGGGAAAATTGGGCTTTGGCATAGACAAAGTCAATTTCTGCCAATTCGTCCACTGTTTCAATGATTTCGGAAAGCTGAGATCGAATCCGGTCCGATAGCAGTAACAGGATCCTTTCAATTTCACGCTGCTCTTCGATGTTTAGCGCGCGGATTTTATTGTTGAGCTCCAGCGTATCCAGCGGTTCTATAAACAGCGTTGCTCCGGTCGCCGATTGATCGTGAATAATTCCCCTCACCTTTCGGCGGTGCTCATCTCGAACCATCAGCACCAAACGGTTGTTACGAACTGCAATTAAATTTTCCTGCAAATAGCCTTTGCTGGAAAAAGTCGATAACATCGCATCCAGCTTTCTTCGAATTTGTTCTTCATTGTTTTGAATCGAGCGGCGGATTCGCTTCAGGTCGGGGCTGGCATGATCAAATAATTCATAATTTGATCGATCAATGCAACGCTCAATTTCCGCTTCAATCGGTTGAAAAGTTAAAATCCGTTTAATGATATTCGACAAAACCGGATACTTTTCCATCCGCTCACGGAAGTAGGATTTGATTTTTCTGGCAACTTCCAGGGTTTGGGCGACCTTGATCAATTCTTCGGTAGACAAAAAAGTCCCGCCGATTCTGACTTTGCTTATCTCGGTGGAAATGTCCTGCAAGCCCGCCAAAGGAAACGGATCGTCATAGTCCAGTATCGCTTTCAATTCGGTAACTTCGGATAATCGGCGTTCAATAAAAGAAGCGTCAGTGTGTGATTGAAGCTGTTGGATCAACTTTTGCCCCAGGCGGGAAATCGGAAGCTGACTAAGATGCTCAATTACCTTATCAAATTCTAATGTTTCAAAGACATCATTATCCAATTGATCACACCAATTATTTTCCCTCAAAATCCCTGATATAATCTTCTGCCTTCTGATCCATGACTGCCTTGGATTTGGCGCTCAACGATTCCTGCATTTCCATATAAAAGGATTTGTACTTTTGCCAAACAAAAACCCGGGTCACGCTGTAGGCCAGCGGCAACACCTGCTTCATTGGTCGAAACAATTGAGAACTTTGGACCTCCTGTCTAAAAAGCATCGATAAATTGCTCAGCGAAATAACCATTGTACAGATGCTGATAAAGATGGCGCCTTTTATCAGTCCGATTGTTATTCCGGCAATTCTGTCGAGGTTTCCCAGTGTAAATGAAAAACTGGAAATCAGTTTGAGTTTTTTCGATACCCATCTGAATAATAACATCACCGGGATAAAAATGATCAAAAATGCAATCACCGTTACTATCGACTGTGGCAATTCCAAGGCGCCATACAATGCAGCCGTAATAGTTGACATGTAGCGGACGGCAAGTATTAAGCTGACCAATATCCCAAAGAAGCTCATAAATTCCTTGATAAATCCGCGCTTAAAGCCCCGATAAATGAAAAACAACAGGACGACAACAATAATCAGATCAACAATGATTTCCTTTAATGCAGCAGGCATATTCTACTACCATTTATATTTTTTAAGCATAAAAAAAGCGAATAAAGGGTAACCGTTCTTTATTCACTTTTGCTGATAACCTTTGGTTGAAATTCAAATTAATTTGGCTCGAACCATTGCCTGAACCTTTTTGCCATCTGCTTTGCCTTTCAATCGAGCCATGACTTCACCCATAACTTTTCCAAGGTCTTTAATGCTCGTTGCCCCGGTTTCCTGAATGACTTTTTCGATCTCGTGCTCTACTTCAGATTCAGACATCTGTTTTGGTAAAAATTCTTTAATTATTTCCAGTTCTGTTTGCTCATTTTCAAACAAATCCTGGCGGCCTCCAGCTTGATACGCTTGTATGGATTCTTTTCGTTTCTTTGCGGCGCTGATGATCTCATCTAATTCTTGTTCAGGCGACAATTCAGTGCCCGCGTTTATCTGGGCGTTTTTAAGTTGAGAAATTAACATCCGAAGTGTATTTACACGAAATTTATCGTGCGCTTTCAGAGCTGCTTTCAGCTCTTCAGTTAATTTTCCCAGCAATGACATTTCAACGCCCTCCTATAAAATTAAACGCTGATACTCAACTTAGAAAAACAAGCGTTAACCTATACAATCGCAAGCCTATCTGGTCTCCATCAATTGAATCTTGCGGATTTTTCGTTTTGCGGCATTAATTTTTCGCTTTCGGCGCTCACTCGGTTTCTCAAAATGCTGATGTTTTTTAATTTCAGACATTAAGCCTGATTTTTCACAGGCTTTGGTAAACCGTTTAAATGCTCTTTCAAAACTTTCACCCTCGCGTACTTTAACACTGGGCATTAATGTTCAAACCTCCTCTCAGTTTTTTTGGGCTAATGAAAAATTATAAGATTGAAAATATAATAATTACCAGCTTCAAAATCAAGTTTTTTTTAGACTTTTTCAAAATAAAATTAACCCGGGGGCCATGACATTTTCCGCCCTCCCAGAACATGCAAATGAATATGATATACTTCCTGTCCGGCATCTTTATGGCAATTAAAAACTGTACGATAGCCGGTTTGATCGATTCCGGTTAATTTTGCCACGGTTGTTGCTGCCAGAAACAACTCCCCGATCAATGATTTGTGGCTATCACTTAGATCATTAAGAGTGGGGATGTGCTCCTTTGGTATAACAAGAACATGAACTGGCGCTCTGGGATGAATATCTTTAAACGCGATCACATCGTCATTTTGATAGACAATCTCTGCCGGAATGTGTCCGGCAAGAATATCACAAAAAACACATCGGTTCTTCATTTTTAGTACTCCTTACTCTCAACAATTAACGTTACCGGACCTTGATTGTTGATTTCCACCAACATCATCGCTCCAAACTCTCCGGTCGCTACCTCTAACCCGCTTTGACGGCAATAATACACAAATTTTTCATAGAGCGGCTGAGATATTTCCGGAGGCGCTGCTTCAATAAAACTGGGACGTCTGCCTTTGCGAGTATCGCCGTAAAGGGTAAATTGTGAAATAACCAACAATTCTGCGCCCACATCCAGTGCAGATAAATTAAACTTGTTATTCTCGTCGGTAAAGATACGAAGATTGACGCATTTTTCCGCCAAAAACCTGGCGTCTGCCTCGGTATCTTCGTTTTTTATTCCCAGTAAAATTACCAGTCCGTTGCCAATTTTACCGACAGTTTTGTCATTAATCTTTACTGCGCCGCTTGACACTCGTTGAACCACAATGCGCATAATAACTCCATCTATTCAAATTGCCGTTTTACATGGATCCCGTTAAAATTTCCCGCAATATATCGCCGCCAGTCCGGCAAACATGTTCAACTTTAGAATTACACTGAGCCGGGACAGGTTGTTCGGCGTCATATCACGCCACATTGAAAACAGCGCAAATACAACCACTGCATTAACGATCGCGACAACGATAATTAAATAATAAATTCCAAATATATTCAAAGCATAAGGTACAATCGTGAGTCCGATCAAAAAAATGTAAATTCCGGTCGCCAGCAGCAGCGCTTTTCTTTTGCCGAACTCGATGGGCAAAGTGACAATACGATCGGCAATATCGCCAGCGATATCCTCGGCATCTTTAATGATTTCGCGGCCCAGATGATAAAAAAATGAAAACACTGCCGGAATTAACGCCAATCCCAACCGGTTAACCGCAATGCCGCCGTAAATGAACGCCAGGGATGTTATCAGGCTTACAGATAAATTGCCCCATAGAACCGTTCGTTTCAACCTCGCGCTGTACCAATAGAGCAGCATTGAGGAAAAAACAGCGACCACAAACGCCAACCAATTGACTAACAATCCCAGTATAACCCCGATTGAAAACAAAACCATCGAAAACAACCCTCCTTCTCGCATGGTAATTATTCTCGCGGCTATCGGGCGATAAGGCTTGTTGATGCGGTCGGTTTCAACATCAAAATAGTCATTGATCGCATTCGCGCCGGCGGCGATAAACCCACCGGACAGGCTCGCCAATAAAACATTGATCAGTGGAGAAATCGTACCGGTGATAAAAGCACCGATAAAAATTGACACCATCGCAATTAGCACATTCAACGGACGGGTCAACAAAAAAAATGCGGTTAATCTTTTCATGAGCTGAAATCTCGTTAGCTTATTCATCTGTTGTTATTTTTTTTAGAATCTAATAACCTCAATGTTAAAAATCAAGTCATTTTTGTTTTCTTCCGTAATGCCTCAGTCTTTAATTTAGAAACCAGATTTCTTGGAGAAATCTGGTTTATTAGATATAGACTGATGCCATCGCTTTCTTTGAAAAATAGTCAAATTACCACCGCCATAGGCGGTGGATTTCGCTTCGCATTAAAAAGATGGCTTGATTTAAAAATTGTATCATCTGTCAAATAATCAGCTTATCAAACGATGGCATCAGTATTCCACCTGTAAGTGACGTTTTGCTTTCTGCCCTGAAAATATTATTCGCGCAAAAAGCTATGAATTGCAATGAGATTTATCCAGCGGGTCGATATTTCTCCGGACTTTTTCCTGCACTATTTAAAACTTCCAATATTTTTGTTTGAAATTTTGTGAAAAATTGATTATCTTTAAAACAGCTACTGGACTCGATAACCGAACCAGATTCCTGTTCACAAAGTTATCTTCGTTTTTAGTGCAACGGAAAAAAATCGTAAAAAGCTGAATTTGATTTGGCGGAATCTTTGATTCGAGCTATTCAATGGGTAGAGATTTCTTTAATATTTATAATGACAAAGGTGGTATTTTTGGCGCAGCTTGCATATTCTGATTTTAAAAGTTTGCCGACACGGCTCCAAAATATTGGTCGAAACCGCTACTTGTGGTTTACGCGTTTTAATACGATCTCTTTCGGATGCCTCGCCGATAGCATTTTAATTCTTTACGCGATAAAAAATGGGGCTGATGACCTGCTGGTCGGCATTATTGTCTCTTTTTTGTACTTCACCATGCCGCTGATGATTATCGGAAAAGAACTGATCGCCAAAATTGGCGCAGCGCGAACCTATGGCTATAGCTGGCTGATGAGAAATTTATCCGCCGCGATCATGGTGCTGACACCATTTGCTACAGTTAATTTTAGCCGTGTTGCCGGTTTGGCATTATTGACATTGTCGACGTTCAGTTTTTTCGCTTTTCGGAGTGTCGGTTTCACCGCCAATACGCCGCTGCTCGGAGAAGTAACCGCTGCCAACAACCGTGGAAATTTTATTTCAAAAGTATGGCTTAATTTCAACCTGTTCTGTTTACTAACCCTGACTGCATTAATGTTTGTACTGAAAAGTTCTGAGTCGATTACAGTTTTTCAGGGAATCATCATTGTCGGTGTAAGCGCCGGCTTGTTATCATCGCTCATTCTTTTTAAAATTCCAGAAACTCCAAATCCCCGTTTATCCGGACAGGTTCCGTTGAAAAAATCGTTCTCCCTTCTCTGGAATAACAACCGTTCTCGAAAACTGATATATGGCTGGTCCGCAGCTTCAGCCTGTATCATGCTGATTATCCCCTTTTCCATGGTCGCCATAAAAAACGGTTATGGAATATCCGACCATAACGCGTTGATGTTTGCCATTATTCAGCTTATTGGCGGCATTGTGGTGTCGTTGATGAACGTTTTAATTTTAGACCGCGTCGGTCCCAGGCCGATGTTAATTATTTACAGTTTCGGCCTGATCATTAACTGTCTGCTATGGCTGGTATCTCCGACAGAATATGTGTTCTGGTATCCAGCAGTAATTTTTTTGATCAATGGGATCTGCACAGCAGGCATCCATACCACACTATCCCATTACTTTTTGACAATCACCTCTAACTCGGAACGGGTTGGTTCTAATATGTTCCTCTCGATCATCTCTGGGGTGGTTGCCGGTGCAGCCGGAGCGTTTATTGGCGGAGGTCTGCTCAAAATATTACGAAATTTTATCGTCGCAGATATGTCGGTTTATCGCGGCTACTTTGGCTTGATTTTTATTTTTTCGATTCCGCTTTTTTTAGTCATAAAACAAATTGAGCGGATCGGCGATTGGAAGATTCGCGATGTTCTGGGAATTTTTATCTCTTTTCGGGATATCCGGGCGTTATTTACGTTGCACCGACTGGAATAGAGCACATCATTTGTTGATGATTTCCTGGGAGTGGTACAACTCACAAAAACTCCTTCTCAACTATCTGAAACCAGGTTGCTTTCGTATTTAGCTTCTCCTAACTTTTCGATTCGCCGCGCCGGGATTAATGAATGCAATTACATGGTGACAATCAATAGATGAAAAAGTTTAAAACTGTCAAATTAAAAAAATTGAAAGGGAAGTTATGCGAACCATCATTGAACCATTTAAAATCAAAATGGTCGAAGCCATCAAAATGACCACGATGGAGCAGCGTAAAAGAATCATTGAAAAGGCGGGGTATAATCTATTTCTTATTAATGCCGAAGATATTATCATCGATTTATTAACGGATAGCGGCACTGCTGCCATGAGCGATTTGCAGTGGGCAGGCATTATGCACGGAGACGAATCCTACGCCGGAGCGCGGAGTTTCCATCGCTTTTTCGATAAGGTTTCGGAGATCACTAACTTCAAACACATCATTCCCACCCATCAAGGCCGGGCAGCGGAGCGAATTTTGTTCGATATTTTGGCAAAACCGGGAAAATTTGTTCCATCCAACACCCATTTTGACACCACCCGGGCTAATATCGAATATAAGGGAGCTGAAGCCGTGGATTTGGTAATTAACGAGGGAAAAGACCCGCAATCACTGCATCCTTTTAAAGGGAACATTGACCTGCAAAAATTGGAGCATTTTATTCAGGAAATCGGCGCTGAAAATATTCCGCTGTGCATGCTCACCATCACCAATAATTCCGGCGGAGGTCAGCCGGTATCGATGGAAAATATCAAAGCCGCGAAAAAAATCTGTGGTCAACATAACATCCCGCTATTTTTGGATGCCTGTCGTTTTGCAGAAAACTCATATTTCATCAAATTGCGTGAGCCGGGATACGATAACAAATCATGCAAAGAAATTGCGCAACAAATATTCTCTTACGCTGACGGCTGTACCATGAGCGCTAAAAAAGACGCACTGGTAAACATCGGTGGCTTTCTGGCCATGAACGATGATGATCTGGCGTTACAAGCGCGCAACGTACTGATCGTGACTGAAGGTTTTCCGACTTATGGCGGACTTGCCGGTCGTGATCTGGAAGCAATCGCCCAGGGACTGGACGAGGTTTTGGATGAAGACTATTTGCATTATCGAATTCGCACTGTTGAATACATGGGCGAAAAACTTGAACAAATGGGAGTTCCCTATTTGAAACCTCCGGGTGGGCACGCCATTTATCTCGATGCCAGAGCCTTTGCGCCTCAGATTCCAGCCGAACAGTTTCCGGGACAGGCGATTGCGGTTGAGTTGTACCGCAGCGGCGGGATTCGTTCCTGTGAAATAGGCGGTATTATGTTCGGAAAAACTGATCCCAAAACAGGACAATATACGCCTCCAAGTTTGGAATTGGTTCGTCTGGCTTTTCCGCGCCGGGTTTACACCCAAAGCCATTTCGATTACGTGCTGGAAGTCCTCGAGACTGTTTATAAAAATCGAGATCAATTGAAGGGATTCCGCTTCACCTATCAGGCGCCGTTATTGCGGCATTTTACAGCACAATTTGAAATAATTGATTGACAAAAAAAAGCGTAATAGTTCAGCACTCTCAACTAATAATGTCATTCCGGCATGTTTTTAGCCGGAATCTCCTGAATATATGCTGTCTCTTATACACATCTGACGCTGCCGACGAAGAGGATAGTGTAGATCTCGGTGGTCGCCGTATCAT
>OMKS01000482.1_pt1 | contig 37073 bp, 41 predicted proteins | sample 1674721 | NCBI WGS metagenome assembly OMKS01 (sample SAMN06264996, study PRJEB25208) | sediment metagenome | isolation source: hot spring sediment | place: USA: California | collected 2014-09-02 | reverse complement strand
CAGATTAAAGACCACCGGCTCTTTCAGTTGAAGTTGGAAGACGGTACGACGTGGGAGAGTTTCGGGCATCAGCCGGGACAGTTTATTGAAATTTCAATTTTTGGCAAGGGCGAAGCGCCCATCAGTATATCTTCACCGCCGACCCGACCGGATACTCTGGAAATCTGCGTAAGAAGAACAGGGAAGGTCACCGACGCTCTTTTTGAAATGAGTAAAGGTTCGACTTTCCACATCAGAGGTCCTTACGGCAGAGGATTCCCCCTCGAACAGCTCAAAGGGGGAAAAATGCTTCTTGTTGCCGGTGGATTGGGCCTTGCTCCTCTGCGGTCGCTTCTTTTGTATTCTCTTGATAAAAGAAAAGATTTCGATGACATTATCCTGATGTACGGCACTAATAATCCCGATAATGTTCTTTTTAAATATGAACTTCTGAGTTTCTTCGACCGTGATGACATCAATTATCTCTACAGCGTCGACAGAGACGACGAAGGAATCTGGAAACAATATGTGGGCGTGGTCACAGGATTGTTCGACCGCACAGATCTTTCTCCCAAAGAGACTTACGCGGTCATGTGCGGACCGCCTGTTATGTACCGGTTTGTTTTACAAAAGATGCTGAAGTTGGGTTTTTCCAAGGAACATATTTTTATGTCTCTGGAAAGAATGATGAAATGCGGTGTCGGAAAATGCGGGCACTGTGCTTTCGGCGATAAATATTGCTGCACCGATGGGCCGGTCTTTCCTTATCCCGAAATCGAAAACATCAAGGAGGCAATCTGATCATGAAAAGGACCAGAAATGTATGTCCATTTTGCGGATGCGGATGCGGTTTTTATCTCCTGTCCGAGCAAGACAGAGTGGTAGGTATTGACCCCAGCCCCACAAACCCGGTCAATAAAGGAATGTTGTGTGTCAAGGGCTGGAACGCTCATGAATTTATTCATTCTCCCGAAAGGCTGACAAAGCCGCTGATAAGAAAACACGGGGAACTTGTTGAGGCAAGCTGGGATGAGGCATTGAAGCTTGTCTCGCAAAAACTCATGGAAATAAAGAAAAAATTCGGGCCCCGCTCCCTGGCGTTCCTCTGTTCGGCAAAAGTCAGCAATGAAGAAAATTATCTTTTAATGAAGTTGGCTCGCGCGGTTTTCAAAACGAATAATGTCGATCATTGTGCCCGGCTTTGACACAGTGCCACTGTGGTCGGTCTGGCCGCAATGTTTGGTTCGGGTGCAATGACAAACTCGATAAATGATTTCGATGATGCAGATTTATTTTTGGTTACGGGGTCAAATACAACCGAACAGCACCCGCTGATCGGGTCGCGCATTATCAATGCCAAACAAAGAGGCGCGCAGCTGCTGATTATTGATCCGAGAGAGATACCGCTGGCAAAGTTTGCCGACCTTCACCTGAGACACAATATCGGCACGGATGTGGCTGTTTTGAACGGGATGATGAACGTGATTATCGAAGAAGGACTTTATGACAAGGATTTTGTCGAGACGAGGACGGAAGGCTTTGAACAGCTCAAAGAAGTAGTCAGCAAGTATCCGCCGAAAGTTGTAGAAAAAATTTCCGGTGTGCCCGCCGCGGATATAAAGAAGGCGGCGCGGATGTACGCCAAAGCCAATAAAGCGATGATAGCTTATGCCATGGGTATTACGCAGCACACCACCGGAGTGGATAACGTAAAATCCTGCGCCAACCTGGCTATGCTTACCGGGCATATGGGACGTGCCGCTGTCGGCGTGAATCCGCTGCGCGGGCAGAATAACGTGCAGGGCGCCTGTGATATGGGCGGGCTGCCCAATGTTTACAGCGCTTATCAGCCGGTGATTAATGCGGACGCGAAGAAGAAATTTGAGGAAGCGTGGAAAGTCGAAGGACTGGACGACAAGGTTGGGCTTACCATAACCGATATGATGAGCGCCGCTCAGAAAGGAGAGCTGAAGGCTCTATACGTTATGGGAGAAAATCCGATGATGAGCGATCCGGATACGACACACATTGATCAGGCTCTTTCCAATCTTGATTTTCTCGTTGTGCAGGATATCTTTCTTACCGAAACGGCGCAAAAGGCCGATGTTGTTTTACCGGCCGCGTCTTTTGCCGAAAAAGACGGAACTTACAGCAATACGGAAAGACGCGTGCAGCTGGCCCAAAAAGCAATTTCTCCTCCCGGCGAGGCGCGTCCCGACTGGCAGATAATTTGCGAAATCAGCAAGCTTTGCGGATACCCGATGGATTACAAATCTCCCGCTGACGTGCTCAAGGAAATAAATTCTCTAACTCCTTCTTACGCGGGTATCACATATGAGCGGCTACTGACAAATCATGGTCTGCAATGGCCTTGTCCGAATGAAGAACATCCAGGTACTGCTTTCCTGCATAAGGATAAGTTCACCAAGGGGCTGGGGACCTTTATGCCCTGTGAATTCAAGCCGCCGGCGGAAATGCCTGATGAAGAGTATAATTTCATGCTTACCACCGGCCGAATTTATTATCAGTTCCATACCGGCACGATGACGCGTCGCGTCAGCATACTGGAAAGAGAAGCTCCGGAAGCGCTGGTGGAAATCAACCCTGATGACGCCAAGAAGCTGGGCATAAGAAACAATGACCAGGTTGAGCTTACTTCACGCCGCGGCTCGATAAAAATGAAAGCTGAGATTACTCAAAGAGTTCCTCAGAATGTGGTCTTTTCCACATTCCATTTTAACGAAGCCTGCGTCAATATTTTGACCAATCCTGCCTTTGACCCTGTTGCCAAAATTCCGGAATACAAGGGATGTGCAGTAAAAATAAGGAGATGCGCATGAAAACACTGGCCAAAAAAGACATTAATAAAGCGCTGGGCATTTGGGCGCAGAAGCACGCTCTACTGGCGCCGACCAAAATGGATAACGGCGATTGCATATTTAGCGCGTATGACGAAAAAGCATTCACGTTAGATTATAAAAAACCGCCGCTTTCCCCTAAGTCGGTTTTTTTCCCGCATACAGAAGTCATATTTGATGTTGCCAATAATCAATATAAGGAAACCGTGACTGCTAAAAAGTCCCTGATTTTTGGTTTGCGCGCCTGTGACATGATGGGTATTTGTCAGGCTTCAAGTTTTATGACGCGTGACAAAGAAGATATTTATTACCGGGCCAAACACAATACCGCGGCGACAATCGTTATGGCCTGCCCCGGAGCGCAAAACGAGACATGTTTTTGCACCACCACGTTGAGCGGCCCTGTGGCTAAAGAGGGATTTGATTTGCAGCTGTATGATACAGGAGACAGTTTTCTTGTCGAAGTGGGAAGCCCGCGGGGAGAAGAATTACTCGCCGGCATACCTCTTTCTGATTTAGACGACTCCAGGGCGAAAGTGCAAATGGATGAATTCAAGCAAAACGCGATACTAACCATGCCGGAGGTTAAATCGGTTATTGAAGCCATGAACATGCTTAAGGATAAAAAGGTTGCGGAAAAAGTGTGGGATGATTTCGGCGCTAAGTGTATCACCTGCGGCGGATGCGCTTTTGTTTGCCCCACCTGTACCTGCTTCAATGTTTATGATCAGCAATTATCAGAAGGAAACGGTAAGCGCCTGCGGGCATGGGATGCCTGTCTTTACGGTGGTTTCACCCGCGAGGCGTCAGGGCATAATCCACGCGTGAGCCAGGCAGCAAGGCTTAAAAGGCGCCATGAGCACAAGCTCCTTGATTACAGCAGTATCGATATTCAGCAGGGATTGTGCGGCTGCGTGGGTTGTGGCCGTTGCTCTGATTACTGCCCCGTGCATATCGGCACGCTGGAGGTCGTCAAAGCTATTGCCGGATAGGCATTTTGTAAATAAAAAAAATAGCGGAGGTTCCAATGCCGGACAAAAGGAAAGTATTAATCATTGATGACGATAAAGATTACGGCGAAGCGATTAAAATGGTTTTGGAAAGTAACGGCTTCGATGTAAAGCATGTTTTGAACGTCCATGACGGCCGCAAGGCCGTTGAAGCCGACAAGCCTGAATTGATTGTTCTTGATGTTATGATGGACAAGCACACGGATGGGTTCGATTTGTGCTATGATTTGAAACATGATGAAAAATATAAGAACATACCTATTTTGATGGTAACCGCTGTTACCGGTAAAACAGGCTTTAAATTTTCACCGGAAACAGACGGCGAATATCTGCAGGCTGACGACTACATTTCCAAGCCTGTGGCCTCTTCAGAGTTGCTGCAGAGGGTGAAAAAACTGCTCAACTGATCCTTTCCTGCTTGGCCCGGTGAGTATAAAGAATGTTTGATAATGAATGATTATACGTGATAGTATTTAATCAACATTCCAAAACGGGCTGACGCAATGAAAATTAAAAATATTTTCAAACGGCGGCTTTTCAGGTTGGACCTGCAAAGCCGTTTGGCTATTGGCTTTCTGGTGGCCACGTGTCTTACGGGTGTTTTTGCGACCCTCGTCAGCACCTGGACAATCAACCGTAACACTATTGCGGAAGTACAAAACAGGGTGCGCCAGGATATCAATACGGCCAAGCTCATCTATAATAACAAAATTGAACAAATCCAATCCGTTATTCAGTTTACCGCGGAAATTTCCGATCTTCAGGATCTTATTATCAGGCATGATGAGTACGGCCTGGGTTACATGTGGGGGCAAATCAGAAAGAGTGTCAAGCCCAGTTCAGGTAATGATCATGCTATTTTAGACATGTTGACGCTTGTGGATGTCAGCGGAAGAGTGTTGTACAGAGCGGCCAACCCACAGGTAATGGGAGACAGCCTGCTTCATGATTCCCTGGTGAAAAAATGCATGGAAATGAAAAAACCAATAGCATCGACGGAACTCATGTCTCTGCGGGAAATAGTGAGAGAAAATCCGGTGCTTGCTCCAAGAACCAAAATTGATATTGTTAAAACACCTTTGGCTGCTGAAATCGATAAAGAAAGAATTACGGAAGGCATGGTGATGAAAGCAGCCTATCCGGTAATAGACAGGAATACGAACTACCTGGTAGGCGTGTTGGTAGGTGGTGTTTTGATCAACAATGATAATGAAATAGTCGATCGTGTAAAGGAAACTGTCTACCACGGTGAAAAATATAAAGGCCGGGAAATGGGGGTGGCGACAATTTTTCAGGGTGGAGTGAGAATATCCACCAACGTTATGACGAAAGACAACAAAAGGGCTATCGGGACAATCCTTTCCAAAGAAGTTTACGAAAGAGTGATTGTGGAAGAGAAGGATTGGGCGGGCAGGGCTTTTGTTGTTGATGACTGGTATATAACCACTTATACGCCGATTTTCAATATAGACAAAAAGATAATCGGTGTTCTTTATACCGGCATATTGGAAGCCAAGTACCGCGATATCAAATGGGAAATGATCTGGATTATCATCGGTATAACGGTGTACGGCATGCTTATCGCTTTTATTATATCCCTGCGTCTGGGAAATAATATCATTGAAAGAATAAAAATTTTAAAAAGGGGCACCGAAGCCATAGCGTCCGGTAATCTGGATTATAAATTATCACCGGACAAAGTATCCGGTTTTAATATGCTCGATGAAGCCTTCAATGACATGGCCAGGTCTCTCAAGGAACACAACGATCAGTTACAAAAAATGCATCGGCATTTAGCCAGAACCGAAAAATTGACCGCCATGGGTGAAATGGCGGCGGGTGTCGCCCATGAAATCAATAACCCGCTGGGAGGAATTCTTTTATACAGCAGCCTTGTTTTGGAAGATTTGCCACAAGATAGCCCGATGCGCGACAACATTCAAAAAATAATTTATCAAACCAACCGTTGCAAAGAGATTGTGCAGGGGCTGCTTGATTTTTCCCGTACCCCTGCCGGAGACATGGTTCCACTGCAGGTCAATCAGATAATAAATACATCTCTGAATTTGGTCAAGGATCAGGCGATGTTCCACGGTATCGAAATCAAAAGCAGCTTTGAGGAAAATCTTCCGGAAATTATGGGAGACAGATCAAGACTTGAAGAGGTATTTTTAAATTTGTTTATCAACGCGGCGGATGCCATGAACGGAAAAGGAAAACTGACGATAGCAACTCAAATGGGCAAGAACGATTGCGTGAGAATTTTAGTATCAGATACAGGCAAAGGAGTGGATAAAGAGTTTCTGCCCCATATTTTCGAACCGTTTTTCACGACCAAGGATCCCGGGAGGGGAACGGGTTTGGGGCTCTCCATTGTATATGGGATCATAAAAAGGCATAAAGGTACCATTGAAGCGGAAAGTGAACAGGGCAGGGGGACTACTTTTGTGATAAATCTGCCCGTACGTAAAAATAACAACAGTCTGGCGCAAAACGAAGATGTCTGCCAATGACATAGGAGTATGAGAAATACGCGCAAAAGAGGCAGATATTAATTTTTTGTTGCACATTCAATTTATTGATAATAGCATAGAGAAAATTATCGCGAAAATATTTTATATTATCGAAATAACACGCATTGCCGCTTTAAAGAGGCCGGGTGAAAGAAAAGAAAAACAAAAAAACAAAAATTTTGATTATTGACGATGAAGAAGCTATCCGTGACGGATGTCGCCAGACTCTTTCCAGGCAAGGTTATCAGGTAGACTGCGCGGGCAGTGCCGCGGAAGGGCTGAAGGCGGCGCGCGGGGATATCTATGACGTGATACTTCTCGACGTTCGAATGCCGAAAATAAGCGGGCTGGACATATTGCAAAAACTGAAGGGCGAAGATTTTATTTCCGCGAAAATCATTGTTATCACCGGGTATGCCACGATACCTCTGGCTGTTGAGGCTATGCGCTACGGCGCGGTGAATTTTCTGGCCAAGCCATATACAGCCGGGCAGCTGAGGGAAGCGGTAAAAGAAGCGCTGGAGGGTGATAATAATTCCAACAACGATAAAGATATTCCCACGCTGATCGGTATCAGCGATTATATGAAAGAATTGAAGGATTCCATTAAACGTATCGCCCAAACCGACAGCACGGTACTCATTACTGGTTTGAGCGGCACGGGTAAAGAGCTGGTCGCGCGCACCATTCACCTGTTAAGCAAGCGGGTGGATAGACCATTCGTACCCGTTGATTGTTCATCGCTCGCGGAAAATCTTATGGAGAGTGAGCTTTTCGGTCATGTGAAAGGAGCGTTCAGCGGCGCCACGGAATCACGTGACGGTCGTTTTCAGATGGCTGATAAGGGCACTTTATTTCTTGATGAAATTTCCAATATCAATCTAAATACCCAGACTAAGCTGCTGCGCGTGATTCAGGAACAGGAAGTGCCGCGCGTGGGTAAGTCGGCCCCGGAAAAAGTTGACGTGCGGCTGATTGCGGCGACAAACAAAGATTTGCGCTTGGAAATATCTGAAGGAAGATTCCGCGAAGATTTATTTTACAGGCTTTCCGTGGTGCTTCTGGATATAAAACCTCTCTGTGAACATAAAGGTGATATTCTTCCCATCGCCGAGCATTATCTGGAATATTACCGGAAAAAACATAAAAGCAAGGTACGATGTCTGTCCGAAGAAGCAAAAAAATCGCTACTATCTTATAAATGGCCGGGCAATGTGCGCGAGCTCAAGAACACGATAGAGAGACTCTGTGTCATGATTGACCACGATACGGTCGATTTGTCCGATATTCTGTATTACGGACAGGGAGAGGGGGCAAAGGCGCCGGTTGTTGATTCCTCATCCGGGAGGATGACTCTGGTGGATGTGGAAAAAGAGCACATTGAAAAGGCATTAGGACATTTCAATTTTCAGATTAACAAAACAGCAAAGTTCCTCGGCATCGACAGGAAAACACTGCGTATCAAAATACGCAACTACGGCATAAAAATGTAACTTTTAGAAATAACTCACAACAAGGGGTATTTTGCCCCATAAATCATTTTCCATAAGCGATAACAGCAACAAATCAAATTAATTCACATACTTGTAATCTGGCACTATCTTTGCTCTTGTAAAGTAATAAAAGCGTTACGGAGGTAATTAATCATGGCGGTTAAGAAGAAAATACTCCTCATAGACGATGATAAGGACTTTTTATTCGCGACCAAACTCATTTTGGAAAAAGGCGGTTACGAAGTATTTATGGCCGAAGACGGCAAGTCAGGCGTGGAAAAGTGGAAATCCATAAATCCCGATCTGGCAATTATCGATATGATGATGGAGACGTGGGGCGAGGGTTTTTCCGTGCTCAATAAAATAAGAGCCACCGATACGGGAAAAGACACGCCTTTGTTCATGCTCAGTGCCGTCGATTTGCAGGGGCCGTACGGCTCTTTTGAGCCGCCTCCCGAATTTCCGAAGATAAACCGCGTGCTGCACAAGCCAATCAAGGCCGACGAACTTCTGCGTATTATAGCTCAGGAAATAGGCGATAAATAAAAATGCCCGGTAAAACAGACAAACCGTTAATTTTGATTATTGATGATGAAGAACCTCTGCGCGACGGTTGCCGTCAGGTTCTGGAAAAAAGCGGCTATGAAGTTCTTACCGCTGAGCATGGAGCCGAGGGTATAAAGATCGCCCGTGAACACATGCCGGATGTGGCGTTCGTTGATCTTAAGATGCCGAACATGTCCGGGATGGAAGTTATGGAAATACTTTCGAAGGATATACCGGATATAATCCTCGTCATGATTACCGGTTACGCGTCTATTCTATCCGCGGTGGAAGCCATGCAAAAAGGCGCCTATGATTACCTGCCCAAGCCTTTCAGTCCCGACCAGTTACGGGCGATTACCAAAAGGGCGCTTGATCACCGCGCGCTTAAAATCGAAGCAAAAAAACTAAAAGAAGAAAAAGAGATGATGGAAAAAAACTTCATCACTTTTGTCAGCCATGAAATGCGTTCGCCGCTTGTTGTTGTCCGCCAGTACTTTGAAACGCTCAAGGAAATAGCCTCGGATAAATTCGATAAAGATGTAAAAGAAATCATCGAAAGGTGCAACAAACGGCTGCAGAACCTGGAGGAAATGGTTGAGCACTGGCTGGATATCAGCCGGATTGGAGACGGAACGTTTTTACAGAAGAAAGAGAAAGTAAATTTGGAATCAATTATGAAAAGAGCGATTGAGGAAATGACCCCACTTTGTCAAAAAAGAGGAATTACCATCAAAACAGAGATTTCCCGAAATTTGCCACCATTAATGGGAGATGAAGAAAGTCTTATGCGGGTTTTTACAAATTTGATCGGCAACGCCACAAAATACACGCCGGAAGGCGGCGCCATTGACATCAGCATCCAAAGCGATAACTACTATAACACAGTGAAAGTGGCAGACAGCGGATGCGGCATCCCGCAAGACAAACTACCTTTTATCTGTGAGCCTTTTTTCAGGGTTAAAGGAAAAAATGAAAAGGAAAGAGGTTCGGGACTGGGTTTGGCTTTTTGTAAAAAAATAATGGAATCGCATCATGGCAGAATTGAAATATTGTCCAAAGAAAATGAAGGGACAACGTGCATCCTGACATTTCCTGCCGACATCAACGCGAAAAATAATCAAAAATAAATTTTTCCTGTTTGAAAAACAGATGATTTCGGTTATAGTCGGAATCACTTGAGAGAATATCTATGAAATATTACGATGAAGACAGCTATCGTTTTCATGAAAAAGACATGCCCGACAAATGTTTTTGTTGCAGCCATAATGCGGAAAGATTGCTGATTGTCCGGCATATCGAAAGCCAGATGATGGTTCATCTTTGCCTGGAATGTATGGTGGAATGCAGCGACGATTATCTTCTGGACAATACCAGGCCCTGGCTTGGTCCTCAGAAAAAACCGTAATTAATTTTAATCATAAATATCCGGAAAATCACGCGTGACCGACATTTTCCATTTTGGACCACGTTTTTGCAGAAAAGAATCTATTCCTTCCTGCGCGTCGGGTTTGTTGCATACCCATTCGAATATTTTAAATTCCTTCGCGTCAACATCGGCTACTGAAGATGTAAGAGAATCCCACAAAAGTCTTTTAGATATGGCCACGGATACGGGCGCGGCTTTATGGAACTCACGGGCGAGCGCCAGCGCCGCGGGCAAAACATCATCCGCGCCAAGCGCTTTTGATGCCAGCCCCATTTCGGCAAGTTCATCTCCGCTAATCATTCTGCCGGTAAGCATTAAATCCGCCGCGCGCGAAAAACCAGCCACGCGCGGCACAATAACATGAGAAGAAAGTTCCGGCGTTATTCCGCGGCGCACAAACGCGAATTGAATCTTCGCGTCTTTGGCGACAAAACGTATATCGCAGTTCAGGGCAAAGGTAATTCCCACGCCGATGGCGTGCCCGTTAATCGCCGCGATTACCGGTTTTCTTATCTGCCAGGGCATCACGGTGGGAAAGGCCAGAGAAGCGCGCCTGGTTTCTTCATCTTCCGCCTCACCAATTTTGAAAGTGACATCACCGCTTAAATCAGCGCCCGCGCAAAACGCTTTTCCGGCTCCGGTTATCACGATGGCGCGCACGGAATCGTCTCTATCCAATGAAAGAAGCGCCGCGCCCATTTCGCGCGCCATCTGCTGTGTCCAGCTGTTCATCGCCTGTGGCCTGTTAAGCGTAATTGTCGCGATACTGTTTTCTATATTTAATAAAATTTCCGAATAAGGCATTTTTTTACTCCCTAAAACTTATTTGTGAGCTATTTAAAAGGATTGTATCCCGGTTTTTTGTAAAGATTATTTTGCTTGTTCAGGATATCAGGCTTGTAAACTTTTTGTGGCCAATCTTCCGGCAGGATTTCTTCAAAAGCGACGGAAACTGTTTTTTCTTCGCATTTAGCGATAGCGACAACGTCCTCGGCGATTTTTTCCGCGAGTTCTTTTTTTTGCTCTTCTGATCTACCCGGATAGAGTTTTACAATAATGTGGGGCATTGTTTGCTCCTTTAGTCGATTAATATTATTTAGCCACAACAACGCGGTTGCGTCCTTTTGCTTTGGCCGTGTAAAGAGCGCGGTCGGCGGCATCCAGCAGGCTTTTATCGTTATCGCCATGCAGAGGATAGCAGGCCACTCCCGCCGATAATGTAACGCTTACTTCCTTTTTCCCTGTTTCAATTTTGATTTTGCCGAATTCAACACGCAATTGATCGACACGCTGCGCTGCTTCTTCCAGAGAAGCGGTGGGCATGACGATGACAAATTCTTCTCCGCCATAGCGGCAGCAGACATCAGTGCTGCGCGTCTTTTGGTCGAGCAGTCTCGAGAGGCTGGTTAAAAAAAGATCTCCCAGCGTGTGTCCGTAGGTATCGTTAATATTTTTAAAATGATCCAGATCAATCATCGCCAAGCCGAGCGGCACACGCGCGCGATCCGCATGCGCGATTTCACGGTTTAAGGTTTCCTGCAGAAATCTTCTGTTGTAAAGGCCGGTGAGATGATCGCGTATCGCTTCTTCCTTCAATTTTATCTGCAAGGCTTCTATTTCCGCGATTTTTTGGGACAGGTTTTCGTTTGTTCTTCTCAACGCGTTTTCAGTTTGCTTCATATCGGTGATATCGCGCAGTGCGATTACTTTCCCGTAAGACTGGCGTTGGCTGTCGTAGAGAATATTGGAAGATATTTCTATATTTTTTTCTTCCGGATTCCTGGCTATAAATTCCAGGCGGGCTTCTTTTTTTGCGGTAATCTGTGAAAGTGATTCCTGCTGTTCAGGCAGTATAGCGGCGATATCTTTGCCCAGAGAGATGCCGATTGTTGTTCCCATTAATTTCTCTCCCGTCTTATTTATATCCAGTATGCGATTCCGCTCATCCAGAACAACTATACCCGTACGCATATATTCAAACACTATGTTTCGTGCAAGAGGGACAAGATCGAAAAGATGATGGCGCAACTGCGCGTAAGTAAAAATGATCCCTGCGGCAAGAAAACCTAAAGGCGAGAAATCAAGTCCCTTAAAAGGCGTGAGCCCGAAGATAGAAATCAGATTGGCGGTGCAGGCAAGCGGCAATGCCAGCAAAACCAGCAGCGCCTGTTTCTGGTGTAGGTGATGAACGTGCAGCCAGTTAAGAAAAAGCATCACGCCGCCAATGGCCAGCAATGTATAGGAATAAAAGCTGTGCAGCCAGAAAGCTATGCCCAGAATTCCGGTTGCGGTAAAATTGCCGGAAAACCATTTGTGCCAGGGGTCGGTCCAGACGATTATGTTGAAAACAACCGGTTCGATAAAGAGCAGGCCGATGGTGAGCCTGTTAATCCAGCCGTCGTATTTGGTGTAGCGCGAAGCCCATACCAGAAACCCCGCAGGCACCATGACCACGCCCAAAAACATGAGCTTTGACCAGAAATAAGGTTCGGGGCGGAAAACGGTGGAAAGATGAAGGGCGTAACATAATGTCCAAAAACCCATGCCGCTCATCATGATCATCAGGGCTTTGGAACCGGGAGCACTGCGCCAGCGCCAGCTGACCACGACAATCCACGTGACCACTGCAAAAGCGGTAAAAAGGATTAAATCATAAATAATTACAAATAATTCTGGAGACATTATTTCTCTTTCTTTATAGAAAACAAATATTTGCTACAGCAGAAAAAGGTTTGACAAAGATAGTGCTTTTCCGGAAATTATATTTATTCTCTACTTGAGGCTGATTTTACACGCTTTTTCGCATATATACAAAGGATATTTCTTTGTTATGCTTTTCTGTTTTGAAAGTCTTGTAGCCCAATCTTTTGTACAAATACAGGTTTCTATGATCCTGCGAGCCGGTGAATAATTCATATCGAGTTACTTTGTCTTTAAACATTTTTTCGACTTCAGACATCAATGCCTTACCGATTCCATTATTTTGATATTCGGGCAGGACGACCAGCCTGTGGATGTAGCAGGTTCCATCTTTGCAATAAGCGCGCACAGAGCCTACTATTTTTGCACAAGTGTCATTCCCGCCCGGCATACGCAGGGTGTCATTCCCGCGAAAGCGGGAATCCAGTTCTTTTGCTGATTGTAAATTGATTAATGATGCATTCAAAAAAATCCATTTATCAAATTCATCCCTGATGCTCTCGAGCGTCTGCTCTATCTGGGGCATGGTTTTCAGATGAAAAATTCTGGCTACTTCCAGAAATGCTTTTTTCTGAATATCAAGGATAGCAGGCAAATCTTCTTTTTGTGCTTGGGTAATAATCAGGTTATTCATCTTGCGTAATTTTCAGGCGAGGAGACGCGCCGATAAAATAATAGTTACAATACCTGTTATGATGTTCGAGTATATAATGATATTGGATATCGGCAAATTGAAGCTCTCTTTACGTTTCACCAATATCTTGTGAACCAAAAATGGAATTACCCCTCCGATTCCAGTTATTACGCCCAGCCACAAACCGATTGGAGAGAGCTTTTCAATTTCTAATAAACCGTAAAATATTAACAATATTATGGGTATATGCAATATCAGGAAAAAAGTTATCTTGCCGGGGATTTTGAGTATTTCCCATTCTTTTTCATAAGCGGATTCGATTTCATGCAACAGCAACAGCATCGCGTTAAGTATGTAGAATATGGTGAGAACTTTCATTTGCTTGCAATCCTTTCAATAAAAAATTAGAAATACGCGTAGGCTATATTCTCATTTCATGGCCGCATTTTTCACATCTGATTCTTCGTCCTTGATCGTCATCTAATGTTACCTGGATTTTGTTGTTGGAAAAGCCGCTGATTTTTATTTGTGAACCAACATGAATTTTTGTGTTATATTCAACTGGCACTTCCGCCTCTTTGAATTTTCCTGTGTTGTCGCCGATTAGCTGACCGTAATCGCCAATAGAAAATTTATAACATTTATCAATGATTGGTATGATTACAATCAGCCCCGGACCTTTTATGCCGAAATATCTCCCCAGTCTGAATACGGCGATTCTTTGATATTCCGATACAACTTTCACACCTGCTGTTAAGAACATGACAAACAAGAGGACCAATACTATTTCGCCGATCATTTTATAAGCCTCCGGATGTTTTTTCTCATTCGCCTGAATTCGATTTAGTATTTTTCATATTATTCGCGCAAAAAGCGTTAACATAAAAAAATGATTTTTATCCTTCATACCCCTTACGTGGTAAACGGCAAACCAAACAGTTTAAAGGTAATGATATAAAAAATCACTTGCGGCAGTATTTATCCTTTGCCGGATTGTTCTTTGATCATTTTTTGGAGGGGTTTTTTTAATTCAGGTATGCGCTCGGTGGCCACAGCCCAAACAGATTCATAATCAACGCCAAAATATCCGTGAATAAGTTTATCGCGCATGCCCGCCATTCTTTTCCAGGGGATATCCTTGTATTGTTGCCGCAATTCATCAGGTATGTTTCTTGAGGCCTCGCCGATGATTTCCAGGCTTCTAACCACCGCGTTGCGGCGCATATTGTCTGATTGAAATTTATTGAAATCTGTATTTTTGAGAAAGGTTTCTATATCGTTTATCGCATCAAGGATATCAGTAAGATAATCGAGCAGGACTCGCTTCATATATACTGAACCTCTTTCAATATTTCTTTTCCGATGTACGGCTTTAAGGCTTTTTTGGAAACAAGATCGACTTTCCTGCCGGAAAGATCTGAAAGCCTTTCTTCAAGATCAAGAAAGCGAAAAAGATCGATAGGTTTTTCAAATTCAACCAGTATGTCAATATCGCTGTCGGCTTTTTCTTCTCCTCGAATGTAAGAGCCGAAGACGCCGATTTCTTTTATGTAAAATTCTCTGGCGATTTCCGGCTTGTGCCTTCTGATATTATCTAAAATGCGTTCAATTTCTTTCATGATTTTTTCCTGTATGTTGTTTTATTTTTTATCATAAAGAGACAATATGTCAAGGATATTATTAATATTTTAGCAAAAATGAAAGCGCTGTGTTTTATTATTCTTCATACCCCCGCGTCAGGTAAAACGTGGCTAAATCGAAGAAAATGGTCATGCGGCGCTGGAGCTCAAATGTCACATAAAGCTCCAGGTTTTTCTGCAGTACGTCCTGCGCCAGCGCGAACATCCAGATATGCTTGCGGATGAGGCTCAGTGCGCTGAGCGCGTCGCTGATTTTAAAACCGGATTTTTTTCTTTCGCGGCCCAGCTTGGTGTAAAATTTTTTTATCTGGCTGATGTCGTGGAGCCCGCCCAGCCAAAGAGTTATTTGAGAAAGAATTTTGTCGCAGATATTGTCCAGTACGCGCCGGTCAACACAGTGGTATTCTTCTGTGGAAGGATTTGTTATTACATCATCCAGCCAATGATGAATAATTTCATTTTTATTTTTATTAATGAAACTGGCCAGCCGCCTTGTTAAAGAATCTTTCGCTGTCCTGGGAGAAGGTGTATGTTCGTCCGCTTCTTTAATTGAATCAAAAATTGCCCAGTAATCACGCCTGCTTTTTATATACGCGTCAACCGCAATTTTGTTTGGCCGGAAGGCCAACGGAGGCAATTTGTTTGCCGGCCAGAACTTGGCCTGCGCGCAATCATCACCGGCGGCAAGTTTCCCTCCCACCTGTTCGGCAACAAAAGTTAAAAAAAGCAAGTCGCCGTAAAAGCGGCTTTTGTATGATTCGACATCGAGCAGTTTAACAATACGCCCCCTGATGCCGGTTTCTTCTTTCAGCTCGCGCAGAGCCGCGCTTTCGATGTTCTCTCCGGATTCGGCAAATCCCGTGGGCAGGCACCAGTAACCCTTAAATGGTGGGCGTTCGCGTTTGACCAAAAGTATCCGGCGGGAAGATTCGACAATTGAAGATACCACGGGAAGGGGGTTTTCATAAAAAAAGGTATGGCAGACTCCGCAGTAGTCACGCTGAACTCCGTCTTCATATTTCTTGGTGATTATCTCTCCGCAATAGAGGCAATGCTTGCGCTGTTTTTTCATGCCGGTTCCTTTGCCGCCAGGGGTTGAGAAGCTATAAAAATTATATCGTCTTTGCACATATTAATGGATTTTCCAGTCTGTGCTGTATTCTGAAGTTCACGCGAAAGCTCATCCATAATATCCTGTTTTTTTGTTTGCGCCTCCGTCAGAAAAAATGATTGTTTAAACTGAAAATATTCCAGGAAATAATTAATTTCGCCTGGCGGAAAAATAAGCGTATTTTTGAAATCTATCGATTGCACGCGGCCGAAATGTTTTCGCAGCAGGTCGGCGCCGTTTTGAGCGTTAAATCTGCCGATAATATTTTCAATCGGCAAAGCCTGATTGTCCGCGAGAAAATTATTCTTTTTAAGTATTTTTTTGATAATGTTCACCAATTCCCGCATGTCGGCTTCGGAATGAGTGATGGTGATAAAAAACCCGTCACCGGTAAGAACGCGCGCGATATCTTCAATCAAATCGGGAAAGAAATATAAAGCGTAACTGCAGATAATCAGATCATAAGAAGCCGCGGGATATTTAATTATCTGCTCCACTCCGCGGGCGGAAAATTCTCCCGCGTAGCCCGCGCGGCGGCAGGCATCAAGAAAAAAAGATTCATATTCGGCAAGCATATCCAGGCCGGTGATTTTTGCCTGCGGGTGCAGCCTGCCTTTCAGCGCTTCGGTAAAAGCGCCGAAAGCGCAGCCCAGTTCCAATACATTGCGGCAGCTGGATAAATCGAGATTTTTCAGCGCGATTTGTCTTATATCTTCTTTATTGGTGGAAAAACGGCGGATTATTTGCCCGATGCGCTGATGTTTTCGCGCGTCGCGAAAAATTTGGCTGATTTGATTTTTGTCCAAAATATTCGCCATGGAGACACATCACTTATGTGTTTATAATGTATTTAAAAAAATTTTATTTCGTATTCTTGCCATTATCAAGCAAAAACTGTTGTGTCAGGATAGTTTTCTGATGCCGCAGGCCAATTCGTCCAGCGCGTTCCTGTTCAGAATTTGAATGTGGCGCCCCCTCGTTTTGATTAATTTTTCCCCGGACATACGTTTTAAAATACGCGAGAGCGTTTCGGGAATGGTTCCCAGAAGCGCGGCCATCTGATTCTTAGATATATCAAGTTCAACATCATCAGCACGCTTCTGTCGTTCACTCAAATAAAGCAGATAGACAGCAATTCTGTTGGGTACTTCTTTCAGGGAAAGATTTTCCACCAGTGATGCCAGGATAAGCAAACGCCTAGACAGGGAAGCCAGCATGCTTGACGCCAGAGAAGGGCTTTGCTCCAGCAGTTTCATGAATTCGATTCTCGGGAAAAATAAAACGCGGCACTCAGCCAGCGCCTGAGCGAATGCGGGAAAAGGCTTCCCGGCGAAAGCCGCGGCCTCGCCGAAAGTTTCATTATGCCCCATGATATGTATTATTTGCTCTTTGCCATCTCCCGAGAGCTTGTAAATTTTCACTTTGCCGGAGATAATGACGTAAAAGCCGGCACCTTTGTCCCCTTCAGAAAAAAAAATTTGCCCCTGTTTGTATTTCTGCTCCAAGGCTATGCCTCTCAGATGTTGATACTGTTGCCGGGACAGGCCGGAAAAGAGGGGGATGCCGGAGAGTATTTTAGTCAAGTTCATATGGTTTTTCCCGGAAGACATTGAGATAAATCATATTGCCAAGGTTAATATTTTTTCGCGCGGACAAAGCCAGGCGTGCCGCTTTTAGAAGTTCAGCACTTGCTTTTTTCCACGCCCATAATTTTCGCGACTCTCCGTTCGTGGCGTTCGCCCATAAACGATGTGTTCGCGAATTTTTCAATCATTTCTCCAACCGGCACACTGTATTGAACCCTGCCGCCAAAAACGATGAAATTGGCATTGTTATGCGCTTTGGCCATTTCGGCGGTAAAAAGGTCGAAAATCTGCGCGCAGCGGATGCCGGCGATTTTGTTGGCGGTAATCGACATGCCGATGCCCGTGCCGCAAAGTAAAATACCGAAATCATAGCCGCCGGTCTTGAATTCGTTACAAGTCAAAACGGCAAGATCCGGATAATCCACGGAATCTTCGGTATGGACACCCATGTCCCTGATTTCGTAACCGCTTGTTTTTAAAAAGGATATAATTTTACTTTTCAGAGTTACCGCGCCGTGGTCGGAGGCGATGACGACTTTTTTCATCAGGTGTTTCCTCCAGAAGTGATTGGTAATTTATTTGCCGCTATATTTTGATGAGATTGCGCGAGAAGTCAACAAAAAATCTTTGCTTCACAGACTTATTTACGCTAAAAAAAATACATGCGGCATTTACTTGAAAAGTACTTAAACTATCTTTTGATTGAAAGGGGCCTTGCGCAAAACACACTCGAGGCCTACGGCCGCGATCTGAGACGCTTTCTTGAGTTTGTCAGGCAGAGGGGATTGACCAACTTGAGCGAAGTCAAGCCTGAAATTATCACCGAATATCTTATTAAAGTTAAGAGTGAAGGAATGTCGGCAAACTCCATGAACCGTCAGCTTGCCGCCCTGAGAGGTTTTTATAAATACCTGCTTATGGAAAAGGAGGCCGAGCAGACGCCACTGGCTAATATTGAACTGGCAAAAGTATGGATGCGCCTTCCCGATACGCTCAGCAGGGAAGAAATGAAAATTATTTTAGCCCAGCCGGGAGGCCAGTCACCGGCGGCGCTGCGTGATACGGCCATGCTGGAAATTTTGTACGCGACAGGAATCCGCGTTTCGGAACTGGTTAATCTGACAATGAGCAGCATCAACTGGCAGGTCGGTTTCCTGACGGTTATGGGCAAAGGCGGCAAGGAAAGAATTGTTCCCATCGGCAAAACAGCCTATGATTGCACGAAACTTTATACAGATAAGGCGCGATCCCAGTTGATGGGGCGAAAAAAAACGGAAATTTTGTTTTTAAACCGTTTCGGCAATAAATTCACCAGGCAGGGTTTCTGGAAAATGGTTATCCGCTATTCCCAGAAAGCCGGATTGAAAAAAAAGGTTCACCCGCACACATTCCGGCATTCCTTCGCCTCGCACCTGCTGGAAGGAGGAGCGGATTTGCGCACGGTACAGGTAATGCTGGGACATGCCGATATTTCCACAACACAAATCTACACGCATATTACCCGCGACAGGCTAAAAGAAATTCACCGGAAATATCATCCACGGGGATAATATATAACCGGCGGCAGCAAACAAATTATCGGGAATCGGAAAAAGTATGACAATGCGTCACAGAAAGATGAAAATCGGAAGGCTGAAATGGCGCGGTTACGCCGTAAAAATATTTATTGTCTCAATCGCGCTTATCTTAATATACGGTTTATTGTATTTTTTTCATCCCCAGACTATTCGTGCCGTAACCTACGCGGGTTCGCGGGTTAAAAACGCTTTTTCTCATTACATGCTGAATCAGACGCCCCGTTTCTATTATCTGGGCATAGAAAAAAACGGTCAGGACTTGCGCGTGGGCGCGCGTGATATGCTGGAGTTGACTTACCGGGATGAATTTGTTGTTAAGTTCGTTGCCAGCGACGATTTGAAAGGCAGAAAAATAGCGGTAAAAGTAGAAGGGCTGGGCAAATCGGAAAACGACATCGGCTTTTTGCTGCGCGGCGTTGAACTGGTGGACAAAGTAATGCAAAGCCCCGCCGCCGCAAAAGGCACAACAGAAGATACCAGTTATAAAATACGTGTATATTACAATGATATAGAAATAGGAACAGTGCCGCTAAAAGTCATGATTACCCCGCAGGACTGGCTTCGCTTCGCCCGTGATACCGCAACTTCAAGCAAACAAATCGAATATTTACGAAAAGCGATAGCCATGAATAAACAGGATACCGGTGTACGCAAGATTCTCGCCGGAATTTACCTGCGCCAGGAAAAGACAGCCGAGGCGATCAGGCAGTATCAGGAAATTCTGAGGATAAACCCCAATGACGCGGGTGCGCTCGAAGAACTGGCGAAGTGCTATATCAAGAAAAAAGATTACGATAACGCGATAGCGGCAGCGAGAAGACTTGCAAAAATCAACTCTAAAGAGGCGGAGGCTTACACTGCATTGGCCGTCGCCCTTTCTGAAAAGGGATTGTGGCGGCAGGCCATGGATAATTACAACGAAGTAGTGAAGCTTCAGCCGGAAAACTATGCCGCGCGCTATAAGCTGGGCGAGGCTTACGAAAGAGAAAAAATGAACAGCCATGCTATCAAACAATACAAGTATATCGCCGAAAATTCACAAGACGCTGATCTGGCTCTGCAGGCGCTGGGCGATATTTACCTGAAACTGAAAAAATATGACGAAGCGGTAAAATATTACAATCTGCTGATTAAAAGCAGGCCGAAACTGGCCGCCGCGTACGCCAATCTGGCTTTGGCTTACGCCGGGCAGGGCAAGGCAAAAGAGGAAATGGACATGCTCAGAAAAGCGGTTTCGCTGGCTCCGGGCGATCCGGTTATCCACTTCAACATGGGCTCCGCTTACGAAAAAAGAGAAATGAATGATCAGGCGATAAAAGAATATGAACAGGTTTTGAAAATCAGCCCGCAAGACACGGATGCGACGGAAAGGATTGCCGCGCTTTATTTGAAAAGCAGGAAATTTGATCAGGCCGTTAAATACTACGAAATTCTGGCAAAAAAATATCCGCGGCAAGCGACAGTTTTCGTAAATTTAGGTTTTGCTTACGGTGAGCTGAAGAATTATTCGGCCTCCGCCCAAAATTATGAAAAAGCGTTAAAACTCGGAGCAAAACATTCGACTCTTTATTACAATCTGGCTTATGCTTATAATGAGCTGGGCCGGGAAAAGGAAGCAATAGCCATTTATGAAAAAATATCTCCTCAGACAAAAGAAACTCTGAGCATCATCGCGGATTATTTCCTCAAGGAAAAGAATTACAAAAAAGCGATTGGTTATTATAAAAACATTGTAAGGTTGGAACCAAAACAATCATCATCCTACTCCAGCCTCGGATACGCTTACGCCACAGCCGGTAATTTGGGTAGCGCTATTGAAAATTATCTGATTGCTTTGAAGTATGACCGTGAAGACAGTGAGCTTTATGCCAATCTTGGCGAGGCTTATGAAAAAAAAGGGCTTTACTCCGAGGCGCTCAAAGCCTATACAACAGCCTACGAGCTTAATCCGGATTCGACAAAGGCGGGCAGAGGAATTCCCCGGATGAGAATTCAGCTTTTAAAAGAAATGACGCCAGCGCAAAAAGACCAGGAGCAAGAAAAATGAAAAAAATCAAATTAAGAGATTTTGACATAGGAGATAATGCCGGATTTGTCTTAATTTCGGGGCCGTGTGTTTTGGAGGATGAAGAGACAGCGATGGATGCCGCCGTTTATCTGCAAAAACTCACGACCAAATTAAATATACCCTTTATTTTCAAAGCATCCTACGATAAAGCTAACCGCACTTCAGTTAAATCCTATCGCGGCCCCGGACTTAAAGAAGGTCTGGCAATGCTGAAAAATATTAAGGATAAATTAAAAATCCCCGTTCTTTCCGACGTGCACCGATTTGAAGAAATCGATCCTGCCGCGGAGGTTCTTGATGTTTTACAGGTCCCCGCATTTTTATGCCGCCAGACGGATTTTGTGACCGAAATAGCGAAAAAGGCGAGGATAATAAATGTTAAAAAAGGACAATTTCTCGCGCCGTGGGATATGGCCAATGTAATAGAAAAGATTAAAACCGCCGGTAATGAGAATATTATGCTTACTGAACGCGGAGCTTCTTTTGGTTACAACAACCTTGTGTTCGACGTACGCGCCCTGCCGGTAATGAGAAAGATGGGATACCCGGTTATTTTTGACGCCACTCATTCCGTTCAATTTCCGGGGGGCGCGGGGAACGCGTCAGGCGGAGAAAGGGACATGGTTCCATATCTGGCGCGCGCGGCGGTTGCCGCGGGAGTGGATGGAATATTTTTTGAAGTGCATCGCGATCCGCAAAAAGCTCTTTGTGACGGAGCCAATTCACTTTATCTCGATTCACTGGAAGAAGTGCTCACCGTTCTTAAAAAAATTGATCACTTAGTCAAGGAAAGATGAAGAAATGAAAAAAAATATAAAAGAAAAACTTCGGGGAATTCGTTTGCTCATTTTGGACGTGGACGGCGTTATGACGGATGGGCGAATTATCATGGATAACGCTGGGCGCGAGATGAAAAATTTCGATGTTCGGGATGGTCACGGCATCAAACTGCTGCAGCGCTACGGAATCAAGGTGGCCATATTGACGGGGCGCAAATCAAAAGTTGTTGAACACAGGGCCAAAGACCTGGAAATAGGGGATGTTTATCAGGGGGCGCTCAACAAAAAAGAAATATTTGAAAAAATACTGCTCAAACACGGTTTGCCGGAAAACAAAGTGGCATACGTGGGTGATGACATCGTAGATATTCCCGTGTTAAAGCGCGTAGGCTTTTCCGCGGCAGTATCGGACGCCCTCGATGTGGTTAAGAATGAAGTTGATTACATAACGATAAACTCAGGAGGCCATGGCGCGGTGAGAGAAATATGCGATATGATTCTTCAGGCGCAAGGTAATTGGGCACAGATGGCCGCGCGGTATGACTTTTCACCTGCACCCCTAAAAAAATAAGAGTAGCTAATTGTCTTATAACATATCATTATTTCTTTATATTTTAAACTAAAGCCCTAATATCTTTACTTGCGGCGGACACAATGGTATAACTTATGCTTGCCGGGGAAAAAAAGAAGGAAAATGGCGTACAGGCAGATGAAAATTAGCAAAAAAACAAAAATAATTTCTGCGCTGGTCTTTGTTTTGGTGCTTGTTGTGATTGCAACATTAATTGCCGGAATGAGCAAAGTTAGGCCGAAGGGCATTATTAAATTGACGCCCACGGCAGTCGATTTGGAAATAGAAGGATTTGTTTATAGGGAGGTAGGTGAATCTGATTCCCGCTGGGAGGTTAAAGCACAAAATGCAACGTTTCAAAGAAAAGAAAATCTTGCCATATTCGATAAGCTTGACATAAAGCTTGATTCGGCCAGCGGCAAAGTCTATACAATGACCGCCGATAGAGGCAAGATGCATACGAAAACAAGAAATATTGAAATAGAAGGCAACGTTGTTATTTTATCCAATGAAGGCGACAGATTTACCACCGACTATTTGCATTACAATGACGAAGAAAGGAAGTTTTATACAGATGCTCCGGTGACTATGGAAAATAACCGCATAAGAATAAGCGGCACGGGTTTGACATTGTTTGTCAGTAGCGGCGAGCTGAACCTTGCATCCGCGGTAAAGGCAAAAATAAAATGAAAGTAAAAAAAGTAATTTTTATAAGAACATTAATATGTATATTGTGCTTTGCCGCGCTGTCGCCTCAGGGCTTGACGGCGCAGGATCAGAGCTTCCTCGGGCAGGATACAATTGTCAGAGACGAGCCCATCGAAATAACTTCCGAGCGCATGGACGCTTTGAGCGAAGACAGAATGGTTATTTTTTCCGGCAACGCCAGGGTAAAACAGGGAGACAGGTTGCTCAAGGCTGACCAGCTGGATTTATTCTACAAGAAAGAGCCGGATAAAAAAGTCAGGGCGCCTAAGTCCCCGTTTGCCGCTACCGGCGAGATGGAAAGAATAAGGGCGAAAGGAAATGTATCCACGACTCAGGGAGAAAGAATCGTGACCAGCGACGAGGCGGTATATTACCATGATACCAGACAGATAGTATTAATCGGTAACGCGGTGTTGCGTGAAGGCGACAGCGTAATAAAAGGATGCAGGGTTACTATTTATCTTGATGAGAATCGCGGTAAAGTTGAACAATGCGAAGAACAGCAAAGGGTACGCGCGATAATACATCCGCAAGCGCTAAGAAGTTTGGAAAAACAAAAATAGAAAGCATCAGGCATTACCAGTCATGAACGATTTATCGGCAAAGGGGTTAACAAAAATTTACAACAGAAGAAAGGTAGTGGACAACATTGATCTGTCAATTTCACCGGGGGAAGTGGTGGGTCTGCTGGGGCCCAACGGCGCCGGCAAAACGACCAGTTTTTACATGATTGTCGGGCTGATTAAGCCTGACGCGGGGGCAATATTTCTGGATGGCGAAGATATTACTTCAAAACCAATGTACATGAGGGCGCGTATGGGGTTGAATTACCTGCCGCAGGAACCATCGGTTTTCCGTAAATTGACCGTTGAAGAAAATATTTTAGCCATACTGGAGACCATTGATATACGCCGGAAAGAAAGAAACGAAAAGCTTTATGAACTTCTGGGAGAACTGGATCTGACTTCTCTGGCGAAAAATTACGCTTACTCACTTTCCGGCGGGGAAAGAAGAAGAGTGGAAATAACGCGGGCACTGGTTACGTCACCAAAGTATATTCTTTTGGACGAGCCTTTCGCCGGCATTGATCCTCTTGCTGTCGCTGATATTCAAAATATAATAGGCAAACTCAAAGATAAAGGAATCGGAGTAATAGTTTCCGATCACAATGTGCGAGAAACCCTGTCCTGTTGCGACCGCGCCTACATTGTGAATGAAGGCAAAATTCTTGTTGAGGGAAGTCCGGCAACGATTTCTTCCAGCGATCTTGCCCGTAAATTCTATTTTGGCGAAAAATTCAATTTATAAGAAACTGATTAAATATGTATCATGGCATTTGAGTTAAAGCAAAATCTAAAACTTTCCCAGCAACTGATTATGACGCCACAATTGCAGCAGGCGATTAAGCTTCTGCAGTTATCGAGGCTTGAGCTTGTTGAAACAATCAACCAGGAAATGGAAGAAAATCCACTGCTGGAGGAAGCTTCCGCAGAAGAGTGGAATGGCGAAGAGAGTAGTGCCGAAGTTGATGGAGAATTAAGTCTGCTGGAAAATGCAGAGGTAAAGCAGCCGGAGAAAATGGAAGAGCTTACCGGAGAAGGGGACGGGCGGGAGGAGTTTGATTGGAATAACTATCTCGAAGATTATGGTCCCATGGGTGTCACTTACGGTCGCAGAGATGCGGAAGCACCCGTGTGGGATAATGTTATTGCTGAAAACCCGTCGCTTTCGAATCACCTGATGTGGCAAATTAAACTCTCATCATTGAACGATGAAGAATCGCGCGTGGGCGCTCAGATAATCGGAAACCTTGACCAGAATGGTTATCTTTGCGCGACAGTTGAGGAGATAGCGTCACTGGAAAACGTCAGCGTGCAGATGGTCGAATTTGTATTAAAAAAGATTCAGGAATTCGATCCGCCCGGAATTGCCGCCCGTGATTTACAGGAATGCCTGTTGATTCAGGCACGAATCGCTGGTGTGGGGAAAAATTCTATTGTTGAAGTTATCATTAAAAATTATATTAAAGACCTTGAACTGAAAAATTACGCCAATATCGCGCGCAAATTAAAGGTTCCCCTGCGCGAAGTGGAGGAGGCTGTTTTATTAATCAGTAATATGGACCCGAAACCGGGCAGCGCTTATTCCGAAGAAAGAGCCCAGGCGATTATACCGGATGTTTATGTCGTGAAAACTGGCGATGAATATAAGATTATCGTCAATGACGACGGTTTGCCACGCCTGCGCATCAGTAATTTTTACCGGGAAATAATGGCCGGTGTAGGTTCCCAGGGCCCGGAGCAGGAAAACGGTAAAAAATATATCAGGGACAAGGTCCAGGCGGCCACGTGGCTGATTAAAAGCATTCAGCAAAGGCAAAAAACTATTTATAAAATATCCGAGAGCATCGTTAAGTATCAAAAAGATTTTTTTGACAAGGGAATCAACCATCTCAAACCCCTCGTGCTGCGCGATATCGCCACCGATGTTGAAATGCACGAATCAACGGTAAGCAGAGTGGTAAACAACAAATACATGCACACTGCGCGTGGTATTTTTGAACTCAAATACTTCTTCGGCAGTTCCCTTCAGGGAGCTTCGGGGGAAACGGTAGCCTCGAAGAGCGTCAAAGAGGCGATTAAAAAGATAATCAGCCAGGAAAACCACAAAAAACCCCACAGTGATTGTGAAATAGTTGAACTCCTAAAAGCAAACGGAATTGATATCGCCCGCCGGACTGTTGCCAAGTACCGCGAAATAATGGGCATCTTGCCTTCTTCCAAAAGAAAAAAATATTTTTAAATTCATTTATCTGGGTTGAAATGAAATATAAAAAACAATTGACTTTTGGCTTTCATGTCATTATATCACTTGCCTTTGTAACAATTCCTGGTTTAATGCTGCAGCCGGAAGAAATGAAGGCAGGTTCCCAAGGGAGGAGAAAGAATGAAAATTTCAGTAACTTTCAGAAATTATGAAGGTGAAAAATGGCAAAAAAATTACGCCGAGGAAAAAATCAGCAAATTAAAGAAATACCTTGATAATCCTGCCGAAGCCCACATAGTTCTTTATGTGGAAAAATTCAGAAATTACGCTGAAATAAAACTCAGCGCGGCAGGTTGGAACGTAAATGCCAAAGATAAAGACAAGGACATGCACCTGGCGATTGACAAGTGCGTTGATAAAATTGAAAAGCAGATAAAAAAGCAAAAGGAAAAAACAAGAACGAGAAAACCGGTCAGTATCCGGCATAATAAAGCAGATAATGTAACAGAAGAAACCGGGGAATTGACGAAAAATAGGGTTGTTGAAACACGAGAAATCATATTGAAACCGATGTCTCTGGAAGAGGCGATTATGGAAATAGAGGAAGATAAGTCGGGATTTATCATTTATCGCGATTCTTCCTCGGAAAATATAAGCGTGGTTTACCGGCGTGATGACGGCAATTATACGCTTATCGAAACTAACAGTTGAACGGCGGAAGAAGTCAATCTTCGGGGTTGCCGTTGTGGGTTTTAAAGTGATTCGCTTAAATGATGCGGCAGATGGTGTGTGAAATGCAAATAAATCAAATTATTAACAGCAAATTCGTTAATGACAGCTTGTCTGCCAAAAACAAAACGGAAGCATTACAGGAACTGGTGAATACGCTGGTCAGCGGTGGCGTGAAAATAGATTCTTCCGTTGTCATGGAAGTTTTACAGCAACGAGAAAAGCTGGGCTCGACGGGAATCGGTGACGGCGTAGCCATTCCTCATGGAAAAATTCCGGGGCTGGACGAGCTTGTGGTCGCTTTCGGGCGAAGCGTGCAAGGTGTTGGTTTTGACGCTATTGACGGCAAACCTGTTCATCTTTTTTTCCTGCTTTTAGCGCCGGAAAATTCCGCCGGTCAGCATCTCAAAGCTTTGGCCAAAATATCCAAAATGTTAAAAGCGGGTGATTTCCGTAAAAAGCTTATGGAAGCAAAATCACCGGGCGATTTATATAAATCGATTATTGCCCAAGACGAGATCTGCGGCCTGTAGTTCATCTTTTCCTACCCCGATTTTCAAGTTTCCCCCCACGCTGGCTATTTTGAAATAAATTTGCTAAAAATCACTTTGTATTCTGGAGAGGTGCCTCAATGAAGAACTTGCGCGTCGTCATAATTTCGGGACTTTCCGGTTCCGGTAAAAGCACCGCGCTCAGAGCCCTGGAGGATATAGGGTTCTTTTGCGTGGATAACCTGCCGGTTGTTTTATTGCCAAAATTTCTGGAAATAACGCTGCTTTCTTCCCCGAAGGTGTACCGGGTCGCCATGGTCATGGATTTAAGGGAAAAGAGCTTTCTGGAAAAATACCGCCGGATATTCCAGCGCCTGCAGGAAAAGGGCTTCAAAATCGAAATCGTATTTCTGGAAGCGGGTGATGAGGCGCTTTTGCAACGCTACAGCGAGACCAGGCGCAATCATCCCCTTTCGAAAAGAGGAACGATTGCCGCCGGCATCCGCATGGAGAGAGAAAAACTGGCTCCTTTAAGGCAGATGGCGGATAAAGTTATCGACACAACTTCTGTTAATGTGCACCAGTTGAAAGACCTTGTGCAGAGGCATTTTCTTCCTTCGAAAGATTTCAAAAAAATGGTTATAAGCATTTCCTCTTTCGGTTATCGTTACGGATTGCCCGCAGATGCCGACCTTGTCTTTGACGTAAGATTTTTACCCAATCCGTTCTTTGTGGAAAAACTGAAGAGCTTAGACGGTCATCATCAGGCAGTTAGGGACTATATTATGAAGAATAAGGATAGCAAAAAATTTCTGCAAAAGATTTTAAGTTTGCTGACCATGCTCATACCTCTTTATGACAAAGAAGGAAAGGTACGATTGAATATCGCCCTGGGATGCACCGGGGGGAAACACCGTTCCGTGGCAATGGCCAACGAATTGAGCGCTTACCTGAAGGGTATGAAATACCTGATCAATTTAAACCACCGCGATATCGGCAAGAGCTAATTGTATTGCCGGTGAAAAGCTTTCGTCCCGCCTTTTTCCGAACGGTTGGATAATTTGTCGCGGGGATAAATTTCAGAAATCAATTTTTTTATACACGTTGTTTTCAATCCAGCGCCTGCCCCACCATTCCAGGGGATTAACGAATCTGCCCCCGGCAAGCACGCTGAAATGCAAGTGATCTCCTCCCGCCAGCCCGGTTGTTCCCGAATAACCTAGGCGTTCTCCCTTTTTCACTTCTTTTCCTGCTGATGTTTCGATGACTGATAAATGGGCGTATAAGCTGGATAATCCGTGCCCGTGGTCTATAATTACCGTATTGCCGTAGATACCCAATTTGCCGGAAAAAACCACGATGCCGTGATTTGCCGCTTCAATGGGAGCCTGGGCTGTCGAAGCCAGATCGATACCGAGGTGAACAGAAGCCCCGTATTTTTTGCCGGCGATAATGTATTCACGTTCATCTCCGAATTTGGCCATGGTCGCGGCTTCGCGCATTCTTAAAAATGCTCCTTCCCAGAGTTTTTTTTTCGCTGATACCCGGCATATATCACGGATGGTTCTGTCGTTATCTTTGCGCATTTGCGAATTAATGAATTTAAAGATTTCCGCATGTGATTTCCCCTGTAATTCAGGCATGGCGCGTTCAAATTCAGGCATTTTAAATTGCAGAAAAGATTTATCCAAAACCACGCTGTCTTTACGGGTTTTTCTTTCCCGGATGAAAAACGGCAGGCTGGTTCTTGCTTCATTTCCCGCTTCATCCAGCGCGTATACGTCGATTCTGGTGTTTTCCCTTGTTGCCTCCAGAGGCAGGGCAAAGTAAACAACATGAAGAGGATTTCCACTAATCTCCTTGCGGTAGCCGGGCGTGAAATAGTCATTGACGAAAATTCCGCTTGTCTCGACGGCTTTGGACACCCGGTAAGCAATAAAGCATGTGCCGCCCTGGGTTATGTAATTGGCCTTGCTGAAAATCAAAATCTGCGGCGGCTTGGTATCTATAGTAACCGGCACGGAAAGGACTTTCTTATTCCTGAAAAGGGAATAATCTGCCGCCGAAATAATCAGCGTCGCGGGGCCGTCAACCAGATTGGCGGTGGTGGCATCTATTGTTAAAGACGTGATTATTTGCGTTTTTCCCCGTGACGGAATCTTCCGGTTGAGTAACTTCTGTTTTTTTTCATCCTGGACAATTTCCAGTTTGACATGGGAGATGCCGCTTTTTTGGTCGGAAAATGTTATTTCCACTTTTTTATTTTTGCCGATAAAGGATATTTCACGTTTCAGTTCGATTTGCGGTTTTTCCAGCTCCAGGTAGTGGCTGAAATAAAGCCAGCCCAGAAGGCCTCCGGCCAGCAGCAACCCAGCAATAAAATATATAACAGATTTTTTCATAAACTGAATTCTCCGTGGAATTAAAGGATTGAACAAGAAGAGCGTTCATAATGAGTTTTGCTGTTTTTTTCAAGATATATTTGTTTTTTTGCGTGCCCAAGCGTTGTCAATTTCCGTATGAAACAAGGCGCAATTACAAATCAGATTGGAGCATCTTAATATGGGTATAGTTTATGTTGATATTGACGAAAAACACTGTTATATTCCAGGCACATTCATTACTGAAAGAGAAGTTCGGCATGATTAGAGGGAAGAGAATTGTTCTGGGAGTTACCGGCGGCATTGCGGCGTATAAAGCCGCCGAATTGACGCGCGCCCTGATTAAAGAAGGCGCGCAGGTGAAAGTTGTCATGACGAAAAGCGCCGCGGAATTTATCACACCCCTGACCATGCAGACTCTTTCGCAGAATCAGGTTTACCTGGACATGTTCGTTTCCTCGGCAACATACGATATGGCGCACATCGCGATGGCTGATTTTGCCGATGCTTTTGTTGTCGCACCGGCAACGGGTAATATTATCGGGAAAATTGCTGCCGGTATCGCAGATGATTTGCTTTCCACGACAATTATGGCAACCGATAAGCCTACTTTGATCTGTCCGGCGATGAACGATAAGATGCTGGCCAATTCCATTGTGCAGGATAATATCAGAAAATTAAAAAAGCATGGCTATGTTGTGATGGATAGCTCAGTGGGCGAGCTTGCCTGTAAGACAACCGGATCGGGTCGCCTGCCGGATATTTCTGATATAGTTGAAGAAATTGAAGCGTTGCTGGCGCCGAAAGATTTTTCCGGGCGGAAAATTCTGATTACGGCGGGACCGACTCAGGAGCCGCTTGATCCTGTGCGCTATATTACGAATTTGTCATCGGGCAAAATGGGTTACGCTTTGGCCCGGGCAGCCCATCGGCGCGGCGCCGAGATAATTCTAATCAGTGGTCCCACTTCTTTGGAGCATCCCCCGTCCCGAAAGATAATTCAGGTGCGCACCGCGCGGGAAATGCACAAAGCGGTTATGGAAAATTATAAAAAAGCGCAAATTATCATTAAAGCCGCAGCCGTTGCCGACTATGGCTCCAAATCAGTATCAAAAAATAAAATTAAGAAAGATAAAGAATCTATTTCCATTAAACTGGAAAAAAATCCGGATATAATTGAGGAAATCGGGAGAAATAAAGGCAACAGAATAGTAGTCGGTTTTGCCATGGAAACGCAAAATATGATAACCAACGCCAGGGAGAAACTGAAATCAAAAAAAATGGATTTAATTGTCGCCAATGATTTGCGCAAGGAAGGCGCGGGCTTTCAAACGGATACGAACATAATCACGATAATTAACACAAAAGGAAAGATGCGGCAGCTCGATAAAATGTCCAAAATGGAAGCGGCGGACGAAATTCTCGATAGCGTCAAAAAGTTGATTAATAAGAAAAACGGAAGCAAAAAATAATGTCTGATGAGATTGTATTAACCGAGAAAGAAAAGTTGCGGGAAGAATTACTTGGCGCGGTTCAGGCGGTAAAGGGATACGTGCTCAATAATCAGAGCCTGTCTGCCAAAGTGGAATGGGAAAAACCGTCGGAATCAGACAAAGCAACAAAATTTCATCCGGTAAATAAGGAAGAAGCCCTCGGGGAAGTAGAGCGGGCGATGAAGAACTGTAAGCTCTGCGAGCTGGGAAAAACCAGAAAAAACCTTGTTTTCGGACAAGGCAATCCCTGCGCGAAAATCGTTTTTGTGGGGGAAGCGCCGGGGGCGGATGAAGATGAACAAGGTCTGCCTTTTGTCGGCAGAGCCGGACAGCTTCTAACTGATATTATCGTCAAGGGGATGAAAATTAAGCGCGAGGATGTATATATATGTAATATTCTTAAATGCCGCCCGCCCGGCAACCGCAATCCTCAGCCTGAAGAAATATCAAAATGCGAGCCTTTTTTAAAAAAACAATTGCAAATAATTTCCCCTGTGATAATTTGTGCTTTGGGGACATTCGCGGCGAAAACTCTTTTGAAAACAGATTTGCCGATAACAGCCTTGCGCGGCCGATTTCATGCCTACGAAGGGATTAAGCTCATGCCCACGTATCACCCGGCGTATCTTTTGCGCAATCCTTCGGCAAAAAAGCCTGTGTGGGAAGACATTCAGATGATAATGAAAGAAATCTCTGTCCGGGATTAAGGATACATATAAAAGAAGGCGAGTTAATGTTAAAAAAAATAATTTTCATATTAATCGCGTTTATTTTTTCCGCGTCCATTGTCTGCGCACAGGATAAAACGCCTGTTTTTAACATTATTACCATTGCCAGCGTTATTACCGCGCCAACTGCAAGATATATCGACGACAGCATTGAAGATACGCGCAAAGATGGCGCGGCAGGGCTGATAATATTACTGGATACGCCCGGTGGGATGGACACGGCGATGCGAGACATTGCCAAAAGCCTGTTGAACGCACCCGTGCCGGTCATTGTTTACGTCTATCCTCAGGGAGCGCGTGCCGCTTCCGCGGGAGTGATTATCACCATTGCCGCGCATATTGCCGCCATGGCTCCGGGCACGAACATTGGCGCGGCACATCCCGTGGCTGTGGGTATCGGCGGTAGTGTGGAAATGGATGAAACCATGGCCGAAAAAGTGGAAAATGACGCTGTCGCGTATGTGCGCAGTATCGCAAAGGCAAAAGGCAGATCAGAAGAGTGGGCGGAAAAAGCCGTGCGTAAGAGTGAATCGATTACCGCGGAAGAAGCATTGAAATTGAATGTAATCGATTTTGTCGCCGCTGACGTGGAAAAGCTTTTGGCGGCGATCAATAATAAAACAATAACCATGTCGGACGGCAGAAGAATAAGGCTGTCGACAAAAAACGTCGCACTTAATTATATGGAAATGGGAACGCGTCAAAAAATCCTGACGACTATTTCCGATCCGAATATCGCCTATATTCTTTTGCTGGTGGGAATGGCGGGTTTGTATTTTGAATTTTCCAATCCTGGGGCGATACTGCCGGGCGTCATCGGTGGCATAGCGCTCCTTTTGGCGTTTTTTGGATTGGCTACCTTGCCGGTAAATTATGCGGGAATACTGCTGATAATTTTCGGAGTCATTTTATTTTTCGCGGAGATAAAAGTTATGAGTAACGGTATACTTTCAGTTGGCGGGGTGATTTCTTTGGCGATGGGGTCATTAATTTTGTTTGAAACGCCGGAGCCGGCGTTGCGTATTTCCTTGCAGGTATTGATACCGGCGGTATTGCTGGTCTCCGGGTTTTTTATTGTTGTTGTCTGGATGGCGGTGAAGGCGCAGATGCGCCGGCCCTATTCCGGATTGGAATCCATTCCGGAAGGCAAGGCTGAAGCGCTAACCGATATCGCTGATGAAGGAAAAGTGTTCTTTCAGGGTGAATACTGGAGCGCGCACAGCAAAGAGCCGATACCGAAAGGAGCAAAAGTCAAAATTCTGAAAATTGACGGATTAAAACTTACCGTCGAGCAGATTAAGAACGAGAATCAGGATAATTAATAAAAAAAGGAGGAATTAAAATGGCAGGTGCATTACCACTTCCAATAATCGTTATCGTGGCGCTGGTGATTATGTTTTTGGCATCGGCGATTAAAGTTTTGAATGAATACGAAAGGGCGGTTGTGTTTCGTCTCGGGCGCGTGCGCGATGTTAAAGGCCCCGGTTTAATCATCATTATTCCGGTTATCGATAAGATAGTGAAAATCGATATGCGCGTACTTGCCATGGACGTTCCGCCCCAGGATATTATCACCAGGGACAACGTATCCATTAAAGTAAACGCCGTTATTTATTTTCGCGTCATGGACGCCAATGCGTCGGTAATAAACGTGGAGAATTATCTTTACGCGACATCACAACTGGCGCAGACTACATTGCGCAGTGTTTGTGGCCAGGTGGAGCTGGATGAAATTCTTTCCGAACGTGAGAAAATTAATCTGGAAATACAAAGTATTCTGGACCGCAGTACTGATCCCTGGGGAATTAAAGTGTCTATGGTCGAGGTAAAGCATATCGATTTGCCCGAGGAAATGAAGCGCGCGATGGCCAAGCAGGCCGAAGCGGAAAGAGAAAGACGCGCGAAGGTCATCAGCGCGGAAGGCGAATTCCAGGCCGCGCAAAAACTTATTGAGGCCGCAGCTTTAATGTCTTCTCAGCCGATGTCTTTGCAATTGCGCTATCTGCAGACATTGAACCAGATTGCCGCGGAAAACAATTCCACCACAGTATTCCCCATACCGATTGATTTGTTCAAATCATTTATCAAATAAATTAAGAAAGTAAAAAAGCGGCCGGATTTTGAATCCGGCCGCTTAAAAGACAGTAAAAAGCAAGGAGCTTCTCATTATGGCTAAGACAAAGCAAAATGTTCTGACCGGCGGGATGATTTTAATTACTTTAGGTGTTTTAATTTATTTATCAAAGGCGGGAATTTATTCTTTTGGACAGACTTGGCCTGTCCTGCTTATTGTCATTGGTATCTGCACTCTTATTCAGAAGTTCAGGGATTTCGGCGGATGGTTTATTACTACCGTCGGCATTATCTTTCTGATTCATGAAACATACGGATTACAACTCTATCAATATTCCCAATATATTCTGCCAGCGATATTGATTCTGCTGGGTGTATTCGTTTTATTGAAGCGCCGGAAGAATGACATATAACAGTAACGGTATTTATCTTTAAATTATATTCGAATGCCACAATAATAAATTTCTCCGGGCAGTGTAATATTTTATGCCTTATTGAGGGCGCGTTTGCAGTATTTTCAAGGAGTGCTTCTATGAGCGTTGCCAGAAAAATTAAAGCGTCAATTTCCAAATCGTCCATGATTAGAAAAATGTTCGAAGAAGGCGCGGCGATGAAGAAGAAATACGGCGCCGATAAAGTTTACGACTTCAGCCTGGGCAATCCCAATGTCGAGCCGCCGGAGGAGTTCAAAAAAGAGCTGATAAATATCGCCGCGGAAATTATTCCGCTTAAGCACGGCTACGCGCCCAACGCGGGTTTTCCCGAGACGCGCCAGGCGATTGCCGATAAAATAAACAGGGAACAAGGTTTAAAGCTTAAAGCGGACAATATAGTCATGTCCTGCGGCGCGGCGGGCGCGCTCAATGTCATTTTCAAATCACTTTTGGATCCGGGCGATGAAGTAATCGTGCCCATGCCTTATTTTGTGGAATATCCCTTTTATATTGATAATTACCGCGGCGTGGTAAAATTTGTAAAGACCAACGAAGATTTTTCTCTTGATATAGAAGAGATAGAAGAAGCGATAAACGAAAACACCAAGGCTGTTTTGATTAACACGCCCAATAATCCCACCGGAAAGGTTTACACGGAAAAGAACATTGCCGATTTGGCCGAAATGCTCAATCGCAAGAGTAGCGAATTATTCAAATCAATTTATCTGGTATCCGATGAGCCCTACAATGAGATAGTATATGACAATGTTTTCGTGCCCGGTATTTTGACAGCATATAAAAACGCGATTATCGCTTATTCCTATTCCAAAACTTTATCGCTTCCGGGGGAACGAATTGGTTATATCGCCGTAAATCCTGATATAGATCGCGGCAATGATTTGCAAAACGCCTTTATCATGTGCACGCGCATTTTGGGGTTTGTTCACGCGCCCGCTTTGATGCAGCGTGTGGTGGCTCGCCTGCAGGATGCCAAGGTGGACGTCGCTGTTTATCAGAAAAAGAGGGATTTACTGTGCGAAGGACTGGCGCGCGCGGGATATAAATTTGCTAAACCGCAGGGCGCGTTTTATCTGTTTGTGCAAAGCCCTATTCCTGATGACGTGGAATTTGTCAAAATGCTTTTGAAGAAAAACATTTTGGTCGTGCCGGGCAGTGGCTTTGGCGGCCCGGGCTATTTCCGCATCGCTTATTGCGTCGACGACGCGACGATTATTAATTCCCTGCCCGGTTTTGCTGAAGCCTTTAAAGAATGCAGTTGAAAATTTATATTGTAGCCTTCTTCTGTATGTATAGCAAAGGGCTAGTTTAAATCTTGATATTTACTTGATTTTACCGGTGTCTTTAATTATAAATAGATCAATAAAGTAGTGAATTAAAGATTTATGGATGAAAAAACACATGAATGGATAAAACAGGCCGATTTCGACAGTGAAACGGCAGAATTTATGTTTGAAGGCGGTCGCTATTTTTATGCTGTTTTCATGTGTCATCTATCATTGGAAAAGGCGCTCAAGGGAATTTATTGTAAAATCCACGGAGAAGTTCCGCCCAAAATGCATAACCTTGTTTTTTTGATTAACAAAACGGGAATGAAACCGCCGGAAGCAATAGGTAAATTTATTGTCAAATTGAACGAAGCAAATATAGCTACAAGATATCCGGAAAGCCTGGAAAAACTACAGAAAATTTACACGAAAGAAATATCCCGGGAGATGATTTCACAGACCAAAGAGGCGCTAAAATGGATAAAGCAGCAGCTTTAGAAGCCATTGCCCGTTTCCAGAAAGCTATTGAAGCCAGAGGAATCAGCATCGATAAGCTTGTCTTATATGGTTCCTACGCGCGCGGTGATTTTCGCGAAGGTAGCGATATCGATCTGATAGTTATTTCTAATGATTTTAAAAAGCGGGACTATTGGGAAAGAATTGAACTGCTTTCTGATGCTATATATGAGGTATTTGAGCCGATTGAAGTTGTGGGCTTCACGCCTGAAGAATGGGAGAAAAAGGAATCTCCTCTTGTCGATTATGCCAGGCACGGCGAAGTGATTTTCGCCGTGTAAAAAAAATAACTAAGGCACTCTCAACCTTTTAGCGCAACACTTGTAGGTATACATCACAAGGTTTTTCCCAGTTCAAGATTTTTCTCGGTCTCCCATTTAACATATTCTGGACTTTTTTAATCTCGCGGCGGCTAACTTTATTAAAATCTGTTCCTTTGGGAAAGAACTGCCGGATCAAGCCATTCGTGTTTTCGTTCGTTCCCCGTTCCCAGGGACTGGCCGGGTGCGCAAAATATACCTGTATACTGGTATCGCGGGTGAATAGCTTGTGCTGGGCCATCTCTCGCCCCTGATCATACGTCAGCGAACGCTTCAACTGGGCCGGCAACGACTTCATTTCCCGGGCAAAGGCCTTCCTGACCTCCTGCGCCGTCTTGTTGCGCAACGGCGCCAATATTACAAAACGCGTCTTCCGCTCCACCAAAGAGCCCAGCGCTGACTGCCGATTCCGCCCAATCAATAAATCTCCTTCCCAATGACCAGGAACAATCCTGTCTGCCACCTCTGCCGGACGCTCCTCAATGCTGAGCATGTCCTCAAGTTCTTTGGAAATCGCTCCCTTAGCGCCGCGCTTATGACGACGTTTCCTCTCCCGACGCAACAGCGACAATAACCGCTTCTTTAACTCCCCGCGCGGCAATACATACAAATACGTATAAATCGCTTCATGAGATATTCGCATAGTCTGGTCATCAG
>OMKS01000481.1_pt1 | contig 37096 bp, 21 predicted proteins | sample 1674721 | NCBI WGS metagenome assembly OMKS01 (sample SAMN06264996, study PRJEB25208) | sediment metagenome | isolation source: hot spring sediment | place: USA: California | collected 2014-09-02 | reverse complement strand
CCCTCAATTACCTCCCTAATTGGAATTAGTTTCATTTTGGCCACCTGGTCCCTAATTTCCTGCAAAGGGGGAGTATAACTTCGGCCATAACCGGCCGTATATTTTACTAGTGGTCGCCGGTAGGGAACTCCTGATTCTTTAGCATAACCTAGGGCGTGGGCAATGCCAGAATCAGGCACTCCGGTAACCAAATCTGCTTTTATAGCATTCTAAAAAATATAAGCTAAAAAAAAGCCCTGCTCAAAAGAACAGGGCTTTATATTTAGGAAATTCGGGCTGGATCAGAAATTGATCTGAATACCGCCATTCCAAACACGGGGCGTGCCCAGGAAGATTTCGGCATCGTCGGCTTTATGATTCTTGCCGTCAGCAGTAAAGGCATTGTAGCTGCTATTGTCAAGGGCATCCTGAACATAAACAGCATCCAGTACATTGTTGACATTAAAGAAAACTTTCGCTCGAACTTTGCCAAGCGACATCGGTAAGGTGTAGCTGCTGTGAAAATCTGCTTTCCAGTAGCTTGGCACCTGCCAGCTCTGGTCACGGTCTGCGCTGCCATCGCTTGCAACGGTGCGGCTGAGGGCATCCCAGTCTGCCCAGTAGCGGTCATAATAATTGACCACAGCCTGCAGCGCCATTCCTTTGACAGGGAAAAGCGATGTGGTAAATGCCAAGATTGTCTGAGGCATATCACCAACTTTCAGGTCCTTCACCGCATAGCTATAGTCCTCGGACACTGTTCCGTCGTCGCTGCGGTAAGTTCCTTTTGCATCATCAGTATAGTACCAGTTGCCATAGGAGAAGGCCGCATCAAAGCGGATGATTTTCACCGGCTGGAAAGCCAGCTCGACTTCAAGGCCCTGATGAAGCTGATTCAGACCTGTGAGAAAGATCAGATCCGTATCACCACTGCTGCCAGCGCCGCTAGAAACAGATTTAACCACATTACGGTCTTTCCAATTGGTATTGTACAAATTCAGTTTTGCTGCAAAAAGACCAGAAATACTGTTATAATTTAACCCCACTTCGGTACTGATGAATTTTTCATTGGTGGGATCAGGCGCCAGGGCGATACTCACATCATCAATGATATTATCGAGAATAGGAACTTTCTCCACGTAGCCAAAATTGGCAAAAGCGCCAACTGATTCATTGAATGAAAACATACCACCGGTTTTAAACTGAATAGCTGAAATCCAGTCAGAATCAATCTGCAGCTCGCCGGCATCACTTGCCGTCACATAAGAACGGTTGCTATAGTTGGAGGCCATTTTAAAATGATCAATCAGACCATATTTCACCATCGAGTAACCACCCATACCGTAGATACTAAAAACCCCTGCACTAGCTTCAGCCTGAGCAAAGAAACCAAGCCAGTCAACACTGTTTGTATTGTGATAATTGATCTCGTCACCAAGCTTTTTATTTTCTGCGTTGGCAAGCGTGGCATCATAATTCAGTGTGCCGTCATTATTATACACGTGATCAAATTCATTATAAAAGGTGGTATAAACACTATTTTTGGAGTCATAAGCGCCATTCACCGCGTAGGTTCCGCCTAAAAGGTCTCTCACTTCACGTGAATGGGTAATTTCAGCAGTTCGCCAATCAACACCTAACTGTGTTTTAAGATTTTTACTGATGTCAAAATTCAACTTAGAGATCGTACCTATCGTCCACTGACGATTGGTGCTGTTGCGCAGATAGGCAACCGACTCATCGAGAACCTTAACATTTCCCCGTCTATTTTCATCAGATTGATTCACGGCAATGGTTTTATCCCAGTCTGCAATTCGAGAAGGACCACTGTCGTAATCCCAAACGACATCGCCGAAGGTGCCTGTGCCGCCACCGGAACCGCCAGAAAAGTAGAAGACACTGGAAAGACGCATTTTTTCAGTCATCGTCCAGTACCAGTTCAGATTGGTTTGAGGTTTATGATAAAAGTTCTCAACTTCATTGAGAAAATTTGGATTATAGCGGTCAATTTCCTTTTTACCATACATATAGAAATACTGTTTACCTTTATAGCTTGGTGAAACAGCATTCCAGTTTTCATTATAGGTCCGGCCAGCCTCAGAAAACTGATCAAAAATATCTGCTGTGCCATTTCCATCGGCATCAAGCTTTAAAACAGAATCATCGAGAATTTCTTTTGCATATTCGTGGTCATAAGCAGCCACATTCTGCTTGTATCGATTCTGACCATGACGCTGAGGAGCGCCTAAAGCAAATACCTCAAAGCGATGCTTAGGTGAAGCAGCATAGCTGGCGCCCAGGTAATAAGCCCATGCATCTGTCCAGGCTTTATCAATGATCCCATCACCGGTTTTACGAACAATAGTACCACTAAGACTGAGCTTTTCACCAATCAATCCAGAATGATAATTCAGTGTCGTTTTCAGGTAGCCAGCAGCTCCCACTTCCTGTTTGAAGAGACCGCCCCGATGCATAGCTGCCGGATCGGTAATGATGTTCATCGTACCGCCGATAGAAGGCGCTGCCAGGTTCACGGCAGAAAGACCGCGCTGCATCTGGATAGAAGATGTGGCATCAGCCACGCCGTCCCAGTTTGACCAATAGACCCAGCCATTTTCCATATCATTGACAGGAACACCATTGATCATAATGGCCACATTGCGCTGATTGAAACCGCGTACATTTACACGGGCGTCACCAGCGCCGCCACCGCTCTGGGTTGCATAGACACTTGGAGTTGTATTCAGAATCATCGGAATATCTCGGCTGGCGAGACGCATTTCCATCTCTTCTTTCTTCACATCGGTATAGGCTACCGGTGTTGCACGGGTTGCCCGGCTGGCCATCACTTCCAAAGCGCTGAGCTGGAGGGCGCCGCCGACCATCTCAATGTTTAGATTTAATGTCTGGCCATCTGTTACCACAACGGGACGTTCGGCTTTCTCATAGCCGATAAATTCAGCTACCAATGTGTAGGTTCCTGCCGGCACCTTATAAATGCTGTACTGTCCGTCCATATCAGTCGCTGCGCCAAAGGGTGTTCCAGCCAGATAGACATTGGCGCCGGCTAAGCCCCGTCCATTGGCCATATCTGTTACTACACCACTGATGTTTCCCTGTGCATAAACCAGCACGGGCAGCATCAAAGCCACAAGCATACTCCAGACCATGAAACGTTTCCTCATACTCTTTCTCCTTTTTTAGGTTTTGTGCTCGGTATCACGCTAATAGTTTACAACAATTTTAAGAAAAAGTATAGAAAATAACGGTTAGTTTTTTGTAAATATTCTCATTGGCACTGCTGTCTAAATACAAATTATCCCGTATTGGTCAATCTTAAGAAGCGCTGGAAATTTTCCTTTTCAGCAGCTAAAACAAAAAATATTTTTTGGTCCACATCTGTCCAAAATAAAACTATTCATTTCGTAAATCTCATTTCTCCGGCTGTTTTAACCCATGCCTTCACGCCCTGTGAAATATTCTTTCACGGGGTCGGGAAAAAAGAGATTGTGTTTTAAGGCAGCATCTTCCCCGAATTCGTGACAGCCCCGGTCACTGATCCGTCAGTTGACGGACGAAGTGCGGTCACTGAGCGGAGTCGAAGTGTTGCTTAATTTGGACCTGTCCGTCCCCTGACGGATCAAGCCAAATTAAGATGAAATAGTATGAGAATACCAGATGTGCTTCTTAGGGTTCCACTAAGAAATACACAATCTTGTTTTGTAACTGATAGTAAATAATTGCTTGGCCATCGCACTCCAGATTATTTAGGACAGCAGTGGTTTTGGTCATAATCTTACTCCTTTTCCCCTGTTGTAATCTGCACTTTTCGCCTGATCTGCTTTCCATTCTGGTCGGTGACAGAGAGGATATAATTGCCAGTTTTTGGGCTCACCGCCATTTTGTGAGGCGATTCGGTCATTCCCAAATAAAAATCATCGAGATACCAGAACAAGACAGCGTCCTTTTCTGAATGAAGCGCCTCAAAAACCACCGCCTCCAGCCTGCCGCCCAGGCTTCGGGGAATCAGAATTTTCGCATCGGTTTCAGGGTAGAGAAAATCAATAACAGGCGTTTGGGAAATATTGCAGTCGGGATGAAAAGGAGGCAGGGCTTCCTGCGGATGGGTTCGGCGATAAAACCAATCCATCGCCGGCGGCAGCGTGAAAAAACTGCAGCGTACCATTTTTGACGGTGAATAACACTCGCTGTTGACCTGATATTGCTGGGATGAATCGAGAAAAACGATTTTATGATACGTGCAGAGGGGCGAATTCAAGCCGGCAAAGGGCGCCATTTTGCTCGCCACGTGGGAACAGTTTTTACCGGCGCGAAAACCACTCTCCTGACAAATTTCAATTTCAGTCATATCAATTTCGGGCATCGCAAACCAACGGGGCTCCTTCTGGATACGATTAAAAATGTCGAACATCAATGGCGCCGCTGCTTTCAGTCCGGTCAAGTCGGGCCGCCCCTCGCCGCTGCTGTTGCCAACCCACACGCCTACTGTATATTGGGGTGTCACACCGATGGCCCAGGCATCACGAAAACCCATACTTGTGCCGGTTTTCCAGGCAATGGGCAGGGCGGATTCATAATGCATCCATTGCCCGTCATGGTCGGGACGCTTCAGCTCTTTCAGCGCTTCCAAAAGGGCGTAAACCGCACCGGGACTGTATTCCATAGAAGAATGAAACTCTTGATTATCATGCTCTTCTATGGTTTTCAATTCTGTAAAGGCATACTCCTTAAACACGGGTCCATTGGCGATGGAGGCCAGACCGGAATAAGCCCGCACCAATTCCCAAAGGGTGCATTCCACACCACCTAAAATCAGCGTCAGCCCATAGTAGTCGCTCCCTTTATTAATATGATTGAAATGGAGCTGCGTCAAGCGGTGATAAAATTTCTGCACGCCATAGCGAGAAAGGAGCCGAACCGCCGGCACATTGAGGGAGCGAGCCAGAGCTTCCGACGCCGGAACCGCGCCCCGATAGCTGCGGTCAAAATTCTCCGGCTGATAGCCCCCAAAATTGACGGGGATATCAGCCACCAGCGCATCGGGGAGAAGCAGCCCTTCATTAAAAAGGGAGACAAAAAGGAAGGGTTTCAGGGCGCTTCCCGGGCTGCGTGGCGCGATGACATTATCAACATAGCCCGCGTTATCATTCTCATAGATCAGGCCGCTGTTGCCGATATAGGCCAATACCGATTTACGCTCATTGTCTGCCACCAGCACTGCCAGATTCTCGATATGGTTATTTTTCAATCGCTTGTGGTGAATCTGCGTCGCTTCCAGGCAGCGCTGCTGAAGCTCAAGATTAATCGTGGTCTGAACAAATTTCGTCGGGTCCACACCATCTGACAGCAGCTTATTGGCAAAATGGGGCGCCCAATCGGGTATGCTGCGAATTTGCTGCGGTATTTTTTCCGCCAGGGCCAGCATATAGCTTTCATTATCAATCGCACCCCTCTCCCTCAATTTGAGAAGGAGTCCATCCCGTTTTCGCTTCAGTTCATCGCTGTTTCTCCCTGGAAAGAGGAGCGACGGATCATTGGGCAAAACCGCCAAAAGGGCCGCCTCAGCCCAGGAGAGCTCTCCGGCCCGCCGACCAAAATATTTTACAGCCGCTGCTTCCACTCCCACAATATTTGCGCCCAGGGGACAATTGTTAGCGTAGATTTTTAGGATTTCATCTTTAGAATAGCTCAGCTCCAGCCGCAGCGCCTGAATCATCTCAATCAGCTTTTGGGGAATGCTGCGGGGTGGATTCTTTTTCGCCAGCCGGATTACCTGCATCGAAATGGTGCTGCCGCCGCTGATAATTCGCCGATGTTTCAGGTTGAGACGCAGCGCGCGGGCCAGCGCCAGGGGGTCCACACCGGGATGATAATAAAATCGCTTATCCTCGAAAGTCAGCAGCGCGCTCACATAGTTTTGGGGAAGGGAATCCGTGGCAGGAAATCGCCACTGCGCATCCTTTGCCAATCGGGCGCTGATGATTCTGCCCTTGCAGTCCAAAAGCGCCAGCGAGCGGTCTGGATTCATCAGCGCTTGGGGAAGGCTATTCCAGAAAGCGATGGCCAGCGCCACAAATAGGAGCGTAAAGAGCTTTCTCCTTGAGAAATATCTTTTCAGCCCGCCAATCCTCACGGCTCGATGGATATCCAGGAACCACTGCTCCTGGCGACGATAGATTCCTGATACATGGCATTCACCTGCACCGGCGCTAAATAAAAGCTGCCCGAATATGCGGCATTAAAAATCAGCTTGAATGTGGCTGTTGTATCCCGTTTGAGTCCAAAATAGAAAAGAACCCGGTCATCACGGCTGTCCATAAAATCAGGATTGCTGTAGGCTCGAGAATCTCCCTGATTCAAATTGCGGTGCAGCTCCCAGCCAGAGGGAATGAGAAAGCTTAGGGCCAAATTTTTATAATCGATCGCCCTGCTCAGGTTTTTCACCTGAATTTCGACAAAGAAATCCTGACCCCGCTTTAAGCTCTTGACACCAATGGGTTTACCGTCAGCGCTGAAATAGTCTGCCCTCAGCGCCAGCCCCTGACTCAGCGCTTGCAGCTCCTTGAGACGAGGCAGTCCGCAGCGGACAAGACTCAGATAAATATCATCTTTACCAATATTTTTTACGTTCACGGTCTGGCCAAAATCGGCCTTTTCCAGTGGGTGGCTTTCGATTGTGTGAAGGGATATTTTCTCCTGGCTGCTCTGTTTTCCTATTTGGAGAAGATAGCGCATCGTATCAGAAGCCGAACTGTAATTTTTCCCCAACGCCAGAAGCGAAGTGCCCAGCGTTTGGGTGTTAAAATGGTCACTTTGATTGATCTCGCGGATGAGGCTGTTCGCCAGGTGAAAAGCCTGTTCCTTCATCTGCAATTCATTGGCTATCAGGAGCATCACCGCTTTGTCCCGCAGAGCTGAGGCAAAATCTTCCGAAAAAAGCGGGTATTCGGCGGCAAGGCCAGAATTACCGGTAAGCAGTTTTTCAGCCGTCTCACTGAAACCGCTGCGCTGATAAGCTGCCGCCAGAAACCAGGGGCTCAGGGGATTCTCCATCTTCCCTTCCCGCAGTCGGTTCATCGCGCCCATCATCCCCTTTTCATAAAGCGCCAGCACAAAGAGCCGATACGCCTGGACAGCTTCGTCATAGCTGTTTTTCCACGTCCAGCCATTGGCCAGTTTATTTTGTGCCTGCAGCCAGCGGCGAGTGAGATTTTCCGGTACATGATAGCCTTTCTGCTTTGCCTCATAGAGAAAATGTGCGGCATAAACCGAAGCCCAGCCATTGAGATAATCGCTGCCAGGCCAATAGCTGAAATCACCGCTGCCCGTGCTAAATCCACTAATTTTACGGACAGCTTCACGAATATTTCCTTCAAGGCGGTCCATTTCGGCGAAATCAAGTTTCGTCAGATTTCCCAGATAGAGTTGGGGGAAAGCCGCTGAGACCGTCTGTTCCAGGCAGCCGTGGGGATATTCGAGAAGGTATTTCAGTTTGCCGCTGAGATCAATCGCAGGAATTTGAGAAATTTCGGCAATGGCGCGGTTATAGCCGGGAATACCAATGGGCTCGACATCAATGGTCCGCGATTCGCCCGCCGGAATGAGCATTGCCTTACGCTCGCAAAATTCCGCCGCCGGATAGCGAATTTCAATGTCAAAATTGTATTCTGACTGCTCTCCCCCGCTGCTGACTTGTACGGCAATGCGACCGGTTCCGTGGCGCTCACCGGTTTTCATTGTAAAATTCTCGGTGAACTCACTTTTCCCTTTCACGGCAATACTTTTACGGCTATCACCTTCGATGGAAAAATGCTCATCGCCACGCACCTGAATCTGCACCTTCCGGATGATGGAATCACCAATGAAAACCGTCACCGGCAGTTTCAAAGTCTCTCCCGGCGTGAGAAGCCGCGGCGCCGAGGCAATGACCATCAGCGGCTTCTTCACCGGCACCCGTTTAAGAGCATAGCCATAAGCATCGCCATCAGCCGCCACCACCATAGCCCGAACCGCTCCGGTATAGAGGGGCATACGCAAGCTGTGGCTCTTTTTCTCACCGGCTTCCAGGGAAAAGGGCCCCGCAAAGCTCACTACCGGTTTGAATCGGTTGATGAGGGGAACATCCTGCAGGCCATCACCATATTCGCCACCGCCAACTGCCAGCAAGCTATTAAAGGTCAACCCTTTGCGACCCAAGACATATTTGTAAATATCCCAGGTGCGCACACCCAGCGCCTGCTTCGAATAAAAATAGTTGTAGGGGTCCGGTGTATTGAAGCGGGTAAGGTCCAGCAAGCCTTCGTCCACCACCGCCAAAGTGTAGCTCATGGGCTTATCATTTTTCTCAAAAACAGTAATGGTATAAGGCGCATCCGGTGCCAGCGCCGCATCCATTTCCAAATGCGGATGGAGAATTTTATCATCGTTGTAAATCGCGAGATTCTGCACGCCGTAGAGACGCACCGGCAGATCATTTTCCGTTTGATCAAAGGGTTGCAGATACCAGACAGAAACATAAATATTGGGGCTCATCGCTTCCGAAAGCGCTATGTCGATTTTGGTGAAATCGGCGCTGGTCTCCCGCCAGAACATTTCCAGCGCCTCATCTCCTTTCTCAAGGGTGATTAGAGCCATTGCTCCGGCACTGCTGGGAAAACTGACTGTCGCTGTTTCACCTACCGCGTATTTCTCCTTGTCGGCGCTGAGCATAAGCCTCGTTTCGCCATCGCCCAGCCCATCACGGGGTCTTCCAGCCCAGCCTGGCCAGTCCACATAGACGATTTTTCCGCTGGCGTGACCATCGGTGTCGCTAACCTTTATCAGATAGCGTCCCCACGCTTCCCTGTCTATCTGGAAAGTGTAGGTTCCCTTGCCATCCAAACCGGTTTCAACGAGTCCCTCCATCACGGCGCTGACGTACATATTCCGGCGATAATTTCTGAGAAATTCCTCCCCTTGGTCCCACCACCAGCGCCATTCCAGCTTATAGAGCTCTACTTTAATGTTTTTACGCGGCACCGGTTTTCCCGATTGATCTACTGTGAGAATCTCAATCTTGTGCTGAGCATCAGTCACGAGAATTCCATTTTTATCTCCGACTGCCACCTTCAAGCCAACATAATTTTCAAAAGAGAAATAATCAATGCTGTACACATCGCTGCTAAAGGCGCCACCTGGCTCAAAAACCCGTGTAAACAGTTCTGCTTTCAGGCGACCGGCGCTCTTTTCTTTATTGGTTTTAATCGTAATCTCCCCCTTGCCATTGGCATCGAGGGTGTCGTCAAAGATTTTTTCTGAATCATAATTATAGCGCTCACCGGGAAAATTAAAGGCATAGTCCGGGAATTTCTCAAAATTCACCGGCGCCTGAAAATAGTGCAGCTCCACATCGGCTCTCAGGTTTTGTGCCGGCGCGCCGTGAAGCCATTCCGCCTGGAGCATCAGCTTATTTACTGTGCCGGGCTTTAGATAGCTCAGCGACTGATCATAATGGATTTTCAGCCGGTTGGGCATAATGGCTTCAACTTTGATGCTTTTAGAGAAAACAGCGCCACCCACTTCGATCTTCAGCAGATGATTGCCAGTGAGCCCTTTTGCCAGTGTGGGAATTGGGAAATAATAGAAACGGTTGACATGCTGCGTGATGCTTTTCTCAAAAATCTGCCGCCCCTGTGGATCGGTCAGAATCGCTTTCACCGGATGGTCCTGGGGAATGCGCTTATCAGGATCATCCAACAAAAAAACAATATGCAGCGTGTCGCCGGGACGCCAGACACCCCGCTCACCGTAGATAAATCCGTTGAGGCCTTCTTTCCGCTTCATTCCCGCCACATCAAATTTGCTCATAGAAAGAGGCTCCCCTTCCAAAAGGCGCAAGACATTCCGCTGTTTTCCCTTTTCTGCCACCACGAAGAAGGGTTTTTCCTCTTTCTCATAGCGGGCAAAACCGTTGGCGTCGCTCTTCGTCGTGCCAAGAAGCTCCAGTGAATAGGAGTAGAATTTGATATCGGCATTTGCCACCCCCTTGCCGCTCTTCAGGTCAGTGACAATAATCTGATATGCGCTTTCGCCGTCTGATTTGCAAATTAAGCCAATGTCCGACTGGAGTAGATTGATACTTTTTGACTTATTGTGATAATAGCCTGGTCGGCAAGGATTCTCCCGGTCTCGCCACCAATTGTAATTCCAATCATCATATTCATAGCCACCACCTCTCTGGAATCTCTGGAATGGTGAACTGTCCTGAGCCTCTGCTTCAGCTTCACAGCGGTAGAGGCTATAGCTCTGCCTGAAAGCAATTTCCAGACGATAAAAAGTCCCCGGCTGGAGAGCGGCTTTCGCCAGCAGATTCACCGAGAAATGATTCCAGTCTTTCAGATTCAGCGTTGAGTCGCCATCGAGGGGAATTTTCTCCTCAAAGATGATTTTCCCCACCCGATGGAGCTCCCGATTGCCATCAGGATCATTCACCTGGAGAAACTGGAGAATCGACTGCTCGGCGACCTCGATAATCCGCAGGTCCACCGCCGACAAATTCACCGCCGCAAATGAAAATAGCGACGTGCTCCCCTGAGGAATCATCACCCCATTGCTCAAAATTTTCAATTCCGGTTTGATATCATCGAAATCTATCGTTTCCTCGACAGTTTTGTGAATGCGGTCCCCAACAATATTGAGGACGCCGGGCTCGATGCGCACCGTCACTTTTCCGATCAGATTTGCCGTTGCCGCGCGGGGAAAGAGCTTGATTTTATTTTTTTGAATCAGCACAATCGTCTCCAATCCCTGAATCTGCACCAAACCTTCGAGAGATTGAGCGCCATTCAGCGGGTCGTTAAAGCTGATTTCAACAAATCTTTCCGGCTCTGTTATTGCTCTGATATCAGTCACTTTGAAATCTTCCATCGGATAGATGGCCACCGATTTCTTTTCTCGAAATTCGATGCCCAAAAAGCGGGCATCAAAGGCCAGTTCCAAGTCCCGCGGCGCTTTTCCCCTTTCCAGCGCCGCAATTTTGAAGTGATGCTGATGAACCGCTTCGGCGTGTTGCCATTCCACCGCCACATTTTTACCGAGATAACGAGCTTCCAAAACCTTTTCCAGCGCTGCAGGGTCAATACGGTCCGATGCCGTTAGAATGCCTTCCACATCATAAAATCGCAGATCATCCACTCTGGAAATAGCGGGCTCTTTGAGAGAAAGCTGGAGATAGAGCTCCCGCACCTTCACCGAAAAATGGAACTTGGATTCCGGCAGGTTCACCTTCTCAAAAAAGCGGTTTAAATCCACCGTCACGCTGTATCTTTCCCCTGGCTCCAGCGGCTGCTCCGGCCTGATAAGCAGAGTTTGGCCATCTTCCCAAAGACAGCTTGCCTCTATTTTGGGGCTGATTTCAAGCTTATACCGGGAGAGATTTTGGGGAATCTGCAGCTCAGCGGCGCCAGCAAGCCCTTCACTGAAACGAAGCAATATCGGATCATAACGAGAAATTTCCCCCTGAGAATAGGCCGTTACATAGCGGGAAAGAGCATCATCGGGAATAGATGTCTGGACCGGTTTTTCCTTTTTGCCGCAGCCAATCAAAAGCAGCGAGATGGCGACCACGAACATTGTGATAATTCTCAAAATCCTTTTCTTTCCCACTATTTTACTCCTTCACCCGAGCATTATTCTGAAAGCCGAACATATTGATTTATCTGCTTATTCATTCTTGTTGCTAAGTCCTCGCTGCATATTACATTTTTATGCTTTGATAGTCAAATAAATATTAAAAAATTTGATAATGAATACGCGACAGTGAATTTGGAATATTGCATAAAGCCGCAGCGTACAAAAGCACAAATAAAAATAAAGTTTAGAGCCGGCTTTATCCGTGAAAATCCGTCTAATCTGTGTCATCTGTATTTGATGGATTAGACCAAAAAGTCGGACATTTCCGTCGGGGGCACACACTGAAAATATTTTCCCGGCAGTGCGTCTCGATACGTCCCGATACATCGGGACACTCGACGACATCATTCCACGGTCACTGAGCGGTGTGCTCCGGTCACCGAGCGGTGCACTGAGCTTGTCGAAGTGTGATTTCGGAGCGAAGCGGAGAAATCGTATCGAGGTGCCCATTGATTGTTGATTGCGGCGCACCGGACCTTGAGTGATTTTTCAGCGCTTTCACATTTGCTCATAGGATCCCCTGATTGTATGCGCTGAAAAATTGTATCGAAACGTCGGCCTTCTTTTTCTTTATTTTGCATAGACCATAATATGGTTTAAATTTAGCTCGGGAGGAAAAACCGATGAAATACAGCAAATCAATCAAACCCATATCCTATTTAAAAGCCCACGCATCCGCGCTCGTCAGAGAGCTCAATGAGAATAGCGAAACAATGATTATCACCCTCAATGGCGAGGCGAAAGTGGTGGTGCAGGATATCAAAGTCTATGAACAAATGGAGGATAGCCTGGCGCTGCTGAAAATATTGGCGCAAAGCTCAAAAAGTATTGCAGAAGACCGAGCCAAAACGCTGGATGATGCTTACTTGCATATCCGCCAACAAACTGCCAAATCGGAATTATGAAAAGCTATCAGATTTTTCTAAGCCCCGAAGCGGAAAATGACCTAATACATCTGCACCGTTACCTCTCTGAAAGAGAATCCGCTGAAAAGGCTGACCAACTGCTTGATGAACTGGAGGAACAGATTCGCAGTCTGGAAAACTTGGCGACACGAGGCCACTTTCCCCCGGAATTAAAACGCGTCAATGTGCTGAATTATTTAGAAATCCATCATAAAAATCTTCGCATCATTTATGAAATCGTTGCTGATAAGCTCTACGTTCACGCAGTGCTGGATATGCGCCGAAGTCTGCAAACACTCCTTCTGGAACGGCTCTTAAGATAAAAATCATTTCAACGGTTTTCTAATGAGATACAAATATAACGGTTAAAATCGTTAAGGAATTTTTTGTGGAAAACTACTATTCACCCAACGAAAGTCGGGGGCTATCATAATTTCCCCACCTACCGGTCACTGATTTGTGATTGTTGATTGAAGAATTTGGTGGCGCTGCTCCGGTCACTGATCCGTCGGCTGACGGACGAAGTAACCGCCGGCGCACATATCGTATCATTCATTACGAGAGCAAGAAGCTTGCTATACTTTTATTCCAGCGGATTTTGGCTCAACATCTCCGCTTCGTCATCGTCATAGCCTAAATATGTCCAGTCGAGGACGCCATTTTCGCTGTGGCAGTTTGCGCAGGTGAGGGCGCCTTCCAAACGGATGCTATGGCTGATTTCCATGGAGGCATCGGCAGGAATCCATCGAGGTTCGACCTTCCCATCTGCTATATTTTTAACATCTTTGTAAGCTTTGGTATTCCATCCTTTGAGGAAATTGCCAGAGCCGTCATCCATAAAACGAATGAATTTATTCATCATATAAACGTCAAACATGGTGCCATACATCATTTTCATCATGCTTTTTTCCATCTCTTTAGAGGCAGCCTGTGCAGGCTTACCGTAGCGGTAATAGTCCGGCAGATTGTAGGGGACGAACATTCCGCCAAAGGGACCCCTATTCTGCAGGTCGATGTGCTGGCGGCCATTGAATTTTTTCATTGCATAGAGTTTGGATGGCTTCTTCTGCGCGATGGGGCGCATCACTTTTTCGTACCAACCGGCATAATCAAAATCCTGAAAGTCCGGCCAGACGTGCTCCGGCTGATAGAAGCTGTAGAGATTCTTGCCGTTGGGATTGTCGCCGATGGGATTTCCCAAAAAGGTGGCGTCGCCGTTCCACCATTTATAGACAATCCCCTCGCCGGGCAGATTTTTCTTCTCAATATCGTGATAAATGTAAATGCCCGGATGCTCCTCAAATTCTGTATGAGAAAAATCGCGCATGGTGGCGTTGTCAGGATGGAGCGACGGAATATGGCAGGTCTGACAAGCAATTTTCTCCGTGTGCATATTGAGAAAATCAGCCAGCTCTTCATTGTTGCTGTGGGGCGCATCGCTGTGGCATTTTTCACAGGTGACGGCCACATCCGGGAGGTCATTAGCCATCATCGTGGTGGTATGCTTTCCTTTGGCGATGTAATGTCCCTCGGTGGTGTGGCATTCGATACAAGAGACGCCGGCGGCGGCATGCACGTCCCAGCTTGGCGAAATGGGCGTTCCCCGCTTGCTGCCAGGATGGAGCACCCGCGGACGCTCTTTGCCGGTGTTCACCAGACTTTGCATAAAAGAAGGATCAGCTTCATCTACATAGATGTCACCGCCGAAATTATGCTGATGGCAACGAAGACAAGCCTGGCTGGAAGGACTTTCCACGGCGATGGCCGCCCGCATGGAACGGTCCTGCGCCCAACGTTTGCCGCCATTGGCATCCACCACCACCTGCTTTTGATTCATATCATAGGCGGCGCTGTGGCAGATGAGGCAATCGATGGTCTCTTTTTCCTTTTGAAGGGTGCGATAACCGGGCATCATTTCGCCCAGCGGCGCCTGATACTGACCGCCGATATGGCACTGCCCGCAGCCTTCGCTCAGAGTGTCACCTGCTTCAGTCACCACGATTTCTGCCCAGGCCGTCATGGCAAAGCTCCCCGGTTTAGGGCAGGGCCGGTTAATTTTGCCCATAGGAAAATTATCCGCCAGCTCGCCATTGAAACCCCAGACATTAGGATGAGCTTTGGAATAAAAGGTGTAGTGGGCAGAGCTGGTGAGATTTTCCATCAGGTCAACGGTCTTCGTATTACCGGTCTTGTGGTCGGTGACAGAAATATTTTCATGGCACTGAAGACAGGTTTCGGGACCCTTATATTCCCTTATCCCATTTTCTTCAAAAATCGCCGCATGTTTAAACTCTTTTCGAAATTCCGAATTCAGCGCTTCCACCGTGGACTTAAATTCCCGATCAGATATTTTCTGCACCGGATATGTAATTTTCCCCGGACGGCTGTCGGCAGGCATCATCATATTAATCATCCGGCAACTGCTTAGCAGAAAAACCATTCCTAAAATAAAAATTCCTCGAATCGGCATCGCATTTCCTTTCTTAATTCCTTTCATTGCCAAATTTTACGCAATTCAGACTATAGTTCAAATATATAATTTCTAATATAAAATATTTTCCAAAGTAATCCGGCGACAGGGGATATCACACACCGAACGCAGAGTGGCTGCTAAGAAACAGACAGACCGCTGTGAGGGGAATAAGACCCAAAACATTTAAAATCTTTACTCACTGTATTTTTTGATGTGATAGATTGATATGCTAAGCTAAAAATTGCATTTTCCAATGGACTAGCTGTCAAAGCCGATGCTGGTGAAATAACAATATGGCAGCAAACCCAGTGAATACTTAGCTAAATTTCCTCACCTGATTACCTTTTAATTCCTCCATTTGATATATCCAAAAATTGTATTATTCTCCGCAGATGAAACTGGTTGAGAAATACGCTTTCAGGAATACGGCGCTGAATACTATCGCTGAGGGATTTTGGGGATTTGGTGTTTCTTTCCATACGGTTTATGCTATTATCCCGCTATTTATAAAAACCCTGGGAGCGCCGGACTGGATTATCGGGATGCTGCCGGGCAGCCTCATTATTTTTGTGGCTCTGCCGCAGTTGTTTAGCACCTTTTACGTGCGGCGTATCTCCAATATCATCAGGACTAATATGCTGGCCCACTATGGTCTGGCTATTCCAGTAGGACTTTTATTTTTTGTATATGGCATTTTAGGAATAGACGGCGTATTGGGCTGGCGAATTTATCTGGTGATTTTCACTATCTACGGACTTAGTATTGGCTTGATTATGCCCTTTTGGATTCTTTTTTTGGAAAGAATTTCCATTGAGAAAAAACGGGGCCGCTTTTTGGGCATCACTTTTTCGTTGAATGGACTCATGGGGCTCCTTGGTGGTGTGGCAGCCGCTTTTATTCTCGATAATCAGCAAATCGCCTTCCCGAAAAATTTCGGTATCCTCTTTGGACTTTTTTTATTGTCAATCCTTATTGGCACCAGTTTTTTCGGGGGAATCCGCACCGATGAAGCGCTGAATCGCTTCAGTGCACCTAAACAATCTTTCAGGGAATTTCGCTTGCAGGCAAAAACGATGCTGCAGCAGATTTCTTACCGTAATTATCTTATTAGCCGCATCTTTTTCAGCAGCCAGTTCCTTATCCATGGCTTTTTTGCTATCTATGGCCACGAAAAGCTGGGCTTTGACGTGAAAGAAGCTGGCATTTTTACTGCGATTACCCTGGTGATGGCCAGCGCCGCCAATTATTTTGCCGGTGTCTTGGGAGATCGTTATGGATACAAATATATCATCGCCGTTATCTATGGCAGCCTCGCCTTAGCCGCTTTTTCTATTTTGGGAATTTCTCAGCTCTGGCATCTTTATCTCATTTTTGCCCTTATCGGACTGGCTCAGGGAATCACCGCCACCGGCCACATGAATATGCTTATCCAATTCAGCCAGGGAAATGATACGCGGCTTTACTATGCACTGGTGGATACGATACAAAGCGCAGCGCTGCTTATTATAATGGCTTTGGGAACTATCGTTACAACACTTTTGGGATATGAATATCTTTTCTATGCCGCCGGTTCAGCGCTTCTAATGGCATTTTATATCATTTTACGGAAAGTCTAAGGCCAAATTCGCAAAGAATTGTACCATAGAATAAAGTTAAATAAAATAATACAATGCTAAATCACTATCTATTAATCAGAACTATTCTCAATTTGGGACTTTTTTGGGTTTTATTTTCTCCCTTCTTGTCTTAAAATTAGTAGATGTTAAGACTTAGGAGGGAAAAATGAATAAATGGATTATCCTTTTAACACTGTTGGCCTTTGGTTTTGCTGGTGCAGCGCCCAGAAAAGTGGTTCTCTTTGAGCAGGCTACCAATGCCAGTTGCGGGCCTTGCGCCGCATCAAACCCAAGAGTACAGCAATTAATCAGTCAAAATTTCGGAAAAATCGTCGGCGTCCGCTACCATGCCTGGTGGCCTGGAACAGACCCGATGTATACACACAATACCACCGACAACCGCAGCAGAATCCAGTATTACGGCGTATCCGGCGTGCCGACTTATATGATAGATGGCAGCAATTACGGGGTTCCGGGATCACTGGATGCGATGACTACCCAGATGAATGAACGGCTGAGTGTACCCTCACCGGTGGCGCTGGAGGCTTTTTATCATTATGACCCGGAAAGCGATACGGTGACTGTCGCAGTAAGCCTGATAGCAGAAGAGGCGTTAATCGGTGAAAATATGGTGCTGCATCTGGCGCTCATCGAACGGATGGTGGTATTTGCCACACCGCCTGGCAGCAATGGCGAGAGTGAGTTTGGTGACGTGATGCGGCGAATGTATCCTAGCGGCGAAGGCTTGACCATCGGCAGTCTGGATGCTGGAACCGAGCTTTTTTACGAATATAAAGCGCGAAAACATCGCGACTGGAATATCAATGATCTGGCTGCAGTTGCTTTCGTACAGAATAACGCAAACAAGGAGATTATCAATGCAGCTATCAGTTTCCCCACGATTAAAGTAGAAACCAGTGATCCGATGGTTGACCTTTTAGAGTTAAACAACAGCTACGTCAAAAACTATCAACTTCCCAATAATTATGATGATACAGTTCGGGTGACACTTTTTATTGCAGATTTGGATCTGCCTCAGGACTGGTCTGTCTCCTTTTTAGAAAATAGGTCTGATGAGCTGAGCCTAACCATTTTGCCGGGAGAAAGCGCTGAAGCTGCCATCGAGATCGTCACCGGAAATGAAGCCGGTACAGTGACGTATAAACTTTTTGCAAAAAATGAAGATGACCCCCACGGATATGGCAACTCGCTTGATTATTTTGGCTTTATGCAAAGCGGCGATGTGCTGCTGGTGGATAATGACGGCGGCGCAAATTACCAGCTCTATTATACCGGCGCCCTGAATGCCATTCATCGGGCTTATACCTATGTGGAGCATGGCAACCTGAAATATATATCAGATAATGTGAGAGCCGAAAACTTTAAAACCGTCATTTGGCATGTAGGCTGGAGCAGTCCCGTACTCACTCCTGCAGATGTGGAAATTCTCACCGCCTATCTTCAGGAAGGCGGCTCACTGCTCATCACCGGACAAGATATTGGCTGGGATATTTTTAATAATGACGGCGCCAGTAATTTTCAGGAAGCCAAAGATTTCTACACCAATTTTCTGGATGCTGTTTATGTGCGAGACGCTTCCGGTATCAATAGCTACACCGGCGTGCCAGACGACATCATTGGAGATGGTATCGCATTCCCGCTGAATGGCATTTATACCAAATATCCCGATGAGCTGGACTCTCACAGCGCTCTCTCGCAGCCGGTTTTTTATTTTGAAGGAACAGAGCGAATTGGCGGCCTGCGCCTCGATGCCGGTTTTCCCACCTTTCATAAAGCGGTCTATCTGGGATTCAGCTTAGAGCAGATTAGCGATCCTGCCATCCGTCAAAGCATTATGGCGCGAAGTCTGGCCTTTTTTGACAGTCTGACTCTGGAATTTATCACTGGCGATATTAATTTTGATGGAGTAATTGAAGCCGCCGATGCAGCGCACATTCTCAATTCCAGAGCCGCTTTAGAAAATCTCCATCCCTACTCTGCTGAAGTGGCAAATGTGAGTGCCGACAGCACGATTTCTGCTTTAGATGCCGCTCTCATTCTCCAATATGAAGCAGAAATCATCACCGAGCTGCCCTATGCCTTTGATGCCGAAAGCTATCCGGCAGCCACATCTCCTCTGCTCCATTACAAAGGTTTTGACGGGGAAAAACATATTGTAGAAATGCAGTTCAACGACTCACAAAATATTTTTGCACTGGAAGGCCGTCTGGAATTTAGTCCTGCTTTGGAATATGCCGGCGCATTGTGGAATGGTCTGGCAGAGCCGTCGCTTGCAAGCTACGGCTTTGCTGAATCTGCAATTCATTTTGCCGTCGCAGCTCCAGAAATAATCAATCTGGATGAGCTTTCACTGCAAGTTCATTTCAAAATGACTGAGATAAGAGAAGATTCTGTATCTGTATCATTGAAAAAACTCCGCTTAAACGAAGAAGCAAGCCTGGACGATGCTGCTCATTTGAACTTTGTCATCAGCAGTTTGGAAAATCCGGGTTTCCCGGGGGCTTTTGAATTAAAAGCACTCTACCCCAATCCCTTCAATCCAATGACGACACTCACTTATGTATTGCCGGCAGTTTCAGACCTGACTCTGCAAATCTACAATCTCCGCGGCGCTTTGGTGGAAAGCAAAGACTGGAAAAACCACCCTGCAGGTGAATTCAGCTATAAGTGGAATGCTGCCGGTTTGCCATCGGGAATCTATCTGATTCGACTCAGCAACGGACATTCCGTCAAATCAGTAAAGGCTATCCTGCTAAAGTAAAGATTCATCTTATATCATGCAAGGCTTGATATCTGAGTTTTTTCGGTTTTGGATAGATAGAATGCCGGTAAAGTCCCGAGCACTCTGCTTTGCCTTGTCCAGCAGCCTATTCCACTGAGCCACACAGTAAATGCCCTGCCTGTTTCGCTAATCTGAATCTCAGTATTCTCAGAGTAAATTTCCGCCAGTTCTGAGAGCTCGCTGCGTTCACCCTTTTCCAGATTGACCTGTGCGTAGAGCTTCCGCCCTTTCATCTTTTCGATGAGCTAGCTGAGGCCGTAGGACTGAAAATCCAGGCAGGGTCGGCCAATCTGATAAATATCACCGGTAAAAACCAGTTTTTGCCCTCGCCGGCGCGGGTAATAATGGTTTTTATCTCATAGGGCGCCAGATTTTGCGCCTTGTCTATAATAAAAAAGATTTTTTGCAGGCTGCGCTCATTTAAAAGATTCTCCAATCCAGCGAAGCAAATCATCGGCAAGCTGCTGCAAACGTTTTTCCACACCGGCATCGTTTAATTGATGATTTTTAAACTGCTTTTCATTGGCAAAAACAGCTCTGGGAAGAGGAAAAGCTCTTGATTCCAAGACCAAAATGCTCTTGAGCTGCTCGGTTACCATAAAACTATAATCCCCACCTCCAGCAATAATTACAGCAAAATATTTTTCAGCGAAGGCTTTATGGCAAATATCAATGAAATTTTTAAGCACGCCGGAAACACTGTAACAATAGACCGGTGAGGCAATGACAGCGCCATCTGCTGACTGGATACGTTGAAATGCATCCTGTAACGAGCTGTTATAATTTTCAAGAGGTCGGCCATCACACCACTCCAGCTCTATATTTCTCAAGTCTATCAAATCTGTTTCCACACCTTTTGTCAGAAAGTAGTTCTCTGCCCTTGTCAGCATAGCCCGGGAATGGGAATAGAGCGAAAGCGAGCTGCTTATCAGTACAATTTTCATTTGCTTTTCCTTAATTTGTTTTTCACATTGTAAAATAAAACCAAGTCGCCCATTTTCAAAGCATCGCCTGAATGAAAAAGAAGATTGATAAAAAATTTACGGATGGCAGATTCTGCTGTTTATTTATTGAAAATATCTATCAAGGGCTATGCGGCATCAATTTCTGAAATCCCCTAAAAGGGGGGAAAAACCTGTATAGGATATGGAAAATCTCTTTTGAAAAATCGGCTATGTCAAGCTTAGAGTCATATCACAGCTCCCGCAAAAACTGCAGACTCATTTCAGACAGAGGGCTTTGTGAACGCTTGTGGATGCGCCGGCCTGCAACTGAATAAAATAGATAGCTGACGGCAAATCACGGGCATCAAAATTCACGAAATGCTTTCCCGATGAATAAGCCTTATGATTCAGGAGTCGGGCAACAATCCGGCCACTCAGGTCAAAAACAGTGAGATTGACCAGGGCTGGCTGAAGCAATGAAAAACTGATAGTTGTCTCGGCATTGAAAGGATTGGGAAAATTGGGGGAAAGAATTGGCGAATGGGGCTGAATCTCCTTTTGTACCAGACCGGTGCAGTTTGGGTCCACAATACGGATTTCATCAAAAGAGATGCTGCCATCGGGAAAAGCGCCGTACTCAGCCACAATCTGAAAGAGATCTACAGCCGCCCAGTCAAAATCGCCCTGGGGGTCAAACCATTGATTATTGTCCCAGGCGCCTTTTTCTAGCATATCTTCCAGCGGAATCTGCAGATGATGCCATTGATTATCGCGGGGCAGCATTTCTGCATCTAAAGTAATGCCCATTCGCCACGGATGGTCTTCGGGCACATCGGTCTTGCTGTCGAGAAAACGGAGGTCCAGATCAGGCACTGTATTTTCGGCCTTTGCCCACATATCCAGCACAAAAGCACTTTCCATCAGAAGAGACAAATCCTTGTCAGGCTTAAAATCAAAAGTGATATTGCCATACTGAGCAGCGCCGCTCCAGGTGATGGCATAATGACCGGCGACAGGATTACTGTCATCATAATAATTGAGGCTGCCTTGCGAAACCCAGTTGCTCTGCACGATGCCATGTGCTGTAAAATCGCGGTATAAATCTAAACTGACAGAATCAGGGAGCAGGATAAAGTCGCTTTGAGGTGGCGCAGTAAATCCCATTGCCTCTAGCAGGGGAATATTCAAATCGTGCTGAAAAAGGCCATTTCCGCCAGCTTCAAAAAGCCCAAATCCGCCATGATAATCCCAGCTTGTCCAGGCAATCTGATGATCTTCAAACCAGAGACGAAGCTGCCAATACCATTCAACGCGGTCTGCCGGATCGCTATTAGGAATATAGACGCCCCATTCACCACAAAATACCGGCACATTCCGCTCCTGTGAAAAATTATATGCTATATCAAGCTTTTCCGTCACCCAATCTATATTCCCATAATTGGGATAATTATTGATTTCGCTTTCCACCCAAGTGCCGGCCAGCTCATCAGGCACCGGCGGCATAGCCTCTGCATCATAGGGAAAAGGCACACCGAAGAGCGGCTCCAGCGATGGTGTAGTCCAGCTCGCGCCCTGATGGGTGAAAATAAATGGGTCATAAAAGTGGTAGCTATAAATCAGATTGCTGTCGGCATAGACCGGCATAACCGCCAAATTATTATAGCTATTCCAGCCGGCAGGACCAATGATAATGGTATGCAAGCTGTCAATTTCCCGAATAGCAGTCACGACTTGCTGCTGTATGGCATTCCATATTGCATCATTAATACCATGAGGCTCATTGAGCACCTCATAGATTATCAGTTCTGAACGTCCCTTGTAGTGTTCTGCCATCTGCTGCCAGACCGGTATCAGTGTCAGGCCAATATTGGTTGGCGTATCCACCGATGGGTCAAAGGTGTGATTATCAAGTATGAGATAAAGCCCCAGCTCTTCAGCCCAGTCCACAGCCTGGTCAAGGAAAAAGAGAAAGACTGGGTGAAGCTGATAATCAGGCGCATCACTTATGGTCATGGCATGCAGATTGATTGGCAAACGTATCACATCAGCGCCCAAGGAGCGGATATTCTCAAAGTCGGCTTTGCTGTATCGGCCAAATGGTATCTGCTCGGCATTGCTGAATTGAAACCAATTGGTGAGATTGACGCCCCTGCTGAATGGTAAATCGCCAGCCTCCAATATGAACGCCATTAGAAGCAATATGGTCAGTTTTTTCATTTTTTCACTCCCCAATACACTGTAAGCTTTTATTTTCATCTTTGAGAATTTAAGGATTTTTGGGAGAATGCCAAGATGAAGATTTTAATCAGTGTTTTCGGAAAGCTGAAAGCCATATTGAATTAGCGAGGAAGAAATTAACCACGAATTACACTAATTATCGCGAATGAAAGCAATTTTTATAACTGCATATAAAAAACAAAGAAGGAAGCCAATATCCCGATCCCCCCGCCCCCTTTCCCTTTTAAAGTGGGCAAGAGGGAGAGAAAAAAAAGCGCTTCAGAATGAATCAAAATGAATTTCAATGTTTATAGAAAAATAGAGTTTTGCAAGAATCTACGACCCCGGCAAGGTAGAAGGATTCGACCAACACCGGAACTGTTGATTGGCAATAGCCATACAAGAATTGTTTGGGAAACGGTAATCTGACGCTGTCCGACCCTAAAATACTTGCCCATTTCCCTTTGAGCGCTTTTCTTTTTTTCCTTTTTTCTTTGTCATTGTCATTGATTCCACCTATATTCTCCAGCTTTTTCACATTTGGGTTCAGGGAAGGCCGTGCAAAGCGGCCACAGCCCCGCTACTGTAAACCGGACTGTTCTGGCAATATGCCACTCGCAAGGGGAAGGCGTCAGAATGGGATGAAAGTGAGTCAGGATATCTGAACCTAAAGTAAATCTTCGAGGGAGGACCGATGGCACAGGCAGTTGCCGCTTCAGATCAAATCAAATTAAGCAGACTAAGAAAAACACAATTTCCAGGCGTTTGGCCCGTTTTAAACTGAGAAACAGGAGAAAAGATGGGTCGTTTTCCGCTTGTCTGCGCCCTTATATGCATATTATTTAAGCCTCTATCAGCTTCGGTATCGGGGCGGATACTCGCAGAAGGCGGTGCGCCTGTGGCTTTTCCCCAGATTGAAAACCTGCAGAATCAGAGCTGGGTCACCGGTGACAATTGGGGCTATTTCTATCTAAGTGGAGACAGTCTCACAGGCCAGCGCATCGCCATTCACCGCATTGGTTTTCTAAGTGATACAATTAGCATTTCTGATGAGACAAGCCGCCTTATCATCCATCTGAAATCAGCCCCTATTTCTTTCTCGGCGGTAGCTTTTGAGGGAAAAAAACCTAGAACTGCAGCAGCGATTCGCATTTTCTCTATCGCTCCGCAAAATTTTTCTGTAAAAGATAACAGCCGCTCGATTATGCACTATCTGCCAGGTATTACCTTGAAGCAGTATGGTGGCCCCGGCAGCATAAGCACCTTGAGTATGGATGGCGGCAATTCTCAAAACTTGACGATTGTTTATGGCGCTGTAGCGCTGAATAGTCTCCGCAATGGAAGTGTGGACTTCTCCCAGCTTCCTTTTACAGCAAGCCATGAGATAGAGTATCTGCCTGTTGCGCTGAGCGGAGAACCTCAAAACGGAGCGGATGGTGTGCTGCGGCTTTCGGCTGCCGAATCACCAACACAAATCCAAATGAGCTTTGGCAGCTATGGTCACCGGGCAATTTCTGCCTCGATGAGGATGCCACTTACTCAAAGCCACATCTCACTCTCCGGCGGTTATCGCGAAGATACAGGCAATTATCTCTATCAGCGCTGGCATGACAAACAGTGGATTGAAAGGCGAAATAATAATTATCAACAGCGTTTTATCGCTCTGAATGGTGGCGGCATCTGCACAAAAAATTTCTGGTGGCGGCTTACAGCCCTGGGGACTGAGCAAAATCGTGGTGTGCCTGGGCTTAGCTGGGCTATGCTCGATACAACAAGTTTTCGTGAAGACCGTCTCTTGCTTTTGGGAGTGGAGAGCGGCTGGCTGACTCGGTTTGGTGATGGGAAAATTGCCGTAAGTACGCGCCAAAACAAGGAATACTACGAAAACCGTAACTATTTTATTTATGCAGACAGTGAAGAAGGCATCAGGGAATTTTCACTGAACCATCGCTTTCCCATTTGGAAAAAGATGCAGCCTCACATTTCATATTCTCGTCTGGCGGGAAGCCTGCTCAGCGGTGCTACCGGTAAAAAATCTGAGCTGCGCCAGAAAAGCTCTGCCTCTATTCGAGTTTTATTGGGCGAAGATCTGTCCTGGATGCCGCAAATCATAGCTGAAAGTATCGCCGATTCGCAGTGGAGCGCTAGCTGGCAGAGCGAACTTCAGGGACGCTTTTTTGATGAACGGCTGTATCTGCTGCTAATGGCGGGAGAAAATCGGCGGCATCCTACGCTGAATGACCGATACTGGCAGCCTGGCGGAAATCCCAATCTCAAACCGGAGCTGACACGATCATTACAGCTTTGGGCGCAGTATGAGCCTCAATCTGGGGCATCCTTATTTTTGCAGATTTTTTCAAAGCAGAGCAAAAACCTCATTCAGTGGGTGCCTCAGGCTGCCTATTGGGCGCCCGCAAATATTCGGCAGGTGAGCCGCCGAGGCTTGAAAAGCGGCGCCGCCTTTTCAGCAAATCAAAACACAGTATTCCGCTTTTCTTACAGCTTTTTAGAGACGAAAGACCTGGCGCTAAAAAAGCCCTTGCGCTATGCGCCGACACATCAGCTTCGCGTTCATGGGATATTCTCTTGGCGCATGCTGACGCTGAAATCAGACCTTTTCTATCAGAGCAGCAGGATTTTTATGTATAATTATCCCGAAGATATTTTGGATGCAGGGATGACAACAGTGGATACAGAACTTGCCTGGAACAATTCTGGCAGACATACAGAGCGGACTTTGTCCTGTGTGGTGACTAATCTTTTCAATAATCGCTATGAGTCGGTGCTTGGCTATCCGGAGCCGGGACGGGAGTGGCGAATGACTTTAACAATCAAAAAAAAAGGGTGAAGTGATGAAACGAATGGTACTGATGATGCTTTTAGTGACAATTTTGTGGGGTGGTACTGACCATTACATTTTGTGTGAAGGCAATTTTATGACACCCAACGCCAGCCTGTGGCGGCTTTCAGAGGGGAGCGCCGCCATCGAAGGGCCCCTGCACTGGAGCTATCCACAAAATCCGCTGGGTGATACCGGCCAGTCGCTGACCATTCACGAAGATAAGCTTTATATTATCGTTAATAATTCCCACACCATTGAGGTGATGCAGCTCTCACCGGGAACATCCATTTATGAGCGCAGCATCTCTCTTGCCGGAAAAGGGCCACGTTTTATGACTATTGAGAATAATCTGGCCTATATCACTTGCTGGCTTGTGCCGGGTATTGTGATTCTCGACCTAAACACCGACAGCATTCTCGAGAGCATCACGCTGGATGGGAAACCCGAAGGAATCAAGCTAATTGACGGCAGGCTCTACGTGAGCATCGTTGAGAAAGCCAGTTCCTGGGACAAAGACAATCGTTTGCTGGTTTTCGAAAATGATGGCGAAAGCTGGGTTCTCAGCCAAACTGTGACAACGCAACCCGGCCCGTCTGAGCTTTTTCTCCAGACTCTTTCTGATGGCGAAAAGGCTCTCTGGTTTATAAATACCTGGTTTGATGAATCGTGGAATACCAATGCCGGTGTGAATCGTTTTGAAATTACTGCCAATGGCGGCGAATACAGCTCGGTCAATTTGGGAATCGTCACCCAATTGCCACCGGATATTGTTTTCTGCGAAGATAAGGCTCTCATCAGCTACAATGGTAATTTTCACTATTACGATGCACAGCTTCAAGCCAATCTTATAAGCGGTATCAGTAAATACTCTAGTATAGTCTATTCTATGGCTCGAGTGGGTCATCAGCTTTTGGTGGGCTATACCGATGACTATCAGGCGCCTGATTCCCTTGCGGTCTGGAATCTTGATTCATTTGAAAATGAAGCTCAATTTGCTGTCGGCGCCATTCCCGGCTCCATCGCCAGCTACAGCTATCCCACGAACGTATCAAAACTGCTGCGGCCTGCAAAATTTCAACTAATTTCCAATTATCCTAATCCATTCAACAGCAGCACAATGATTATGTGGAATGGCATAGCCGGTGAGGAATATAAATTACGGATGGTGAATCTTCTTGGTCAGGAGCTGAGTTCCACAAAAGTCTATGCCACGTATGACGGCGTGCATCGACATCTTTTCCAAATGAATGAAAACAGCGTCAGCGGACTCTATATGGTTCAGCTTATTTCAGGAAAACAGCAGGACAGTATGCCAGTTATTTTTCTCAAATAATAGATATACTGCCCTAACAATACAGTTTTTGCCCTGCATTGCCAGGACTGAATCTTTTCCTTTAAATCATTGCAAACAAAGCGACGAAATTTGCTTTCTAAATTATTTAGGACAGCAGTGGTTTTTCACTAACTATTCTTGATTAATCATAGGATAAGTCGGAGAAATGCATTATAATTGGGGCTGTGAAAGAAATGAGGCAAAAATCCGAACAATAGACAAGCTGCGTCCGTCCACTGCCGGAAGATGCAGGCTCGGATCAGTCTCTTTCTCAATATCTTCAGAAAAAACAAAAACAACACTCGTTATACAAGGATTAAATCATAGGTCTGGCGGGATCATTTCCCCGCAAACTGATGGGATATACCATGATTTGCTCCTGATGTACAACGCAAACAAAGGAGCAAGAAATGGAAACAAATTTACAGTCTGAAATGCCTTTTGATCAGATGTCCCTCTCACCGGAAATTATGAACGGCCTGAAAGATGCCGGATATCTCAACCCCACACCAATTCAGTCTCTCATTATTCCCCACATAATGGAAGACCGTGATGTTGTGGGTCAGGCCCAGACCGGCACCGGAAAAACTGCAGCTTTCGCCCTGCCACTGCTTTCAAAAATAGATATACGCAGCCACGTGACGCAGGTTTTGGTATTGGCGCCCACACGGGAATTGGCCATCCAGGTCAGCGAATCATTCACTACTTACGGCAAGCATCTGAAAGGGTTGAAAGTGGCGCCTATTTACGGTGGGCAGAGCTACAATATTCAGTATGCCCAGCTCAAACGCGGACCGCATGTGGTAGTAGGCACACCGGGACGGGTCATGGACCACCTGCGTCAGGGAACATTGCTTCTCGACAAAGTCCGGCACCTGGTTTTGGATGAAGGCGACGAGATGCTGCGCATGGGCTTTATTGATGATGTGGAATGGATTATGGAGCAAATGCCGGCTGAGCGTCAAATGGCGCTTTTTTCGGCGACTATGCCTGCTGAAATCCGCAAAATCGCCCGGACATATCTGACAGAGCCGATGGAAATCAGCGCCGAGATGAAAGTCAAAACAGCCGACACAATTGAGCAGCGCTATTGGATCGTGCGCGAGCAGAATAAAATTGAGGCAATGCTCCATCTTTTAGCTGTGGAAAGCTACACAGCGATGCTGGTATTTGTTCGCACCAAACAGGCAACCAGTGAGCTGGCTGACAAGCTGGTTGAAAAAGGCTTTGCCGCTGCGCCCCTCAATGGCGATCTAACCCAAGCCCAGCGGGAAAGAACTATTGCCCAGCTAAAAAATGGTATGCTCACCGTGGTTGTAGCCACTGATGTGGCAGCCCGGGGGCTTGATGTGGATAAAATCAGCCACGTCATCAACTATGATATTCCTTTTGATGCAGAATCCTACATTCATCGTGTAGGCCGCACCGGCAGAGCGGGCGTGAAAGGCAGCGCTATCCTCTTTGCCAATCCCCGGGAAAAGAAACTGCTGCAGGAAATCGAACGCAGCACCAAACAGCCTATCACACTTTATACAGCGCCGACTCTGGAAGAGGTCAATGCCCAGCGGGTAGAAATCCTCAAAAACCAGATTTTGCATACAGCCATCAATTCCGAGCTTACAGAATATTACCCCATCGTGAAAAGCATCCTGGCAGAAAATGCCATCGGACTCAAGGAACTAACCGCAGCCATATTGTCGCTGATGCACCAGGATAAACCCCTCTTTCTTAAAAATGTACCGCGATTTGATGAACAATTTGACAATCGCAAGCCATTAAGAGGCAGAGAGAGAAACAACCGCTTTGAAAATCGACGCTCAAACCGCAGTTTTGACCGGCCGGAAAGAGCTCAGCGCGGCAGCAGGAATAACAGAAGCGAACACAGTGATAAATTTCAGCGCAATGAAATAGATATGAATCCCTATCGCCTGGATGTGGGAGCAAAACACGGTGTAAAAGCATCCAATATCGTCGGCGCCATCGCTAATGAAACAGGCCTGAAAAGCCGCTATATTGGCCATATCGGAATTTTTGAAGATTATACTATGGTTGATTTGCCAGGCGAAATACCAGCCGATATTTTCCAGCTTTTGAAAAAAATCAGGGTTGCCGGCCGGCCCCTCAATATCTCCAGAGCATAAACGATTTATTATTCCTGAACTTAAGTCTCCACGACTTATTGCTCACCTGATTATGTCACATATCAACTGAACAATAACTCCCGATAAAAAGCGGCAGAATATTCACAATATATCTTTTTAGTTTTATCCGCTATTTAGAAGTGGTAAACCGCAGCTACTCTCAGTCCAATTCCAGAAAGGTCCCCATCTTTATATCTCAGATAGTTCTCAGAAACAGAAATCGCATCAGAATCATCTGACTCCGTGTCCAGCACCTTCCAGTTGAGTCCTGAGCTAAGCGCTTGATTGTAGCTCAGCTCCGCAGATAAACCGACTTTCCAGATGGGATTCAATTCAATACCGGCGCCGCCTCTCCCATATAGCTGAATCGCATAGGCATCATCATCCTGATAATTGGAGGGAATATTGGCCTTTTCAATGGCTAAATCTGTAAGCGCCTGATTATAATAGATCAAACCAATGCCTGCCAGAGGATATAGCCTCACATACTGGGGAATCAGGGGAATTTTCATCTTTCCGCTTAGCTCCAGATTTAGCGCCCATATTTTTTTGGAAAGGGCAAAATAAGCGAGATCAATATCGGCCATATATGGGTATCCAAAATCATCAAAACCAAAACCAATGCCGGCTGAATAAGCCATATCACTTGGCCGGACTTCAGGAAAAACCCCGTTTGTATCCAGTTGTATAAGATTTCCGCCGCTAAAAATCCTGGCTGCAAATCCATAGATTTTTTGTCCGGCAACTTCTTGTAAATCTGCATCTTTGCCAAAAGCATAACGCCCGCATACGATATATCCTTTTGAATATTTGGGATAGACCTCCTGAATTTTAATGAGACCGCCGCTATGGTTCAGCCTTCCCGTGAGAATATACTGAGCGCCGGCAATCTCTCCAAGCTTCACGACTGTTTCATCATCTACAAAACCGCTGAGCTGCAAATGCTGCTCATCAAAAACCTTTTCAATCTCTTTGCGGCTCACCATCTGAAAGCGCCCCAGTGACGTCAGGCGGCTTTCAAAAGTCGCCTCCAGCCGCAGAGCCATGACCTCATTTTCGCCATCAAATGGCAAAATCGCCACCCGCAACCGCTGAGCTGCAAAAAGTTGGCTAATAAAAAAACAACACCAAAAAAATTATTCTCCTTAGCAGCAATGCATCCCCTTTTTTGCCAAAATTTTATTATGCAAATTAGCTATTCTTTAAAATTTACACAAGTTTAAACCACAAAAAGCGCTCAAGCGCCTGTTTTATGTTTTATTTGGAATGCATATTTATGAAATTTGGATATGATTCAATATAAAGATTTACGCGATCAGCCGCTGATTTCAGTTTTTGGCGGCAGAGATGTGTCAGCAGAACTCATGGCAGAAGCTGAGCATTTTGGCAGAATGGCCGCAAAAGCAGGCTGGATTATTCTCAATGGCGGAAGAATGGGCGTGATGGAAGCAGTGAGCAAAGGCGTTTTAGAAGCCGGCGGACTCTCTATAGCGCTGCTTCCTGGAGAAAATCTGGAAACAGCCAACCCCTACAATCAGATAGCCATTGCCACCGGAATCGGCTTCGCCCGCAATGAAATTTTAGCCTGTGCTTGCCACGCCGCCGTTGCATTTGGCGGACACTATGGCACGCTCTCGGAAATTGCCTATGCCCTCTCTATGGGGAAAACTGTGATTGGTGTCAAATCCTGGGAAATTTCCGGAATGATTCATGCATCCAATGCAGGTGAGGCCATTGAGCAGCTATCGAAAGCGCTTCAAAATAGAGGAAAGCAAGATGGATGAAAAAACCACCAAAGAGATTATCGTCAGCGGACGAGTTCAAATGGTTGGTTTTCGATGGTTTACAATACAGCAGGCAGCCGCTTACGGTATCTGTGGCTGGGTGCGAAACCTTCCCAATGGCAGTGTGCAGATTTTGGCTCAGGGAAAAGCAGACGCCATCGCCGCCTTCGAGGACCAGGTTCGCAAGGGGCCATTTCACGCCAGAGTTGACCAATTTCTGAGTGAAAATATCAGTCAGTCGCCAGACTATGAAAATTTTGAAATACGAGGATAAAAGATGAACACGATCCAAATAGCCATCGCCCAGATTAATTCAACTGTGGGGGCAATAGATGCAAATTGCCAGAAAATTGCAGAAAACATAAACAAAGCCCGCCGGCAAAACGCTGATATTATAGTTTTTCCTGAGCTGGCCATCACCGGTTACCCGCCGCAGGATTTGATTTATGAACCTGGTTTCATCGAGAAAAATCAGCAAGCTTTAGAGCGTCTGCTGCCAATCGTTTCTGATTTTGCAGCGCTGGCCGGCTTTATCTATCGTGATGAAAAAGAGATGCTTTATAATGCAGTCGCTTTGATTCATAAGCAGAAAATCAAAGCCATTATCAAGAAGCAGCTCCTTCCCACCTACGATGTTTTTGATGAGCGGCGCTATTTTGAGCCTGGAGAAAATCAGGCTCCGGTAAAAGTGGAGATTGGCGGACGAGCCATTCGTCTGGGAATCGAAATCTGCGAGGACCTCTGGGATAAAAATTACGAACGCAAAGTTAGCCAAAACCTGGCTAAGCAAGGCGCTGAGCTGATTATTAACTGCAGCGCCAGTCCTTTTAGCAATGGAAAAGCAGCCCTCCGCAGAAAATTGGTTCAGGAAAAAATCTCTGCGTATTCTATACCTTTTGTATATGCAAATATGGTTGGCGGTCAGGATGAACTGATATTCGACGGCAATAGCTTTGCTTATAATGATAAGAATGAGTTGATCCATATCAGTCCCGGTTTCAAAGAAGCGCTAAATGTTTTTACTATTGGCAATAAACCATGTGCTGAACCTCAGTCTAATCCAATGGAAGAGATGTATCAAGCTTTGGTTTTGGGAATTCGCGACTATTTTTCCAAGAATGGCTTTTCAGAAGCGGTTTTAGGGCTCAGTGGCGGTATAGATTCGGCTCTGGTAGCCGTATTGGCAGCAGAAGCCCTGGGGCCAAAGCAGCTATATGGCTATAGTCTGCCCTCTCAATACAGCAGTAATCATTCACTAAGCGATGCAGAAATTCTGGCAAAAAACCTAGCCATCCACTATGATGTCATAGCCATTGAGCCGCTCTATCAGGCATTCTCAAAGGCGCTGGAAAAACAATTTGCCGGCACAGCATTTGGCATTGCCGAAGAAAATATCCAGAGCCGGGTCAGGGGCACAATCCTGATGAGCATCGCTAACAAATTCAATCGTTTGGCGCTGACTACCGGCAACAAAACAGAGCTGGCGCAGGGATACTGCACCCTGTATGGCGACATGGCCGGCGGATTGGCGCCTATCAGCGACCTGAATAAAACAGAAGTTTACGCGCTGAGTCGTTACATTAACCAGCGCTCCGGTAAAGAGATTATACCCAAAGGCAGCCTTGAGAAAGAGCCTTCTGCCGAGCTTAGAGATAATCAGGTTGACCCCTTTGATTATCCCGTTGTGAGCCCTCTTGTAGAGACGATGCTGGAACAGAGAAAAAGCCACGAAGAACTTTTTGCTGCCGGATATGATAAAGAGCTGATAAAACGCACTTCGCGGCTGATGCGACTGGCTGAGCATAAACGCAGACAAGCGCCGCCAGGCCTTCGGGTCAGTGAAAATGCTTTCGGATCCGGACGGCGTATGCCCATCGTGAATCATTATTCAGAATAGCATATCATTATGGCAGCTCTGTTGAGCCCATATCCTGCGGTTCGCTTTTTTCTTTTGCTGGCAATCGGCCTGTTCTTGCAGTCGCTGCTGCAGCTTTCTCCCCTCTGGCTTCTGGCATCTATTCCCATTTTACTGCCACTGCTAAAAGCAAAACAGTTATCAAGCCAGCTATTGCTGCTTTTCTTAATCCTGGCTGGCATGCTGCGCTGGTCGCTCTGGGAAGAATCACTGCCGCCGGAGCTGCCTATTGAAATTCTCCAGGAGAATAAAATCCTCATTACAGAGCGACATGAAAATAGTTTTTATATCACAAACTACACAGCAGAAACAGTTATTCATGGTCAGAAGCTTCGCTTCCTGCTCTATCCAGACCCGCAAACGCCAATTCTGGAGCCCGGCAAAAGCTATCAACTCGAAAACTTTGAACTTTTGCCGATAGAAGGGGCTAAAAATCCTTATCAGTTTGATTATCGCCGCTATCTCTATTATAAAGGCATCACGCACCAGCTTCATCTGGAAGAGAGTGTGACCATCCAAGCCGGAAAAATCCATCGGCCTGTGCTATACCAGGGACAAAAGATACGCTATGCCATTGCCGACCGCCTCAATCTGCTTTTTGGCTACGAATATGGAGAATTTCTCAGCGGGCTGCTCCTGGGACTGAAAGAGCGAATTGCCTCGGAACGGCGTGATGCTTACAGCAATCTGGGCCTGAGCCACCTATTAGCTGTCAGCGGACTGCATGTCGGTTTTATTGTTCTTTTGTTACTCTTTCTGGCTGATATCTTTTCTCTGAATCGGCTCACACGACCACTGGCGCTCATTTTGGTCCTCCTGTTTTATGCTGTCATTACCGGTTTGAGCGCTTCTGTGCTTCGGGCAAGCCTAATGACGGCCATTTATCTTATCTCGCCCCTTTTTGAAAGACGCTCTAATGCCCTCAATAGCCTTGCCGCCACAGCTTTTATTTTACTAATGTGGAAGCCAACACAAATCTACGATGTGGGATTTCAGTTTAGCTTTATCGCTGTTTTTGGCATTCTCACTATCTATCCCCAAATTAAAAAACTGACTGTCAAGGCCTTTCCCCGATTCCCTGTCAACTATTTTACAGAATTGCTGCTGGTATCGGCTGCGGCTTCCCTCGTGACAGCGCCTCTTAGCATTTATTATTTCCAGACAGCCCCGCTTTTCAGCATCTTTCTTAATCTTATCTTCATCCCCCTCGCCTTTGTTATTATCGCTCTTTTGCTTTTGTCCCTTCCTTTTCTCTGGTTGCCGCTCTATCCTGGCCTCTTTTTTGGCAGCGCGCTGGAGCTGGCAGTCAAGCTTTTTCATCAATCGGTCTATCTCGCATCCCGTTTTGATATGTGGATTTTACCGATAAGCCAGCTCAATCAAATCATTCTGGCGCTGATAATTCTCCTGATTGTTTTTCTGCTGAGCAATTCTAAAAGATTGCGAATAGGAGCCGTTACTGTCATATTCTTGATTTTATCAGCTCACGCCTGGTGGCAGAGGCAGCCAGAGCTCATTATTTTCAGCAATCGTGGCGCTCCAATAGCTTTGATAGCTTCACAAAACAGTGCCTTGATTGTCAATACCGGCCTCTACTCTCCATTTGAAGACCACTACACGCGACTTATTCGACCAGCTCTACAAAAAATGAATATCAAAAGATTAGCTGCCGCGCTTTCAGAAGCCGACCGACGAAATGCCTACAATTTAGAGGCACTGATGGATAATGAACCGGTAAAATATATCATTGCTCCTAATGCCTGGCCCCAATCAGAAGACGATGCCCCCTATCTCTGCACCGCGGATACAAGCATCGGAAAATGGAAAGTTCTTTTCCAGAGAGGGGAAAATGAGCTTCTCTTGGAAGCAAGCTTTGGCGAATTGACTTTTGCCAATCAATTCCTTCAAACTGGGAAAAAAAGCCGACGAGAAGTTTTTACCATCAGCCAAAATGAGAAAAAACAGCTGATTGCCAATGTCAGGCTGGCCTCCATACCAAACTACCATCACAGCATAGAAAAAGGCGCCATACACTATAAATATTTGCTGGGAAAATGGATTTCTTTCAAATAGCTCTGCCAGTTGTGGGAATTTCCCTGCAGACAATGTAAATTTAGTGCGATGTGCGGACGAAAAACACTCACCAAAGGGAAACTTGAGATTATGGAAAGCCTGTTTGCAGATGAATGGGAAGGCGAAGATTTTCAGCCAAGCTGGAATGTGGCGCCGACCCAGCAGCATCCAGTTTTGATAAGGAGGAATAATAAACGCATTATCAAAATGATGCGCTGGGGACTGATTCCATCGTGGGCTAAAGATGAAAAACTGGCCGCCTCAATGATTAATGCACGCAGCGAAAGCCTGACAAAGAAAGCAGCCTTTCGGGACCTGATTCACCACCATCGCTGCCTGATTATTATGGATGGCTACTATGAATGGAAAACTGACAGCTCCGGCAAACAAGCCTTTTACATCTATTTAGAAAATAGCTCCTTGCTGCTGGCAGCGGGACTGTGGTCACAATGGCAAAATCAAATTAGCTACACCATTATCACAACAGAAGCAAAAGGAAAACTGACTGAGATTCATCACCGTATGCCGCTTTTACTCGACTATAGTGAGCAGGAAAGATGGCTTTCACCAGAGTTCAGCTACCACGAAAACAGGAAAAGCCTTCAGTCTGCCTGCAATGAACTGGTCTTTCATCCGGTATCGTCTGCCGTTAATAAGATCATAAACAACTATCCGGAGCTAATATTAGAAAAAGATGAAAAGCAAGCCCATCAACAACTCAAGCTATTCTAAAAAGAGAAATATGAAGAAAAACACATTTCTGATCTGCAATTTTTTGCTAGCGCTGATACTCAGCAGTTGCCAAAAGGTATGGGAAACTGCGCCGGCGACTGAAGCACGCATTGTCTGGCTCCATAGATTTGAATATACAAATGTAAATCCAAAATATGACCAGGATGCCATCCGACAGAAAATCGCCGATGCTATAGACGCTGCTGCCGATGCCAATTTTAATGCCATACTCTTTCAGGTTCGCGGCAATGGCGATGCGTATTATCAACCGGGCCTGGAACCATGGGGCCAGCACCTGACAGGCGAACTGGGAAAAGACCCAGGCTGGGACCCGCTGGCTTTTGCGATTCAAAGAGCTCACAAGCGCGGTCTGGAGCTTCACGCCTGGCTTAATACCTTTCCCGTCTGGCGCGGCGTCGAACCTCCCAAGATTACAAGCCCGCCTTCACCCTATTTAAAGCACCCGGAATGGCTGGTTTGCGACAGCAGCGGCGCTCCTATGCCCCTTTCCAGCCATTATGTCAGCTTTTCACCGGGAATTCCTGACGTTCATCAATATATTTCGGCCATCGTGATGGATATATTGCGGCGCTACAATGTTGATGGCATCCATTTCGACTATATCCGCTATCCTGAGGGCGCTGTTCCCCACGGCTACAGTCACGATGCCATTAGTGTAAAGCGATTTAATGACCCAAATGAGAACCCACTGCGCCTGGACTGGAGCGACTGGCAAAGAGAGCAGCTAAATCATTTTATTTCATTAATTTACAATCAAATCAACGATTTTAAGCCTGAGGTGAAGCTCTCGGCTGCGGTCATCGGCAGCTATACACGAGGTGGCTGGAATGCTTACAACGCCGTTTATCAGGATGGCCGACGATGGGCAGAGCTTGGAAAAATTGACTTTTTAACGCCGATGATCTACACATCACGAAAACACTATAGCCAGCCCTTTACAGAGATTAGCGCAGAATGGCACGATTTGCACCGACACGACCGACATATTTTCCCCGGCATTGGCAGTTTTCGCTTCACAGGTCGCAATGCTCTTTTACAATGGGACGAAACCAATCATCAGATTAACGAATTGCGGCAAAATGCCATCCCGGGAATGGTATTTTTCGATGCCAGCAGCCTTGAAAATCACTGGATAGAGCTGCGTGAAAAGTTTTTTTCCCATCCGGCAAAAATACCAGCCATGCCCTGGAAGCAAATTGCCCCGTCAGAAAAAGCAGAAAATATAAAAATTCAAGCTGCCGAAACTGGATGGACTCTCTCCTGGAACGCGCCGGTCAAAGCTCATCGAATCATCATCTACCTATCACCTGCCACACCAATGAATGAGACAATCGGCGCAAATATATGGGCTATTCTCAATGGTGACAGCCAAAACTTTCACTTTGAGAAAATCCCTCATCCTGGCTATTTAAGTATAAGTACCGTAAACGCAGCTTGGGAAGAGTCAGCAAAATCAGAAGCGCTCAGAATTGATAATGTGACACTCAGAAATCTGGCAAATCAGGCAAATCGTGAAAAATCAAATAAAGCCCTGCCCCTTTAAGTACCGAAAAAAGCAAACAAAAAACATTGCATTTCATAGGAAATTAGCCCATTTTATAGAGTAATGAAAAAGGTTGATTTGAAT
>OMKS01000480.1_pt1 | contig 37109 bp, 36 predicted proteins | sample 1674721 | NCBI WGS metagenome assembly OMKS01 (sample SAMN06264996, study PRJEB25208) | sediment metagenome | isolation source: hot spring sediment | place: USA: California | collected 2014-09-02 | reverse complement strand
GGGCATGGGTATCGCGGCTTTCACCGCTCCTACGGTCCGGTTGTGGTCCCGGTAGGAGCGCTGCAAGGCGCGATTCGGGGGTGGCGGCATCATCCGGGCATGGGCACCGCGCTTACGGGCGGCCCGTTGGCCAAACGCCCAAACACCCAAACACCCAAACGCCCAAACACCCAAACACCCAAACACCCAAACACCCAAACACCCAAACACCCAAACGCCCGAACGCCCTTACAACGGTTCACGTACCACGTCTGACTAACCCGGCGGCCACCCCAGCGATCGTCCGCCCAGCACGTGCAGGTGCACGTGAAACACGCTCTGCCCTGCACCGGCGCCGCAGTTCATCACGGTGCGGTAGCCGCTCTCCGCGATGCCGTCGACCTCCGCCACCTGCTGCGCACCGAGGAAGAGCTTGCCCATCAGCGTCGCATCGTCCTGCTCGGCGTGATGAAGCGTCTCGATGTGCTTGCGCGGAATGACCAGCACGTGGGTCGGCGCCTGCGGGTTCAGATCACGAAAGGCGATGACGTCGTCGTCCTGATACACCACCTCCGCCGGAATCTCGCCGGCCGCGATACGGCAAAAGATGCAATCGGACATAGCTACTCCTTCATTCATCGTGTTTTTCGCCACAGAGGGCACAGAGCATAAAAGCCACCTCGATCACCTCTGTGTCCTCTGTGGCAAACAAAGCCTTCGCAACAGGCCCTCTCAGTATTGTTTTCTGCCCTGAAAGGCATGCGACAGGGTCTGGCTGTCGGCGTACTCGAGTTCGCCGCCGATGGGAATGCCGTGCGCGAGCCGGGTGGTGGAGATACCGCGCTCGGCGGCCAGCTCGCTGATGTAGTGCGCGGTCACCTCGCCTTCCACGGTAGGGTTGGTGGCGAGGATCACTTCCTGCACCTCGCCCTCGTCGAAACGGCGCTCGAGTTCGTCCAGACCGAGTTCTTCGGGGCCAATGCCGTCGAGCGGCGAGAGGTGCCCCATGAGCACGAAGTACAGGCCGCGGTACACCGACGCCTGCTCGATGGCGAGCACGTCAGCCGGCGTCTCGACGATGCACAGCTGCTCGCCCTGCCGAGCCGGGTTGGCGCAGATGCGGCAGACCTCCAGCTCGGTGAGCGTGCGGCAACGCTTGCAGTGGCCGATCTTCTCCACCGCCTCGCGCAGGGCATCGGCCAGGCGCAGGGCGCCGTCGCGCTCGCGCTCGAGCAGGTACAGCGCCATGCGCTGCGCCGACTTCGGGCCGACCCCCGGCAGGATCTTCAGGGTGTCGACCAGGTTCTGCAGTACGGAGCGTTCCGACATGCGACCGCGATCAGAACGGCAGCTTCATGCCGCCCGGCAGGTTCATGCCGGCGGTGATGCCCGACATGCGCTCGCTGGTCTCGCGATCCACCTTGTGCACGGCATCGTTGGTGGCCGCCGCGATCAGGTCTTCGAGCATTTCACGGTCATCGCCCATCAGGCTATCGTCGATCTCGACGCGGCGCACCTCGTGCTTGCCGGTCATGGTGACCTTGACCATGCCACCGCCGGACTCGCCCGTGACTTCCATCGCGGCGATTTCTTCCTGCGCCTTCTGCATGTCGGCCTGCATCTTCTGGGCCTGCTTCATCAGGTTGCCAATTCCGCCTTTCATCGTCTCTCACCTATCATTTACTGGTCAGGGGTTTTACCGATCCCGGGATCAGTTCGGCACCGAAGGTCTCTCTCAGCGCCCGAGCCACGGAATCCTCGGCTATAGACTGTTCCGCCGCCTGCTGCCGTTCGGCCACGCCGCGTTCCACGGCCTGTGCGGGGGTGTCCTCGACGTGGTCGACGATCTCGATGACGAGCTTCAACGGCTCGCCAAAGTGATCCGACAACGCCTTCTCGATACGTTCCTCCACACTCCGGGTGCGCAGGCTCTCCTGTGCCCGCGCGAGCATCAGGGTGACGCGACCGCCCTCGATGGCCTTGAGCGAGCAGTTCGTGGCCAGCGACCGGGCCATGGCCCGCAGGCCGAGCTGGTTCACCAGTGTGTGCCAGTTGATGTCGCTGACATCCCGGGCGGATGCCGCCTCGGCCACCGCGGTGGGCTGTGCCGCCATGGGCGCCGCCGGGGCTTCGACCACCGGAGTCGCCGGCACCGGCCGGGCGGCGGGAGACGGGTCGGGCGCCGGCGGGGTTGTCGGGGCCGGCGGCCTCAGCGCAGGGCCGGATTCAATCGTTTTTTTTTGCGCCGGGCGCGCGGCGCTGACCGCGGCCAGGGCCTCGTCGCGGGCGTTCGCCGTCTCGCCGGACGGGGCCGCCGGGGCCGCATCTGCGCGTGGACTCGCCCCGCCACCGGCTGCCGCTGACGCCTCCACGGGACGGAAGGCCTGCATGCGCAGCAACACCATCTCGAACCCGGCCTGCGGGTTCGGGTTGAGCGGCAGGTCGCGCCGGCCCAGCAGCGCGATCTGGTAGTAGAGCTGCACGTCTTCCGGCGAGAGGCGCTCGGCCAGCGCGCAGATGCGCGCGGCATCGGATTCGACGCTGTCCACCGCCTCCGGCACGATCTGGGCGAGCGCCACCTGGTGCAGCAGGGCAATCAGGTCATCCAGCACGCCCTCGAAATCCGGCGCCTGCTCGGCCACCCGCGCCACGGCGTCGATGAGGCCGCGGCCCTCGCCGGCCGCCACGGCATCGAGCAGTCCGAAGACGTGCTCGCGCGAGATCCCGCCGAGCATGTCGCGCACCTCGGCGTCGGTCACCGCCCCGCCGCCGAAGGCGATGGCCTGGTCCAGCAGGCTCAGCGCATCGCGCATGGAGCCGTCGGCCGCCACCGCGATCTGGTCGAGCGCGGCGGCATCGGCACGGATGCCCTCCTGCTCGAGGATGTGTGTGAGGTGGCCGGAGATCATGGTGGCCGGCATGCGCTTCAGGCTGAACTGCAGGCAGCGCGAGAGGATGGTCACGGGCAGCTTCTGCGGGTCGGTGGTCGCCAGCAGGAACTTCACGTGTGGCGGCGGCTCTTCCAGGGTCTTCAGCAGGGCGTTGAAGCTGTGCCCCGAGAGCATGTGCACCTCGTCAATGAGGTAGACCTTGAAGCGCCCGCGGGTGGGGGCGTACTGCACGTTGTCCAGCAGCTCGCGGGTGTCCTCCACCTTGGTGCGCGAGGCGGCATCCACCTCGATGAGATCGACGAAACGGCCCTCGTCGATCTCGCGGCAGGCGGCGCACTCGCCGCAGGGCCGGGCCGTGATGCCCGTCTCGCAGTTCAGGCACTTGGCGAGGATGCGCGCCACGGTGGTCTTGCCCACCCCACGCGTCCCGGTGAACAGGTAGGCGTGATGCAGGCGATCCTCTTCCAGCGCGTTGACCAGCGCACGCAGCACGTGGGTCTGCCCCACCATCTGCTCGAAATTACGCGGGCGCCACTTGCGCGCAAGGACTTGATAACTCATGAGGAATTCAGGGCGAACCGGTTGGCCTACGGAGGCCCACACTATATCAGAGAGTGGCCGCGAGCCGCACCAGCCGGACGGGCAAAAGAAAAGGCCGGACAGGCCGGCCTTTTCGGTGCGCGCAGTGCCGCCAGGGCTTACTGCAGCTTGCTTTCCACCTTCTCGCGCAGCGCCGGATCCTGGTCCAGGGCCTGCACCACGTTGTTGTACTCCGGCACGCTCAGGCCGCTCTCTTCAACGGCGCTGACCATCTTCTGCTGGGTCTCCTGCTGCAGGGCAGCCGCCTCTTCCTGGCTGCTCACCTGCTCCAGCTCGGTGGCGAATTCCTGCTGCAGCTCCTGAATGTCCGCATAGGCGACGACAAATTTCTCCAGCGTGGCGTCATCCACGTTGGTGGCCGCACCCTGCTGCATGCCAGCCGGCGGCTGCGACTGCGCACCCGGCTGGGCCATGGCGGCCCAGGGCGAAAGCACCAGGGCGGTACCGAAGGCGGCGGCGATCAGCGTGTGTTTGACGTGGTTCATGTGTCCTCCTTTGCTGCTTCAAGTTGAATGCACCGAAGCAGGGAGCAAGGGCTGTGCCAGACAGCCCTGAACCGCGGCACCATGCGGTCGCGGGCCCGTAATACCCGCCACACTCCCGCCGACAGCCGCCGGATGCCTGGGTCAGATTGGCACATGTGGCAGCCTGACCCGGCCGACTCAGCCGCCCCCCTCCTCCAGATAGCGGTACAGCGTGCGTCGGCCGATACCGAGTACCTGCGCCGCACGGCGCTTGTTGTTGTTCATCCGCTCCAGTACATGGCGTACATAGCGCTGCTCGACCTCTCGCAGCGGCGGCAGCTGGCCGGCCGGAACCAGCACCGGCGGGCCCTCGCCCGGCGCGGCTGGCACCGCGACGCCCTGGCGCTTCGCGCCCTCGCGGATACGGGCCGGCAGGTCCGCCACGCCGATCTCCGTGCCGCGGCAGAAGGCCACGGCACGCTCGATGGCATTGGACAGCTCGCGCACGTTGCCGGGAAAGTCATAGGCCCGCAGACACTCGATCGCCTCCAGGGTGATGCCGCGCACCGGGCTGTGGCTCGCGCCGGCGAAACGCGCGACGAAATGTGCCGCCAGCAGGTCGATGTCGTCCTCCCGCTCGCGCAGCGGCGGGACGCTGAGGGCAAAGGTCTCCAGGCGGTAGAACAGGTCGGCACGAAAACTGCCGGCGTCGATGTCGGCCTCCAGGTCGCGGTTGGTGGCCGCAATGATCCGCACGTCCACCCGGCGCTCCCGGTTCTCGCCCACCGGACGCATGCGGCCATCCTGCAGGATACGCAACAGCTTGGACTGCATCTCCGGCGGCATCTCCCCCACCTCGTCGAGCAGCAGCGTGCCGCCCTCGGCCTCGGCGAACAGCCCCTTGCGGGCGCGCTGGGCACCGGTGAAAGCCCCGGCGCTGTGGCCGAACAGCTCGCTCTCCAGGAGCTCGGCCGGAATGCCGGCGCAGTTCATGGCCACGAACGGCCCGTCGCGGCGGTCGGACTCGGCGTGCAGCGCACGGGCCACCAGTTCCTTGCCCACCCCGCTCTCGCCCAACACGAGCACCGGGCCGTTGGCGCCCGCGATGCGGCGAATCTGCTCGAACAGCTCGCGCATGACGGGGCTGCGGCCCAGCAGGCCATGAAAGTCGCCGTTTCCCAGCATGTCGCGGTAACGCGCCAGCTCCCGGCGCAGCTCGCGCCGCTCCAGCGTGCGGGCCACCGCCAGCCGCAGATGATCGAGCTGCAGCGGCTTGGTGAGGAAGTCGTCCGCCCCCTGTTTCAGCGCCTCCACCGCCTGCTCCACCGTGCCGAAGGCCGTGATGATGATGAAGCCGGGCGGCAGCGGCTGTTGCCGCGCGCTGGCCAGCAGCTGCAGGCCGTCCTCGCCTGGCAGGCGCAGGTCGCTGATCACCAGTGCCGGGGTCTCGGTGCGCAGCCGTTCACGCGCGCTCGGCACGTCGGCCGCCTCGATCACCGTGTGACCGGCGTCCTCCAGCTCCTCGCGAATCAGCTCGCGCAGGCCGGCATCGTCCTCCACCAGCAGGATGGTTGCGGGGTGATCATGCGTCATGGGATGCATCCTGCTCGTCTATCTTCGGCTCCAGGGGTAGCCACAGGCAGAACCGGGCGCCGCCAAGGTCACTGGCCAGCACCTCGATCTCGCCGCCGTGGTCGCGGGCCGCCGCATGGGCCACAGCCAGCCCGAGGCCCGTGCCCTCGCCCACCGGCTTGGTGGTAAAGAAGGGCTCGAACAGGTGATCGCGCAGCTCCGGGGCCACCCCGGACCCGTCGTCATCGACCTGGTAACAGAGGCGCCCGCCGTCCACGCGCCAGCTCACGCGCACCTGGCCGGCGGCGGCTTGCAGGGCATTGCCCACCAGGTTGCGAAGAGCCTGCTCCAGCCGCATGGCGTCCACGTCGATGGTCGGCGTGGACGCCGCCTCGTCCAGCCACAGCGCCACCCCGCGGGTACGCGCCTGCTCGCGCAGCGGCTCGAGCACGGCCCGCAGCGGGCGGTCGGCCGGCATGGCCCGCAGACGCAGGGGGTTGCTGCGTCCGAAATCCAGTAGCTGACGGATGATGCGCTGCATCCGGTCGGCCTCCCGACGGATGGCCTTGATGGCGGCAACGGCCGGCTCGGGGAGGTCGTCGCGACGCAGCAGGCGTTGGGCCTTGCCATCGACGGTGCTCAGCGGGCTGCCCAGTTCATGCGCCACGCCGCCGGCCAGCTGGCCGAGCGCGGCCATCTTTTCCGAGCGGTGCAGGCGCTCGCCCAGGGCCTGCAATTCCCCGCGCGAGCGCTCGATGGCATCGAGCATCTGGTTCACCGCCAGCGCCAGCGCCAGCACGCGGAACTCCCGCGCGCCCTGCGCGTCCAGCCGGTGGGCGAGGTTGCCCTCGCCCACGCGGCGCAGGCCACCCTCGATGCGACGCATGTGCCGGCCCACCGCCCAGCGGTGGCCCAGCAGGAAGATGAACACCAGCCCAAAGCCGGTGGCCGCCACGACCGTCAAGGTATGCAGGCGCACCTGGTGGACGTAGCCGTCGAAGTCGCTGCCCTTGCGCGTCACCTGTAACAGCCCGGAGATGCGGCCACCGGCATCGGTCAGGGGCACGAAGTAGGAGAACACCTCCTCGCCCCCCACGCGTCCGAACTCGCCCTGCCGCTCGCCGCTGTCGGCCAGCATCGCGACGCGATCGCTGGCCATGGTGGCGTTCAGCCCCCCGCTGGCAGCGATCTCGCGGCCGTCGCTGTCATAGACGAACACCCCGTACACGCGGTCGATGCTGAAGGCCGATTCCAGGGCCTGCTGTACGGTTCGCTCATAGCCGCGCTCCAGGGCATGGCTCACCGGCAGGCGAATGGCCCGCGCGACCAGCTCGATGTCCTTCTGCATGCGTGCCTGGGTCAGGGACTCGAGATAGGTAACGCTGTACCAGCCGGTGAGTGCGGTAGCGGCCAGCAGGGGCAGCACCACGACGGCGAACAGGGTAGCCGCAAGCGACGGGGCGTGCCCCGCCCACAGCGGCGCCAGAAATGATCTCAATTGGCGCATGAGTCAGAATGATACAATTTTTCGCCCCTCCTTACGAACCGGCCACCCTTCCCCACCGGCGCCGTAAACCCCACGCCCCGCATCACGACAACTGCCGTGCGGGTGAACTGGTACGGGATTTGCTGCGTACCGGGCATGGACAAACACGACCACAGCCATCGATTCCAGAGCAACGACCATGCCGGAGGCCCCATGCGATACCTGATGCTCACGCTCCCCGCCCTGCTGTTCCTGAGCCTTGCCAGCGCGACGGCCGCCGGGCAGTGCCTCGAGGTCAAGGACCCGCGCATCGACCCGGATCGCACCGACACCGATTCGTCGGCCCTGGCCTGGGCGGCCCGCATCGAGAACACCTGCGACCGCGCCTACGACGCGGACATCACGGTGCACTTCACCAACGAGGAGGATGAATCCATCTATGAGGTGCGCAAGCTGATCACGGTGGAACGACGCGGCGCCACGGAAGCCGGCGCCCGGCAGTACCTGCCCGCCATCTACATGAGCGACATCACGGGCATCGACATCGACATCGAGGAACGCAAGCGCCCGTACTGAGGCGGAAAAACGGAAGGGAAAAGGGTGGCGGCCCGCACCAGCCACACCCCGGCGCCCGAATCCACTGCTACCGTTGCTCCCTTCCGGGCCTGGCGGGGTTTGCAGCTTATCGTCGCGGGGGGACCAGCACGGGCCACCATTGAACGCGGGTGATAATGAGCGGCGCATCATACCGGCTGCGGGGCGGCAGGGGCAAGCGGGCGGATCGGAGCGCGCCCTGCCACGGTGGCGCCTTGACGCTCGGACTGACCGGTCCTAAATTGAGCCCATGCCCGCCGGAAGACGCGTTGCATTCGACCCACACGTCGCCCTGGAGGCGGCGATGCAGACCTTCTGGACCCGGGGCTACGCGGCCACCTCGCTGCAGGACTTGCTGGCCAGCATGGGCCTGTCCAAGAGCAGCCTGTACCAGACCTATGGTAGCAAGCAGCAGCTCTTCGAGCGCTGTATCGACCATTACCGGCATCAGTTCACCGCCACCCTGGCCGCGCGCCTCGAGACCGCCCCCTCGGCCCTCGACTTCATCCGCGACACTCTGTACGCCGCCACCGACGAGATCCGCCACGGCCATCCACGCCGCGGTTGCCTGATCATGAATACCGCCAGCGAGATCGGCCAGGACAACGAGGAGATCGCCCGCCACGTGAGTGAAGGCATCCGCGCCTTGCACCGCATCTTCCAGCGGGCCGTGGAACGTGCTCAGGCCGAGGGTGACATCCCGCTCGAACGGGACTCTGCCACCCTCGCCCACTACCTGGTCACCCACCTGGCCGGGCTGCATACCATGGTGAAGGCCGGAGCCAGTCGCCGGGAGACCAAGGCCACTGCGGCCACGGCGCTCAGGGCCCTGGGCTGATCCGCGCCCTGGTTCGGGCGCCCCGGACGAGACAGGCGGGCGTCAGCCCTGCTTCTTCAAAAGGTCCCGGATTTCCGCCAGCAGGGCCTCTTCCTTGGAGGGGGGCGGCGGGGCCGCAGGTGCCGCCTCTTCCTTGCGCTTCATCGAATTGATCGCCTTGACCGCAATGAAGACGGCGAAGGCGACGATGATGAAGTCGAACACGCTCTGGATGAACACGCCGTACTTCAGCGTCACCGCCTCGGCACCCTCTTCCGCCGCCTTCAGGGTGACCGCCAGGTCGGAGAAATCGACCCCCCCGACCAGCAGGCCCAGCGGCGGCATCACCACGTCCGCCACGAACGATGAAACGATCTTGCCGAAGGCCACGCCGATGATGATCCCCACCGCCATGTCGACCACGTTGCCCTTGACGGCGAACTCCCTGAACTCCTTCAACACGCTCATGGACTGACTCCCCTTTTTGTTGGTGTCCATCGCCATCCGGAGCGAGCCCGGACGATGTGCTGTTACCGCCCCAGAAGATTAGACCATGGCGAGGAGAGCAGTATGGACGATCACACTGCCCGGCCGGCAGCCGTCGCCTCGGGCACTTCGACGAGCGTGCCCGTCTTGCAGTCATAGATGTACCCGTACACGGGGATGTCACCCGGCACCAGCGGATGGGCCTTGATGCGCTTAACGTCCTCCACCACACTGGCCGCATTGTCGGCAATGGTCAGCCAGTTGATGTAACGCCCTTCCGGGGAACCGGGACCCTTGCCCGTATCGTGCCAGCCGCTGGCATCGACTGTCGCCGTCGCCAGGCTGGAGGCCAGCAGGTCGGCCATGATCTCGTTGGTGAAGGTCTCCATGCCGCAATCGGTGTGATGGATCACGAACCACTCCCGCGTCCCCAGCAGCTTGTACGAGATCACCAGCGAGCGGATGGCGTCGTCGCTCGCACGCCCGCCCGCATTGCGGATCACGTGGGCATCCCCCTCGGCCAGCCCAGCGTACTTTGCTGGATCCAGCCGCGCATCCATACAGGTGAGGATCGCAAACCGTCGTCCGGGCGGCATCGGCAGCTTGCCCTTGTCGCCGAAGTTCGATGCATAGTCCGCGTTCGCGGCCAGTACTTCCTTGACGACCTGGCTCATGACAGTTCCTCCTCCGTTGGGTTGGCTGGAAGAGCATAGTCGAGCCGGTACGGACTTACCGGCCGGAGTCCCGGCGGAAATACTCCGGCACCCAGGCCGGTGGCCGGCGCACAGGCACCCGCGGCACCACCGACTTGTGCCCCCGTTGCAGATGATCGGCCAGCTCCCGGCCCGATACGGCCGCCCCCGCCCTGCCGAAGCGCTTGCGAAGCACCGCCTCCAGCAGCCCCGTCAGGACTTCGTCCGGTCCATGGTGTTCGCACCGTGATGCGCTTTGTTCTGGGGTGGAATCTGCGTAGCCCGTCAGGACTTCGTCCGGTCCATGGTGTTCGCACCAGCGACGCAGCCAGCCCCCCGCCGTGAGATTCGCGCCCCAGCCTTCGGCCTGCGCATGCTGGCGCAACGCGGCGATGATCTCCTCCGCGTTTACCGCCGCCCGCAGCTGCACCAGCGCCCGCCGGCGCGCCCGCCTGCGTGCCCATGCCTGTCGCAGACGGCGCCCTGCCGACACCAGGCCCACCAGCACGACCGCCGACAGCAGCAACACCAGCACGATGCGCCAGCCGATGCCCACAACGGGCGTGGCCGGCGGCTGATGCCGGACCCGCTGCAGGCGCCCCGTATCCGGGTCGAAATACTGGAACTCCAGTGTCGGCAACCGGAGCATGCCGTTACGCAGTGGCTTGAAGGGGATTTCGTGCACCACTTCACCGTGTACGCCATCGAGGGCCGGGGCCTTCTGCCGCCGGCTGGCCGGGGACAGAAACTCGATGTCCTTGGTCGACTCGAGTTGCTGCAGGATCGCGGGCAGGCTCTCCGGCAGTAGGCCCGCACCCGTCAGCCGGACGCGCCAGTAGGCCAGGCGCCCGGGCCTTAGCAGGCCGGCCGGCTCGATGCGGGATTCGATGCGCACCTCGCCCACGCTGAGCGTGGGCGGAATATAGGCCGGCAGCGCGCGCACATGCAGCGACTGTGGCGGCAGCCGGTACTCGCGCTCGGTGGTGCCACCCAGGCGATAGCCCACCGGGGGGAGGTGTAACCGGTACTCACCCGGGGCCTGCGGAAACAGCGCCCAGCCGATACGCAGACGGTCGGACTCGCGTGCAAAGGGCAGCACCACTGCCTCCATGCCCGGGAGGTCTGGCACCTCGGTCTCGAGCACCGCAAAGCGGTCGGCCGCCGCCACCTCGACTGTCACGAGCACGGCCTCGCGGGTCCAGACGCGCTCGTCCGACAGGCGGTAGGTAAAATCCTCCGGCGCGGCCGCCAGGGCCAGACCACAGGCCACCAGCAGCCAGCCCGCCACCAGCCCGCGGCCCGTCACCATGGCGCCACCCCCTGCATCCGGGCCGGCTCGTCCAGCGGACTCACGAAGCCCTCCTCCAGCTCGAACAGCGTCTTCCACAGCAGCGGCTGGTCGTCGGCCAGGGCCTCCATGCGCAGGCGGGCAATCCCCACCGCCTGCTCGCGACGCACGCGATCACGGTCCACCCCCTGCGTCGGCTGCGTCAGGCGCAGCCGCTCCAGCCCGCGCAGGATCAGGGCCTCGGGCAACGCGTCCGGATCGACCGGGTCCGGCACGAAGGCCTCGTTCTCGCCGTCGGCCAGCGAGACGGTCGTGTTCTCGCCGACTTCCAGCCCCTCGGCGGCCCGCCGGCTGACCGGGCCGGTGCCGGCCCGCTCCGCCAGGCCTTCGCCCAGGCGCTCCTCCACGGCCTCGAGCAACACCTCGCTCAACGCCAGATTGTGCCGGGTGGTCACGCGTTCGGGCTGGTAATTGAGGGCGTCGCGGAAGCTGGCCAGCGCGCCGGCGTAGTCGCCCAGGCGGAACTGGCTGTTGCCGAGGTTGTGCAGCGCCAGGGCACGCTCGGCATCCGAGCCGGCCGCCAGCACCGCCTGGCCGAAGCGCGCCGTGGCCGTCTCGTAATCCTCCTGCCGGTAGCGGCCCACGCCCTCGCCCAGCAGGCCACGAAACCCCGCCACCCGGCCATAGAACTCGGCCGCTGCCGCATACTCGCCCGAGGTCAGGGCCTGATAGGCCCGCTGCTCGGCCTCGGCCGCCTGCAGCGGCGAGGACGGCAGGGGTAGCAGGAGACCGAGCAGCAGGACGGCGGCCAGGGGCGCCGTCCCTGCCATCCTCGCTCGCAGGAGCGGCGGGGCCAGCAACAGGAGAAACCCCGGCAACAGCGCCCAGCGGTAGAGTTCGCGCCAGAGGATGTCGTCCTGCGCCGCCTCTGGCGCTGGCAGGCGGGCAGCGATGCCTGCATCGTAGAGCCGGCGCCAGTCGCCATCGTCGGCACGCACCGGGCTGAAGGCTCCGCCCCCGCGGGCGGCGAGCACCTGCAGCCGCCCGGCGTCCAGGCGCGAGATCACGGGTCGGTCATGCACGTGCAGCCAGCCGCCCTCCGGGGTCGGTACCGCCGCACCCTCGGCCGTGCCCACCCCGAGTATGTAGAGCGGCACTCCCGCCTCGGCAAGCGCGCTCGCCGCCGCCTCCAGGCGCGCCCCGTCCTCAGCGGCCGCCTCCGCCGGTTCGCCCGACGCCCCAAAGTCGCCGTCGGTGATCCACAGCAGGGCGGCATGGTCTGTTCCGGCCAGGGCCGCGCCTGCGGCTTCCAGGGCCACGGCATGGCGGCTGCCGGCGGTGGGCAGCACCAGTGTCTCCAACTGGTCGAGGTAGAAATCGAGCGCATCGGCATCGGCCGTGGGGGGTACGAGCAGGTGCGGGCGTCCGGCATAGACCATCACGCCGATGCGCAGGCGTCCGGCACGGGCACGCAGTTCGTCGAGTTCGATGCGCGCGCGGCGCAGACGCTGGGGCCGGATGTCCGTCGCCTGCATGGAGGGCGAGGCATCCAGTAGCACCAGCAGGGTGGCCGGGGCCATCGGCGCCTCGCCGGCCACCGCGAGCGGCACGCGGGGGCCGGCCGCTGCCACGGCCAGCAACACCCAGGCCATCCACGACGCGGCGGCGGCCGCCCGGCGCCACGGCGTGCCCGTCCCGGCGTCGGCATCGACCACCCAGGGCCGCAGCGCCGGCGCCGCGTAGCGCCCCTGGCGCTGCCGGCGCAGGGCTTGCAACAGACCGAACAACAGGGGCTGGGTCGCGAGCAGCAGCCACAATGGCTCGCGCCACTGCAGCTGGGTGAGTTCCGCCCAGCCGATCATGTTCCCCTCCCCGTAAACTGCCGGCCGAGCCGGGCCAGGGTGAGCAGGAACAGCCCGGCCAGCAGTGGCCAGTGGTAAAGCGGCCAGGTCCAGCGCTGGGGCTCGACGTCGAGGGCGTGGGCCTCCTGCCGATTGATGGCATCGATGGCCTCGCGCAGGCTCGCGGTGTCCCGGGCGAGGAAATGCCGGCCACCGGTGGCGTCGGCCAGGCGCTCGAGCCGGGCCATGTCCACCGGGGCGTAGATGAGTCCGCCCCGTGTCTCCTCGGCCGCCGCCTCGTCGGTAGCGCCGATACCCACGGTGTAGAGGCGCATGCCGGCCTCGGCCGCCAGGGCCGCGGCGGCTTCGGGCACGATCCCGCCGGTGGCCTGGTCGGCGTCGGTGAACAGTACCAGGAAGCGGCGCCGCTCGGCGTCTGTGGCCGGCGCGGCCCGGTCCAGCTCGCGCACGCCCAGGGCGATGGCCTCGCCCAGGGCGTTGAAGCGGCCCGCCACGCCGGTGCGCAGGCGCTGCACCTGGGCCCGTGCGAGGTCGGTGTCCGTGGTCAGCGGCACCAGGGTGTGCGAACGCTCGGCGAAGACGATGACCGACACCCGGGCCTGCGAGAGTCCGGCGATGAAGGGGTCGAGCAGGCCCTTGAGTACGGCCATGCGCGAGACACGCTCGCCGTCGAGCACATAATCGCGCAACACCATGCTTACCGAGGTGTCCACTACCAGCACGATGTCGCGCACCGCCGGCGGATCGGGCAGGCGCTCGCCCACACGCACGGGCTCGGCGAGTGCCAGCACTAGGCAGCTCAGGCCGAGCAGACCGAACAGCCGCCACAGCCAGCGCCAGCGTGCGCGCGGCAGGGGCCGAGGCGGCAGCAGGTCGATCAGCGGATGCAGGTAACGGACGATGCGTCCTCCCGTCTCCGGGGCATTCGGCTGACGCCGGCGCCAGCCCCAGGTCAGCACCGCCAGCAGCGGCAGGAGCAGCAGCCAATAGGGCTGCAGCAGGGTAATCGTCCCCAGTGCGAGCCCGTCCGCCATGACCTCCCCCGGGTTCATACCGCCCCCCGCGGCCAGCGCCGCAGCCAGAAAGCCGCCTCGGCGAGCAGGGCCCGGAGGTTCTCGGGCGGGCAGCCGCCGGGGGCGAAACGCGCCGCCTCCAGCCGCAGCACGAAGTCCTGCCAGCGACATGCAAGCTCGGCCGGCAGCGCCGGAGCTGGCGTCCGGGGCGATAGCCGGGACAACCCCAGGCCCTGACGCAGGGCATGCGCCAGGTGCAGGGCGACGTCCCGTGGGGCGAGTTCGCCATCCCGGGCGATACGCGCCAGCTGTCGCAGACGCCGATGCGCGAGCCCGCGCGGAGAATACAGCCACCACCAGAGCAGCCAGCCCGCCAGAAGCAGCAATGCCACGAGCGCCAGCCAGGGCAACAGCTCGACGGCCGCCAGCGCCTCTGGCGCCGGCAGTTCCACGTCAAGCAGGCCGGCGTCGAGCAGGCCGGATGCCTCGGTCGTGCTCACGGCAGCGGCACCTCCCGCTCGATCGCTTCCGTTTCCGCCGCCAGGCGTCGGCAGGGAATGCCCGCCGCGCGCAGGAGCGACTCGCGCCCGGCCAGGCAGGCCTCGGCGGCCTGCGCGTAGTCGGCCCTCAGGGCCGCGTCGTCGGTGTTCACGTAGCGGGCCGCCTGGCCGGCCGCCGGCGCGAGCCACAGAGGTCCTACGGCCGGCAGGGCCTGCTCGGCCGCATCGACGATGTGCAGGGCCTGCACCGCGTGGGCATCGGACAGGGCGAGCAACGTGGGCACGAGCGTGGCATCCAGATCGGCGAAATCGCTGATGAGGTAGATGCGCGTGCCGCGCGGCAGGCTCGCCCGCAGCACCTCCAGTGGCGCGGCCAGGGCCGGTGGTGCAGCCGCATGCCCGGCTCCCGGCAGGTGTTGAGGCGGCAGGCAGGGGGCGGTGGCGGCCCGTGCCAGGGTATAGGCCCCCGCCTCGCCCATGAGCCCGCGCAGCCAGCGGGGCCGGGCCTCCAGCATCACGCCGCCGAGGCCCGTCTGCGCCCGCGCCGCGGCAAAGGCGATCAGGGCCGCAGCGCGCGCGGCCTGTGTGACCTTCAGGCGCCTGCGCGTGCCAAAACGCATGCCCGCACGCCGATCCACCAGCAGGAACACGCCGGGCCGGCGCTCCTCGCGGAAGACCTTCACGTAGTGCTCCCCCGTGCGCGCCAGCAGACGCCAGTTGATGAAACGCGGCTCATCGCCCGGCTGGAAGGGTCGGCTCTCCTCGTAGTCGAGGCCGGCCCCGAGTCGGCGGGCGTGAACCTCGCCATGCTGGGGGTAATCCGCCTCGCGCCGGCCGGCCGCGCCCGCAGCGACCAGGACAGCGCGACGCGCGAGTTCGCGCAGGTCGGCCTCGTCCAGCAGCGGCGCCTGCACGCCGGCAGGGCCGGCCACCCCCCCGCGCCCGCGTCGCCAGGCCGAAACGGTCTGCAGCCAGCTCATACTCAGGGGACCGGCACGGTATCCAGGATGCGGCGAACCATGGCATCGACGCTGACCTGCGCGGCGGCTGCCGCATAGCCCGGCACGAGACGATGGCGCAACACGTCCGGAGCCACCGCCAGCACGTCGTCCGGGGTGACATAGTCGCGTTCCTGCAGGTAGGCCAGCGCGCTGGCCGCGCGCAGCAACGCGATGGAGGCACGCGGCGAGGCCCCGGCCACCAGGTAGTCCGCCCAGCCGGGGTCGATCTCGCCGAGCCGGCGGGTCGCCCCCACCAGCGCCACCACGTAGCGCTCGATCACGTCCTCGACATGCACCTCGGCCACCTCGCGGCGCGCGGCCAGCACGGTCCCGGGCTGGAGCGGAGACTCGAAGTCGTCGGCATCGCTGCCGTAATGGCGGCTGCGGTCGCGCCGCAGGATCTCCAGCTCCTCCTCGGACGTCGGGTAGTCCAGCACCGTATGCAGCAGGAAACGGTCGAGCTGGGCCTCGGGCAGCGGATAGGTGCCACTCTGCTCCAGCGGATTCTGCGTGGCCATGACCACGAACAGATCGGGCAGCCGGCGTGTGGTGCCGCCCACCGTCACCTGGTGCTCGGCCATGGCCTCGAGTAGCGCCGACTGCACCTTGGGCGGGGCGCGGTTGATCTCGTCGGCGAGCACGATCTCGTGGAACAGCGGCCCCGGCACGAAGCGGAATGCGCCCTCGCGCGGGTCGAAGACGTCGCTGCCCGTGAGGTCGCCCGGCATCAGGTCGGGGGTGAACTGGATGCGCTGGAAGCTGGCATGCACGCCGCTGGCCAGGGTGTTCACTGCCGTGGTCTTGGCCAGCCCGGGCGGCCCTTCCAGCAACAGGTGTCCACCGGTCAGCAGACAGATCATCAGCCGGTCGAGCAGGCGGGGCTGCCCCACGATCACCTGTTCGAGGTGGCGGCGCAGCTCGCGAAAGGCCGGTTGGTTGCTAGGCATGGTCACTCCGGATCGGGATTGAATACGGGATGTCTGGCGTTGACGCCGCCCCTGACGGAAACATTCCTCGCGCAGCGGCCATCACTCGGTCTCCACCGGCATGCCGGCCGCCTTCCATTCGGGGAAGCCATCCTGCAGCCGGCGCGCCCTGAGACCCTGGCCGCGCAGGCGCTCCACCGCCTCGAAGGCCAGCACGCAGTGCGGACCGCGGCAGTAGGCCACCACCTCGCCGCTGTCGCGCAGTTCGTCGAGGTGCCGCTCCAGCTCGGCCAGCGGGATGTTCACGGCACCGGGCAGGTGCCCGGCGGCGTACTCCTCGGAGGGACGCACGTCGAGCACGGTGACCTCGCCCTTGCGCGCGCGTTCCAGCAGATCCTTCACCGGCATGGGCTCCAGCGCGTCCTTCACGGTGAGGTAGGTATCCACCAGCACCTTCACGTCGGCCAGGTGCCGCTCGGCCACGCCGCGCACGCACTGCATGAGCAGCACCACGTCGTCGCCCGTCAGACGGTAATAGACATGCAGCCCCTCCTTGCGCGAGGTCACCAGCCCTACCTGCCGCAACTGCTGCAGGTGCTGCGAGGTGTTGCGCACGGACAGTCCGGACACGCGGGCGAGATCGTCGACGTTGCGCTCGCCCTGGGCGAGAAACTCCAGCAGCTCCAGCCGGTGGCCGTTGCCCAGGGCCTTGGCCACGCGGGCGAACTGGGCGAAGAGGTCTTTCTTGAAATTACCTGACATGCGCCATCTCCGGTGACTATTCCACTAATCTATGGAATAGTGTATCTTAATTTTGCATCCTGACCAACAGGACAGGGCGTGCCGGCCCAAACCGGCGCGCGCTGGACAACGTATCCGCTGCGAGACAGAGGGTTATCACATGGATCTCGACCAGATCATCATGCAATACGAGCCGGCCATCCGCCTGTCGGCCTTCCTCGGCGTCTTTGCCCTGATGGCCGCCTGGGAGGTGCTCGCGCCCCGCCGCCAGCTTACCACCCCCAAGTGGGTGCGCTGGAGCAGCAACCTCGGCCTGGTGTTCCTGAACACCTTCCTGCTGCGCCTGGCCTTCCCGGCCGCCGCCGTGGGGGTGGCACTGCTGGCCCAGGAGATGGGCTGGGGGCTGTTCAACGTGGTGGACGTGCCGTTCTGGTTCGCCATCCTCGCCTCGGTGCTGATCATGGACTTTGTGATCTGGCTGCAACACGTCATGGTGCATGCCATCCCGCTGTTGTGGCGCATCCACCGCATGCACCACGCCGACCTCGACTTCGACGTGACCACCGGCTCGCGCTTCCACCCCATCGAGATCTTCCTCTCCATGGGCATCAAGTTCGCGACCATCGTCCTGCTCGGCCCGCCGGTGGTGGCGGTGGTGATCTTCGAGGTGCTGCTCAACGCCACGGCCATGTTCAACCACAGCAACATCCGCCTGCCGCTGGCCGTGGACCGGGTGCTGCGGCTGTTCATCGTCACCCCGGACATGCACCGCGTGCATCACTCCATCGAGGACGACGAGACCAACAGCAACTTCGGCTTCAATCTCTCGATCTGGGACCGCCTATTCGGCACCTACCGCGCGCAGCCGCGCGCCGGCCACGAGGGCATGACCATCGGCATCCGCGACATGCGCGAGACGAAGCTCTGCGCCTGGCTGCCCGGGATGCTGGCCATCCCCTTCGTCGGCAAGGTGACGGGCTACGCCATCAATCGCCGCCAGTGGGGAAAGAGCGATGACTAAGACCCTGACACGCATCGCCCTGCTGCTGGTGCTGGTCGCCGGCATCGCCCTGGCCATCGTCTACCGCGACGCCTTCGACGCGGCGGCGCTCGAGGCCTGGGTGGACAACGCCGGGGCCGCCGGCCCCGTGGCCTTCGTGCTGATCTATGCACTGGCCACCGTGCTGTTCCTGCCGGGCTCCGTGCTGACCCTCGCCGGCGGGGCCCTGTTCGGCCCGGTGCTCGGCACCGTTCTCAACCTCACCGGTGCCACGCTGGGCGCCGCGCTGGCCTTCCTGGTCTCGCGACACCTGGCCTCGGACTGGGTGGCGCGCAGGACCGGCGGGCGACTCAGGCAGCTCATCCAGGGCGTGGAGTCCGAGGGCTGGCGCTTCGTGGCCTTCGTGCGCCTGGTGCCGCTGTTCCCCTTCAACCTGCTGAACTACGCGCTGGGGCTCACGCGCATCCCCTTCTGGCATTACGTGGTCGCCTCCTACGTCTGCATGCTTCCCGGCGCCATCGCCTATACCTATCTGGGATATGCCGGGCGCGAGGCCATCGCCGGGGGCGAGTCGCTGATCCAGAAGATCCTGCTCGGCATCGCCCTGCTCGCGGTCGTGGCCTTCCTGCCCCGCCTGGTCGCGCGCCTGCGCCGCGGCCCGACGCTCGACATCGCCGCGCTCAGGGCACGCCTCGATGCCGGTGACGACCTGCTGGTGCTGGACGTGCGCACGCCCGAGGAATTCACGGGCGAACTCGGGCATATCCAGGGCGCCCGCAACCTGCCGCTGGATGCCGTGGCCACAAGCAGCAGCGAACTGGCCGACTGGCAGGAGCGCCCGGTACTGCTGGTCTGCCGCACCGACAGGCGCTCGGCCAAGGCGGCGCAGATCCTGGCCCGCAAGGGGTTTGCCGACGTCCACGTCGTCGCCGGTGGCATGGAGGCCTGGAACGCGGCCGGGCTTCCGGTCGAACGCTGACGATCTCAACCGAAGGAGGTACGAGATGAAACGCGCACTCATCATCCTGAACGACCCGCCCTACGGCACCGAGCGCAGCTTCAACGGCCTGCGCATGGCCAAGGCGTTGCAAAAACAGGTCGAGGACGGCGTCGACGTCTTTCTCATGGCCGATTCGGTGGGCTGCGCCCGCGCCGGGCAGAAGATCCCGCAGGGGTATTACAACCTGGAGCTGATGCTCAAGGCCGTGCTGCGCAAGGGCCGCGTGCTGCTCTGCGGCACCTGCATGGACGCACGCGGTCTCAGGGACGAGGACCTGGTGGAAGGCGCCGAGCGCTCCACCATGGACGAACTCGGCGAACTCACCGCCGCGGCCGACAAGGTCCTGATCTTCTGATCACGGTAAGCTAGGATGCCCCGGTTAAAGTGCGAACTTCGATCGGGGCACCACACGCAGGACAGGACAACCGGACATGCACGCCACACTGCCATTACTGAAAGACACCGACTTCCCCGCCATCCGCCGCGGTCGGCTCACCACGCTGCAGGTCAACCTGGGCTATCGCTGCAACCAGAGCTGCCTGCACTGCCACGTGAACGCGGGACCGAACCGCAAGGAGATGATGACGGCCGAGACCATCGACACCGTCGTCGACTTCCTCCAGGCAGGCGGCATAGAGACCCTGGACCTCACCGGTGGTGCACCCGAACTCAATCCGCATTTCCGCGATCTCGTCGCCCGCGCGCGCGCGCTCGGCGTCCACGTGATGGATCGCTGCAACCTCACCGTCCTGAATGAACCCGGCCAGGAAGACCTGGCGGATTTCCTCGCGGCACATGACGTGGAAGTCATCGCCTCCCTGCCCTGTTACCTCGAGGAAAACGTCGACGGGCAGCGCGGCCAGGGCGTGTACCACGGCAGCATCGAAGGGCTCAAAAAGCTCAACGCACGCGGCTACGGCCAGGCCGACGGCAGCCTGGTGCTGGACCTCGTCTACAACCCGACCGGCCCCTTCCTGCCCCCGGCGCAGGCCGCGCTCGAGGCCGACTACAAACGCGAACTCGCCGCACGCTTCGGCATCGCCTTCAACCGGTTGTTCACGCTCACCAACCTGCCCATCCAGCGCTTCGGCAGTACGCTGGTGAGCAAGGGCCAGTTCGACGACTACATGCAGCTGCTGCGCGGCGCCTACCGCGCGGAGAACCTCGACGCGGTGATGTGCCGCTCGCTCTTGAGCGTGGACTGGCAGGGTTACGTCTACGACTGCGACTTCAACCAGATGCTCGGCCTGCCGCTGGCCGTTGAGGGCAAGGCCAGGCCGAAACTGGCCGACCTCCTCGGCCGCGACCTCGAAGGCAACCCGATCGTGATCGCCGACCACTGCTACGGCTGCACCGCCGGGCAGGGCTCGTCCTGCGGCGGGGCGTTGAGCTAGGTTTTTTTGCCACAGAGGGCACAGAGGGCACAGAGCCCACAGAGCAGAACCGCTCGAATCACCTCTGTGCCCTCTGTGGCGCAAGAAAGCCTTGCAGCCAGGCAAAAAACAACCGATTCAGGAGACACCGATGGACGTTCGCCAATCCGTACTCGACCGCTACTCCGAAGGCGCGCAGCAGCGCGTGGAGGCCCTGTGCTGTCCGGTGGACTACGATGCCCGCCTGCTCGAGGCCATCCCGGACGAGATCCTGGAACGCGACTACGGCTGCGGCGATCCGTCGCGTTACGTGCGCGAGGGCGACACCGTGCTCGACCTCGGCGCCGGCGGCGGCAAGATCTGCTACATGGCCGCACAGCTCGTCGGCCCCGGGGGCTTTGTGATCGGCGTGGACATGAACGACGACATGCTCGCCCTCGCCCGCCGTCATCAGGGCGACATGGGAAAGAAGCTCGGCGGCAATCGCGTCGACTTTCGCAAGGGTTACATCCAGGATCTCGCGCTGGACGTCGGCGCGATGGAACGCTTCCTCGCCGAACACCCCGTGAACGATGCCGCGGGCTACACCCGCCTGCACGACTGGCAGGCCGCGCAGCGCCGCGAACAGCCGCTGATCGCCGATGCCTCAGTGGATCTCGTCATCTCCAACTGCGTGCTCAACCTGGTACCGGACGCGGACAAGACCCAGCTGGTGCGCGAGGTCTTCCGCGTGCTCAGGCCCGGTGGGCGCGTGGCGATCTCCGACATCGTCAGCGACGAGCCCATCCCCGAACACCTGAAGAACGACCCGGCGCTGTGGAGCGGCTGCATCTCCGGGGCCTTCCAGGAAGAGGCATTCCTCGAGGCCTTCCGCGAGGCCGGCTTCGTCGCCGTGGCCTACGACAAGTGGGACGCCGCGCCCTGGCAGGTGATCGAGGGCATCGAGTTCCGCTCGGTCACGCTCACTGCCACGAAGCCCGAGGCCACCCCCTGCCTCGACTACGGTCATGCCGTGATGTACCGCGGTCCGTTCTCGGAAGTGTCCGACGACGAGGGTCACGTCTACCCGCGCGGCGCGCGCATCGCCGTGTGCGAGCGCAGCTACCGGCTCCTCACCGAGGGGCCCTACGCCGACCAGTTCATCGGGTTTGCACCGCGCAACCCGGGTGAGCCGCGCACGTTCTGTGCACCGGCCGGCACCCGCCGTCCGGCCGCCCAGACCAAGAGCCCCCTCGCGCCCACCTGCGACAGCGAGGGCAGCTGCTGTTGCTGAGGATCTCGGTCATCGTGCCGGCGCTCAACGAGGCGGCGACGATCGCGGCCACACTCGCGCCGCTGCAGGCCGCGCGTGCGGCCGGTCACGAGATCATCGTGGTCGACGGCGGCAGCACGGATGCCACCGTCGACCGTGCCCGTGCGCTGGCCGACCGGGTGATCGTCAGTCCGCCCGGCCGGGCCACGCAGATGAACGCGGGGGCACGCATCGCGACCGGCGATATCCTGTGGTTTCTGCATGCCGACACCCTCGCACCCGCCGATGCGATCGATACGCTTTGCGCTGCACTCGCCGACGGACGCCGCTCCTGGGGCCGCTTCGACGTGCGCCTGTCCGGGAATCGCTGGCCATTTCGCGTGATCGAGCGCGCCATGAACCTGCGCTCCTGCCTGACGCGCATCGCCACCGGCGACCAGGGCATCTTCGTCACGCGCCAGGCCTTCGCGGCCGTCGTCGGCTATGCCGACATCCCGCTGATGGAAGACGTCGAGCTCAGCAAGCGCCTGCGAAAACACACGCCACCGGCCTGCCTCAAGACACGGCTCGTCACCTCCAGCCGGCGCTGGGAACAGAACGGCATCATCCGCACCGTGCTCCTCATGTGGCGCCTGCGGCTGGCCTACTTCGTCGGCGCCGCTCCCGACGCCCTGGCCGAGCGCTACCGTCGTGGCTGACCAGGGCGATACCGCGGTCATCGTCTTCGCCCGCGCCCCCGTGCCGGGCGCCAGCAAGACGCGCCTGATCCCGGCCCTGGGCGCGACGGGTGCGGCCGCACTGCATGGCGCGATGATCGAGCGTACCCTCCAGACACTGGCCGCGCTGCCGCACGCGTATGACCTGCAGCTCTGGTGCGCGCCGGACACGCAACACCCGCTGTTCGCACGCCTCGCCCAACCACACCGCACAAGCCTGCACCGCCAATGCGGTGATGACCTGGGCGCACGCATGTATCATGCGCTGAACGCCGCCCTGCACGATCATGCACAGGCCATCATCGTCGGCACCGACTGCCCCGGCCTGCTGCAAACCGATATCGAGACCGCACAGGAAGCACTGCGACATGGCGCGGACGCCGTGATCGGGCCGGCAGCGGATGGTGGTTACTGGCTGCTCGGCCTGCGCAACGTGTCGCCCGGACTCTTCGCCGACATCGCCTGGGGCGGCGACACGGTTTATGCCGACACCGTGGCGCGTCTCGCGTCGCTGGACTGGCGCTGGCGGGCCCTGCGCACACTGGCCGACGTGGACCGACCGGAAGACCTCGTCCACGTCCCCGCCGATTGGCTGGCCGACACCTTGCTTGAAGACACAAGAGAGAACACATGAACTGGCTCGACAAACTACCGCTTGGCATGCTCGTCATCATCGCCGCGACCCTGGGACTCGCGCCCTTCCTGCCGGAACCGCATATCTGGGAAAAGCTCAAGATGCTTGTTGCGGGCGAACTCAGCCGCGCCATCGACATCTTCGACCTGCTGATGCACGGCGCCCCCTGGCTGCTGCTCTTCGCCAAGCTCGGGCGTCTTGCGCAGAAAAAGCTCACGGTCTAGGAAGGAGGTAACGTGAACGTGCGCACGACAGGCCTGATCTTCGTCTATAACGCCGACAGCGGCCTGTTCAACACCATGGCCGACATCGGCCACAAGATCTTCTCGCCCCAGACCTACGCCTGCGAGCTCTGCGCGCTCACCCACGGCTATTTCCAGGAACGCCGAGAGTGGCGCGACTTCGTCGAATCCCTGCCACTTGCCTGCGAGTTCATGCACCGCGACGAGTTCCTGCGCGCACACCCCGAGCAAGACGGGCTGCGCTTCCCCCTGGTGCTGCGCAAGAATGATGGCGCGCTGCAGGTCTGCCTCACGCGCGAGGATCTGGCCGCCTGCAGCGACCTCGACGCCCTGCAGCAGGCCATCCGTCGCTGCCTGCCGGCCGGCGATACCTGATCCGAGGCACGCCCACTTCAGGAGCAACCACCATGCACGCCACCGCCGAATTGCAGGTCATCCCGCTGGGTAGCGGGGTCTCGGTACGCCCGGAGATCCTGCGGGTCATGGAGGTCCTGAAAGACTATGACTTCCTGATCGAGCCCCATGCCTCGGGCACGAACATCGAGGGAAAACTGGAGGACGTCCTCGCCGCCGTGGCGCAGGTGCATGAAGTGCTGCACGCCGAGGGGACGGTACGCCTGGTGAGCTATCTCAAGCTCGAAACCCGCACCGACAAGACGCCCACGCTCGCCGGCAAAAAACTCCAGGCCTCACCGCAAGGCCATCGAGCCAGCAGCTGAAGTACAAGAAAGGGGATCGCGGAGATCGTCCGTGGTCCGTTGCAAACGCCGGTTTACCATAGCGGGAATGACGAAATCATCGCAGTGGACGCGTAAAGCACAAAAGTCACCACGGCCGACGCCCCTGTCGCGTCATCCCTGCGAACGCAGGGATCCAGTAAACGCAGGCGCCTTCATTCCCGCCTTCGCAGGAAGGACGACTTGAAGAGCGCCGAGATGCGCCGGGGCAACCTGCCGGGAGAGCGGGCCGGCGCTCATTCCTTGAACAGGATGCGCAGCCTCCCCTCACGTACCTCGATCTCCTCCACGCCGTCGGCGAAGGACTGCCAGAAGCCCGGGTCGTTGCCGAACTCCTGCACCAGGTCGATGTTCTTCAGGTTGCCGAGCCAGGCATTGGGAACCGGCACGCCCCACAGGCTCACGCCCTTCAGGATCACCACCGGCCGGCCGTTCGCGTAGCGCAGTTCCATGCCCGCCGTCACCTTGAGCGTCTCGCCGCCCAGCACGGGAAACTCCGGGTCCAGCGGCACCAGCAACTTGGCGCTGGCAAGGTTGTCGGAGAGGTCGATCGCGAGCCGGTGTGCGAGGTCGGTATTGCGTGCGAGCAGCGCGTTGAGTTCCTTCTCCGTGAAGCTGATCTCGCGGCTCGCCCCTGCCTCACTATAGGGCTCGGGGGTGAGCGGCTCACGAGGGGCCGGGGCGGCGCGACCGGCGGCGTCTCGTTGCCCGCTCAGCGGATCGAGCCGGTCCAGCTTGGCCTCCAGCACCCGCTCCTCCTTCTGGTTCAGCGTGACGGGCCGGAATTCGGCCGGGAACAGGTAGGCCCATACGATCCAGAGCGTGATGCCGACCGACAGGGCCACGGCGAGCAGTACCAGTCCAGTCGCCTTCCAGGGAAAACCGGGCCTGACGGGCACGGGCGGTTGGGGCTCGGCGTTCATCGTGATTGCTCCGGGTTCGTGAACACATGCGTATACCAAGCATATCAGCAACGCGATGAAAAACACCCGTCGCCGGTCCGGTCACGGCCACGCGAACCACAACGGGCTATATATGTCTTAATGCAGTCGTATCGCGCGTCTCACTCGGCTCCGCCCGTTTGCCAGGCACGGGGGGCGCCGGTAAAGTGGACGAGGAAAGCCCCGCGACGGCCTGAACGGCAGGCGACGCGGCCAATGGACGGTCCCGCACCACCCGCCCACACCTGACCCCAGCACCGCATGCCCAGTCGCTTCACCCGCTCACACCTGACGATCGCGCTCCTGCTGGCACTGGGTCTGCTGTTCGCGGGCGTGCTGCAGATCGCATTCGACTCGCCGGACAGGGTCGAGCGCGCGCAGATGCAGCGCTGGATCGAGGAGATGAAGACCGCCTCCCGCGGCCCCTTCTACCGCATCCGCTGGTTCTGCAACGATGGCAGCGTACTGCCGCCGGGTGAGTACGTCTGCCGGGAGCGCGGCGGCGGCGTACAGCACGGCGAATGGAACGAACGCACCCTCGCGATCCGCGCCCAGGGCTACCTGGTCGGCACCCTGCTCGCGGACCTCGACACCGCCGACTACGTCGGCCCCGCGCCGCGCCTGGACGACCTGCGCCAGATCCTGCTCGAACAGTTCCTGATCGAGAACGACGACGGCTGGGTGTTCCGTCAGGCCCGTTACTACCGCGGGGCCATCCAGGTCGAGGACGAGCGCCGCATGGCACGCGAACTGCTGCTTGCCATGGTCGACGATCCCGCCTGGCGCGACCCGTCACGGTACCTGCTGTTGCGCGAGGCGGCCCGCCTGCTGCCGATCGACAGCGAGCCCCCGGCCGCGGCCACGGTGCGCCAGCTCGCCATCGACATCGCCGAGCAGGACCCCGGCTTCCAGGACATGCGCGTGAAGCTGCACGGGCTGCCCGACGCGCGCGACCCCCAGCGCGTACGCGACTACGCCGCCCAACGGGGCCTGCCGCAACTGGCAGACGACTACCGGCGACTGGCCGCCGAACTCGACACCCTCTACGCCCCGCAGACCGCAGTGAACCGGCTCGCCGAGCTCGCCGCCGAGAGCCGCAGCCCACGGGTCAAGTCCCGGCTGCAGGCGGCGATCACTGGCCTGCGCGGCGCCCGCGAGCTGGAGACCCGCCTGCACCTAGCCGCGGACCACGCCGTGCAATGGCGCAGGCTGTTCATGGCCAGCACGGAACTGGCCGCGCCTGACCGGCTCACCCTCCTGCAGGCCGGCCTGGCCCTGGAGCAGGAGGCCTACGCCGTCGGCAGCCGGCTGGCAGAGGAAGAGACCCGCGCCGATCGCCTCACCCGCCTGCGATGGCTGGCGAGCCTCGGCGCCACCCTGCACGCGGCTGGCTTTCTCTCCGATCGCCAGTGGCAGCACCTGGACCTGCACCTCGATGTGCTGGCACTGACCCCGCAACTCGCCGCCGAGACCTATGCCGGCGAGCTGCGTTACGTCGCCCGGGTGTCGCCGTGGGCGCATCGGGCGCTGGGCTTTCACTTCGACCCGACGGTCGAGCGCTGGACCGACATCACCCCGCTTGCCGTGCACTACATCCCCGACCGGCTGCGCGGCAGCCCGCTCCTGACCTATTCCCGCGTGCTCGACACGCTACTGGAGGACGCCAACCGGCAGATCGGCGTGCGCCACGAACTGTTCGGGCGGGAAGTCGCCGGCGGCCTGCGTGCGCTCAATCCGGGGCTGCGCCGTGGCGTGCTGCTGATGCCGCCGGCCGATCCCGAGGGCTTTCGCACGGACGGCATCTACCTGCTGCCCTCGACCACGCCCGAGCTGCCGCCGGTCGCGGGCATCCTCACCCGGGGAGAGGGCAGTTCGCTCTCGCACGTACAGCTGCTCGCGCGCAACCTCGGCATTCCCAACGTGGTGCTCGACGACGCCCTGCTCCCGTGGATCGAGCCCTATCTGGGCCGGCGCGTCGTGCTCGCCGTGACGCCGCGTGGGCGCGTGCAGATCGCCGCCGACGGCCCCGAGTGGAACGCCGTCTTCGGTCTCGAGGCCCAGGCGCCCGACGTGGTCATCGTGCCCGACCTGCGCAAGCTCGACCTGCGCAGTACCGGTCTGCGCCCCCTGGGCGAACTCCGCGCCCGCGATTCCGGCCGCACGGTAGGCCCCAAGGCCGCCAACCTCGGCGAACTGGCCCACCACTACCCGGCGCAGGTCAACCGCGGCCTGGTCGTGCCCTTCGGCGTGTTCCGCGAGTTTCTCAACCAGCCGATCGCCCCCGGCGGCCCCGCGGCCTACGATTGGCTACGCGCCGAGTACGCCCGGTTGCAGCGCATCCTGGACCCTGCGCAGCGTCAGGCCGAGACCCGCCTGATGCTCGAACGCCTGCGCCACTGGATTGTCACCACCGACCCGGGCGACGCCTTTCGCGAGCAGCTGCACACCGCGCTGGTAGCCAGTTTCGGCAGCGCCGACACCCGCGGTATCTTCGTGCGCAGCGACACCAACGTCGAGGACCTGCCGGGCTTCACCGGCGCCGGACTCAACCGCACCGTGCCCAACGTGGTCGGCTTCGAGTCCATCGTCCAGGCGATCCAGGCGGTCTGGGCCTCGCCCTTCAGTGAACGCGCCTACGCCTGGCGCCAGGCGCACATGCGCCAGCCCGAGCACGTCTATCCGGCCGTGCTGCTGCTGGAGACCTTCCCCTCGAACAAGTCCGGCGTGCTGGTCACCGCCGACATCGAGACGGGCGATCACCGCTGGCTGAGCATCGCGGTGAACGAGGGTGTGGGCGGCGCCGTCGACGGCCAGGCGGCCGAGGAGCTGCGCGTGCACCGCGTGACGGGGGAAACGCGCCTGCTCGCCCAAGCCACCGCGCCGCGGCGCACCGAGCCCGCGCCGGGCGGGGGCATGCGCCAGGTCGCCGCCAGCGGCCGCGGCGAGGTCCTCACCCCCGACGAGATCGAGCAACTGCGCCGCCTGGCCAACGACGTGGAACGGCGCATTCCCATGCCCATCACCGCCCACGACCGGCCGGCCCCCGCCGACATCGAATTCGGCTTCAACCACGGCCGCCTCGCCCTCTTCCAGATCCGCCCCGTGGTCGACAACCCCCGCGCGCGGCGTAGCCTCTACCTCACCGAACTCGACGACCGGGGACTGCAGGGCCCGAAGGTGATGGTGGACCTGACGGAAAGCCCTGGAGACAGATAGTGGCCACCGTCAGCCCGGCAAGGGGCCACGGACAGCCGACCATCCCATGACCTATGATCACCCTATGACCCGACCCGTCCGCCACGCCCTGCCCCGAGTCCTCGTCATCCTTGCGCTGTCGGTCGCGTCGGCCGTGGCGCTCGGGTACCCGATCGATGCCTACGAGGAGACCGGGATCGGGCGGCTGGAGGGGTATCGGCTGGCGAGCGAGGGAAAGATTACGGGGAACTGGCTACCGTCGGGGGCGAAGCTGGGGCGCGACCAGATCCGGCTGCGTCTCACCGACCAGCCGGATTTCGAGATCCCGCCGGCCGACGCCGAACTGACCCGGGCCATCGTCGATCTGCTCGGCGAATCCGCCCGCCACACCAGCGTGAGCGTGCTGGACCTGAGCGACCCGCAGGCGCCGGTCTATGCCGAGCACAACGGGCGCGCGCTGCGCAATCCTGGCAGCGTGGGCAAGATCATGCTGGTGACGGCGCTGCTGCAGGCGCTGGCCGACCTGCATCCCGACGACATCGAGGCACGCAAGCGCCTGCTGCGCGAGACGCAGGTCACGGCCGACGCCTTCATCCGCCACGACGATCACGACGTCCCGATCTGGCGTCCCGAGATCAACCGCATCGTGCGCCGGCCACTGCGCGAGGGCGATGTGGCCAACCTGTGGACCTACCTGGACTGGACGCTCTCGGCCAGCTCCAACGCCGCGGCCAGCACGGTGATGAAGCAGCTCATGCTGATTCGCCACTTCGGCGCGGACTACCCGGTGTCGGCAGACGACGAACTGACCCTGTTCCGCGACATGCCCTACAAGGAGCGCAGCGCCCTGCTGCTCGACAGCCTGCTGTCACCGCTCGAGCGCAACGGCCTGGACCCGGACCAGCTGCGCCAGGGGGCGTTCTTTACCTACGAGGGCAAGCGACGGGTGGGTGGCACCACCAGCACCAGCACGGTACGCGAGCTGGCGCGGCTGCTGGTGCACATGGAAAAAGGGGAACTGGTGGACGCGTGGTCCAGCCGGGAGCTCAAGCGGCTGCTGTACATGACCCAGCGGCGCATCCGCTACGCGGCCTCACCCGCCCTGAGCGATGCCGCCCTGTACTTCAAGTCGGGCTCGCTCTACAAGTGCGACCGCACGCTGGACCCCAACTGCGGCAAGTACGAGGGCAACGTCTACAACCTGATGAACTCGGTGGCCATCGTCGAGTCGCCGGCCGGCGAGCCACGGATGTTCTACCTGGTGGCGCTCACGTCAAACGTGGTGGGCAAGAACTCGGCGGTCGAGCACCAGACCTTCGCCACCCGGCTGCATCGCCTGCTCAAAGCCCGGCAGTCCGTACCGGCGTCTCCATGATGATGCCGTCCAGCTCGACGATGATCTGCTTCAGCCACTCGCCGCCGCTGGGGTTCTGCGCCAGCGCCACGGCGATGTAGGTGCGTCCGCCATGCTCGACGATCGCGCTGTCGGCATGCCAGTCGCGCCAGGTGCCGGACTTGCGGTAGATCTGCGCATCCGGCGCATCGGCCAGCAGGCCCTGCACGAACTTGTGCTTGATCGCCGGGTCGCCCAGCATGGTCTTCATCTCGCGCGACAGCTCCGGCGACACCAGGCGGCCGGTCTCCAGCAGGTAATAGAAGCGGGCCACCTGGAAGGCGGTCGCCCCGTGGGAGAGGTTGTGCAGCGGGTCGCGACGGTAGGCCGCACCGCGCCCGTATTCCTTGCCGACCCAGAGCCCACCGTTGAGGTTCGCATCGTACAGACGATACTTGGGCGAACTCAGCAGATCGTTGATATAGTCACGCCCCACCCGGTGGATCATCTCGGTGGCGGCGACATTGGAGGACTGGCGGATCATGCGGGTCATCAGCTGGCGTGTCTCGGTATCCAGCTTGAGCCTGCCCTCCTGCACGCGCTCGAAGGCCGCCAGCAGAATGGCGATCTTCGGCAGGCTGGCGGCGTAGACCATGTCGTTGCCGTTGACGTGGGCGAGACGCGGGCGGTCGCGATCAGTCACGTCGACCAGGGCCACGGCCAGCTGGTGGGCGCGCACCGCGCCGTCGAGCTTCAGGAGGCCGAGGCGTTCCTCGAGCCGTTTTTGCAGGGCCGGGTCGGCGGCATCCCGCAAAGAGATGCGATCACCGACCGGAGCCGCGTGTACCGCGGAGAGCAGGCTCAGCGAGAGCCCGAGGACCATCAGCAGTCGCAACAGCATGGACTACCTCCTGACCGTATGAAATGTAGGCATAATAGTAACTGATACGGCCCATAAGGTCAGTCTTATGACCCGCAAAAATGACAATTATCAAAGATACTGAGCAATGATCATGCGTTTCCTGCGCGACACCTGCCTCGTGCGCTGTGTGCTGCTGTTCACGAATTTCCTCCTGATCATCGCCGCGGTCTATCACCTCAAGCCGGCCAGCCGTTCCATCTTCATCAGCTCGCTGGGCACCGACTACCTGCCGTACGTGTGGATCGCCACCGCGCTCGCGCTCGCGCTCACCATCGGGATCTATCACCGCCTGATCGCACACTACTCCCGCATCCACGTGGTGCTCGGGAGCTGCACCCTCGTCATTGCCATACTGCTGGCCTTCTACCCGCTGCTCAGCGACAGCGGCTTCGCCCAGGCCTTCGCCTTCTACATCTTCGTCGACATGGTCAGCGTGATCCTGGTCGAACAGTTCTGGAGCCTCACCAACACCACCTTCAGCACCAGCGAAGGCAAGCGCTGGTACGGCCTGATCGCCACCGGCGGCCTCGTGGGGGGCATGGTCGGCGGCAGCGCCTCCAGCCTCTGGATCCGCCAGTTCGGGCTGGAAACCATGGACCTGCTCCTGGTCGCCGCGGGCATCTTCGCCCTGCTCGCGCTCCTCACCCTGCTCATGGGCAAGCTCGGTCTCTACGAGGAAAAGGCCGGGGTACCCAATCACCGCGACGACTCCACCGGGGACTGGCGCGCCATCCTGCACCACCGCTACCTGCTGCTGATCGCCACGATCCTGCTGCTCGCCCAGATCGCCGAGCCGATCATCGAGTACCAGTTCATGAAGGTCGTCGAGGCCTCCATCGCCGGACGCGACGAGCGCACCGCCTACCTCGGGGCCTTCTTCAGCGTGATGAGCGCGGTCGCCATCGGCATCAACCTGCTGATCACGCCGCTGGTACATCGCTGGCTGGGGGTGCTGGGGGGATTGTTCGCGCAGCCGCTGGCCGTGATGGCCGGCAGCCTGTGGTACATGTCGCAGGCCACGCTGCAGGCCGGCGCCTTCCTCAAGATCTCCGATCGCGGCCTGTCCTACTCCATCAACCGCGCCTCCAAGGAACTGCTCTATGTCCCCATCGAGCCGGTCCTGATGTTCCGCGCCAAGGCCTGGATCGACATGTTCGGCTACCGCCTCTTCAAGGTCGCCGGCTCCCTGCTCATCCTGCTGCTCACCCAATGGCTGCCCTGGACCCTCAGCGCCGCCCAGCTCGGCTGGCTGGTGCTCGGCATCTGCCTGATCTGGATGTTCGCCCTCACTCACCTGGGCACCCAGTACCGGGACATCCTCGCCCGCGCCGCCGCGCTAAAGGTCGACGCCATCGGCGCCGGCAGCAGGCATTAAGCGATCCGGCCGACGGTCAGCGGCGGACCTTTTCCCTCACCACATCAGGTCGTCCGGCACCTCGTAACCCGCGTAGGGGTCATCCGCATCCGGTTTCGACTCGGTGGCCGGACGGGCCATCACGCGGCTGGCGTCGCGGTCACGGATCTTGTCCGCCACCTCGGCCGGCACCAGTTCGTAGCGTTCACCGTCGCGCACGATGTCCAGCCGGCCCCGGGCGAGCTGGGCGCGCTGGGCGGGGGTGACCGGCAGCGACTTCAGCGTCTTCCCGTCCGTGAAGTGGTAGGCCTCGTCGGCCCCCTCGCGCGGCAGGCGGTTCTGCTCGATGAGCTGGCGCACCTGCGCGACCAGCGCCTTGCGCTCGGCCGCCGCCTTGCGCTCCAGGTTCAGCTGGCGGTCGCGCTCGGCCTTCTCCGCCGCCGCCTTCTGGGCGGCCAGCGCGGCCTCGTTGGCCTGCGGCGCGGGCGACGCCTTCGGGCCCTTGTGCTTGCCCTTGGCGGCGCGCTTGTCGTGCTTCGCCTTCTTCGCCTGCTTCTCGTTCGCCACTCCCGCCTTGAGGAGCTGATCCATCAATGAGTTAGCCATGAACCTCTTCCACTATCCCGTTGTCTCTATGCGGGTGCCCGGTGCTGCGCGCGCCCCGACCACCATGGTGATCGGGGCGCCGCCACCGATCGTGGCCCGCCGCGCTTCGGCCCGGCAACCCGGATGCAGAGTCTACCGCAGAACGGCACCCGGACGGGCACCATGGGCCGCCACCCTGCCCTTTACCGTCCAAAACCGGTACAATCGCGCCCCTTTTACGCGCCTTCGCGCCCCCAGCCCCTGGAATACCTCTTGATCTCCACCGCAAACATCACCATGCAGTTCGGCGCCAAGCCGCTGTTCGAAGACGTCTCCATCAAATTCGGTACCGGCAACCGCTATGGCCTGATCGGCGCCAACGGCTGCGGCAAGTCCACGTTCATGAAGATCCTGGGCGGCGACCTCGAGCCCAGCGCCGGCCAGGTCATGCTCGAGCCCAACGCCCGCCTGGGCAAGCTGCGCCAGGACCAGTTCGCCTACGAGGACATGACCGTGCTGGACGTGGTCATCATGGGCCACGCCGAGCTGTGGGCCGCCAAGGCCGAGCGCGACCGCCTGTATTCGCTGCCGGAGATGAGCGAGAAAGACGGCCTGGCCGCCGCCGAGGTGGAGATGCTGTTCGCCGAGATGGACGGCTACACGGCCGAGTCGCGCGCCGGCGACCTGCTGCTCGGCCTGGGCATCCCGCTGGAACAGCACGACGGTCCCATGAGCGCCGTCGCCCCCGGCTGGAAGCTGCGCGTGCTGCTCGCCCAGGCCCTGTTCTCCGATCCTGACGTGCTGCTGCTCGACGAGCCCACCAACCACCTGGACATCAACACCATCCGCTGGCTGGAAGACGTGCTGGTCGCGCGCAACAGCACCATGATCATCATCTCGCACGACCGCCACTTCCTGAACAGCGTCTGCACCCACATGGCCGACCTGGACTACGGCGAGATCCGCCTGTACCCGGGCAACTACGACGACTACATGTTCGCCTCCACCCAGGCGCGCGAGCGTCTGCAGGCCGACAACGCCAAGAAGAAGGCGCAGATCGCCGAGCTGCAGGCCTTCGTCAGCCGCTTCTCCGCCAACGCCTCCAAGGCGCGCCAGGCCACCTCGCGCGCCCGCCAGATCGAGAAGATCGAGCTCAACGAGATCAAGCCGTCCAGCCGCGTGAGCCCCTACATCGTCTTCGAGCAGCACAAGAAGCTGCACCGCCAGGCGGTGACGGTGAAGGAGCTGACCAAGGCCTACGCGGGCGAGAAGCCGCTGTTCGAGGACTTCGGCCTGCAGGTCGAGGCCGGCGAGCGCATCGCCATCATCGGCCCCAACGGCGTCGGCAAGACCACCCTGCTGCGCTGCCTGGCCGGCGACCTCGCCCCCGACGCCGGCGAGATCAAGTGGACGGATGCCGCCGAACTGGGCTACTTCGCCCAGGACCACGCCCGCGACTTCGCCGACGACGTCAACCTCTACGACTGGATGGCCGAGTGGACCAAGGGCGGCGAACAGGCCATCCGCAGCGCGCTCGGCCGAATGCTGTTCTCCAACGACGACATCCAGAAATCCGTCAAGGTCATCTCCGGTGGCGAACAGGGCCGCATGCTCTTCGGCAAGCTCACCCTGCAGCGTCCGAATGTCCTGCTCATGGACGAACCCACCAACCACCTCGACATGGAATCCATCGAGGCGCTGAACCTCGCCCTGGAGAACTACCCGGGCACGCTCATCTTCGTCAGCCACGACCGCGAGTTCGTCTCCTCGCTCGCCACCCGCATCCTCGACATGGAGGATGACGGCATCACCGACTTCAGCGGCAACTACGAAGACTACCTGCGCTCGAAAGGGCTGCACTGATCGCGGGCCGCCCCCTCCGGCCCCGAGGCTCGGGGTTGGGCTACGCGCTTCAGCCCTCCGGCGCGGCGAACTGGCCGCCGAGCACCCGGTTTCGTCCGGCGGCCTTGGCGGCGTAGAGCTGCCGGTCAGCCGCCGAGACCAGCTGAGCGACGCTCTCGAAACCGTCGATGGCCATCACGCCGGCGCTGATCGTCAGGCCGTAACGCTGGAGATACGAGTGCTCGGAGACCGCGCGGCGGATCTTCTCGGCGACCTCGTGGGCCTGGTCGGCCGGGCACTCCGGGCAGATGAGCAGGAACTCCTCGCCGCCCCAGCGACCGAAGACATCGCTTCGCCGGATGAGCTCTTCAACGAGCGCGGCGAAACGCCTGAGTACCTCGTCACCGGCCTGGTGGCCGTGGACATCGTTGATCTCCTTGAAGTGATCCAGGTCGAAGAGCACCAGCGACAGATCACGCCCATAACGTCTCGACCGGTCGAACTCCTCGCTGAGCACGCTATCCAGGTGATGCCGGTTGAAGACGCCCGTGAGCTTGTCAGTGATCGACATCTCCTGCAGCAGCCGGTTCTTTTCCCGCAGCTCCCGTTCGGCCTGAGCGAGGCTGGCGTTGACCCGCTGGATACGCTGGTTGAGCGCCTGCGTGCGCACGAGGTAGACGGACAGCAACAGGAACAGAAACAGGGCCGCGAACAGCAGCGGCAGCAGCTTGTTCCACGGAAAGGGTTGCGAGACGCTCAGCCGCACCCAGCGGTTGTAGATCTCGTTGTGCTGTTCGACGCTCATGGAGGCCAGGGCCTTGTCCATGGCGCTGCGCAACAGCGGCCAGTCGTCGCGCACGGCGATGCCGAGATCGAAGGAGTACGGCGTCTGGCCGGAGATCTTCAGGTTGGCCAGCCCCTCGGCCTTGATGATGTGGCTCACGGCCGCGAGGTTGTCGATAAAGGCATAGAGTTCGCCACCGGCCAGGTCCTTGAGCCCCGCCAGGGCGCTGTCGTAGCGCTCCAGCGACAATCCCGGGTAGTAGCGTGAGAGCAGCTCGTCGGAGGCATAGCCACCCACCACCCCGATCACCCGGCCCTCGAGCTGATTGAAGTTGGAGATATAATCCACGTCGTCGCGGGTCACGATGATCATCGGCGAACGCACGTAGGGCGACGTGAAACTCAGGTACTCGCGCCGGTTGGGCGTCGATGCCGCGGCCGGCAGCAGATCGATCTCGCGCGCCCGCGCCGCCTCGAGTATCTCCTCCCAGCTCAGTCCCTCCACCAGCTCGAACTCGATATCCAGTGTTTCGGCGAGGATCTCCAGGTAATCCGAGGCAATGCCCCTGAAGTTCTGCTCGGCGTCGAAAAACTCGAACGGCGGCCAGCCCACCGACTCCACCCCGAAGCGCACGGTACCGAGCGAATCGAGGAACGCACGTTCCGCATCCGAAAGCTCGAGCCCGGTGTTGCGAGCGGATTCAAACACCAGTCCTGCCGCATCGCCGCCCCCCGTGTTCAGCAGCTGCAGGCTTTGCAGCCGGGTCAGGATATAGTCGATACGTCCCCGATCGAGACTGCCCAGCTCGGAGGTGTGGCGATCGATGAGCGTCTCCATCCCCCGCGCCTCGTTCATCAACGCGGCACGTGACTTGCCCTGCGTGTTGTAGCGTTGGTAAATCAGCTCGACCATCTCGGCCTTGTGATCCAGCGCATACCGCCAGCCACGCAGCACCGCACGGCGCATGGCCGCCACGCGCTCGGGATGCGCGCTCGCCTCCTGCTGGCTGGTGAACAGCATGTCGCCATAGAGGCTCAGGCCGTAATGCCGGGGATGAATGACGTTGACCTCGTGCCCCATCTCGCGGAACACGAAGGGCTCGTTGGTCACGTAGATGGAGATGGCGTCGACGTCGCCGCTGATCAGCTGGCTGACGCGCTCGTCCCAGCCCGTGCGTATTAATCCCTCCCTGAGGATGCCCTGGTCGGCCAGCAGGGCAAGGATATCCACGCCGTCGGAGTCGTTCTCGTAGAAGGCGAGGCGACGCCCCACCAGGTCGCGCGGCGTCGTCAGCCCGGAATCGGCCATGGTCATGATTGCATTGGCCGAGTGCTGCATGATGGCGGCGACGATCACCACCGGCTCGTGATTAGCGTGGTGCAGGAACAGCACGGAGTCCGACACACCGTACTGCGCCTCGCCGGAGAGCACCTGCTGGATGATGTTGCGCTCGGTCGCTCGCTCCCGCAGCGTGACCGTCAGCCCCTCCTCCGCGAAATAGCCCTGCTCCAGCGCCGCATAAAAACCTGCGAACTGAAACTGGTGCAGCCACTTGAGCTGAATCACCACCTCTTCATCGGCGGCGGCAGTCAGTGGGCTCGCGACAGCAGCCAGGGCCAGCAAGATGCAGCCCAGCCAGCAAGAAGACAGGGATCGGCGAGGCACGTTCAGGGTTCCGATCGAAACATATGCCGCCAGAATAGCAGAAAAACGCCCCAAATCACGGCTCACATGCACGAGCGGCGAAAGCCGCGATGCCCATGCTGACCATTGCTGCCACCCCAATCGCGCCTCGCAGCGCTCCTACCAACCCCGCGCTTTACCCGTAGGAGCGGCGAAAGCCGCGATGCCCCTGCCCGGCAACGCTGCCACACCCAATCGCGCCTCGCAGCGCTCCTACCAATTCAGTGTCTACCCGTAGGAGCGGCGAAAGCCGCGATGCCCCTGCCCGGCAACGCTGCCCCACCCAATCGCACCTCGCAGCGCTCCTACCCATTCGGTGTCTACCCGTAGGAGCGGCGAAAGCCGCGATGCCCATGCCGGGCAACGCTGCCACACCCCAATCGCGCCTCGCAGCGCTCCTACCAATCCCGAGCTTTACCCGTAAGCGGCGAAAGCCGCGATGCCCAGGCCCGGAGGAACTGCCACCCCAATCGCGCCTCGCAGCGCTCCTGCCACTTCAGGGTTTACCCGTAGGAGCGGCGAAAGCCGCGATTCGCAGTGGTGCCTGCGCCCGGCGTGATGATCGCGGCTTGCACCGCTACGAACCCAGGAAGCAAAAAGGCCC
>OMKS01000479.1_pt1 | contig 37142 bp, 24 predicted proteins | sample 1674721 | NCBI WGS metagenome assembly OMKS01 (sample SAMN06264996, study PRJEB25208) | sediment metagenome | isolation source: hot spring sediment | place: USA: California | collected 2014-09-02 | reverse complement strand
GTATTAGGACTCTCAAGAATATAGCTTTGTTAATCGCTCTTGCGCTTCTGTTCGCTTGTGGGGGCGATTCTCCCGATAGATGGCGGAAGTTCGCCACGAAAACGACGCGGTATGAAGTTCCCCATAGGTGGGTGACCGCCGACCCTTACACCATCAAGGAAGTTTACTGGAAGCATGTCTGGTTCCGCTATTTCCCGCCGAATCATTGCAGGATGGCCTTGTTCAAATCTTTTCCCGCCGACCAAAATCAGTTTTTCGTGGCAATCGGCCCGAAAGACGACCTATGGCCGCCGATAGAACGCAACATCACACTTTACAACCAAGACCCGACAGTCCAATCAATTAAGCGATACATGATGAGAACCCGCGACGGTGTAGATGTAACGCTCTACGTAGCAAACCGTCGCTCGACGGGCTTCGACGCTGAAGATGTTTCGTTACTTTTGGGCTTCGCGGAGTTCGATGGCAAGGTCTTCATGATGAACGGCGGTGGCCGTTCGGCGCGCTGGGACATCGGGCTTATCGAGAACTTTCTCAATACACTCGTTTTGGGGGACTAATACTGAATGAGATAGATGCGATTGCCCTCAGAGTCGAACAGGCCGGCAATCCATCCGCCCCAGCTTTCGCGCGCGGGCGGCTTGAAAAATTTCACGCCGGAGACTAATAGCCGCCCATAATCGCCGTTTATGTCGTTTGTCCAAAGGCAAATATCCGCGCCGGTTTTAGCGCAACCTCGCTCACGTGCCGGGACGAGCATGATCGGGACATTCCCCGAGTCGAACATCACATCGCCCTCGAAACCTTCGAGGTGCTTCAAGCCTAAAACTTCGCCGTAAAAACGCTCGGCGCGTTCCATATCGCCGACATAGATGAAAACCCTGTCCATTCTCATAATCATGATGGTAAATTACTCAAATCGGCGGATTATTCAAGGGAACTTGTTGCACGATGAATTGGAAAAAAAAGCGGGCCGAAGGCCGCCAAATTGGTAGCGGTACGGGGAATCGAACCCCGGTCTGATGGCTGAGAACCACCTGTCCTAACCCCTAGACGATACCGCCTTGTTTTCAAACGCTTGCAAAGTATAATTCTCGGGAAAGGCAGTGTCAAGTGGAAATTTTAGATTTTTGGGTGATAAAGGGAGATGGGTTTATACCCTCGCGAAGAAATGCGGCTGAAAAATTGGCGTTTTAGGGCTTGCTATTAAACTTAGATAATTCTATATTTAACAAATTAGGATAGCTTGTTCGTAGTATAACTCAACACAGAGGTTCGAAATGCATAAAGTGTTATCGTTTATTGTCTTGGCAACTATTTGCCTGTTTGCTCTTACATCAATCGGCGCAGGCACAGAGCCGATCACCATCGACATTCCCGTCACGGTTCGCGAAAGCCCCGCAATGCTTTATAGCTCTTGGTCGCGGTGTCTCGGCGACGATATAGGCGGATTTCCGCAGTATTGCGGCTGGACAGTTGCGCTACTTCCAACGCCTTATGACACACTTTGGGCTTTTGAAGACCGCGACGGTTGTGGTCTCATGTCAGGCAGTGCGGAGAAGCGCGTAATAATTCTCGAGTTCAATATCAACGACATTCCCGACACGGCCTATATTAACGACGTCAGCCTCATTCTCGATGTGGACTCGGTCTATAACTCCGAGGGCGGCCCGGTTTTAATCGCCATCGAGGACATGTTGACGAACACAACGCCCCCGTCGGCGCGCCTTCTGGATTTAACCAACATGAACGACGCCCTTGGCGGCGATATTGGGAATAAGACCTATTTTGGTGCAAAAGCCGTGAACGCAACAGGCGAAGTATCCATGCACCTCAACGCCGATGCATTGGCAGACATCAACAATCAGTTGAGCGAGGGATGGTTCGCTATCGGTGTCCGCGTCACGCAATTTACTCCCGAGACGGGCAAGGCCTTCGTCCGCTTTACGCCGAGGATTAACCAGAAAATCCGCGTGACATATTACACTTCGACGCACATCACCGTGCGCACCGACTTCGAGGGCGGCATCGTCACTATCGACGACTCGATTCGTGCCGACTCGCCCTATATTGGAGAGTGGTATGAGGATGAACTTCACATTATCGACACGGACAGCATACAATACCCGTTCCCGGGCATTAAACATATGTGGCACTCATGGTCTGACGGCGGCAACAAGCGCCACGAAATCCATATTTCGCCGGACACGCTGATCTACACGGCCTTTTTCGACACGATGTTCCAGTTGATAATCCACGCGCCGGCGTATTCCACTCCGTCGCCGGTGCATCCGGACAGCGTTTGGTTCAATCCGCGCGAATGGGCGCGCATTCAAATCAGTCCTAATACGGTGTTCACCGGCCCTCTCTCCCGAACGCGCCATATTTTCCGAGGATGGCAGGGCGTAGGCCTCGGCTCATACACCGGCTCCTCGGACACGGCTTGGGTGCAGATGCGCGAGGTGATTCACCAGCATGCGATTTATGACACGGCATATTGGCTCGAGCTGGACTACGCCGGCACCGGCACGGGCGTTCCCGCGCAAATCGGCGAGGGTTGGGTGTTCGTCCACGACTCCGTGGAGGTAATCACCGCCGAATCGCTACTCGTCGAGGGCGCGTGGTATTTCTTCACTCATTGGTCGGATGCCGCGGGACACCTTCGTGACAGCACGCGCGCAAGAACTTGGTTCGTCAATCCCGATATGCCGCGGACAATTATCGCGAATTATCTTGTCGATCCTGAGCTGGAGGTCTATCCGCAGGATCACATGATTGTCGCGCCGGCGCATGAATTCCTTCTGCCCGCGCTCATCGATGCGACCATCCCCTTCCCGACGGACAGCTTCCGCTTCACGATGACTTATGACGACGACAAGTTAGAGTTTTTAGGACTCATAAATTCGAGCGTGATTTGGTCGCGGCTCGAGGCAACGCCCGGAGCGGGGACTATCTCTGTTTTCGGCGATGTTCCCGGCTCGGTGATGCACATCGATGTGCCGGACACGATTTTCTATTATCACATGCGCGCAAACATCGACGCGACGGGCACTGTCGATATAGATTTCAGCGATTTCCAATACGCTTTCGAGCGCGCCGAGACATATCCCGGCGAGGTGCAAATTGTTCCGGGGGAAATCGACATCACCGTCACCACCGACTATGGCGGCGACTCCGTCTGGATTGACGGCACGCCTTTCCCCGCGCCATATTCCGACACATGGGTTGGCGCGGAGGTTCGCGAGATTGGCGTCGATTCGCTCAATCCGCTTGGCGAGGGCGAGATGGCGCGCTTTGTCGGCTGGTCGGACGGCGGCGCGAGATTCCACAATGTTCAGCCGATTTCCGACAGCACTTTCACGGCGCTTTTCGATACGCTACTCTATCTCGATGTCGTTTCGCCATTTGGCACGACCGAGGGTAGTGGCTGGTTTGAGCGCGGCGAGGAGCGCGAGTTCTCCGTCGATCCGGAGGTTATCACCGACGGGCTTTCGCGGGACATTTTCGTCCGCTGGGAGGGCACCGGCGATGACTCATACACCGGCACGGACAACCCCGCGACCTGCGTCATGATGACGCCCATCGTGGAGACGGCGGTTTGGCAGGCGCAACACTGGCTCGAGCTGGAATTCACGGGCACGGGCGCGGGCGTCCCGGCCATGACCGGCGAGGGTTGGCAGGACGACTCCGAGTGGACTGCCATCGAGACCGACGCCACCGTCGCCGACGGCGCGGAAACCAAGTTCTTCGCGTGGTGGTCGGGTGGCATTATTGCCGACAGGTTCTCGCACTCAACGGAGGCCTTCGTCACTTCGCCGGACACGATTATCGCGATTTACGCCGACGAGCCTTTCGCGTTCGAACTTGCAGTGCCGGAGACGACTTTAGGCGTGCCCTCGGGAAGCATCACCATTCCCGTGGCTCTCGACATCCCTACGGCCGTGGTTCTCTCGACGATTTCGCTCAACTTCTATTTCGACAATACTCAGCTCTCATATTCCGGAATCACAGTCGGGGACTTGGCATGGCCGACACTTACCGGCACGAACCTCTCATCCGGAAGTTCCGGGCAGATATACACTTATGCCGAATCTCCTTCGCCGCTGTCGGTAGATTCGGGGGAAATTCTGGCGAACCTTCACTTCAACGTCCGTGCCGGCGCGGACGGCGTCTCGCAAGTTATCGCCGGAGATTGCGGCCACGACATCGAGACGGCAAGCCCCGACTCCGGCTGGGTGAACATCCTCGGGCGCGTCTCTGTCACCGTCACGACAACGCCGCTTCTCGGCAACGTCACTGTGGGCGGTGTTCTACACTCCGCGTCCTATGAAGCGCTGTGGCATCGCGGCGAGGAGCGGGCTATCGGCGTGCCTTCACCGCAGTATCCATCGGCGGGCGTCCGCATGACTTTCGACGAGTGGTCGGATGGCGGCGCGATAGTTCATGCTGTTGCTCCGCTTACTGATACGACATTCACCGCAGACTTCGACATAGATTATCGACTCCATGTCATTTCAGAGCATGGAATTACAACCGGCGATGGCTGGTATGCATCCGGCACGGTCGTGCCTTTCGATGTCTCACCGGACTCGGTGCATTATGAGGGTTCTTACTACCTCTTCGACGGCTGGCTTGGCGAGGGCGATGACGCATACAGCGGGCCTCTGCGCGAGGCGACGATGACGATTTACGAGTCTTGCGTCGAGACGGCGCAGTGGAGCGCATTCCACGAGTTGACGCTTGCGCACTCCGGAACGCCCGCCATCCCGGCGCTCGATGGCGAAGGCTGGTTCGCCGAGGGCGTTTGGACGACAATCGAGGCCGATGAGTTTGTCGATGACGGCGGCGACACATACTATTTCCTTTATTGGAGCGGCGACGCGCCAATCGCTGACCGCCTCTCCCACACTACGACTGTGCTCGTCGAGCGGCCGACGGCGCTCACGGCGGTGTATTCCCTTGAAACGGGGAACTCGCTGTTCGGGCCGCCCGCCGTCACTTTGGCGGAACCGGAGGCGTTCATCGCCGTGCCGGTTATCTTCCATGGCGAGGGCAGAACGGCGGACAGTATCGGCTGGGACTTCGATTTTCCGGCGGGAATCGCGCCTAATAGCGTCGTCCCCGCGGATTTCGCTTGGGACGAGCTTGATATCAGCGACGACGGTTTTACCGCAACGGTTTTCGCGCGCAACGCAACCGAATTTTCAATTGCCGACGGCGACACTCTTCTCAAGCTAATCCTCTATGTATCAGCGACTTCGGGCCTTCACGAGCTGGACTTCCACTCGCCGCGATTCGACCTCTTCGGCGCGGTCGCCCTCGATGGCGTCCTTCGCGTCACGGAAACGATTTCCGTCGTCGTTCGCACCGATTTCGGCGGAAAAGTCCTTGTTGACGGCGTCCTTCGAGATTCGCCGTTCATGGCTGAGTGGCCGGCCGGAAGCGAACATCTCATCGCGGTGCAGGAGTTCCAGGCCGTTTCGCCCGGGCATCGCAAATACTTCGCCTCGTGGAGCGATGACGGGCTTCGCTCGCACTATGTCCGCCCGACGACGGACACGGTTTTCACCGCAAATCACCAGAACCGTTTCAGGCTCGAGGTTGTCTCCCTGCGCGGCGCGGTCTCCGGCTCGGGCTGGTATCCCGAGGGCGCGACGGCGCACTTCTCCGTGACGCCGGAATCGCTTATTGTCGGCGGCGACAAATTCGTCTTCCAGTCGTGGGCCGGCGATGGCGCGGGCGCGTATTCCGGCGCGGCGAACCCCGCGTCGGTGGTCATGAACGCGCCGATTCGCGAGACGGCGAACTGGCAAGAGTCGCACTATCTCGGCCTCGACTTCGTCGGCACAGGCTCGGCAGTGCCCGCCATGACTGGCGAGGGCTGGTTCCCGCACGGAACATGGACGGAGATTTCGACATCGCCGATTGTGACAGACCCCGCGAGGTCTTTGAACCCAAAGATTTTCAGCCACTGGACCGGCGGCACTTTCGCCGACTCCACAGAGCCTGCCACGACTGTGCTCGTGAACTCCGCTCTCGTCGCGACGGCAGTTTATTCGGAGGCCGCAATCGGCGCGACGGACTCCGTCTGGACATCGGTCGGTGAGGTCGCGAGCGTTGCTGTTCAAGCAATCTCCGGCGCGCCCATCGACTTGGACACTCTCGATATGTCGATTACTTTCGGCGGCGGAATTCTCGCATTCGACGAAATATCTGCCTGCGGAATCGCGTGGGATTACCTTAGCGCAACGGCGACGAACCTCGGCGGCGGCGTTATCCGCGTGGATATTCAAGCATATCGCGCCGAGCCGTTCGTGGTCTCGGACTTCGTCGATTTGTTCTGCGTGAATATGCAGGCAACATCGGGCGGAACCGCACCATTCGAGCTGAACATCGTCCGCGTGAACTCGCCGGAGTTCGGCCTTCTGGGCGGCAACAGGGCTGTCATCGTTTCGGACTTGGTCGATTTGACTCTCGCCAGCCCCACCGCGGACAGCATATATCTCGACGATGTAACTTATCCCGTCGGCACGACGATTCCGGTGGTCATATCAAGCCCGCACTTCGCGGTTGCGCCGGAGTTCGTGCCGGAGGGGGAGGGGAGCCGCCATCGCTGGGACACTTGGGAGGACAGCCCCGAACGCGGGCGCGAGATTCGCCCGACCACCGACACGACAATCACCGCGCTCTATGTTCTGCAACATCGCGTGACGGCAGAAACCGCGCACGGGACAGTCTCCGGCGACGGCTGGTTCGATGAAGGCGACAGCACATTCGTAGCGGTTGCGCCGGATTCCATCGCGCTGGGCGACTCGATTATCTACATCTTCACCGGTTGGAGCGGCGATTACACCGGCGCGGCCAATCCATGCTCGATTCTCGTTGATTCGCCGAAAGATATTATAGCGCAATGGGATACGCTCTACCGCGTCCGCGTGGAGAGCGCGCACGGCACTCCCGAAACCGACGGCTGGTGCGCCCGCGGCGACTCGATTGTTCTCAAAATTCGCCCGACGGAGGTCGTCGAGGGGTCATCGAGGTTCGTCTTCACGGGCTGGGAGGGCATCGGCGAAGGCTCATACACCGGCGAAGAGGACTCGCTTTGGCTCCACCCGCTGTCTCCGGTCACGCAGACCGCGCTTTGGCACACACAACACATGGTCATGGTCTTCGATGGCGGCAGGGGAACTATTACCGGCGGCGGCTGGTATGACGAAGGCGACACCGCATGGTTCTCGATTTCGCCCACAATCATCGACTCCACGGCGGGCATCCGCTGGGTTTTCGACGGTTGGGGCGGCGAGGGCGACGAGGCATACACGGGCGGCGACTCCGCGGCCTTCTGCACAGTCAACGAGCCGATAACACAGACGGCACAATGGTCACTTCAATACTACCTGACCGTCGATGCAGGCGCCCACGGCACGGCTTTCGGCGCGGGTTGGTATGATGCCGGCGAATTCGCCGAGTTCCACATCGAGCCGGAGAGCGTAGTCGTCATCGACGGCAAAGCGTGGTGGTTCAACGGCTGGGCGGGCATTGGCGACGGCGCCTATAACGGCGCGGACAATCCCGCGACATGCCAAATGAACTCACCGATAGTCCAGCGCGCGAGCTGGGAGCTTCGCTTTTACGTGGACATCACCGACAACGGCGCTTACGGGTTGCCCGAATTCGAGGGCGAGGGATGGCATCCCAAGAATACTTGGCAAGAAATATATGCACAGTCGTTGGTTACTTCCGGAAGTAGCAGGCTATCTTTCTCCCATTGGAGCGGCGGCACTTTCGACGACGAATTCTCGAACAACACGCTGGTTCATGTCGATACTTCTTTGAGCCTCATCGCGCACTACTCCGCTTTCGAGGTCTCGCCGCCGGAGACGATGTTCGTAGATGCTGGCGAGGTGTTCGACGTGCCGATTACACTCTATAACCCCTTCGCTCTCACGATGATGACAATGCAGTTCGAAGTCCGTTTCCCGCATAGGCTTGTCGATTTCGTCTCGCTCTCGGCAGGGCCGGACATAGCATGGAGCACATTGACTCATATCGTTCTTGATGATAGCACATTTATTGTTTATGGCAACCGTAGCCCGAGCCTTGTTTATCCACCGGTGGTGCTCTGCGTCGCGCGCTTCGTTTCGACCGAGACTACCGCGGCGGTGGATACAATCTTACTTCAAAACTTCTCCTCGGATGTGTCCGGCGCGAACACGCATCCGGGAACTCTCATCATCAGCGCGCCAATCGAAGTCACCGTCCAAACGGACTACACCGCCGAAGACGCCCGCGTTCTGGTCGATGGAGTCCAACAGGCATCGCCTTATGAGGCGACATGGATGGCCGGAGAATCGCATTCCATCGGCACATTCGAGACGATTGGATACGGCGGCACCCGTCTGGCTTGGCGCAACTGGTCGGATGGCGGAGCGCTTTTCCACAGTGTCGCGCCGCTCACCGATACGACTTTCACCGCGCATTACGAAACCGAGCATAAACTCACGGTAATCGCCCTGCACGGTGAGCCTTTCGGCGAAGGTTTCTACCCCGAGGGCGCGGATGCCGAGTTCGGCATCGCCAACGAGACGGTGGTCTCCGGCGGAACGGAATGGACATTCGCCGGATGGGTTGGCGAGGGCGACGGCTCATACACCGGCGCGGACAACCCCGCGACCGCCGCGATGAACGCGCCGATTACCGAGACGGCGACATACACGCGAAGGCATTATCTCACGGTGAACGGCGTCCACTCGGCGACCACCGGCGAGGGCTGGTATCCCCACGGGACACCGGCGGAATTCTCCGTCGTTGATCCCTTCGTGGAATTCGCGGAAGGCTCGCGCTATGCATTTACTTCATGGACTGGCGCATATTCCGGCACTAATAACCCTGCCACTTGGAATGTGACAACGCCCAACACGCAAACCGCTGTCTGGCGGACCGAGCATCTCGTCACGATAGACTCTCCGCGCGGAACGCCCCTCGGCGAGGGTTGGCACACCGCCGGTTCGACCGTGGAAATATCCGTCGAGGCGACAATCGACTCGGCGGAGGGCATCCGCTGGAGATTCGCCGGATGGGAAATCGATGGCGACATAATCGCGGACAATCCGCACAGCTTCATGCTCACTTCGCCCGAGGAAATCACGGCGCTTTGGCAGTTGCAGTATCGTCTCGACGTCGTCAGCCCCCACGGCCTTCCCGAGGGTGGCGGATGGTTCGACGCCGGAGAACTCGCCACCTTCTCCGTCGAGCCTGAGACCGTCACAATCGACGGAACGCGATTTGTTTTCACCGGATGGAGCGGAACCGGTGAAGGAAGCTATTCCGGCCCGGAGAATCCCCGCTCAATAACGATGACCTCGCCCGTCATCGAAACTGCGAACTGGAAAACGCAACACTATCTTACCGTCGATGGCGGCCCATCGCCAGCCACCGGCGAGGGCTGGTTCGACCGTGGCGCGAACAGAGTATTCTCCGTCGTTGACCCGATTATCGATGACGACGGCGTTCGGCAGGTGTTCGTCGGATGGACTGGCTGGGGCGCGGGAAGTTACACCGGCGCGGGCAATCCCGCCGGTTGCACGATGAACGCGCCGATACTTCAGTCGGCGAACTACGAGACACATTATATGGTAGATGTCAATAGCGACCACGGCACGGTCTTCGGCGGAGGCTATCATCCCGCTGGCTCTATGGTTGCGTTCTCCGTATCGCCGGAGGAAGTCATCGAGCCTGCCGTTCTGTATCGCTTTGACAGTTGGCAGGGCATCGGCGCGGGAAGCTACATCGGCGCGGACAATCCCGCCGTCGCTATTCCCGCCGAACCAATCGAGGAAATCGCACGCTGGGATACGCTTTATCATCTCGATCTTTCCGCCGAGGGTTGCGGCCTCGCCGACCCGATTCTCATCGCGACGGGATTTTATCTTCAGGGGGATGTCCCCATCTCCGCGCAGAATCCGGTTTATGACGGTGCGACGCGCTATCACTTCCGAAAGTGGCGCGGCGACGGCATCGCGGATATTTTCTCTTCCACCACGACAATCGCTATCGCCGAGCCGGAGACGGCAATCGCCGAATACGGCACCTTCGAGGTCAGCCCGAAAGACACGATATTCTGCTCGGCCGGCGCGACGATATGGATTCCGGTGATTCTCCACGAGAATCTGCCGACAGTCCCGCTCGACTCGATCGGCTTCGACTTCTTCTTCGATGGCGACATGCTCACATTCCATGGACTTGCCGAAAACCCCGTAATCGACTGGGAGACGACCAGCGCAGAGCCTATCGCCCGTTCGGCCGACACCGGCGTCCGAGTCAGAGCCTATTCATTGACGCCAATAGCGGTTGCCCCGCCGGACACGCTCATCTATATAGGCCTTATCGTATCCGACGGTGGGACTTACATAAGCCCGACAATGATCGACGAGGCTGTGTTCGACATCGAGGGTAGCGGCACCGTGGACGGCGTTGTCCTTCGCGATGAGCTGGTGACCGTCACCATTCGCAACGATAGCTACGGCGACTCGGTCATCGTCGATGGCACGGCGCACCCGTCGCCGTTCGTGACGACATGGCTCCCCGGCGCGAGCCACGTAATTTCCGCCAAACAGAGAATCCCGCTGGGCGCGGGCTTGCGGGCGCGCTTCGAAAATTGGAGCGACGGCGGATCGCGCGAGCGGACGGTTGTTGCAGTCAGCGAGACGACATTCACGGCGAACTTCGTGCAACAGTTTGCATTCACCGTGTTCAACTCCGGCGCGGATTCACCCGTTCCGCCGGTGGGCACGCACTGGTTCGATGCAGGCGTGACGGTTCACGCATTCGTGGAAAACCCCGACCCGCTGACAAGCTCCTACTGCACGGGCTATCTCGGCACCGGCGACCTTTCCCCCGGCGGCACTGCCGATTCGGTGAGCTTCGACATCACACAACCCACGAGCATCACTTGGAACTGGGGGGCGATGGTGCCGTTGGTGGTAATCTCCGAGCACGGCGCGCCTTGGCCGCCCGTCGGGACGACTTGGTTCACGCCGGGCACAACAATCGACGCAACCAACGACAGTCTCGATATATTCGCGCCGGGGATGGCGTGGATATGCGCCAGCTACACCGGCACGGGAAGCGTCGGCTCGGGCGATGGCCACGAAGCGAGCTTCGTTATCGACGAGGCGAGCGAGATAGAGTGGCACTTCGATGGGCCGGCATATAAGCTCAATCTCGCGGTTGACGGTTGCGGTGGCGGTGCGCCGGAAGTTCTCGGCACCGAGGGCTATTACACAGACGAGGCGGAGATTGTCGTGTCTAATCGCATCGAAAGCGGCGGCGTGGCATACTACTTCGACCGCTGGCTCTCGATTCCCGAGGGCGCGATATTCGCCGATGCCAGCGACACCGCCACGACAATCGATATGGCCGATGCGCCGAGAACCGCCGTGGCGAGGTTCGTTCGCGGCGTGAGAATTGACCTCTTCAAATCGCCGGCGCAGGACTTCGGAGGCTTCGTCGTCGATGGCGTGAGCTTCGACCGCACTAGCCACGCCGAGATTTGGGTCCCCAAATGCTGGATTGGCACTATCGCATCGACGCCCGCAGACACCGCCGATGGCGGCGATTCGCTGTTTGTCTTCACTTCGTGGTCGGATGGCGGCGCGATAGAGCACACCATCGGGCCGATTTGCGAAAACGCCGTATTCACCGCATTCATGAAGAAACAATACAGATACCGCTTCGCCAAAGACCCCGACTGGAATACGTTCGGCACGCTCACTGTCGGCGGGACGGTCTTCTCGGGCGAGACGAGCGCATCGGCAACGGCGTGGCTCGACTCCGGCGCGGTCTATCAGATTTCTGCTAGCGATATCGACAACATCGATGCCGGCAGGCGTTTCCGTTGGACGGGCTGGTCGGATGGCGGCGCGAGGACGCACAATATCGGACCTGTCGCCGGCACGGATAGCCTTACGGCGACATACCAGCGCCAGTTTGCGCTGACCGTCCAGAAGAACCCGCTTCAGGCGACTGGATGGATAAAGTTCGAATCGACATATTATACGGACGTCTCCGAAGCATTGCGCTGGTATGACATCGGCGCGACTGCGAATATCGAGGTCTCAACGCCAGACGGAAGAGCCGACACGCTCTGGACTTTCGACAGATGGAGCGCCGGTGGAACGGAGCCTGTGCTCGAGTTCTCGCCGGTGGATACGGCGGAACTCATCATCGCCGAATACCTTCAGGGAATCGTTGTGCTGGAATTCTCCGTAGATACGGCCGCATGGCGAATCGGCGATGTAGGACTCAACGAAACAGCCGCGATGGATGCCTCGGAGAAGATGACCATGCACAACACCGGAAGTCATGCTTTGGTATTCGGATTGCATATAGCTAATTCGGGTCCGTGGACTGCCGGTTATGGCGCGGGTGCCAACAGGTTCGCTCTGAAGGCGAAGTTCAACAACTCGGCAATTCCTCCGACTACATGGGGGCTTACCGCCGATGCGGTTCTGCCGACGATTAGATGGGCGACAAGCGAAGTATTCGGAAGCGGCGGATGGCACATCGAGAGCGGCACATCCGAAAACCTCTGGATGAGCTGGTCGTCGCCGACATCGAGCACGGCCTACGGCCCGCAACAGATTGGCATCGTAATTACCGGATATATTTCGTTGCCATAAGAGTTCTTATAAGGCATATTCGTAGAAGCAAGGAGAAGCGCAAGGAACGAGTATAAGATAGTAATCGCCGAAAACTTGACCGTTCAAAATGTTTGACATTTTGAACAGAGTGCGTATTATTCCGCACAACTAACTTAATCGGGCTATGCAGAACTTGAGCACGAAAACCTCATTGATTATAGTCGTGGTAGTGTTCCTCGTGGGAGTGGCGCTCTCGGCGGCATTGTTCTCCGCATCGAGAACTCTTCCGGTGCTGGAGTTCCCAATAGGCTTTAAAGTGCTTTTCGAGCTTGTCGTCTATCTCGTGTCCCTGTTCCTCTTTTCAAATTACAAAATCAAACCAAATCTTTGGGTTCAAGGCTTCTTGATAATCCTCTTTTTCAGGTTGCTCTTCTCGATAATGATAGGCACCGTTCTTTTCATGCTCTTTGCCCAACTACACGAAGGCTTCGGAGAATACTTCTTCAATGCTCTTTATATAAACAATTATGTTTTCATCGTTCAAGTTCTTCTCTCGCCATGTTTGGCATATCCATTACTTGTTGCGGTGATAACCGAAAAGGTCGAGCGCGAGAAGGCCGAAAAAGAAGAAGCCGCCAAGCCCAAAACCGCTAATCTTCCACCTCCGCCGCCGAAAACGAAATTGCCGCCGGAGTGGCTCGAAGATTTTAGCTCTGAAGAAGAGGCATCGGAAATTGTCGAGAAGGGGAAATCATCGGGCGAAATATCTTCCGAATTGCTGAAAGAGCTTGGCTTGGAGGATTTGGCCGAGGAGTTTGAGACCGAGAAGAAGCCCCAAGAAAAACCAAAGACGGAAACACCCGAGTCCCAAAAGCCATCACCATCCGATGAATTGGACGCCGAACTCAAAGCACTTCTCGGGGAGCTTAACGGAAAGAGCTTCTTCGGCGAGGGCGACAAGGAGCCTGAGCCTATAGAGCTTTTGGGCGAAGAGGAGTCCCTCAAAGATAGCGCAGGCGAGAGCGGAGACGAGCTACTCAAAGAGCTTGCCGAACTCGAAGTTTCGGAGGAAATAAAGCCGCTACTTCCCGATGAGCCGAATGAAGCCCTTGAAATGTTCGGCGCCGAGCCTAAGAAGCTAAAGCTCGAAACGCCTCCCGAACAGCCCTCACCGGAGATTTTGCCGGACGAAATCGAGTTACCCGCATTCGAAATTCCCGGTGCCGAGGAGTTGCCTAAAGAGGAGGCCCCCGAGCTTGGCCTTCCTGAACTGGAAGTCGAGATGCCATCCAAGAAACCGGAAGGCGAGCCACCAGTTCAGAAACAACCGGAGGAACCGCCTCTGCCCGAGGAACCTCCCGCCGAAGACGCAGTCGATATCGAAGAACTCATCGGCGATATTCCGCCGCCGCCGCTTCCGCCAATCGACGAACAGCCGCCTCTTCCGGAGGTGGAGCCTCCTAAGGATGAAATCGAACTGCCCAACGGAATTGCCGAAGAAGTATCTTTTATCGACGAAATGGACGAGCAGGCCGAACCGCCGGAAGAAGAAAAGCCCGATCTCGATGAGTTCCTTAAGTCTTTGGGCGATAGCGACCTTCCGGATTTATCGTTCGATGAGAAACCAATCGTCTCGCTCGATGACCTCCCGCCGCTTCCGGATTTTCCGGGAATGCCGGACGAGGAATCCGAACAAGCCCCCGGCCTTCCTCTTGAACCCGCCGAGGACGAAAAGCCACCGGCAAAAGAGACCGATAAAAAAGGCAAGACCAAGCCCGCCGGTAAAGGCCTCGCGGAGAAGCCTTCGGACACGGTGACAATCTCCGTTCGCAGGATTATCGACTACGGCAAAACCAGCGAGGCTTCCGCTGTGCTGAATAAGCTACTTCGGCGCGGCTCGGATTACAAGTTGCAGGTGCCGCTCTCGATGATTATTGACCAACTCGAGACCGGAAAAATCGAGCTTACGGCGGATTACATATACAACCAAGTGCCCATCGAGCTGGTTAATTTCATCTCCGCCGAGCAGGGCAGAAACCTTCAGGAGCTGACCCTGCTGATTCCGCTGGCTGACATTATGCAACAGGTTTCGCCGGAGATATTGATAGAGAAAATGCCCGAAAACCGTGAAGATTCCAAATGGGCTTCCGAAGCCGAGGAACTATCCGAGAAAATCGGTTTTGACGAGAAGACATTAGGCGAAAAACAGAGTTAGGCGTTGAGGGGCTTTGATTTTTATGAGGGGTCTATATGGCGCAGATTAGCGTAGCCGATAAAGAGGTAACGGTTAAAATCGTCTATTACGGTCCGGGCATGTCCGGCAAGACGACGAATTTGCTTTACATACATCAGCGAATAATGAGCAAGAATCTCACGGATATGGTGTCCATCGCTACGGAGGGCGACCGGACGCTGTATTTCGACTTCCTCCCGTTGGAGACTGACATTATCCCCGGCTTCAAAGCGAAATTTCAGCTTTATACTGTCCCAGGACAGGTGCAGTATAACGCCACGCGAAAGCTCGTGCTTCAGGGCGCCGATGGCGTAGTGTTTGTCGCGGATTCGCAGTGGTCGCGCCAGAAGGACAATGTCGATTCCTTCACGAACCTCAAAGAGAATCTTCTCGAAGAAGGCGTCAAACTTAGCGATATTCCCTATATCCTCGAATATAACAAACGCGACCTCGCCGATGCGGCAAGGCCGGAGTATATGGAATATCTTCTCAATCGTGAGGAGTTCAAAGTCCCCTCGTTCGAGGCCGTGGCGACCGAGGGCAAGGGCGTTTTCGAGGTGTTGAACTATATCACTCGCATGGTCGTGGCGAAAATCCTCAAAGACATCAAGAAATAGGGGGAGTTTTGAATTTAGTCATTTTGGAGAGCGATAAGATTAAGCTGGAGTCCGTCCTGACGGGCTTCATCGAGGAAAGCGGCGCACGGCTGGCGATGCTCGTCGGCAAGAACGGCATGATACTCTCGCGCAGGGGCGATTTCGCCGGCGTCGATGTTCAGTCGCTGGCCGCACTAACCGCCGGCTCTTTCGCGAGCACACAGGCGTTAGCATCGGTCGTGGGCGAAAAGGAATTCACCGGCGTTTTTCATCAGGGGAAAAGGATTAACATATATATCGCTCTCGTGGCCGATTTCGGCATATTGGTCGCCGTGTTCGATGTCGCCACGACAATCGCCATGATTCGCCTCACCGCACGCGAGACATCGAAGCGTCTCGAACCGATTATCGCCGACCTAATCGCGCGTTCGAAGTAGGGCTTCTCCGACAGAACGAGACCGAGAGCCTATCGCCCAAAAATCTAAAACGCGCTATCGCGTTGACTCTGCGATATTTATTCACTATGAAAAGCGGTCACGCCCGTATCGCGCGACTGATACATCCGAAAGGCAAATTTTGAGGCCGCCGAGGGATTTGGTTTGACATTAGCGGGGCTATAAGTATAATAACTGCCATGAAAAATAAAGTTCGTATATTGCTAATTGTGTTCGTGCTTGCCTCTATGGCTTTTACTGCTTCGGCGGCGGAAGACTCCGCCTGGAAATGGCTCGATTTCGCCGAGGCATATCCGCTGGCAATGTCCGAGGGAAAGCACCTCGTAATCAATTTCTATTCATTAGGTTGCGGTTGGTGCCGTAGAATGGACAACTCTACATTCAAAGACACGACAGTCCTCGGCATTTTGGATGAGGGCTTCATCGGGGCGAAGCTGAACATCGCCTCGAACCGCCGAATCGATTGGATGGGCAGACAGCTTGCAGAACGCGAAATCGCGGCAATCTTCGCTGGAAGAGGCGTGCCATACACGACTTTTATCGACACTACCGGCGAAGTAGTCGCCGCGCTTCCCGGCTATGTCGATGCACAGCAGTTCACTACGATTCTTCAATATGTCGGCGGATATTGGTATCGAGATTTGACATTTCAGGAATATCTAATTTCCGGTAAGTTGCTCGAAGCTCAAGACGATACGGAATGATGCATCGAAAACGCAAATTCGGCAGACGAATTATTCCGCAATTCGCGATTCTATTCCTTACATTATATATACCGCTTGTCGCTTCCGCCGAGGACATTATCCCCGGCTGGCCGATTGCGATTACCGAGTTCATGTTCATCCAGTCGAGCGGGCTTCCGGAATGGGTTGAGATATATAATCAAAGCGATTCTCCCGTAGATTTGACCGGTTGGCAACTCGGCGATGAGCTTGCCCTTCGGACGATTCCCCCTTGCACCCTGCATCCCGGGCAGTTCGCCGTCCTCTGCCAAAACCCCGATATTTTCGCCGACACGCTTTGCGAGGGCGCATTTATCATACGTCCCAGCGGATGGCCGATTCTCAACAATGACCGCGACCTCGTTCGCCTCCACGACCCCGAGGGCAGGGAACGGCATTTAATTACCTACGTCAAGGCCGACTTCGGCGATTGCATGACATACGACATCTCCGCCGAGGTGACTACTATCGGCGGGACGGAGATCGTCTGTTGCCCTGCCGGGAGCACTCCCGGTTGCCCGAATGCTATTTGGGGCAAGCCGGAGGGGGAAGATAGTATCGAAATCTCGCCTAACCCGTTCGACCCTTCGAGGGAGGTTGCGCATATTCGCGTCGCACTTCCGGGGAGCGGCCTCCTTGTGAGGATTTACGACCGGAGCGGCGTTTCCCACCGAATTCTCGCGCGGCCGGAGGATCCGGTCGGCTTCAACATTGAGTGGGACGGCACAGACGACCGCGGAAAACGCCTTCCCGCCGGCGTGTATATCGTTTTCGCGAGTGACTCCGAGGGCAATTCTGTCAAGCGGGCTATCGCGATTATCGGGGCGGGCAAGTGAGGCTTCGCATTCCGGAGAACGAGGTCTCGCGGGTTCAGTTTATTCTTGCGCTCGACATCGCCGAAAAGCTCCAGCGCGCAGGATTTGAGTCGCTCGTCGTGGGCGGCGCCGTCCGCGATGCGCTTCTGGAAATTCCCTCTCCGGATGTGGATTTGTGCACGGCTTGCCCGTCCGAAGAACTGGAGAAGCTAATTCCGAACGCCCGACCGTGGGGCTTTTGCAAATACTCCGTCTATCGTGTGCCATCCGAGCACGGAACTATCGAAATCGCGCGCTTCCGTGAGGAAGCATCCTGCGATGGCAGACACTGCGAGGTGCGCCTGACCGACTCGTTTGAGCGTGATGTTCGGCGTCGCGATTTCACGATTAACGCACTCGCCGTGCGCCCGATCACGTTGGAGGTCGTCGATCTCGTGGGAGGCGTCGCGGATTTGTCAGCGAGAACAATACGCGCGATAGGCGAACCGATAAGGCGATATGAGGAGGACAAACTTCGCATACTTCGGGCAGTGCGCTTTGCGACAAGGCTGGATTTTAAGCTGTCGTCCGATGACGCTGTTGCAATAGAGAAACTCGCAAACGGCGTCAAGACGTTATCTGCAGAGAGAGTTCGCGGTGAAATCGGCGGGATCCTCGAGTGCAGTCATTCGGGGAATGGCTTGGAACTGCTCATCAAGCTCGGCATTTGGTGCGCGATTTTCGGCGAAGAGTTCGATGGCGATGACATCGAATTGGCTCGTCGGGTAGCGCTTCTCAATAGTGCGGCAGTGCACGGAATCTCCCGCGCAGGGATGTGGGCAATTTTTCTCGCGCCTATCGAATTGAAAAATAAAGACTTACGTATTGAAGTTGATAAAAAACTCGAACGATTGAAATTCCCGAAGGCAGAGCGCGAAAAAATTTCGCGCATTCTCGACGGCATTCGGTTAGCGCTTGACTTCGACAACTTAACCAAAGCGCTATCGACCGCGCTGGCGGACTCGCCCGAACTTTCTACCGTGCGGAAGCTGACTGCGCTCGTTGCTCCGGACGTTCGATTAGAGACTCGTCTCGCGCGGCGGTTTCCGAATTTAGGCGCACCCAGATTCTTAAGGGGCAGTGCACTCGGCGAAATTGTGAAAGATATTCCCGCCGAAAAAGTAGCTACAATCCTCTCAGAACTAAGATATGCCGAGCTTTCCGGCGAAGTCCACACTCTCGATGACGCGGAGCATTTCATTACCTCGCGTAGTTTGTAAATTATTAAAAAGCCACCGACTTTCAGAAAAAACCTCTACTCCTTTTCTCGCGCGCGTAACTTATTGCACTGCAGTGCAATAACTAATTATACTTACACGAAAATATAAATTAAATTTCTTCCTGCCAGCTTAGAACATTCCTGAAGTAAAACTTTATAACTAATTATAAAACAGCGATTTATAGCTAAACTGCGATATTTTTACTTCGCAAGTCAAGCGAACAGATGTTAGTATGCTGTTATGTTTTATGCACTTATAAAAATTTTTTTGTTTTTTCCCCTTGACTCTTCCGGTAATTAGACTTATAATCGAAATGAAAGTGGAGGACGCTCCCTATTTTAGGCTAAATGTGGGGAAAATGTTTTACGGACGCTACGAACATAAAATCGACGCAAAGGGCAGACTGCAGATACCCATCGCTCTAAGAGAGTGCGACAGAGAAACGACTCCCAGCGATAAGGTGACATACTACCGGAACTTCATCATGCTCAAAGGCTCCGGCAACTGCCTCTCGCTCGTCCCCACAGATGAGTTTTTCAAGACCGCCCGCGAGTTCAAGCCGGAATACGACGCTAAAGGCGTCGTGAACTTCTCGCGAAGATTGTTTCCGAATATCTTCGAGGTTCAACTCGACAACCAAGGCCGCATCATCATCCCGAAGCATCTTCGGGAGTTCGCCGGACTCGAGGACAAAGTTCTCGTTTTGGGCGTTGGCTCTTGGGTTGAAATCTGGAACGAGGAGCTTTACGAGCGGGCATGTGCGAATAGTGAAATAGATTACGACGAGATCGCAGACCTCTTCTTCTCAAATTTGGGGCGCAAGAAATTCGGCGAAAAAGCGAATGAACCGGCCGATTGAGTTTCATCATCCTGTGATGTGCAATGAGGTCGTCGATCTCCTCGGTAATGTCCCCGGGGATTTTGTCATCGATGCTACGTTGGGCGACGGCGGACACGCCGAAGCCCTTTTGGAATATAATAGCAACATTGTTCTTTTAGGCATTGATCGCGACGCGAGCGCAATCGAGAGAAGCTATAAGCGGCTCTCGCATTTCGGAGACAGAGTCAAATTCGTCGAGGGCAGATTCGCTAACATTGCGGAGATTGCTATGGAAAGCGGGTTTGGCGTGCCGGCGGGAGTGCTCTTCGATCTCGGAGTGAGTAGCCCGCAAATCGACGAGCCGGAGCGCGGCTTCAGTTTCTCCGCCTCTGCGCCATTGGATATGCGCATGGGCGAGGCGAAGATTTCGGCGCGGGGCTTCATCGAGTCTGTCGAATTTGGCGAGTTGGCGAGGGTTCTTCGGGAGTTCGGCGAAGTTAGCCATCCGGGGAGAGTCGCGAGGGCGATTATCGAGATGCGCGACAAGACGGGAGTCGAGACGACGGAAGAGCTTGCCAAAGCCGTCAAAAACGCGATTCCAAACTGCCGAAACGCCGACTTGGCGCGCGTCTTTCAGGCCATAAGGATCTTTATCAACGATGAACTAACGGAGCTTCGGCGGGGACTCTCCGCGGCACTCGATGAACTAATCCCGGACGGCGTTATTGTCGTTATCAGCTATCACTCGCTGGAGGATAGAATCGTCAAGCGGTTCTTCGCAGGCGAAGAAAAGGGCTGTATCTGTCCGCCGGAGCTTCCTGTTTGCAGGTGCGGGCATCTCCCGCGAATCCGTAGGCCGTTCAGAAAACCGATGAGGCCTTCGGAGGAGGAAATCCGCGAGAACAACAGAGCGCGGTCGGCAAAACTTAGGGCGGCCGTGAAGATTTGACAAGCGAGGGCAAGGAGGGATTTTGAGAAAAAGATTTTATACAGTTATCCAAAAGGCGAAAATCCCGTTTTTATGGGCTTTTATAATAGCTTGTTCGCTGGCATTAGTGGCACAGAGGGCTTACATGATTGGCATCGAGGAAAGAGTGGACGCCAATAAAGAGTTTCTCGTTCTGCTCACCAATCAGAACAACGAAATCGAGCGCGACATCGTGAGAATAATTGAGACAAAACAGCTCGAACGTGTCGCCGAGGCCGATTACGGACTCCGCGCGGCGAAGCTCGATGAAGTCGTAGTCCTTGCAGAACCGGCTATTCCGAGTGAAAGCGGAGAGCAGTTCTCGGTGAACGAATTCTTTGCACGCGCGCGCAGAAAAATTGATGGGATATTCGCGGGGTCTTTCGAGAACAATATCACGGGGACGGGCGGCTCTATATAAACCGCCCTTCTATATTGGGGGCACATTGTGGTTGGTCGCCGTAGTTTAGACAGGCTTATAGTTATCGGAATTATCGGCATCGCCGTCTGGGTTGTTATAGTCGGGCGGCTTTTCGCCGTTCAAATTGTCTCATCGAACTATTGGAAAACTAAAGCCAGCTACCAGCAACGCAAAGTCGAGACTATTCGTGCGGCGAGGGGCGAAATTTACGGTCGGAACGGCGAAGTCCTCGCGAAAAATACAGTTGCCTATGACTTCTGGACGACGAAAAGCTCCATAAAGAATATCGACAAAGTCGATTCGATGTTCGCCGAGGTCGTCGGCTTCGAGCGCGGATATATCGGGAGGAGAATTGAAAGCACAAGGCTTAACTGGTTGTATCTCGCGAGAAAGGTTGACCTAAACAGCGCTCTCGCTCTGAAGGAACTCGAGAAAGACAGCGTCTTCTCGACGCCGGTGTATAACAGAATATACCCTTATGGCAGAACCGCCGGGCAAATCCTCGGCTTCGTGGATGTGGACGGCAAAGGTCGCGAGGGACTCGAACTCCGATACGATTCTTATCTCAAGGGCCAAAACGGCCAGCGGACGATAATCTCCGACGCCCATGGCAGACCGTATCGAGTATATCAGCTCGATGGAAAACCCGCAATCCCCGGCGCACATATTCACCTGACAATCCATCCGGAGCTTCAGCAAATTGTAGAAGCTGAGCTTGCCGAGGGCGTCGAGCGATATAAAGCCGACAATGCGATGGCCATCTTCATCAAACCATCGACAGGAGAGATTCTTGCGATGGCCTGCTATCCCGATTACGACCCCAATAACCCCGGAAGGGCGGATCTCTTCGCGAGGAGACTTCGGCAAGTGACGGACATCTACGAGCCGGGAAGCACATTCAAGTTGGTGACTTTCTCAGCTCTGCTGGAAAATAACGCAATAGCCCTCGAGGAAACAGTCGATTGCGAAAACGGAAGATGGTTCTTCTGTAACGACACAATTCGAGATGCCACGCCGCACCGCAATTTAAGCGCGCGCAAAGTGTTTATCCACAGTTCAAATATCGGCACGATAAAGCTCTCTCTGAGGCTCGAGCCGGAGGTTCTTTACAGCTATGCCCGCGCGTTCGGCTTCGGAAGCCCGACGGGCATCGATCTTCCCGGCGAGGTCGTAGGAATACTTCATCGCCCCGAAAACTGGAGCGGCATGACACCGGCGGCGTTCCCAATGGGGCACGAGGTCGCCGTCACCGCCATGCAAATTGCCTCTGCATACGGCGCTGTAGCAAACGGCGGAGTGCTTATGCAACCATACTTCGTTAAAAGCGTCGTCGATCCATCCGGAAGGGTGATTCGCGACAGAGAGCCAATTCGAGTTCGCAGGGTTATCGACGAAGAGACCGCGGAGATTCTCTGCGAGCTGATGCATGCCGTTGTCGATAGCGGCACGGGCGTTCGCGCAAGAATCCCCGGACTTCCATCGGCGGGCAAGACCGGCACCGCACAGAAATTAGAAGAGGGCGGAAGAGGATATTCCGACACAGATTACATTAGCTCTTACGCGGGGTTCGCGCCCGTCGAGTCGCCGCAAATCGTGGGAGTCATCATTTATGACAACCCAAAATGCCAAACTCACTGGGGCGGATGGACAGCCGCGCCCTCTTGGAAAAATATCGTCACAAAAGCATACGCGACGGGAATAATCACTCGAGATATTGAACCGACTGCCAAAACGGAAGAAGAAGGCGACTTCGCGTTAGTGCCGGATGTTCGGCGAATGTCGGCCAGTCAAGCCGTCGAAATACTTACCATGAGGGGCTTCGAGGTCGAGACTTCGGGCGAGGGCTTCGTCGTGGAACAGGCACCGGCAGGCAGGATGGTCGCCACGGGGAGCACCGTTCGCCTGATACTTCGCCCGATGGAAAATAAAACAGGCACTCAAGTGGAAGTCCCCGACGTCAAAGGATTGACCATCCGCGAAGCTATTCTCGAGATGGCGCAGTCCAATGTTAAGTTCCGAATCGTAGGCTCTGGTGTCGTCATGGCGCAAGATCCCAAGCCCGGCAAATTCATCAATAGAGACGATATATGCCTCTTGAAATGCGAAATAAAGAAATCCAACTGAGCGCACTCATCGAGGCGATTTACGGTGAAGCCACTTTCTCCGCGAATGGTTACTCAGTGTCGAGACTTGTCTCGGATTCGAGGAAAGTCAGGCGCGGAGACCTCTTCTTCGCGCTCGTCGGCGAAACGGTGGATGCTCATTCTCACGTGCCGGAGGCTCTCGAACGCGGCGCGGTAGCCGTGGTTGTGGAGCGAGTCTTAGATCCTTCGGCGCCCGTCATCTGCGTGCCGGACACGAGGATTGCACTTGCGCAGGCCGCCGCCGAATTCTACGGAATGCCGCATCTCAAATTGGAACTTATAGGGATTACCGGAACGAACGGCAAAACCACGACCACATATATGATAAAAGCCATCGCGAAGGCGGCAGGCAAGTCTTTCGGCACGATTGGCACGCTCGGATACACTATTAACGATAAACGCCATCCGCTCGACTTCACAACTCCCGGCCCCGTCCAGCTCTTCGGCACGCTGGCGGAGATGGTCGAGCACGGACTGGATGGCGTCGCGATGGAGGTTTCCAGTCACGGAATCGAGCAACAGCGTTGTCGCGGGCTAATATTTTCGGCAATTGGATTCACAAATTTAACACAGGATCATCTCGACTACCATCACGATATGGAGAGCTACTTCGCGGTCAAAAGCAGGCTCTTTGAGGAGGCCGAATCGCCATCGACTAGCGTGATTGGTGTTGACGACGAATACGGAGCGCGGCTTGTCGAGAAAACTGCAAGCGAGAGGGTTATCACATACGCTATTAACTCGCCCGCCGACCTTGTGGCAAGCGACATCGAATTCGCGAAAGACCACACAAAGTTCACGCTTCGCGCCGACAACGATATTGCCGCGATTCGCCTCGGCGTGCCCGGAGAGTTTAACGTCTATAACGCCTTATGCGCCATAGGGATAGGCATATCGATGGGATTGCCGTTGGATGCTGTCGCGGCCGGATTGGAGAGTTTCAAGGGAATCCCCGGAAGGCTCGAATTAGTCCATGGTTCGGGAGATTTCGCTGTTTATGTAGATTACTCACACACACCGGACTCGCTACGCCATGCTATTCAGGCTTGCAGGCAAATCGCCGAAGGGCGCGTGATTACGGTGTTTGGCGCGGGCGGCGACAGAGACAGAGACAAACGCCCGAAGATGGGCGATGTCGCCGGAAGCCTGTCGGATATCATCGTCATCACAAACGACAACCCGCGCACGGAAGACCCCGCCAGGATTATCGACCAAATCGTGAGCGGAGTTCCGGCAGGCGCGACGATGTTCCGAATCGAGGATAGGCGAGAAGCGATTAGGCACGCGCTGTCCCTCGCAGAAGCCGGCGATGTCGTGCTAATCGCGGGGAAAGGCCACGAGGATTATCAGATTATCGGCAAAAAGAAGAACCACTTTGATGACCGAGAGGTCGCACAAGAATGGTTCGATGAATTTTCGGGGAAACGCTTTGAAAGCTAAATCACTCGGACATATCGCGAAAACCATCGGCGGGGTGCTCATCCCCGAGTGCGCCGAGCTTCTCGAAATCCGCAAGGTCTCCACCGACAGCAGGGAGCTTTCGGGCGGCGAGCTTTTCTTCGCACTGCCCGCCCTCCGCGACGGCCATGATTTCGTAGATTCGGCGATTACCCGCGGCGCAAAAGCAGTCGTAGTTTCGAGGCGCGTTCAGAACGTTGCGCCAGAGATTTACGTGAAGAACACACTTGTCGCTCTCGGCGAACTGGCGAAAGAATACCGCACAGAGCTGGCAATTCCCGTTATAGCAATCACCGGAAGCCTCGGCAAAACGACGACGCGGATGCTCTTAAGCCATTGCCTTCAAGCGAAATATCAAGTCGCCCAATCTAAAAAGAACTATAACAATCTAATAGGCCTCCCGCTCTCGATACTCGACATCGAAGAGCACGAGCTTGCGGTGCTGGAGCTTGGAATCAATCTCCCCGGCGAGATGCGCCGCCTCGCGGAAATTGCAAGCCCGAACTACGCGGTCATCACTAACATCGCGCCGGTGCATATCGAGGGGCTTGGGTCGCTGGATAAAGTCGCCGAGGAGAAGCTCGAACTATTGAAGCATCTTCCTGATGAAGGCGTCGCGTTCATTAGCGCCGACGAGCCGCGCCTTCTCGGGCAGGACATCCTCCCCCGCGAACGCGTGAGGACTTTCGGGCGCGACACCCGCGCGGATTTCCGCGTGGAAAACATTCGGACGCTCCCCGATGGACGGACAATCTTCGATGTGAACGGCATCTCGTTCCGTGCGAAAGCGCTCGGCGAGGGCATTGCCCACGCTACGGCCTGCGCTGTGGCAATCTGCACGGAACTTGGCATCTCGCCCGATGAAATCGTCGGGCGCGTGGCCGAATTCGAGGGTGTTCCCGGAAGACTGACCGTCCACGAACTCGATGGCATCGTTTTCATCGAGGATTACTACAACTCCAGCCCTCTCGCCGTTAAACAGGGCCTCCGCGCCCTGTCGGCCATGGCGGGCGCGCGCAAAGTCGCCGTGTTGGGCGATATGCTCGAGCTTGGGCGCGACGAAGTCCGCTATCATGAGGAAGTTGGCGCATTCGCCGGCGAGTGCCGTATCGATGAGCTGTATCTATTTGGCGAGCTGATGGCGAACGCCGTTCAACCGGCAATATCCGCGGGGATTTCGCAGAACAATATTTTTCACACGACGAATTTTGAAGAGCTTATTTCGAGGCTGATGAACGACTTACAAGGAGGAGACATCGTTCTGGTGAAGGCCAGCAGGAGTATGAAATTCGAGAGAATAACGACCGAACTGGAGGGCGCATGCGCCGCTCGAAGCTGATTATCGTGGCTCTCGCCCTTCTGGCATTCGTGACTGCGGTTTACGCCATCGGCCTGCGAATTAGGGTGACATTCAGCGGAGTGCGCGGATACGCCGACCCGAAATACATCGACGGGAAGTTCTATCGGCGGCCGATTCATCCGGGATTCATCACGCAAAGGTTCCCCGCGCCCAAGACCAGAATCGCGGTGAGCAAAGGCAGACACAGCGAAGGTCTGCAAACGCCCAAGCAGTTAGAGGACGAATAATGCTGTTTAATCTGCTACATCCTCTTAAAGACAGCTGGATAGGCTTCAACCTGCTCGGCTACCTGACTTTCCGCATAGCCGCGGGCACCGCAACGAGCCTTGCCATCGCTTTCCTAATCGGGCCGCCGATAATTAGATTTCTCAGAAGAAAACACATCGGCGACCCCGTCCGCGAGGACACGCCCGAGCACCATCAGAAGAAAAAAGGCACGCCGAGCATGGGCGGCATCATCATGGTGCTCGCGTTCACAATATCGACGCTCCTGTGGGCGGATTTGAGGAATATGTTCGTCTGGCTCGCTCTGGGCGGGACTTTTCTCAGCGCGGTGATGGGCTTCATGGACGATTACCTGAAAATCGTCAAGGGACACCGCAAAGGGCTACTCGCGCGCGAAAAACTCATCGGGCAGATATTGCTGGGACTGACTATCGGCGCGATTTTCTACTTCAACCCGCCAATCGCGGAACTTCGCACGGTCACCGAGCTTCCGTTCATCAAAAATATCCATGTAAACTTCGGCCATTTCTACATTATTTGGATTGCCTTCGTCATCACGAGTAGCTCGAATGCAATCAATCTCACCGACGGCCTCGACGGTCTCGCGACCGGCCTCTCGGGCATCGTTGCGGCTTTCTTCACGATGACAGCCTATGTCGTCGGCAGGGTGGACTTCACTAACTATCTCAATTTCATGTATCTCCCCGGCGCGGGGGAACTTGCGGTGTTCGGCGGCGCAATTGTCGGCGCGACGCTGGGCTTCTTGTGGTTTAACGGCCATCCCGCGAAGGTGTTCATGGGAGATACCGGTGCCTTGGCGCTGGGCGCCGCATTCGGAACAATCGCGATTTTGATAAAGAAAGAATTTTTGCTGATAATCGTCGGAGGTGTCTTCGTAGTCGAGACTTTGAGCGTGATAATTCAGGTGGCGAGTTTTAAGAGCACCGGCAAGCGTGTTTTCAAGATGACGCCGATTCACCACCACTTCGAGCTTATGGGATGGCCGGAGAACCTCGTCGTCACACGCTTTTGGATATTAGGGATAATCTGTGCCCTCATGGGACTTGCAATGTTCAAGGTAAGGTGAACATGGACTATCGCGGAAAAAAGGTGAGCGTGCTGGGTTTGGGTAAGAGCGGTTTCGCGTCGGTGAAGCTCCTCATCCGTCGGGGTGCGATTGTGCTCGCAAGCGATGCGCGTGCCTGTGACGAACTCGAATTCAAGGCCGCGATTCTCCGCGATATGGGCGCATCCGTCGAGTTGGGGGGGCACAGCGAGGCGGTCTTCCGCACTGCCGACGAGATTGTCGTCTCGCCGGGAGTCCCGCAGGATTTGGACATTCTCCGGCAGGCCATGCGCGAGAGGCCGCGTCTGCCGATAATCGCCGAGGTGGAACTTGCGTTCAGACTCACCAAAGGGCAAATCGTAGCCGTTACCGGAAGCAACGGCAAATCGACCACGGTGACGCTCCTCGGGTGCATTTTCGAGGCCGACGGACGCGAGGCCAACGTTGTAGGAAACATCGGGACGCCGTTCTGCGATGTGGTCGAGTCGGCAACCGAAGAGACAATTCATGTGGTCGAGCTGTCGTCTTTCCAGCTCGAGAAGATAGTCGATTTTCGCCCGAAAGTCGCCTGTATTTTGAACTTGAGCGCTGACCACCTCGACAGGCATCTCGACGAGAAAGCATATTTTCGCGCCAAAGAGAGAATTTTTATGAACCAAACCGCCGCCGATTTGAGCGTCCTCTCGATGGACGATGCGAAAGTCGCCATGCTCGCATCGCGCGTGAACGGCAGGGCGGCGCTTTTTGGCTCGCACGACTTGAGCGTGACGGGTTGCTTTGTCCGCGATGGCGTTATCACGATGAAGACCTTGGACGGCAGAACAGTCCCGATTCTGCCCACGCGCGAGATGGGCATCCCCGGGCCGCACAATGTGTCTAATGCCTGCGCCGCCGTCGCATGCACACTGCCGTTCGATGTGCCGGCACAAGCGATTGCCCGCGCATTGAAAGACTTTGCCGGCCTCCCTCATCGACTTGAGAAAGTCGGCGAGTCGAACGGAATCGCGTTCGTCAACGACAGCAAGGCGACGAACATCGAATCACTGGAGGTCGCCCTGAAAAGCTTCGGGGATAATATCGTCCTCATCGCCGGCGGATATGACAAGGGTGCGGATTTCTCCGAGGTGTCCGGCCTGGTGAAGAAAAACGTGAAGTGCGCCGTCCTTATTGGCGACACGGCGGATAAAATCGGGACCGCATGGCGCGATGTGACGAAAATCGAGCGCGCCGAGACTTTGAAAAGAGCGGTAGAAATCGCGATTTCCAACGCGAAGTCGGGCGATGTTATCATGCTTTCTCCCGGTTGCGCGAGCTTCGACATGTTTAGAAATTTTGAGCATCGCGGCGATGAATTTCGCAATTTAGCTAAGGAAATTATTAGTAATAATGAAGAGTAATTTCGACAGAAAACTGCTTATCACAACGATATTGCTCATATCCGTGGGTGTCGTGATGATCTTCTCTGCGACGAGCATCCGTTGTGCTAAAGACCCGGCCATCGGCAATGCGTGGTTCTATTTTCAGAAGGTCATGTTCCGCGTAGTTCTCGGAGCAATTGCCATGATTATAACATTGAATATAGACTATCGCAATTACAAGAAGTATTACTTGGTATTTTTGGCCTTTTCCGCAATTCTTCTTTTCCTAACAGCCATTCCCTCGATTGCCGGCGATGCCGGAGGCGCGACGCGCTGGATAAAAATATACAGTCTAACGCTACAACCATCGGAAATCGCCAAAGTCGCCATCGTGATTTTCCTCGCCGAGTATCTCGCCCGTAAGGCCGAGACCCTCGATAATTTCGCCAAGGGCTTCTTGCCCGCGACAATCATAGTTGGCGGCCTTGTGGCGGCCATAGCCCTCCAGCCAAACTACGGCATGGCCGTGGCAATCGCGCTCGTTTCGGCGATAATGTTCTTTGTGGTCGGCGTGCCAATGAAGAACATGCTCTATGTGGGCGTTCCGGCGGTGAGCGCGCTGGCTTTCGGCGTGATGCACTCAGGTCACGCCCGGGCGAGGGTTATCACCTTCATCAGCGGCGGCGACCCCCTTGGCGCAGGCTTCCAAATACAACAGTCGCTCATCGCGCTCGGCACAGGAAGTTTCGCCGGGCTTGGGATCGGCAACGGCGTGCAGAAGCTCATGTATGTTCCCGAACTTCACACGGACTTCATTTTTGCCGTAATCGGCGAGGAGCTGGGCTTCTTGGGAACTGTCGCGGTGATGGCGATGTTCTTATTCATTAGCTGGCGCGGCCTAAAGATAGCCCTCCGCGCGCCGGACAGGTTCGGGTGCAATCTCGCAATCGGGCTGACTTCCATGATTTTTATATATGCGGCGCTCAATGTCGGCGTCGTTCTTAACCTCCTGCCGACGACGGGAATTCCGCTTCCGTTTATCAGCTATGGCGGCTCGGCGTTGGTCGTGGCAATGGCCTCCGTCGGAATTTTGTTGAACATTTCGACCCACGCGACAAAGTCGCTCGAAACGGAAATCCTGCTCACCAACGAGCAAAGACTTGGGAGTATGAATGCGGATATTGGTCGCAGGCGGTGGCACCGGAGGACACCTCATCCCGGCTTTGAATATAGCTCGGGAGTTGAGGGCTTGCCACCCGGACATTGACATAGTTTTTGTGGGAACATCCCGCGGCATCGAGACCGAACTCGTGCCGCGCGAGGGATTTAGGCTCGAGCTGTTGCCGGTTGTGCCGCTCTCGAGAAAGCCCTCGCCGAGTTGGATAGCTTTCCCGTTCGTTCTTTTCAAATCGATAATGAAAGTCGTCAGGCTGATTAGGCGCGAGAAAATCGACATCGTCGTCGCAACAGGTGGATATGTCGCAGGCCCGGCAATATTAGGGTCGTGGCTCTCGGGAAGGCCGCTTGTTCTCTGCGAGCAGAACAGCTATCCGGGGCTAACGAGCAGAGTCGGAAGCGTCTTCGCAAAAGTAGTATGCACGGGGCTTTCCGGCGCGGAGAATTTCCTTTGGCGAAAATCGCGGATTGTCGAGACCGGCAATCCCGTGGACATAGTTTGCACGGAGAGGTCGCGCGAGGAGATTCTGCAAGGCTTCAAGCTCGACCCATCGAAGAAGACACTGCTCGTCACGGGCGGCTCGCAAGGCTCGCAGAGAATTAACTCCGCCATGCTCGAGCTACTCGCCGAGAAGGCAATCCCCGAGGGCTGGTCGATTCTCTGGCAAACCGGCAGAGGTAAGCATTTTGGCGTCCTCGCGGAAATCGACTCCGTGCCCGAGAATGTCGCAATCGTGCCGTTTATCTCGCCAATGTGCGAAGCATATATCGCTAGCGACGCGGTAGTTTGCCGTTGCGGCGCGCTGACATTGAGCGAAATCGCGTGCTACGGCGTTCCGGCTGTGCTAGTGCCGTATCCGTTTGCGGCGGGAGATCATCAGCGCAAGAACGCCGAAAGCTTCGCCGAGGCCGGCGCGGGATTCGTCATAGAAGACGCAAAGCTCGATGGCAAAAGACTTTCAGAAGAATTGAGCAAGATAATCGATGACGAGAAAAACGCTAAGATGTCCGAGAACATGAGAAGCCTCGGAAGGCCAGAGGCGACAAGGAACATCGTTGACATAGTTGAAAAATTTGCAGGAAGCAATAAGTAAATGACTCTGTTTCACAAAATAAAAAGACTACATTTCGTAGGCATAGGCGGCTCGGGAATGTCGGGCATCGCCGAGGTTCTGCTCAATCTCGGCTACGCCGTCACCGGCTCGGATATTGCTGAAAGCGATGTCACGGAAAATCTCGTAGAGCGCGGCGCGACGGTATTTATCGGACATTCGGCTGGCAATGTCGGCACCGCCGATGTGGTCGTTTATTCGAGCGCCGTCAAGCCCGACAATGTCGAGGTGGCGGCGGCACTGGACAGAGCTATTCCCGTCATCCCCCGCGCGGAAATGCTCGCCGAACTTATGCGCATGAAGTTCGGAATCGCTATCGCCGGGACGCACGGCAAATCCACTACGACGAGCATCACCGGCGACGTGCTCTCCGCAGGCAACCTCGACCCGACGATAATTGTCGGCGGCAAGGTGACAAACCTCGGCGCGAATGTCCGCGTTGGGATGTCGGAGTTCCTCGTAGCCGAGGCCGACGAGTTCGACCGCTCGTTCCTCAAGCTCATGCCGACAATCGCCGTCGTGACGACGCTCGAGGCCGAGCACATGGAGTGCTACACCGACATGGATGACCTGCGCGGCGCGTTCGTCGAATTCATGAACAAGGTGCCGTTCTACGGCGCGGTCATCCTTTGCCTCGACGAGGCGTCGCTCCAAAGCCTTCTGCCGGAAATCAACCGCAGAGTCATCACATACGGCCTCTCGACGCAGAGCGACCTTCGAGCCACGCGTATCCGATTCGACGGCAATCTATCCAAGTTCGAGGTCATCTCTCGCGGGCACAGCTATGGCGAAATCGAAATGCACATGCTCGGACTTCATAATGTCCGCAACGCGCTGGCGGCGATTGCCGTAGGGCTTGAGCTGGGCATGGAGTTCGCCGAAATCAAGCGCGGAATCGAGGGTTTTCGCGGAGTTCATCGGCGCTTCGAGATAATCGGGGAAGCAAACGACATCATAGTAATCGATGACTTCGGCCACCACCCGACGGAAATTCGGACGACGCTTCAGGGCGCAAAGCTCGGGTATGACCGGCGCGTCGTGGCGGTTTTTCAGCCGCATCTCTTCTCGCGCACAAGAGACTTTGCCGCAGATTTTGGGCAGGCGTTTCTTCACTCGGACGTGCTCATCGTCACGGGAATATACCCTTCGCGGGAAGATCCCATCCCCGGCGTGACGGCCGAGCTGGTGTATCGCGCCGCGAAGGATTACGGCCATCGCGAGGTTTATTATGTGCCGGATAAAGCCGAAATCCCCGAACGGCTACTCCGCATTGCCCAGCCGGGGGATTTGGTCATCTCGTTCGGCGCGGGGGACATTTGGAAGTCCACAAAGGCGTTTTTTGAATTGTTAAAGGACAAGGCATAAGTTGAGGAAGTTCAACGACATAGAGAAAGCATTAAGCGAGGCGAAAATCGCTTTCGAGCGGGACGTTCCGCTGGCGAAACTCACCAGCTTTGGGATAGGCGGTCCCGCGAGACTTCTCGCTCTGCCCGATACCGCCGAGAAAACATCGCGAGCGCTCGCCGTTCTCGTCGATAAAGATGTGCTCGTCTTCCCAATAGGCAGAGGAACGAACATCCTCGCCGCCGACGAGGGTTTCGAGGGCGCGCTCATCAAGGCGACGAACGCCGAAATCGCGCACATCGAGGGCAATTCCTTCCGCGCGGGCGCGATGGCCGGTCTCGATAGCTTCGTCGATACGACTGCGAAATCCGGCTATGGCTCTGCAATCGGCCTTGCGGGCATCCCGGGAAGCGTGGGCGGCGCGATTGCGATGAACGCCGGCGCATGGGGAGTTTCAACCGGAGAGTTGATCGAGTCTGTTATCGCGTTCGACATGACGGGCGACGAAATTTCGTTCGACCCAACGAAGATGTTCTCCTATCGGACTTTTGCAATGAGGGGCAGGGCGATTATCCACTCGGCGATGTTCAAGCTCTCGGACGAATCCACCCCCGACGAACTCTCCGGCAAAATCGCCGATATTCGCGCACAGCGGGCAAAGACGCAACCATTGGACAAACGTTCGGCGGGTTGCGCGTTCAAGAACCCCGAAGGCGACCACGCCGGAAGGCTTATCGATGTCGCTGGACTGAAAGGCATGGCCGTTGGAGGCGCGGAGGTCAGCAAGCTTCACGCGAATTTCATCGTCGTTCGTGAGGGCACAGCGGCGCGTGATGTTTTGAAACTCATTGAAATCGTTCGCGATAGAATTCGCCGCGAATTCAACATAGAACTCGAACTCGAAATAATCAAGTTAGGTTTCGGAAACTAATGAGGAAATTCTTGAAATATGCGTTGAGGCTTGGCCTTCCGACGATTGTGCTCGGAGGGTTGGGATTTGTCGCGCTTCACGAGAATTTCTATGTGAGCGAGATTACCATCACCGGCAACGACAGAGCCGCGAGCGCGGAAATTCGCTCAAAACTGGGCTTCTTCGAGGGCGAGCACATACTGCTAATTCCGAAACGCCATGCCGAGAGAGCACTCGAGGACGACCCGAGAATCGCGTGGGCGGAGGTTCGCAGAAGGTTTAACGGCAGAGTCGATGTGATTGTTCGCGAAGAGCATCCGGCCATGCTCCTCGTCGCCGACAGGATATGGGGAATCACCGATTTCGGCCTCGCTATTCCGTTCGAGGGGCCTTTCCAAATACCCAATCTTACGGTTCTCACTTGCGAAAACAACGATTTTGCAGTGTCGGCATATAAAATGATCGACGATGCACAGATAGTCGCCGGACTCGATTTCTATAATAGCATAAAATGCACGTCGCCGCAATTTATCGACCGAATAAGCGAAATTCATGTCGCGGAGAACCGCGAGATAACTATGATACTATCAGGCGACGGTCTCGCAGTCAAGTTTGGCAGTGAACCCGCGGAGTTGCGCATTCTGCGCCTTACGGCGATTCTCGATGAAATGGGCGCAGAGCGGGCAGACTACTCTACAATCGATTTAAGATACACCGACCAAGCGATAATTAAGCTATCGCAGAGGGCTAAAAATACAAGTTGAGGCGAATTATGCAGGAAATTTACGTTGGACTGGACATAGGTAGCCACAGCACCAAAGTTGCTATCGCCGAGGAGCGGCTCGGCAACAATATGGAACTACTCGGCATCGGCGAGGCGCGCTCCGAGGGCGTGATTCGCGGAAACATTGTTAATACCGAGAAAGCTCAGAAGGCCGTTTCAGCCGCGCTGGCCGATGCAGAGAAAATGGCCGGAATCGAGGTGAAAGAGGTCTTCATCGCCGTGGGCGGCGATAGGCTGAGGACATTCGCGAGCCGCGGCGTGACGGCCATCCCGAGAGATCAGGATGTCATCACCGCGACGGATGTGTCGGAGGTTCTGCGGGCTTCGCGCGCGATTGTCGTTCCGCCGGAGGCCGTTATCGTGGATTCGGTCGTCCGCGAGTTCATCGTCGATAAGCAGGGCGGAATCACCGACCCTGTGGGCATGAGCGGAGTGCGCATGGAAGCAGATGTCGGCCTTTTGATGGTGCCCAAGAGTGTCCTTATGAACCTCGACCGCACCGCCGAGCGCGCGGGAATCATCCCCGATGGACAGGCCGCGCTTATCCACGGCTCTGGCATGGCGACGCTCACCCCCGATGAGGCCGAGATTGGCGTCGCACTCATCGACATCGGATGCGGCACTACGGAAATCGGCGTGTTCACGCGCGGAACGCTTATATGGGCATACAGCTTCGGATACGCGGGCGAGTCCGTCACTAAGGACATGACCGTAGGCCTCCAACTGCCGTTCGAGTCGGCCGAGCAGTTGAAAGTCGATTTCGGCTCTGCAATCGAGAAAAACGTGCAAGGCGAAGAGTTCGTGAGCATCCCCGGAATCGGGGGGAGGCAGGCGCGCTCCGTCGAGCGGAAATTCCTCGCGCATATCATTGAGCCGAGGCTGGAGGAGATTTTGACGCTATGTAAAGACGCGATATTCGAGGCGGGGCTGGCAAGCAAACTTTCCGCCGGAATCGTTATGACCGGTGGGACTTCTCTAATGCGCGACATCGTTCAACTTTCCGAGCGCGTGTTCGAGATGCCCGTGAGAACCGGCGCGCCGAACATCGCGGGGGATGTGCCCGATTTGGCGAGAACGCCTCAGTTTTCGGGCGTTGTGGGTGCTGTTCTATCCGCGAGCGACAAACACCATAGAATAGAAATGTCAGAAGAGAAGCGCGGGATGTGGTCAAAGATACGCAAATGGTTCTTGCGCAAGATATAATTGAAAATTTGTCAAATTTTATAAACCATCACCATTAGGAGGTGCAAGGTGTTATTCGAAATCGAGAAAAGCGAAGAAATCGCCGGCCCGGCCAAGATCAAGGTCGTGGGAATCGGCGGAGCCGGCGGCAACGCTGTGGAGAGGATGATCTCCGCCGGCTTGAGAGGGGTGGAGTTTATCTATGTAAACACAGATCAGCAGGCGCTAACGCACAGTAACGCCGCGCAGAAAATCACAATCGGCAAGAGGATCACTAAAGGCCTCGGTGCCGGCGGAAACCCTGAAGTTGGCAGGAAAGCCGCCGAGGAAGACCGCGACCAGATACTCAGCTCGCTTGCGGATGCCGATATGGTATTCATCACGGCGGGCATGGGCGGCGGGACCGGCACAGGCGCCGCGAGCGTCGTCGCCGATATTTGTTCGAAAGAGTTGGGCGCGCTGACCGTAGCCGTTCTGACGAAGCCGTTTGATTTCGAGGGGAAAAAACGCGTTCAGAACGCCGACTCCGGAATCGAGGCCCTCAAGGATTGCGTCGATACGCTAATCGTAATCCCCAACCAACGCCTTCTGAGCATTGTTGAGAAGAACACTCCGCTCGTCCAAGCATTCGCTTTGGCTGACGAGGTTCTCCATCATGCAACGCGCGGAATCAGCGACCTTATTACAATCAAGGGCATGGTGAACCTCGATTTCGCCGATGTCCGTTCCGTGCTCTGCGGCATGGGCGGCGATGCTCTCATGGGAACGGGAATCTCATCGGGCGAAAACCGCTCTATCGAGGCCGCAAAGGGAGCGATTTCCAGCAGTCTTCTGGAGGATATGTCTATCGAGGGCGCGAAGGGCGTGCTCATCAATATCACCGGAAGCCCGGATATGTCGCTTCAGGAGATTAACGACGCGGCAACTCTCATCTCCGAGGCCGCCGGTAGCGAAGCGAATATCATTTTCGGCACGGTGGTCGATGAGGAACTCAAGGACGAAATGCGCGTGACGGTCATCGCGGCGGGATTCAACCGCACTAACCGCAGGGCGCGTGCGTTCGATGGAAGCCGAGCGCACAAGCCTTCGAGCGACATCTTCACGACGAATGTTCCCGCAGTCGAAAAGGCGCAATCGACGCCGAAAGTCGCGCCGACATATATGCCGCCGAAATTCGACGACATCGACTTGAAGGACGCGATTGAGACAGAAGATCAAACACATGAAGCGGAAATCGTGAATGAACCCGATGTGGTCATCGAGGAGCGACCTAAGATAAGTTCTTTCGCTCCGGACGATTATGAGATTCCAGCGTTCATGAGAAAGAAGAGATAATCGGGCGCAAGCCCGTTATCGAGGGGGGCGGCGCCCGCCGTCCCTCTATAGAACCCTCCTTTTCTACTCACCTACGCGACCCCCGCGGCCTCCCTCCCCCAGGGGAGGCCGCATATTTTATTGGCCTTAAGCTCGAACTACGGCGCTGGCACGGAGGTTGCGTCTGCAACCTGCGCGCCAGCGCGATCTACTTCCCGCGCGACATATTTTAGCAAGCCCAGTCGAGAAAGCGCTTGCAAATCGTCAGAGCAAGGTATATTTTCTTACGCGAGATTCTGGTGCATTGGCACTCGAGCCAGTTCACATTTGTTAATAATAGTTTCACGCCTTTGTAGGAGTCGGAAATGAAGATTTGTGTTATCGGCGCGGGATATGTTGGCCTTGTTACGGCCGTATGCGTCTCGGAATTTGGGCACGATGTTTATTGCCTTGATATCGACGAGGAACGCATCGAGTTTCTCAAAAAGGGCGAGGTGCCTTTCTATGAACCGGGACTCGGCGAGCTTCTACGCAAGAACTCGGAGGCAGGCCGCTTCGTGTTCACTACCGACCGCAAAGCCGCACTCCACGGCGCAGAAATCGTCTATATTGCCGTCGGCACACCGATGAACCCCGATGACGGCACAGTGAACCTCGATTTCGTCGAGGCCTCCGCGCGCGAGATGGCGCCGCTTCTCGTTGAAGGCGCAATCGTCGTAGATAAAAGCACAGTCCCCGTCGGGACGGCCCGGAAGGTCAAGGGAATTTTGCTCGAACACC
>OMKS01000478.1_pt1 | contig 37271 bp, 29 predicted proteins | sample 1674721 | NCBI WGS metagenome assembly OMKS01 (sample SAMN06264996, study PRJEB25208) | sediment metagenome | isolation source: hot spring sediment | place: USA: California | collected 2014-09-02 | reverse complement strand
TGATGGGGGAGGGGTCGGGGTGAGGGAAAAGGGGATTCTCCATCACCTCCTTCTTTCTCTCCCCACAGCCCCTCTCCCTGATCATTTCCTTTCATCATCTTATCGACGGGAGAGGGGCTGGTGGGAAAAGAGCGCGTGCCAGGGCCCCATAGGGGGCCCATACGAGGACTTGGCAGACTGCGCAATCTGAAGTAGACTAAGCGCAGGAGGTTTTTATGCGATCTGAACAAGTCCGCGCGTCGGCTCCCGGGAAAATCATCCTGTTCGGCGAACACGCCGTCGTCTACGGTCGCCCGGCCATTGCAGCACCGGTGACACAGGTCCAGGCCACGGCGACGGTTCAACCTGCCCCACCGGGTGCAGGCTTCACCATCGCCGCTCCCGACATCGGCCAGGTGTTCTCGTTCGCCACGAAAACGAGCACGGCCGCTCCCGATGACCCGCTCGCCGTCGCTGTCCAACTGGTATTGGCAGATCTCTCGGTCGAAGCGCCCGATGCGACGCTCACTATTCGCTCCACCATCCCCATCGCCAGTGGACTGGGCAGCGGCGCGGCCGTCGCCACCGCCCTCGTGCGAGCGCTGGCGGCCTATCTCGGCCGTCCCCTGGCCCCAGATCAAATCAGTGCCCTGGTCTACCAGGTGGAAAAGCTCCATCATGGGACACCCAGCGGCATCGACAACACCGTCATCGCCTACGAACAACCCATCTACTTCGTCAGGAAGCCAGCCAAGGACCCCGCTGGCTTCCCAGTTGGCCTCATTGAGCGTCTGATTGTGGGCGCCCCGCTGATCCTGGTCATCGGCGATACCGGGCTCCCCAGCCCCACCAAGCAGATCGTCGCGCAGGTACGGCGCACGCGAGAGCGCGACCCGGCGCGCTGCGATGCACGTCTCGATCAAATCGGCGACGTCGCCGTCTCGGCGCGGCACGCCATCGAGGCCGGCGACGTGGACACGCTGGGGCCGCTGATGGACGAGAACCACGCTCTCCTGATCGAGCTAGGCGTCTCCTCGCCCAAACTCAATGCCGTGGTAGAAGCGGCCCGCATCGCCGGCGCCATTGGGGCCAAGCTCTCTGGCGCGGGCCATGGCGGCAATATGATCGCCCTGGTGCAAAGGCAGAAAGACGCCGCCGACGTTATCGAGGCCCTGAAAGAGACCGGCGCCAAAAACGTCATCTGCACGACAATCCAGTCGACCCTTCCGCAGGTTCAAAAATGACCGCAAGACTTGCATACTTGCAACTTGCACACTTGCAACTTGCACACTTCAACCATGCAAAACATCATCTTTCTAAAATTGGGCGGATCGCTCATCACCGATAAGACACAGGCCTACACCGTCGAAACCCGGCGCCTCGCGCGCCTGGCGGAGGAAGTCGGTCAGGCCCTGGACAAGAACGCCGGTCTGAAATTGCTCCTCGGTCATGGCTCGGGGTCATTCGGGCATTGGGCGGCCAAGCCCTACGACACCCGTCACGGCGTCGAGACGGCCGCACAGTGGCGCGGTTACGCCGAGGTCGCTGCGGCCGCCGCTCACCTCAACCACATCGTGACCCAAGCTTTCTGCAGCGCCGGTGTGCCGGTATGGAGCCTACAACCCTCGGCATCGGCCCGGTGTCACGATTACGTCCTGCAACACCTGGACGTCCATCCCATTCACGCCGCCCTGGCGCGCGATCTCGTCCCATTGGTCTACGGCGACGTGGCCCTGGACGACGTGCACGGCGGCACCATTATCTCGACCGAGGACATCTTCCTGTTTCTGGCCCATCACTTGCGCCCGACACGCATCCTGCTGCTGGGGCAGGTCGATGGCGTGTTGGATAGTGAAGGCCGCGTCATCCCCCGCATCACGCCTGCCGATCTCCCCGCCATCCAACAGGCGCTGTCCGGCTCGGCCGGCGTCGACGTCACCGGCGGCATGACCGACAAGGTCTCGCGGATGATCGAATTGGTGCAAGGTCTCCCGGCGACTTGCGTGCACATCCTCAACGGCGCCCGACCGGGCGCTCTGCGACGAACGCTCCTCGACCCCGCAATCGACACAGGCACGCGCATCTACGCTCCGCCCAAAGACGAGGATCACTAATCCCACGTGCTTCCCATCTTGCAACTTGCACACTTGCACACTTAGATTGACACAAGCGCCTCGCTCGGTTATAATCCCCAACGTTTGCGTTCGTTTTCATACAAACAAACAGGAGAAGAAAAAAAGCACCGAAAGGATCCCCTTATGAAACAATCAGAATCATGGCGATTCGCCATCATCATACTTATCGCGCTCGTAGCGCTGTACGTGAGCCTGGACATTGAGCACCCTCAATGGGTGAAAAATCTGGCTTTCTGGCAGCCGGCCGCGCACAGGGACATCGCCCTGCGCCTGGGGCTCGACCTGCAAGGCGGTCTCAAGGTGCTGCTGGCCGCCCAGGCGCCGGAGGGAGAGGAGATCGATCCCGGCTCGATACAGGAAGTGAGACGAATCATCGAGAGCCGGGTCAACGCCCTGGGATTGACCGAGCCAGTCGTCCAGTCGCAGGGGGAACGGCGTATCATCGTCGAGCTGCCCGGCATCGAGAACCCCGAGCTGGCGGTAGAGACGATCAAAGATACCGCCCTGCTAGAATTCGTCGACGTTGGGCGCATGTGGCTGGAACCGGGGGCCGTCATCACGACGACCGAAGGCCCCCCCACTTTTGGCGTGTCCGGCGTCGAAGAAACGGCGTTGATCCTCTCCGAGGAAGACGCTATGCCAACAACCGTCCTGCCCACACCCACGGAACCCACAGCGGTTGAGGAGACCGTGGAGGAGCGGGATCTCCCGCCCATGCCCGAAGATCCTGCCGAGCGGGCCGATATGTACAGCGCCCCGCCCGAGATGCAGATCGACGTCGGGCAGACCTACACCGCCACGATCTCCACCGCCAAGGGAGACATCGTCGTCCAACTCGATCCCCAGGCAGCGCCCCTGACCGTCAACAACTTCGTTTTCCTATCCCAACAGGGGTTCTACGACGGGCTGACCTTCCACCGCGTCGAACCGGGCTTCGTCATCCAGGGCGGCGATCCGTTGGGGACCGGCGGCGGCGGCCCGGGATATACCGTGCCCGCCGAAATCGGCCTGCCACATACCAAGGGCGCCATCGCCACCGCTCGCCTGGGGGATCAGATGAACCCGGAACGCGCGTCCAGCGGAAGTCAATTCTACATCGCGTTAGAAGCGTTACCCCAGTTGGACAACGCCTACACGGTCTTTGGCCAGGTCGTCGAGGGGATGGACGTCGTCGAGTCGATCGAGATTGGCGACGTCATTCAGAACGTCAGCATCGTTGACGAAGACGGAGAGGCGCCTGTTCCAGCCGATACAGTGACCGATCCAACGGTCGAGACGCCCCCGTCGCCAGCGACGACGCCGCAGACGAACGGCGAAGCAATCGTCTACGAGACGATATTGACCGGTGATCAGTTGACCGGGGTGGATCTAAACGTCTCGCCACAGAACGAGTTCATCGTCAGCATCGCGTGGAACGATGAGGCCGCCGAGATCTTTTACGAGTATACTGCGGCCCACGTCGGGCAACATCTCTGTATCCTGCTCGACAAGACCGTCATATCCTGTCCACGCATCAACCAGCCCATCCCGGGCGGACAGGCCTCCATCACCGGCAACTTCACTCTCGAAGAAGCCCGCCGGCTGGCGCTCCAATTGCGTTACGGCGCCTTGCCCGTCCCGATGCATGTCGAGAGTTTCAACCGCATCGGCGCCACGCTGGGTTCCGAATCGGTGGAAAGGTCGATTCGCGCCGGCCTCGTCGGTCTATCTATCGTCCTGTTCTTCATGCTGGTCTATTACAGAATTCCCGGCGTGTTGGCCAACTTCGCGCTCATCATTTACGTGTTGATCAACATCGCAGTCTACAAACTCGCCCCGATCACGCTCACCCTGCCCGGGATCGCCGGGTTCATCCTATCGGCTGGGATGGCGGTAGACGCCAACATCCTCATCTTCGAGCGGCTGAAAGAGGAGTTGCGGCGGGGGCGACGGCTGATGACGGCAATCGAGATCGGTTTCGACCGGGCGTGGCCCTCGATCCGCGATGGTCAGCTTTCCAACCTCATCATCTGTGGCATTCTCTTCTTCTTTGGCAGCAATTTCGGCGCCAGTATCGTCAAAGGGTTCGCCATTACGCTGGCTATCGGCACGGTGATCAATATCTTCACGGCGGTCTTCGCTACCCGCACCTTCGTCCGTCAATTCGCGGCCTTGGCTGGCGATTGGCTCGCCGAGCACGAGAGGTTACTAGGAGTATAGTTATGTTCAATATCGTAGAAAAACGACGTTGGTTCTTTGTCATCGCAGCCATCACGATGCTGTTGTCGGTCGCTGTGATGCTCGTCTCCACCGCTCGCTTCGGCCAACCGATGCGTATTGGCATCGACTTCACCGGCGGGAGCATCTTCGTCCTTCAATTCGACCCCAGCGCTGAAGGAGAACGAGAGGAAATCATCCGTTCCGTCTTCGTCGACTATGGACTGGAGGGGGCCATCGTACAGCAATTGGGCGACCCGGAAGAACATAGGTGGCAAATTCGCACCCGTGAAGTCACCGCTGACGAGGTCAATGACATCCTGGGGGCGTTGGATGAACAGGTAGGACAGATCGACCGCGACGCGATCACATTCGATACGGTCGAACCGACCGTCGGCGGCGAGGTGGCCCGGGCGGCGGGATTGGCCATCCTGGTCGCCGCCGTCATCATCATCCTGTTCATATGGTTCTCCTTCCGGCGCGTCCCGAATGCGATTCGCTACGGGGTCTGCACCATCTCTGGCATGCTCTACAATCTGATCATTTCCTTTGGATTCTATTCGCTGATGGGCATCGTCGCCGGGTGGGAAGTCGACGCCCTCTTCCTCACTGCCATCCTGACCGTGATCGGGTTCTCGGTACAGGACGTGATCGTCGTCTTCGACCGCATCCGCGAGAACATCCCCCTGCGCCGAAGCGAACCTTACGAAACGGTGGTCAATCGCTCGATCCTGGAGACGATCCACCGCTCGTTGGCCACCGAGCTCAACGCTATGTTCGTGATGGTCGCCATCATCCTCTTCGGGGGAGCGACCATCAAGCCCTTCATCGCCACGATGTTGGTCGGTATGCTCAGCGAGACCTTCTCGGCTATCTTCATCGCCGTGCCGCTGCTGGTCGTCTGGGAAAAGGCATCTGAACAACGCGCCAAATTGCAAGCGCGGGCCTAACGCGGGCCTGGGAGCCATCGCTTTAGTGAAGCAGAAACCAGGTTTTTTCGAAAAACCTGGTTTCTCCTGTCATGGGAGTTAGATTCGGAGGTCAGCCCAATGTCCGATACCATCACCCTGCTATCCTGGAACGTCAACGGCATCCGCGCTTGTTACCGCAAGGGTTTCCTGGACTGGCTATTTAACGCGCAGCCCAACGTGCTCGGCCTGCAAGAAACCCGGGCTGAAGCACACCAGCTTCCCCAGAAACTCGCGCAACCCGAGGGATACCAGGGTTACTGGAACCACTCACGTCGCAAAAAAGGATACAGCGGCACTGGCCTGCTCACCCAGATCGAAGCGTTGGACGTTCAATTTGGATTGGGAATCGAGGAATTCGACCAGGAGGGCCGCACGATCATCGCTCAATATTCATCGTTCACCCTGCTCAACTGCTACTTCCCCAACGGTGGGCGTGACCTCAAGCGCGTGCCCTTCAAGATGGCCTTCTACGACGCTTTCCTGGAAAAATGTGAACGGCTCCGCGCCCAGGGGCACGCGATCATCTTCTGTGGCGACGTAAACACTGCCCACCGCGAAATCGATCTGGCTCACCCAAAGGCGAACGAGAAAAACACCGGCTTTCTGCCGGAAGAGCGGGCCTGGATCGACGCGGTCGTAGCCGCCGGGTACGTGGATACTTTCCGTCACTTCTACCCGGATTTGACCGAGCAATATACCTGGTGGTCGATGCCCACCCGGGCTCGAGAACGGAATGTAGGCTGGCGCATTGACTACTTCTTCGCTGCCGAGGAGGTGATGGAGCGAATCACCGATGCCTTCATCCTGGCGGATGTGATGGGCAGCGACCATTGTCCGGTAGGGTTGAGGCTTCGCGTGTGAGATCGTCTTTTTGTTGGGGAGCCTAATCGGGCAGATCCGGATAGACGTCTATCACCTTCCGCCCGCCGACGACCGACTGGGCCGCTACCCGACCCTTGACCGAAGCAGGGTCCAACGTCACACCGGCGATCTGGCTCACGTTTTCTGTCAGGGACGCCAGAGGCAGAGCCAGCCCGATCAGCGTGCGGGATTCGTTCACGACGAATCGCGGCCTGCCAGCCGAGACCAGGCGTAACTGGGCGGCGTCCCAAACCAGGAAGTACGGTTCGTAATTGCCGCTGGCCTCGTTGTATGAGACGCCGATAGCGGCCTCGTACCCCAGGTCGGGATTGACGAGAACCGTAGCGGGCGGACGACCGCTCGTTTGATCCCCATCCACGTCTAACACGAAGACCCAATCGGTGAAAGCGGCCGGCGGATCGGGGATCGGGTCGTATAGAGAGACCCACAACAGCACATCTCCCTCATTGGCCCACTCGATGAGTTCTGCCGGTGTGCCATCCGTCGGCTGAAGCGAAACCAGCAAATCGGCCCCCACATTGGCAGCCTGGATATCCACGCCACCGGGAAATGCTGCAACCGGTTCGCTTGTGTCGTAGATTATCACGTCTCCCCGGGCATCAGCGGATGAGATAGCCGGGGAAGACGGAAGCGTTGGGGATACCACGGCAGGCGAAGGAGACACCGGAACAGTTGGAGATTGCGTGGGCATTGGGGTATCGGTGGACACAGTTGAAGCCGGCGTTGGCGGCGTCGGCGTGCTAGATGCGGGCGTTATCGTGAGCCCCCCGGATGCAAGCATAGCGGTCGCGGTTGGGGCCGGTTCACCCTCTGACGTGGATCGCGAGTACGTGTACGCAACCAATACCACGCCAAGACACAGGGTGAGCACGACGATGCTCAACACGACGGCCCAAAGCTCTTTCGTCTGCTGCTGGGCCACGATTCGTTGATATTCACGCATAGGCTAGTTACTCCAATTCGTGTCGTTTGTCTATTCGGGAGATTCGTGATCTCACACGATCTCAAAAATGTCCGCCAGCGAATTCAGTCAAAGGCAAAAATCTGACAGTCAGTTGGTCTCATTATAATGAAGCCTATAAGAAACGTCAACTTGAGTCCTCCTCAGGCAATTCGTCGTGCAGCGATGAAAAATCATGCCATATACCCACCAACCTGATCCAGGGCAAACGACCCAAATGACCGACAAGAAAAGTCCCGGATGTTTCACCGGTGTATTCACGGCTTTCCTGTTGTTGGGGTTCATCACCATCGGCGCTTTCGCCTTCTGGACCATCAAGCAGGTCGTCCTGGCACCTTACGAGACCCGTATCTACCCCAACGTCTACGTGAGCGGCGCAGGTCTCGCCGTTAACCTGGGTGCTTTGACGGTGGAAGAAGCGAGCGCCGTCCTCTCCGGACATCCCCTCGATGCCACAGCGACGCTCAAATTCAGCGACGGGGAGCACACCTGGGAAATCGCCTGGTCAGATATGGAGGTACAGTTGGATGCCGGTGCAACAGCCCAGGCTGCCTTTGCCGTCGGCCGGGAGAACCTGGATCTACAAACGTTCATCCACATGCAAAGAGGAAGCTACGAAGTTGCGCCCGTTTTCACCCTGGACACCGGCAAAGCACGAATTGCCCTCGAAGATCTGGCGCGCCACGTTGCTCTCGCCCCCATCGACGCCACACTCCGGTTGGAGGGAGAGACGTTGATCGCCGCGCCGGGCCAACCGGGGCGCGCGCTCGACGTCGAGGCCACGTTGGAAAACGTATCCGCCACCATCACCCACCTGGGTCCCGATAACCGCTTCGCGCTGAAATTCGTCTCGATACCGCCCCAACAGGTCGACGTCGATGCAGCCAAAGCCCAGGCCGAGGATATGTTGGAGCGCCAGGTGCAAATCGCCGCGCACGACTGCTTCACAGGCGAAACCTTCGAGTGGACGTTAAAACGCGATACCTTGATCACTTGGCTGCGCGTGGAGGCGGCGGAAGACGGCAACGGCCCCCTCGTTCGAGTCGATGAGCAAGCTGTCTTCACGACGCTGGAAACGCTGGCCGCTTCGATTGGCGAGGGACGCGGGCTCGACGCCAACGAGGCGACCCGACAGGTCCTGGAGACCTTCCAGTCCGGCGGCGGCGCGGTGGACCTGAGAGTGACACACCCACCCCGCACGTACACCGTCCAAGCCGGCGACGACCTCAGCCTCATCGCCCACAAGTTTGGTATGCCGCCGGGCCTGATCGCCGAGGCTAACCCCGGCATTGATCCTGATTGGCTCTTCGTCGGTCAGGAGATCACCATCCCATCGGAAGACATCCTGCGGCCCTACCGACCGGTACCCGCTAAGCAGATCGAAATCAGCATCGAAGATCAACGCTTGCGGGTCTACGAAAACGAGCAATTGCTCCACGATTGGCCCGTGTCGACCGGCATCGCGAGTTCGCCCACTTACGTTGGCCGGTTCCAGGTACTTGGCAAGAACGAGAACGCCTACGCCAGCCAATGGGATCTGTGGATGCCTCACTTCATCGCCATCTACCGCGCCGGCGGCGACACGTACAACGGCATTCACGCCCTGCCTATCCTGTCGAACGGCCAGCGTTTGTGGGAAGGATCGTTAGGTTCGCCTGCTTCCTACGGGTGCATCATTCTGGGGATCGAGGAGGCCGAAACGCTCTTCAATTGGGTCGAAATCGGCGTGCCGGTGACCGTCGAGTGACGTGGCGTGTACTCAGTTTGACATCATTGCAGAAAACGATTAAAATACGATAAGCCAGGTGTATACCTGCAACGTATCAGCCTCGTTGTTTTTGGAACCATCTACATCTACAAGATAAGAGCAAGATAAGAGAAAGGAGGTCTCCCACAACACATAAAATCTCGGCTCGTTTTACTCGCAAAGTCCCTTTTAACCTTAAGGAGGAAAAACGTGTTCAAGAGAACGTTAATGGTTTTGTTGGTAGTGGTAGCGATCGCCAGTCTAGTTGGTTGCCAACCAAAAGATGCAGAGCCTGCGGCCACAGAGGATTGGAAGATCGGCATCATGACCGGCACTGTAACCCAAAATGAAGAAGAGTTCCGTATGGCTGAACAGATGCAAGAGAAGTACGGCGCCGACCGCATCCTGATCTCCACCTATCCAGACCGCTTCATGCAAGAGCAGGAGACCACCATCACCAACATGTTGGAGATGGCCTCCGATCCTGACGTCAAGGCGATCGTCATGGTGCAGGCCGTGCCCGGCACCGTGGCGGCTGTGGACAAGGTGCGGGAGATCCGCCCCGATATGTTCTTCGTGTTGGGCGCGCCCCAGGAGGATCCGGACATCATCACCCAGAAGGGTGACATCATCCTCAACACCGACGACCTGGGCCGTGGCCCACAGATCGCCGAGCACGCCCACGCCATGGGCGCCGAGGTGCTGGTGCACTACTCCTTCCCGCGCCACATGTCTATCGAGTTCCTGGCGCAGCGTCGTCAGATGATGAAGGATCGCGCCGAAGAACTGGGCATCCTGTTCGTGGATGAGGACGCCCCCGACCCCACCGGCGACGCCGGCGTGCCAGGCACCCAGCAGTTCATCATGGAAGACGTGCCGCGCAAGATCGCTCAGTACGGCCCCAACACGGCCGTCTTCGGCACCAACTGCGCGATGCAGGAGCCACTCATCCGTCAGGCCGTGGAGTATGGCGGCATCTTCCCCGTACAGTGCTGCCCCTCCCCCTACCACGCTATGCCGGCCGCCTTGGGCATCGAGGTGCCCGAGGAACACAAGGGTGACGTCGTGTGGATACTGGGACAGATCAACGATAAGGTCTGCGACGCCGGTGCAGCGGGCCGCGTCGCGACCTGGCCTGCTCCCGTCAACATGATGTTCATCCAGGCGGGCGTGGAATATGCCATCGACTGGATCAACGGGGATATTACAGAGCGTGTGGATCAGGCCGCTCTGGTCAATATCATGGAGGGCATTCTCAAGGAGATGGGTGTCAGTGGCAGTGTGCAACTGACGCCATACGAGGGCACAGACAACTACTTCCTCTACCTCTCCGACCACATCATCTTCGAGTAACCGAGTAACCCTTGTTGGAGATGACATCCGACGTGTAAGGTAAAACGTGAGGTTGCCGGTCGACCGGCAGCCTCACGCTTTGGGTAGGGCTGTTAGTCCGCCCAGATGCGCGGACTTAACAGCCCACCCTTATCATTTTCAGAGGAGGAGGTATGACAGAACAACCTCTGTTGTCCATGCACGGTATCAACAAGAGCTATTATGGCACCCAGGTCTTGCAAGACATCGATCTCACGCTCCGGGCGGGAGAAATCCACGCCATCGTGGGTGAAAACGGCGCCGGCAAATCGACCCTGATGAACATTCTGTTTGGGATGCCCGTGATCCACGAAACCGGCGGTTACCAGGGAGAGATTCTCTTCGAGGGGCAGCGAGCCGACATCCTGTCGCCTCACATGGCGATGGAATTGGGCATTGGGATGGTACACCAGGAATTCATGCTGTTGCCCGAGTACACGATCACGGAGAACATCAAGCTCAACCGGGAAATACTCAAAGACAATCCCCTGAGCCGGATCTTTGGCGAGCAATTGAAATTGCTGGACGTGAAGGCGATGCGAGCCGACGCCCGCCGGGCATTAGACAGCCTCGACATTGGGATCGAGGAGTACGTCAAGGTGGCAGGCTTGCCTGTGGGCTACATGCAATTCACCGAAATCGCCCGCGAGATCGACAAGACCAACATCAAGCTCATCGTCTTCGACGAACCTACGGCCGTCCTGGCCGAGAGCGAAGCGGCCCACCTGTTGGAGGCGATGCAGCGGATCGCTGCCCAGGGCATAGCCATCCTGTTCATCACCCACCGCCTGGACGAGGTGATGGAAGTCGCCGAGAACATCACCGTGTTACGGGATGGACGCCTGGTAGCGACCAAGTCCAGGGAGGAGACAAGCATCTACGAGTTGGCCGAATTGATGGTCGGCCGCAAAATAGAAAAACTGTCCCTCAGAGCAGAACAGCCGTCCAACGGCAAGGTCGCCTTGAGCATCCGGGATCTGGTGGTCGAGATGCCTGGCGAGGAGGTCAAGCGACTCGATCTCGAGGTGCGCCAGGGTGAGATTCTCGGCATCGGCGGGTTGGCAGGACAGGGCAAGGTCGGCATTGCCAATGGCATTATGGGACTTTATCCAGCCCGAGGTACTGTCCAGGTGAACGGTTCTCCCCTTCAGTTGAACGACACACCCACATCCATCGCGCGCGGGCTGGCCTTCGTCTCGGAGGACCGTCGCGGCGTGGGACTGCTGCTCGACGCGTCTATCGAGATGAATATCGCCATCACCGCGATGCAGAACCAGGACCGCTTCATTCGCAAATTTGGCTTTCTCACCCAGATCGACGGGCGCGCGATGCGCGAACACGCGTCGAAGATGATCGAAGATCTCGACATCCGTTGTACCGGTCCGACCCAGATCGTCCGGCGGCTCAGCGGCGGCAACCAGCAAAAAGTCTGCGTCGCGCGCGCGCTGACGCTGGAACCGGAGATCCTGTTCGTGTCGGAACCCACGCGGGGTATCGACGTGGGCGCCAAACGCCTGGTGTTGGAGACGTTAATTCAACTGAATACCGAGGAGGGTATGACCATCGTGATGACATCCAGTGAATTGGGCGAGTTGCGCAGCGTGTGCGATCGCATCGCCATCATCTCCGAGGGACAACTCGCCGGCATCCTGAAACCGGACGATTCGGACGTGGATTTCGGTCTGCTCATGGCCGGACAAAAAAAGCAGGCAAGGAGCATAGGACATGGGTAAATACATCAAGGAATTCGTGCGGAATTTCGGACTCCCCAGATTGATCATTCTGGGCTTCTTCATCTTCCTGTGTGTGCTTGCTCTGGTCCTGGGGTTGGACTTTGCCGAACTGATGAGCTCGAGCCTCGTGCGCATCGGTATGAACGGGGTGCTGGTTCTGGCGATGCTGCCGGCGATTGTGAGCGGCATCGGTCCTAACTTCGGCGTATCCCTGGGCATCCTGTGCGGCCTGATCGGTTCGCTGATGGCTATCGAGTTCAGACTGGACGGTTTCGCCAACTTATTTGCCGCCATCCTCTTCTCCATGCCGTTCGCGGTTGCCGTGGGCTACGGCTATGGGTGGTTGTTGAACCGAGTCAAGGGGTCCGAGATGATGCTGGCGACCTTTGTAGGCTTCTCCACGGTCTCCGTCATGAAGATCGCCTGGTTGATCCTGCCTTTCAAAAGCCCCGAGATGGCATGGCCGATCGGACGGGGCCTGCGCGTCACCGTCTCACTCGAAAATCGACAACTCTCACAACTCCTGAACAACTTTCTGGCTTTCGAAATCGGCGGCATCGTGATCCCCACCGGCTTGTTGCTCTTTTTCCTGGCTTGTTGCCTGTTGATGTGGCTGTTCATGCGCTCCAAGGCTGGCGTCAGTATGTCTACGGCGGGCAGCAATCCGCGCTTTGCAGAGGCTGCGGGCATCGACGTGAACCAGAACCGGATTCTGGGTACCATCGTCTCCACGATTTTGGGCGCCGTGGGCATCCTGGTCTATGCACAGAGCTACGGCTTTCTCCAACTCTACGAGGGGCCAATGTTCATGCCCTTCGTGGCAGTCGCCGCCATCCTCATTGGCGGCGCGTCCATCCGGAAGGCAACTATCGCTCACGTGATCATCGGCGTCTTCCTCTTCCAGGGCATTTTGGTGGTGGCGATGCCCGTCGCCAATACGATCACCACCGTCTTCCCCACGGATATGACCAGTATGGCGGAGATATCACGCATCATCATCCAGAACGGGATCATTCTCTACGCATTGACACAGACCGGAGGAGAGCAAGCATGAGTATCCAAGAGCGTATCACATCTATGCTGGGACCAGAGTTCGATTTTAAGCGGACGTTGGTGCAATTCTTGACCAAAAATATGGTCACGATCATGTTCGTCGTCCTCAGCCTGGCGGGGCTGTACGTCTCTGGACTGAACGCGCTCCTTTACGTCACGGACATCATCTCTCGCGTGTCGCGCAATTCCTTCCTGGTACTGTCGTTGATCGTCCCTGTCATCGCCGGGATGGGACTGAACTTCTCTATCGTCTTGGGCGCGATGGCGGCGCAGGCAGTCATCATCTTCGTCTCCCATTGGGGGATCACCGGTTTTCCCGGGATTTTGTTGTGTGTGGTGCTGGTGACGCCGTTGGCGATCTTGCTTGGCACGTTGACCGGCAAGCTCTTCAATCGCACCAAGGGGCAGGAGATGATCACCGGCCTGATCCTGGGCTTCTTCGCCGCCGGCTGGTACCAATTCATCTTCCTGCAACTGGTGGGCGGCATCATTCCCATGGACAACGACGTGTTGGTGCTCAGCTCCGGGATTGGGATCCGGACGACGGTGGACCTCTCCAAGGGTCTGAAATACGGCCTGGACGACGTTCTCCGGATCAATTTGCCGACGCTGTTGATCATCACGGGCCTCATTGGTCTGGGGATACAGGGTTACCGTTTCTTCAAGTCGAACGATGGCAATCGCAGCAAATCCCGCCTGATTCTGGACAGCGCTATCCCGATCGGCGCGATTGCTTGGGCCGCGTGGCTGCTGATCAGCCAATCCTTGCTCCAGAACGTCTTGATTCCCGCCGGAACGTGGTTGGCGATCGCTGGCCTATGCCTTTTCCTTTTCTTTCTCTCCAAGACCAAGTTGGGCCAGGATATGCGCTCCGTGGGGCAGGATCGTCACGTGGCCGAGGTATCTGGCATTCCGGTGGAAAACATTCGCGTCAAGGCCATCGTCTTCTCCACGGTCTTCGCCGCGTGGGGCCACATTATCTTCCTGCAAAACATGGGCGCCTTCAGCACCTACGGTAGCCACGAGCAGGTGGGTCTTTACGCGACGGCCGCGATCTTGATCGGCGGGGCTACCGTAACCAAGGCCACCATCGGGCAGGCATTGCTGGGCGTCTTCCTGTTCCACACCCTCTTCATCGTCTCACCCGCTGCGGGGCGACAGCTCTTTGGCGATGCCCAGATCGGCGAATACTTCCGCGTCTTCGTAGCTTACGGCGTCATCGGTGTGACCCTGGCGATGCACGCCTGGAAAAAGCTACTGCAACGCCAGCAGGGCCACGTGGAGTAAAGCAGACTGTAACACAGCGATGGGAAGTAACGGAGCAAATGAAAACCTTTGCCGTACTACAGCTCAGCGGTTGTGCTGGTTGCGAGGTATCGCTCCTCAATTCCAAGGCGTGGATCCAACAGTATAGATTGCTCTATCTACCTCTGGTGAGCTCGACCTACGAGGTCCCAGAGGTAGAGGTGCTGTTGGTGAGCGGGGGTGTGCGCAACGATGAAGACCTCTACAATCTACAACGGGCTGTGCGGCGAGCGGGACGAGTCGTCGCCGTGGGTACGTGCGCTATCTCGGGGGGCGTGCCTAGCCTGGGCGACCGGGCGGAGGTGCGAGAGATGTTCATCGCCGAGGAGAGACGGCGTCACGTGCCGCACCTGTTGCCCCAGTGCCGCCCCATCGATACGGCCGTGGCGGTAGACCTATACCTGCCAGGATGCCCGCCGACGCCGGAACTTCTCATGGGGGCGCTGACCGGACCGGAGGCCTTTCAAGCCTCCCGACTCGTCTGCCAGGAGTGCGGGCGCAAAAAACTCAAAGATATGCGCCCCAAACGCCTGCTCGGCTTCCAGCAAGGCGAGGTCTTGCCCGACATCTGCCTCATCAATCAGGGCTTTCTGTGTGTCGGCTCTTCAACCAGGGGCGGTTGCCGCGCTCCCTGCCCCCGCGCGGGTCACCCTTGTGTGGGTTGCCGGGGCCCCACCAATGCGCTGATCGATCAACAATCAGCGGTCTGGTTCACGCTCATCCAACGCGTCTTCGATACACTGACCGACATTCCCCGGGAAGAGATCGAGGCTGGCCTGCGCTCGCCCCAGTACGCCCTGTTCCTGTTTCAATTTGCCGACTATTTTGGGCCAGTCCACGTAGAGGGAGGCGGCAAACCCCGGCCCAAGGAAAAGGTGTTGTGACGTGCCGACTTTGACGTTTCCATTAAGCCGCATCGAGGGCCACGCCCAGGTCGTCATCGAGGTGCAGGCCGGCGAAGTGCTCGCCACACACTTCCAAGCGACCGAGTTCCGGGGATTCAAGCACCTGGTCCAGGGGATTCCAGCCGAGCAGATGGTCGTCATCGTGCCCCGCATCTGCGGCGTCTGCTCGACGGCGCACCACCTGGCGGCAGTCAAGGCGTTGGAAGATATCTATGACGTCGCTCCCCCCCCGTTGGCGTGTGAGATTCGGGAACTGTTGATGCTGGGGCAAATTGTGCAAAATCAGGCTACTTCTCTCTTCATCTTCACTATGCCCGACCGCTTGGGCGTCTCTAGCATCTACCAGTTGGCCCAGCGAGAGGGGGATGAGGCCGACACGCTAAGATCTCAAATCGCCACCCAGGCGCTGCGGGTGCGGGCAGCTGGCACACATTTGATCACCCTGGCGGGCGGACAGTTCATCCATCCGGTCAAGGCGGTCGTCGGTGGCGTAATCAGCGGCGTGAGCGAGGGGCAATCTGCCAATATGCGCGACGAGGTGCTGGAGTCGCTGCCTATAGCGCGCCAGTTGTTCGATTACTATTGGGAGCAATCGGTAGCCCTCAAAGAGCGCATCGGCACCTGGGGCGACGATCAGCCGGCATGTTACATCGCCGCCATCGAAGACACGTGTCCCGACTACACCGGGGCCGACATCCGGGTGATGGACGTCGATGGGCGGGTAAGCGCTCGTTTCCCTCCACGGGATTTCCAGCACTATCTCTCTTACGAGGAGACTGACTACAGTTATGCCGGCCGGACCAGCTACAGGGGAGCGATGATGCGCGCCAATAGCCTGGCGCGGATCAATATGACCAAGTCGATGGGGACGCCGCTGGCCGACGAGTACCTGGCCCGTTTCCGGGATACGTTCGGCCAGCCGGCCCACGCGATTCTCCTATTCGATCTGGCACGAGGGATCGAACTGGTCTATGCGCTGGAGCGGGCGGCTGAAATCCTGGGCCAACGACTGGATGGAGAGGATACCGCCGTCGCTTACACCCCTCGTGACGGGGAGGGCTACGGCCTGGTCGAGGCCCCGCGCGGCCCCCTGATCCATCATTACGTCGTCCGAGATGGTTTGATCGAGCAGGCCGCGTTTGTCATCCCCACGGTGCACAACGTGTTGGCCATCGAGCGGGCATTGCGCGTGGCAGCCGAGCGCTACATCACCCCAGACCGGGTAGATATGGAGTTGGAGCGCGCCGTTGGGCGAGTGGTGCGCGCATTCGACCCATGCATCGCCTGCGCGACCCATTGACACATGGGCACATTGGCATGGGCACATTGGTATGGGCGACCTATCGCTAGGCGCTCTCCGGCTCTGATTCTACGATCGGGATGGTGAAGGCAAACTTGCTCCCTTTGCCCAACGTACTCTCGGCCCAGATATCGCCCCCTTGCAATTCCACGAGGCTTTTGGTAATCACCAATCCCAAACCAGTACCAGGCTCGCTCTGCACGGATGGATCGTCGGAGCGGAAATATTTGGTAAACAGGCGGCCTTGATCCTCCGGTGACATGCCCACCCCGGTGTCGACGACTGCGCATACGACGAAGCCATTCTCCCCCCGTTGCGCAGAGACGCTGATCTGCCCAGCTTCTGGAGTGTATTTATGCGCGTTGCTCAATAGATTGGTCATCACCTGCACCAGCCGAGTACGGTCTCCTCTGACCAGGGGCAAATCTGGCGCAACGTCAACCGTCAACGATTGCTGCTTGGTCTTGATTTGAGCCCGAATCGTATGCAGAGCCTCTTCGACGACCTCCTCAACCGAGATTTCCTCCAGGTTGATTCGAATGCGCCCACTCTCGATCCGCGAAATGTCCAACAAGCTACTGACCAGCATATCCATTCGTTCGACGTTGGAACGAATCGTATCCAAGAACGCCTGCTGATCCTGGTTCAGTTCACCGGCCACACCCTTGGACAACAGATCTGTGTATCCTCTCATCGACGTCATCGGCTGTTTGAGTTCGTGAGAGACGAAAGAGACAAACTCCGTCTTGGCCTCGTTGGCCTGGTGGACTTGCTCGAAGAGGCGCGCGTTCTCAATCGAGATGGCGGCGTGGTCGGCCAGGCGTGTCACGAAAGCCAGCGCGCTTTCGTCGAGACGCCCCTGATGGAACGATTCCAGGGCAATCGAACCGATAATTCGATCCTCACACCAGATAGGCACCGTCAATTGAGCAACCACACCCGGCACCGTCGCCTGGTAATCGGGGTCTGCCCCCACGTCCAACACGAGTTCTGGCCTTTTGTTTCGCATAGCCCGACCGATAATCCCGCGATCTAAGGGCCACAATTCATCCTCATGGGCAGCGATAAAACTCTCCGGATACCCTTTGTTGGCCAGGAGCTGCAATCCACGCTCCCCCTCTTCGGTCTCAACGACGATGGCCACCAGGCCCATATCGGCGTCGGTCATACGCATTGCCCAATCAAGCGTCTGCTTCATCACACGATCGTAATCCAAGGTCGCGTTGAGCTCTCGATCAATACGCTGCATCATGGAAAGCTCTTCGACCCGGGCCGCCAGCGCCTGATCGGTTTGCGTAAACAGCCGCGCGTTTTCGATAGAAACGGCTGCGTTGGCTGCAAAGGCGGTCAGTAAGCGCTCATCTTCCTCGTCGAAAGACACCCCATCGCGCCGATTGAGCAACTCGATCACCCCGATGACGTCTCCTCGACTGACCATCGGCACGGCAATGATGGAATGGGTGATGAAGGCGTCATCCAAATCCTTGTACCAACGTTGATCGGTCTGCGCATCCTTGATGAGCACCGGTTTCTGTTCCTGGACCACTGTGCCCAGGATACCGGTGGAGGGGGGCAAACGCATCCCCACCAAATCGGCGGAACCGGGACCGGCCGTCACCTCGAAGACCAACTCGCCGGTATTGCGATCGACTAGCACCAAAGATCCAGCTTCGGCCTGGAGTAACGCCACCGCCTTGTCCATGATCAGATTCAACACCATCGGCAGGTCCAACGTCGACGTAATCACGCTGCCGACTTCATTCAGCGCCTTGAGCTGGCGAGCCCGTTCCTCCATCCGTCCATACAAGCGTGCCTTGTCCAGGATTGCAGCCGCCTGGTCGGCAATCGCCGAGAAGAACTGTAACTGTTCTTCAGTATACGTCACGGCCGGATCGAAGCTTGAGACATTCATCACACCGATGATCTGGTCGCCGGCGCTAAGCGGCACGCTCATCCAGGCCTTGCCCGGCCGACCGCCGGGCGCGACGCCCCTGGCCCGACATTCCTGAGCGTAGTCATCGGTGACGATGGCGCGACCGGTTTGCACAATTTGCCCGGTCAGACCGGTATCCACTGACCACTCGTAGCTGTTGTACATCCGATCTCCATTCTCGACGTAAAAAGCGAAGGAAAGCGAGCGCTTCTCTGGATTGTACAACGCGATGTAGAAGTGACTGGTATCCATCACGCGACCGGTCTGGGTGTAGATCAACTCTAGCAGGTCATCGACGTTCATCGAGAAATTAACCGCCTGCCCCACCCAGCGGAGCACCTCCACCTCGGTCATTCGTCGTTCCAGATCGGTGAAAAGTCGGGCTTTGGCCAAAGCCACAGCAATCTGGGCGGCCAATGACTCCAAGGCAGCGAGATCATCCGAGGAAAAAAGCGCGCCACTAGATTTCATCCCCAGGGTCAGCCACCCGTAATTGGGGATGGGGACAAAAAGCGCCGGACGCAGGGTGTCTAATTTACTACGCTCATCATCTAAATCAGGGGGTAGGGGACAGTCATGGTACAGAAAAAGGCTTTTTCTCTGCTGAAGCATCTGCCGGACCAACGGGCTATCCGTCGCAAAGGCCACGTCGGGAAAGTCGCCATCACCCAGTGTGTGCGGTACGTAGCGTCCTCGCCGTTGATCATAGAGATATAGAGCCGCAAAGGTAACGCCCCAGCCTGACGATAGGGTCTCATCGAGCGCCTCGAGCACCGAAGTCAGGTTAGTCGTCTCAGTTAACTGATCGGCAAAACGACGCGCGAGTTGACGATAGTCAAGCGAAGCGCCCAAGAACACCCGTTCAACTACACGTTGCACCTGCCCCTGAAGCGGATTCAACACAAGCACCAAGAAGAAGACGAAAACGCCTAAGATAACAGGGTGTCCAACCTGGATCGGGACGTCGATAAGCCACCCCAGGAGATAAGCAAAAAGAGAATAAATGCCTACAACGGTTGCGCTCAGAAGCGCGTACATCACCCCTCGGCTGATGACCCGGTTGATGTCGAACAGACGATAGCGCAAAATAGCATAGGCAATAGATAGCGGGAAAAGAACTAGCCAGGGGAAGGCGAGCATCGACCCAATCCACCATCCCAGCCAGGCAAATGAGATAAACCAGAAGGAAATAGGGCCAAAAGCCAGGAGGCTGCCCCACATAATCGTCCGGGCCTGGGCCTGAGCGATGGGTGATTCGGAAGACAGGCTCCGGTAAATCATCATGCCCAGGAATGCCAGCGCGCTCAGGGCCACTGAAATGTAAACAAGTTGCCAGGATTTAAAATAAAGTCGCGGCGCGGAGAAATCAAAAATGGAGAATTGATTGTTGATGGCAAGAATAAGGCCCGGTGCGTAGACAATGTAGCGTAATGCTGGCGCCCGGTTGAGAATCCGCATCCGCTGGGGGAACACCAGCGCCAGGTGTAACAACGCGCTCCCCACCAACGAAAACGCGCCAATCCACAACCGGGAAAAGCGGTGGGAGGTATACGTATCGAACATTAACCCCAGGCTCAATGCGATGACGGCGCACAAGAAAGCAAAGGCCCGGCCGGCCGACTCACGCCACCGCTCCACAAAGACACCGATCCCAATAGCCAGGTAGATGATTGCAATGAGGTAAGGCAGCGCGAAAAAATCCCCCAACGCTCCCAGCGGGAAAGAGCAAAGCACCAGTTGAAACTCACGCTGTTCACCATCCAATCCTTCCACCGCCAGCGTGATCCGATCACCAACCTCGTATTGCGCCAGGAGACGCGTCAACGCGCCCGACGTATTCAATGCTTGATCGTCTACGGCTAAAATTCGATCGTGCACACGCAGGCCGATCTCATGCGCCGAGCAGGTCGATTCCTCGGCGCCATTCGCCACCAGCGTCGGCTCGACAAAGAAACCGGGGAAAGGTAATCGGATGACGCGCCAGGCGAGAAAGGCGGCCACAATCAAAATAATGACCGCCATGATGAGCGACGCCGCAACAAAGTATACCTGGGGAAGCAAGCGCTGAGAATTCAGATGGCGGGTTTGACGTCTCTTTTTATCTTCCAAGATGTTTACCTCGTACCTCACTCTTTTAAACCCAATTGAGTCCTAAATGACGATGGATCCCAAGTGAGACTGAACCCGCCCTAACCTGACAGAGCCAGAGCCAACAAGGTCCATCCGTATCTTCTCAATAAGTTGGGGAGCTGTGGCCGGTCTCCCGACCGAGCCCAGCGGGCACGGTCAGGAGACCGGCCCGAGCGAGTTTGCCCCGGTTTATTGAGATGATACGTCCATCCTTATTGGTTAGGCCCTATGACGATTTATTCTAGCATAGATAAAGCGAATTGTCTATGTGTTGGCTTCCGTCACCACCCATGATGGCCCTTGCACCATCGACGCGGATTGTGATCCGCACTGCACACGTAGGCTGAGCAGTTACAAAAGAAAAACGTAAAGCGTAACAAATATTACGCTTTACGTTTTACCAATCAGCGCCAGAAGCACTACGAGCCTAAGCGTTCAGGGGATTGAACGATGGGACACAGATCGACACAGATTTTTTCCATCGAGTGCCAAGTAAGGCCTACTTGATGGCCTCAATCTGTGTGAATCTGTGAAAATCTGTGTCCAATGTTCCCCCGGCCTGAACGGTTACACAGCGCTAACACTCGCTGTATCCGCATGAATAGCAGCGCCGGCATCCTTCCGTATTGACCAAAGCGGCATGGCCGCATTCAGGACACAGATCACCCGCCGGGAACAGGGCCAGTTGTTCGGCTGGGGACTGACCTTCCTCTGGCACCGGATCTATCATCCCCAGGTGCTCGGCCAATATCTGTGCGATCCCATCGGGAAGGCTGCGGACCCGGTCACGTCCGAATCCCAGGGGGCGTCCGCCGCCAATACCCTTCAATTGCCGCACCACCTGTTTCAGTCGTCGCGTGGCCGAAAGAGGTGAAGGAACACGCAGTATCAGCGAGATCAAGCGCCCGATCGCCTCGGCCACTGCGGCTGTATCAGACCCGGCCTTGCCCACGTTGAGGAAGACCTCGAATGGCTCGCCATCACCGTTTGCGTTGATGGTCGTATATGCGGTACCCAAAGGCGTGTTCAAGCGATAGGTCTGGCCCGCCAACGCACGCGGCCGAGGGCGCACCTTTATGGAAGCTAGATCCGGGGAATACGGTTGGTGCTGCTTGGCCTTTCGCGTCTCTTCAGTCTCCAGGACGACTTTTTCCCGCGAGCCGGTCACGTAGACGGTCAACCCCTTGCAACCCAATTTCCAGGCCAATTGGAACGCGTGCGCCACATCGTCAGGCGTCGCCGACGCTGGGAAATTGATCGTCTTGGAGATCGAGCTATCGACGAATGCCTGTAACGCCGCCTGCATGCGCACGTGCTCCTCGGCGGCGATGTCGCTGGCGACGACAAAAACTTCCCGTACGGCGGATGGGACGGCGTCGACCGCCTGACAACTGCCCGTCTCCATCACCTCCTGGAAAATCGTCTCTCTCGCTCCCTCGTCCAGACCGATCTCCTCCAACGCCCGATCGAAGAGCGGACTGATGTAACGTAGCTCCAGGTCCTGACCATTGTCGTTGACGTGGCGCACGTAAGCCAAAGCAAAGACCGGTTCGCACCCATAGGCCTCACACCCCGAGACGGTCGCGACGGTGCCCGTCGGCGCCACCGTCGTCTGGGCCGCATTCCGGATACCGTGACGTTTTATGTCCTGCACAATAACGTCCCAATCCAGGGCAGGCCGTCCCCACTCTTCCAGGCGTTCGTAGGGGGTCACAGGACGGGGCGGCCGCCATTGCAGATCATTGGGATCATAAACACTGCCCTCAATCGCCGGGAACGGTCCCCGAACCTCCGCCAACGCGATACTGCTTCGCATGACGTGATAGCGGATGTATTCCATAACCTGGGCTACCAATTCCTGAGCCTCCTCGCTGCCGTAGCGCACCCGCAGATGGTAGAGTAAGTCACCCAGCCCCATGATACCCAACCCGATCCGCCGGGTCTGCTGGGCCGCGCGTTTCAGTTGGGGCACTGCCGGGACGTAGGCATTTGCGTCGATCACGTCATCCAAAAAACGGGTCGCTCGCTCGACCGTCTCGCGTAGTTTTTCCCAATCCACCGAGGCGTGCCCGTTGTGCCCATAGGTCACGTGCCGGGCCAGATTCACCGATCCCAGGCAACAATTCTCATAAGGCAACAAAAACTGTTCCCCACACGGGTTGCTCGCTTCATATGTGCCCAAATGTGGGCAAGGATTTTCTCGATTGGCCGCGTCCAAGAAGAGCATCCCCGGCTCACCATTGCGATGCGCCCCGGCGATGATGTCGTCGAATATCTGTCGCGCCTCGACCGTCTCCCAGACCTCATCATCCTGGGGATTGACCAGCTCGATCATCCCCTCCTCCGCCACCGCCTGCATAAACACATCTGTCACGCCAACGGAGACATTGAAATTGGTGATCGCGTGTTCGTCGCTCTTGCAATGAATGAATTCACTGATGTCGGGATGATCGACGCGCAACACGGCCATGTTGGCGCCCCGCCTGGCCCCGCCCTGGCTGACGATGCCTGAAGCGACGTCGAAAACCTGCATAAAGCCTACTGGCCCGGTGGCCTGACCGCCACTGCTGCGCACCAACGCGCCCTTGGGACGGAGTCGAGAGAAGGAAAAACCGGTCCCCCCCCCCGTCTGTTGGATCAACGCCGCATCCCGTAGCGTCTGAAAAATGCCCTCTCCATCGCGACCCATATCGTCAGCGACGGGAAGAACAAAACAAGCAGCCAATTGCCCTAAAGGCGTCCCAGCTCCGGTGAACGTGGGAGAATTGGGCATAAACTGAAAGCTGGTGATCAAATCATAAAAGCTATCCTCGACCGCCGATACATCCTCACCCCACACCTCCTCGACGGCAGCGACGTGACTAACCACGCGATGGAACATCTCCTCTACCGTTTCGACCGGTTGGCCATTCATCCCCCTGCGCAAATAACGACGCTTCAAAACCGCAAGGGCGTTCTCACTTATCTTGATCCCGGCTCTCTTGGATCTCGCGACCGAAGCCATGGTACTTTTCACAATGTGCCCCATCATTTCCTCCATAGAAAACTATTCCCGCCGCTCCTCAGTCTATGCCTCTTTAGTGCTCTCTTTGCTCTCTTCCAGCAATCGATCAATCTCCGATCGCACTGCCTCCAGATCCTCTAAACCCAGGTAGACAATAGCATAACGGACGTAAGAAACGGGATCTAGTTCCTTCAACTCTTTGATGGTCAAATCCCCAACGACGTGACTGGGCACCTCCATCCTGCCCATCTGGCAGATCGCGTGCTCGACGCGATCCACCAATCGCTCCAGATCATCGGCCGAGACCGGGCGCCGGGCGCAAGCCGTCCGTAAACCAACGAGTAGCTTCTCGCGACTGAACTCCTCCCTTTGATCGTCCCGTTTGACCACCAGGGGTGTATTCAATACCGGCCGCTCCATCGTACTAAAACGCTGATCGCACGATTGACACACCCGTCGCCGGCGCACGCCCCTTTCGTTACGCCGTGTATCGATCACCCGTGTATCGTCGCTATCACAAAAAGGACAACGCATAACACTCGCCTCCTGAATCTACCCGCCCTCTCCTATCCCGGACAGAGGGTGCTTCACACCCGCCAAACGACCCAAACCCCCCACTCTCCATCGCAGCAAGGGACTGGCCTGAGCAGTTACGACTGCCAAATTCTTGCTCGTTGTGCAGGAACCTTGTCGGTTAGGCCCTTACTCTCCGGCGTTGCCAATAAAAAAAGGCCCCCTACATCCTTCAAGCAATGGCGCTTAGCTTAGCGTTCAAACATGGACCTGTCCCAAAGCCATGGGGCATTCAAGCTCTAAATAACACCAGATGTAGGGGGATAACAAAAAAAAGCCCTATATGTAGGGGGGTCGTTAAGGTGGTGCAGATTATAGCATAGCCTACAACAATGCACAAGCGCTTTCAAGAAGATTATCTTAAAAAGCAAGGGGAAATAATCGTAGCGCCATAAACGCCATCAATTGACAATTGTCTCACTTTAGAGTACATTTGATGGAAGATAGCCAATCAACTTACCCACCGACTGAAAGGACAGAAAATTTCGCCTCGGCGCCCCAGCCAATCACGAGGAAAGGAGGGTTTCTATGTCAGCAACCAACAATCAATTTATCCGTTTTCTCCAACAGGAATGCTCCCGGTTCAAGGACGAAAACCGACTGCTGCTGGAAGAGGTGCGCGCGCTAAGACGTTATCTCAATGCCCTGCAGCATCTACAGAAAACTGTCCAGCATTTTACGCCGGAACAGGACATTCTATCCCTGCTCGATGATACGCTCAAATGCGCCCTCGTTCTATTAGACGCTATCGATGGTTCGCTGATGTTGATTGATGAGGAAACGGACGAGCTGGTCTTTGTGCTCGTGCACGGCACAGCCAGCGACAGCCTGGTCGGCCATCGCTTCGACCGCCGCCAGGGCATTGCCGGATGGGTAGCCGAAAATATAGAGCCGGCCATCAGCGATAACGTCCGCACCGATGCACGCTTCTTACCAACCGTCGATGAGCAGGTCGGTTTCGAGACCCGTTCCCTGGTCGCGGTGCCATTGGCTGCCCGGGGACGCACACTCGGCGTCATCGAGGTCGTCAACAAACGCTCTGAACGGCCTTTCACCGAAGAAGACGCCAACCTGCTTTCGATTCTGGCCACTCTGGCTGCCTCGGCCCTTGACTACGCGGCTTCTGCTATGGAAGAATGAAGATCATCATAATCACTATGCGAAGCGTATAGCGCAAATCTAAAATACAAAACTTTTCCTATGCCAAACGCTCTTTTTAATTTCAATCTCCAAGCCACCGACGGACGCGCCCGCGCCGGTGTGTACCACACCCCGCACGGCGACGTGTCGACGCCGGTCTTCATGCCGGTCGGGACCCAGGCCACCGTCAAGGCGGTCCTGCCGCGCGACCTGCACGCGATGGACGCATCGGTCGTTCTGGCCAACACTTACCACCTCTACCTCCGCCCCGGCGACAGATTGATCGCCGACCTGGGCGGCCTGCACCGCTTCATGGCCTGGGATGGCCCCATCCTCACCGATTCCGGCGGTTTCCAGGTCTTCAGCCTCTCCCAGCGGCGCAAGATCGACACCAATGGCGTCACGTTCCGCTCTCACCTGGACGGTTCCAAGCACCACTTCACCCCCGAGAAAGCCGTCGCTATCCAGGAGAACCTGGGCGCCGACATCATCGTCTGCTTCGACGAATGCACCGATCCCAATGATTACACCTACAACGTCGCCGCCCTGACCCGCACACACGCCTGGGCCGAGCGGTGCAAGGCGGCCAAGTCGCGCCCCGATCAGGCGCTCTTCGGCATCGTCCAGGGGGCCATCTACGCCGACCTGCGCGATGAATCGGCCCGCTACCTCACCCAATTGGGTTTTGACGGTTACGCCATCGGCGGCCTGAGCGTCGGCGAGAGCAAGTCGGACATGCACGCTATGCTCGACGTCGTCGATCCAATTCTGCCTGCCAGGCAGCCCCGCTACCTGATGGGCGTCGGCACGCCAGAGGACCTGGTCGAGTGCGTGGCGCGGGGGGTGGATATGTTCGATTGCGTCCTGCCCACGCGAATGGCCCGCACCGGTACGGCTATGACTCGCACAGGGCGGCTCGTCGTGCGCAACGCCCCCTTCGCCGAGGATCCCGCGCCCATCGACGCCGGCTGCACCTGCTACACCTGCACTCACTTCAGCCGGGCTTACGTCCGCCACCTGATCAAGGCCAAGGAGATCCTGGCCCACCAACTGCTCTCTATCCACAATCTCCACCTGATGATCACCATCGCCCGCGAACTCCGGGAGGCCATTCTGCGAGGAGAATTCCAGGCCTACCGGGACGAATTCTGGCGGATGAGGGTTGAGAGTTGAGGGTGGTTGGCTTGATCCTCTGTCTCTTGATGCTGCTCGTGCTGCCGGCAGCGGCCCGTCAAACACCCTGGCGACGCTACGTCTTTCAGGACAATACGTTCGAGACCCTCTCCCTAACCTCGAACTCGCCATGTTTCACAGCCTGCGCCCAATCTGCAGATCCTCCGGTCACGCCCGATACGTGGGACGTCCGCGCCTCGGTACTGGCTGACGTTACCGGCGACGGCGCCCAGGAATGGACGCTCTTGGTCTGGCGGCCGTGGCGCGATTGGGCCATCCAGGCGTGGCTCCCGGTTCCCAGTCCCATCACCGACTATCACGATGCGGCGGGCGATAGCTGCCACGTGATCCTGCTCGATCCCGGTGGGCGCGAAATCTGGGCCGGGTCCGCGCTCCCCGCGCCCTTCGTGGACATAGCCGTAGGCGACGTGAACGGCGACGGGCGCAACGAACTGGTCACGTTAGAGGGGGACTACGCAGTCGGTCGCGAGGGGCCCGCTACACATATCAACATCTGGCGCTGGAACGGCTTCGGATTCAGTCTGGAGCATCGCTCCCCTCCAGGAACCTGGCGCGAACTCTGCTTGACCAATAACGATGATAGATCAAACATCGTCGTCCGATGACACGAATTTTGGCTCGAATTGTGAAAAAACAGGTTCTTTTCGTGTAATTCGTAGTAAAAAATTGACCGCTTGCTAAGCCAACCATGCGAACTAGGAGAGCCAAAAAACATTCGTGAAATTCGAGCATTCGTGCGATTCGTGATAGAAAATCTCGGGTAGTGAATGTTTTTATCGCAATTGCCCAGCGACAGAGATGAGTGACGGGACGATGGCAAAAATCGTCAAGACAATGCGAGATAAATGAAGGATAGAGGAGCTTTTATCGGGCGAGCGCCGCAACGAAGATCAAGACAAATGATTTTCTCTCTGCTATACTGGATCGCAGAAAGTCAGGCTGTTCACAAGTTTTTGGCAACCAGATTATAGCAAGGAGATGAATAAATGGAAAAGACGCAGGATGTGTATCACATACGCCCGATTGGGACGGTGCGCCGCAACGGGGACGACGTTTGCCTGGAGATCGACGAGCCTTTCCGTCCAGCGATGAGGGAACTGGGCGGTTTCAGTCACGTGATGGTTTTCTGGTGGGCGGACCGTTTCGCTGACGAAGAGCACCGTACCACGTTGCAAATGAATCCGCCCTACGCTGAAGACCACTTGACCGGCGTGTTTGCCTCCCGGTCGCCCGTCCGTCCCAACCCACTGGGGATGACGACCTGCAAGGTGGTGGACGTCGACGAGGCGGAGGGTGTCATCCGCGTGGCCGACATCGACGCCTTCGACGGCACGCCGGTCGTGGACCTGAAGGCCTACTTCCCGGTTTGTGACCGGGTGCAAACGGCCCACATCCCCAAGTGGCTGGTGGGGTGGCCTGAATGGATGCCGGAGGACGGTATTGGACTCCAGCCGGGAGAGGCATAGATTCGAGCTTCGATAAAGACTTAGGCAGGATGCGGCCCCGGGCAATCGCCCGGGGCTATCCCGCTTTCCGAGGAGTGAACGATGGAACCAACCAGGATAGTCGACAAGCCCCGGATGATTTTGCTGGGCCTCAACTTTTTCGGCGACCCGTTCAGATTCAGCGGTGACTGGACCGAGGAGAACGAGATCGGGCGATTGTGGAAGCGGTTTCTGGCTTACTTGCAGGAAAATGAGCAGCGTATCAAGCACGCTCAGATGGACGGCCCGATGTACGAGGTGCACGTCCAGCACGAGATGACACCGCGCACCGGCGAGTGCGAAGTTTTCGTGGGAATCGAGGTTGAAAAGCTGGAGGACGTGCCGGTGCTCCTGTCGGCGAAGATTTTGCCGGCGGTAACGTACGCAGTCTTCACCTTCCGCGGAAAGCAAATTGTGTCGGATTGGGGGCACTGGATCTTCGACGAGTGGTTACCCCAATCCGATTTCGAGTCCGCCTATCCCTACGGCTTCCAGTATTACGACGAACGCTTCAAGGGACTCGAGCGCCTGGAAGAATCCGTTCTGGACGTCTACATTCCGGTGAGAAAGATCAAGCAAGATGCTTGACGCTGTCGTCATCTCTCAGGCTATCGACTTCATCGAAGACAACCTCCGGGAGAATATTGCCGTGGCCGACGTGGCGGATGCCGTTTCGTATTCGCTGTATTATTTCTGCCGGGCATTCAACCAGGTCACTCACCTCACCCCTTACGATTACTTGATCCGGCGGCGGCTGGCGATGGCGGCCCGAGCGCTGCTCGAGACCGATCGTAAGGTGATCGACGTCGCGCTCGACTACCAGTTCAACAACCCCGAGACGTTTTCGCGGGCCTTCAAGCGGGTGTTTGGAACATCGCCGAGCGGATGGCGGAAGCGGGGCCGCCTCGACGAATGGGACCTCATGCCGCGGCTGACGCTGGCTCATCTCGAACACATCGCGAAGGGAGATTACCTGAAACCGGTACCGGTGACACAGGAGGCGGTCCGGGTTGCCGGGGTGATGACGTGGGTGCAGGAGAGGCGGCGGAGCGTCTCGGACCTGTGGCATCTGCTGGCCGACATACTCGTCCGGCGAGAGATCGCTCACATGCCGGGGGCGTATTACGGCATCTCGATGCGAGCCTCCCAGGAGATGGGGGGCTTCCTGTACCTGGCGGCGGTCGAACTAGCGGAGGGAGAGATCGGGGACGCGGCGTTGGTGGTGAAGGAGATCCCCGCACTGGGGTGCGTGCGTTTTGTCCACAAGGGGCCAGGGTGGGATCTGCCGCTGACGCTGGATTACGTCTATCACACCTGGCTGCCCAAATCGGGGCTGCGGCCGAGCGTGCCGTGGACGATCGAACAGAGCGAACGAAACTTCTGCCACTTGGACGAGGCGCCGTCGGAACGGGCGGTCTACGTGCCGGTGGACAGACAATAGCGCTGACGGCGGTTGACCTGGTTTTATACAGCGCGTAAGAGAGAAGAGGTTAGCAAAAGCTCGACGACCGAGAACCGTCGGGCTTTTTGAGGATGTGAACGTTTGCCGCCGGATTTCGAAAACCCAGCTATCATCAAATTTGTGCAAGTTCGACCATTAGGCTATAATCCCTTGCGATGACGTACGCACCTGCAACCTGCCTAACTGACACCTTACACGCGCCTAAAGATGACCAACATTTCAACTGATCAACTAAGTCCCAGTCAAATCCTCTTACTCCGAGGCGACCGCTTCGTCCACCAACGGGGCAAGCTCGTGCTGCCCACTGGTGCCTCCGTTTCGATGCAAGCGATGGCCGAGAAGTTAATGACCGTCGCCTTCCTGGCCTGCGCAGCTCAAAATATCATGGAACTCCAAATTCAGACGCAGGAGACGCTCTTCGGGCTCTGGACCGTTCAAAAGCTGCTCGTTATCCCTCACACCACCGACGTTCCCTGGCCCAAAACCTCTTTGGAGGCTCGCCTAACCCAATTGGCCGCACATCTCCTGCCAGAAAACCGATGCCGCGTTCAATCTCTCGTTCACGTCTTTCTGGGGGAGGACAGCCCCTATCCCTGGCGCCAGATCGTGGCTATCGCTCAGGGCGGCCTGGTCGCCCAGGGGGTCTTGGCCCACATCGACGAAGCGCACTGGTCGATGTTCGAGCACCGCAAAAAGCTTCACCTGGCCCGACCCACGTGCGGCTCGCTCGACGATCTCGACTGCACGGTGCCCGAGGCGTTATTGGTCCATTACGCCCAAGCAACGCCCCAAATTTGGCATCGCCTGCGTCAGGAGATCGCGTGGGGCATCGGTGCGCGCAATAAACGCCCCCATCCACTACGCGAGAACCGCCAACGACGAATCAAGCTCATCAACGAACACCGCCCTTTCAACCGGTTCTAGTGGCAATATGCTTTAAATAACGGAAAAGTAACTGCTCAGGCCAGTCCCTTGCTGCGATGCTAAGGACTTGTTCAAAAATAACTTCGGTGTTTGGGCCGACTTTTCCCAGGGAAAAGTCCGAAGTTATTTCTGAACAGCTCCTAAGGAAAAACCCGGTTTCTAACAGCGTTAACCAAACCTGATCGATTTTAGGAGTCAACTTTGGAAGTCATCCTGACCCACGAGAACGCCGATTTCGACGCCATCGCCAGCCTGCTGGGCGCCAGCAAGCTATTCCCGGCCGCCACGCCCGTGCTGCCTCGGCGCGTCAATCGCAATGGGCGGGCGTTCCTGGCGCTCTACGGAGCGGAACTCCCAATGATCGAGGAAAAGGACCTTCCAAGGCGTCGCCAGATCACCCGCGCCATCCTGGTGGACACTCAGGGTCTGAACACCCTCAAGGGAATGAAACGTAACCTACGGGTTGACGTCATCGACCACCACGAACGGGATCAGAAACTGCCAGAAAATTGGACCTTCACCGGAGAGCCGCTAGGGGCGACCACCACCCTGCTGGTCGAGGAAATTTCAGGACGGGCCTTGAAACTCACCAGCATCGAAGCGACCCTGCTACTCCTGGGCATCTACGAGGATACAGGCTCTCTATCCTACGAAACGACTAGTCCCCGCGACGTGCGGGCAGCCGCCTGGCTCATGGAACAGGGCGCCCGCCTGTCTGAGGCCAACAAATTTCTTCACCATCCCCTCGCCCCAGAACAACGCGATCTCTACGAACAGCTGCTGGAACAAAGCGATACCCGCGAAATTGAGGGACACCATATCCTCGTCGCCTGGGCCGAGGCGCCCCGCTTCGACGAGGAAATCTCCACCCTGGCCCACAAGCTGCGCGACCTGCTGGAGCCCTCGGCCTTGTTCGTCCTCGTCGGTCTCAACGATCACGTCCAGATGGTGGCCCGCAGCGCCACCGACGATATCGACGTCTCGAAGGTAGCCAGACACTTTGGCGGCGGCGGGCATAAACAGGCAGCGGCCGCTCTCGTCCGTGAACGTCCGTTGCAGGCCGTGCGCGAGGAACTGATCGACCTGTTAAGCGACATCGTCCAGCCCAGCACCACCGTCGCCCAGATTATGTCGTGGGGCGTCCAGGTGCTCTCGCCCGACGATACCATCGCCGAAGCAGCCCACCGCATGCAACGCACCGGGCACGAAGGTTATCCGGTCGTCGACGCAGGCCGCGTAGTTGGCCTGCTCACCCGCCGGGCCGTCGATCGCGCCCAACAATTCAAAATGCTTGACAAGCCGGTTAGCCAGGTGATGGAAGCCGGCGCCGTCACGGTAGAAAGCGACGACTCGGTCGCTTATCTCCAACAACTGATGATCGAAAGCGGCTGGGGCCAGATACCCGTCGTCGAGAACGATCAGGTCGTCGGGGTCGTCACGCGCACTGATCTGATCACCCTGTGGGGGTCTACTCCCCCGTCACCCCGGCAACGAGAGTTCGCCCGGCTATTGGAACAGGCGTTTCCGGCCCCGGTGCTTGCCCTGGTGCGCTGCATTTCACGAGAAGCCAGCGACATGGACGTCGTTCCCTACTTCGTCGGCGGGTTGGTTCGCGATCTGATCCTCAAACAACCCATCTTCGACATCGACATGGTGATAGAGGGTGACGCCATCGCTCTGGCTCGCCGCCTGGCCCAACAACTGGGTGGTCGGGTGACGACCCACCGGCGATTCGGCACAGCCAAGTGGCTCCTCTCTTCCCAGGTTTGGCGACAGGTCGCCCCCCACGAGAAAATCTCGACCGAGGACACGCTCCCTCCCAGCGTGGATTTTGTCACGGCGCGCACCGAATTTTACACGCACCCGAGCGCCCTCCCGCAGGTAGAGCGTAGTTCCATCAAACAAGACCTCCACCGGCGCGACTTCACCATCAATACGCTGGCAATTCGCCTGGATCCTGAGCACTGGGGCGAGATATTGGATTTCTACGGCGGCGAAGCCGACATGGACAACCGCGTCATCCGAGTGCTCCATAGCCTCAGTTTCGTGGACGATCCCACCCGGATGTTGAGAGCGGCGCGACTGGAATGCCGTTTGGGATTCCACCTGGACCCCCGCAGCGAAGAACTCATCTCCAAGGCCCTGCCACTGCTAAAGCGCGTCAGCGGGGATCGCATTCGACACGAACTGGCGTTGATTTTCTGCGAACCGGAACCGGAGCAGGCCCTGTGCCGCCTGCAAGCATTGGACATCCTGCCCCAAATCCACCCCGATCTGAGGTGCGACACCTGGCTCCAGGAGAAATATACCGCGCTCCGCCAGAGTTTCGACGCCGCCGTGTGGGATCTGAAATCGAATGACTGTCCCTTCCTTCACCTGGCCCTGCTCACCTACCGCCTCGATAAGAAAGGGCTGACCACCCTGATCGAGCGACTGAAAGTACCGCGCAGCGACGCTGACGACCTGCACCTGCTCTTCAACCTCCGGCAAGCGCTCCCCCAGCTGGGTAAAGCGCGCCGGCCCAGCGCCGTCTACCACCTGCTTCAACCCTATCCCTCGCAGGTCCTGGGGGCAGCGTGGTTGCTTAGCGAACGCGCGCGCCTTCGCCAGCGCATCTATCAATACCAGACGGAGTGGCGCCAGGTAGAACCAGAACTGACCGGCGACGACCTGAAAGCGATGGGGCTGGAACCGGGTCCCATCTTTGGGCGTCTGCTGGAAACCCTGCGCGACGCCCGTCTCGACGGCAAGGTCAGCACGCGGGAAGAGGAGATTTGCCTGTTGAAAAGAAAGCTGAAAGCCGAGGAAACGTCAGAAGTATAAAAATAGGAGAACATCATGTCCACCAGACGAACAAATCGGCGCCCCCCCGCGCTGTCCAGCGAGATCGTCCAGGGAGAACCCATGCCAGCAGGAGAGCGGGAAATCATTCCTGTAGTCCGAGTGACGACCTACGCCCGTCGCCGCGCCCTCGTCGGCGCCCAGCGATTGACCGGGCAGGGCGGCGGCTTTGTACACCTCAAGCCCATCGCCATCATAGCGCGCGGACCGGACGGCGAGCGCCGCATACCCATCCCCGATAAGACCGTCCAGATACTGGGAGGACTCCTGCTGGTCGCTTTCATCGTCCCTGTGATCTTGATGTTGGCCGTACAACTGATGCGCAAGCGCTGATCTTCGGCAAAACCTGATGAGTCTCACGAAAGGAGAAGCTATGGATATGGAAAAGGAAATTCAAAAACTACTGGATGCTGTCGCCGATTTACGCCACAAAGCCAACGCGAACGCCTGTTTCGGCGAGCCCGTGCTCGTCGAGGATTGCGTCGTCATCCCCGTCGCCAGCGTCAGTTATGGTTTCGGCGCGGGGATAGGACAATGCCCCAGGATGGAAGACATGGGGATGAGAAAAGCACCAGACACCGAGGAACCCAAGGTAACCGAGCAGGAGGAAAACGACATCGACAGTGGAAAAGGCGGAGGCGGAGGAGGCGGCGCTTCGGCGCGGCCTATCGCTGCTCTCGAAGTGACGTCGAAAGGCGTCAGAGTAGAGCCGGTCATGGATGAGCAGAAACTGGCCCTCGCTGGCGCCCTGTTGATCGGGTGGAACGTCTTCTGGCTGGCACGCGCGCTGATCAAGATATTCGGCCAGCAGGATTGAGCGCCTCACAACGAGGATTGTTTTTTGTTGAAGAACCGGCCTGCCTGTGGTATAATCCCTCGCGGGCTGGAGATCGCAAACATACGCCCGTTTCAAACGTTCAAAAATTCCATATCTATGCAGCAGGAGGAGGACACCTATGAAGCCACCGCTTGACCCCATACTCATCCGCTTTGGGCCAAATCTGGGCATTCACTGGTACGGTATTCTCATCGTCAGCGGCGTGATGCTGGGCGCTGTTTACGCAGCCTGGCGGGCCAAACAGGCGGGCGACGACCCCGATCACGTCTGGAACGCGCTCATTCTCGCCATCACCCTGGGCATCATCGGCGCCCGGATCTATCACGTCTTCTCTAACCCGGCCGGCATGATCGGTTGGGATTATTACAAAGAGAATCCTATCGAGGTTTTTTACATCTGGCAGGGAGGTCTGGGCATTTACGGCGCCATCATTGGCGGCGCATTGGGCATCCTGACCTACGCCTGGCGAGCTAACTTGAAAGCGCTTCGATGGCTGGATTACGGCGCCCCTGGTCTGGCCCTGGGACAGGCTATCGGGCGGTGGGGAAATTTTATCAATCAAGAACTCTACGGTCCCCCGACCGATCTGGCGTGGGGATTGATCATCGATCCCGCACACCGCATCCCACCTTACAATGACCTCACCACCTATCCCCTTGACACCCTATTCCATCCTACCTTCCTGTACGAATCGCTGTGGTGTCTGCTGCTATTCATCTCGTTGGCCGTCATCTCCAGGAAACTGAAGGATAAATTGCTCCCGGGAGACATTCTCCTGGGCTACCTGATTGGCTATCCCCTGGGACGCTTCTTCATCGAGTACTTCCGCCCCGATGCCTGGACCATCGGTTCCATCGCCGCCGCGCAACTATTTGCTCTCATCAGCATCGCCGCTGCCGTTGCCATTCTCGCCGTTCGCCACGTCCGGGCAAAGGAGAAGGAGAACGGGATTGAGAATGGGATTGAGAACGAGATTGAGAACTCGAGTCAAAGCGATCTGGATGTGTGATGTCTGACGAAAGAAACCCGACCAGTTTAGCGCATGTCGATAGACAGCTGAGTCAGTCAAGAAGAGAGGCCTAATGCCTGAGGGTGTTAGGCCCGTTTCTTTCCTAGGGGAGGAATAACCGATGGACATAGGGAGCACCTTATACCATTTGCAAGAACTGGATACAGAAAAAGATGCCGCGCAACGTCGATTATCCGAAATCGAGGCAGTGTTGGGGGAAAACGAGGCCCTAAAACGCGCCCGTCACGCCCTGAAAACCGCACAGGAGCAGTTGAAAAAGTGGTCGAAGCAACAACGCGAATTGGATCTCCAAATCCAAAGCATCGCAAACAAACGAGCGCGCTCTGAAAAAAGACTCTACAGCGGCGAAGTCACAAACCCCAAGGAATTGACCGATCTCCAATCGGAGATCACATCCCTGCAACGACGGAAACGAAAACTGGAGGATGAACTGCTGGAGGCGATGATCGCGCTGGAAGAATCGGAAAACGCCCAAACACAGGCACAACAACACTTCGATCAAACGGAATCCCAGTGGCTGGGCCAACAGGCGAATCTGAAAGCTGAACAACAACAGCTTCAAAGCCGGCTGATAGAGATCCAACAGGCGCGCGCGAAGCTTCCGCCCCAGATAAGCACCGACAAACTGGCTGCTTACGATACCTTACGTGCGAAGAAAAGTGGATTGGCCGTCGTAAAAATCAACGGTGACGCTTGCGGAGGTTGCGGCGTGAGCATCACACCTGCCCTGAAGTGGGAACTGCGCCAACAGGAGATGGCCTATTGCGGTAACTGCGGGCGCATCATCGTGCCAGTATGAGGATAAAAAGTCACGGCCTCCTCTTTAGAAAGAGGAGGCCGTGACTGCGAAAGGAGGGTAACCACAAACAGCCTTTGATGTCAGTCAGGGGGGCGGAACCCTTTCCAACATCAATTACATTTTAATGGACAGCGTCCCCCAAGTCAATAGTACTATCGTACCATTGGCAGGCAAATGAGTAGAAAGTGTGCAAGTGTGCAAGTGTGCAGGTGTGCACCCGCTTCCCTTTCGATGCGCCATCATGTTGCTATCCGCTCTCGCAAGTTGACATTCACGCTAAATTTAGCTATCATTAGGCATATTCGATAACATACATAATTGACAAAATTCGTGTCATCCATTTCTATCTCGTTCAGGTCAGGGAGGTATAAGCCGTGGAATACAAAATCTTGCTCATTGAAGACGATGAAGCCCTATCGCGAATGATGCGCCTTCAGTTGGAACACGCTGGTTACGCGGTAACGGCTTGTCAAACAGGCACAAGCGGACTAGAGGCCGCTCGAAAGTCTGAGCCGGATTTAGTTCTACTGGACATCCTCCTGCCCGATATGGACGGGTGGGACGTTTGCGAGCAATTAAAAAAAATAACGCCAGCCCCCATCATCTTCTCCACTGCCCTGGGTTCCGAGCGCGACGTCATCCGGGGCCTCGAACTGGGGGCTGACGATTATATGATCAAGCCCTTCAGTTACAAGGAGCTTCTCGCTCGCGTCAAGGCCGCCCTGCACCGGGCGAACCGCTCTGACCCCCCCACGACGGTGTATAAAAACGGCCCTCTCGTGGTAGATATGGAGCAACAACAGGTAACGGTCGCGGGGAAAAATGTCTTTCTAACACCAATGGAGTACAAAATGTTAGTCGCCTTGATCCAAAAGGCTGGAGATACCGTGTCTGACGAGGAACTGCTCCAACAGGTATGGGAAGACCAACACGAAGACCGTGGGCAATATATCAAGCTCTACATCTCGTACCTGCGCCAGAAAATCGAAGCCGATCCATCGAACCCCAGGATCATCCTGACAGAAGAAAACGTTGGATACCGTCTGGTCGACTCACAAGACACACGATGATATCTTATCTTCCCGGATCACTGATACGTCGCGTATCAGAAATAATCGTGAGGTCGAATGCCTGGCGTTTCGACCTCACGTCAGCGCTGATTGGCGCAATCATCACGCTGCTCCTGCTTGGATTGGCCTATTACTTCCGGGATCAATTGCGCGCTGGCTGGCAATCGGCGAAAGCTCCATTTCATCAAATCTCCCGCTACTTCCAGGCTGACGCGGCCGAGCGCTACCTCGAGCAGATCATCACCTACACCCAGTCCCTCTCGACACCGGCCTTTATCTCTCTGGAAACCACTTACATCGAGCCACAACTC
>OMKS01000475.1_pt1 | contig 37343 bp, 35 predicted proteins | sample 1674721 | NCBI WGS metagenome assembly OMKS01 (sample SAMN06264996, study PRJEB25208) | sediment metagenome | isolation source: hot spring sediment | place: USA: California | collected 2014-09-02 | reverse complement strand
GAACTCGTTTACTTTGAAAGATATGAAACCCGACGGGAAGCCCGTCAGAGTATCTTCGAGTATATTGAGATATTCTACAATCGCATTAGGAGACATTCATCCCTGGGGTATGTTTCTCCAGTTGACTTTGAAAGACTTGCTATGGCAACTTAGCTCGGTGTCCATTTTCTCGGGGGAAGATCACCGACACACTAAAGCAAGATAATTAATGAGGCAGAGCAACAGACGGCTCTGCCTCTTCTATGATGTCCTCTGGCAATATGCAAGACAGCAGTTTCCACAAAAGGAGACTGTCTGCGAACCCCAAAATTGCATAGAGGAAAATAGAATCACAAGAAAAGGGAAACCTGTGATATAAAGAGTGGCTCAAAAATGAAAAGGTATGAGGAATAGATAAAAAACCCAAGAAAAGAAGTCAACCATACGTCATTCATTTCAGACGCTTGCAGCATAGGAAATTCTATGGATATCTATAAATTATTGGCTAACATCGTTGGAAAAAGGTATGTCTCGAATAATCCCGCAGAGCTTTTCATCTATTCACGGGACTCGGGCGCACAAAGTCCCCGCATTGTTGATTATGTTGTGCTTCCGAAAACAACCGAAGAAGTCCGACAGGTTCTCATTTTAGCCAATGAGAAAAAAATACCGGTTACTCCTCTGGGTGGAGGGATGAGCCTGTCGGCATTGGTTGTCCCCACCAGAGGCGGTATTGTTCTTGACATGAAGCGAATGGATCAGATTCTTGAGATAAATGAGATCAACCGATATGCTCTTATTGAAGCAGGTGTTTCTCAAGGTTCGCTAAAAACCCATCTGGAGAAGCGCCATCCCCGTCTCCAACATTCCATTCCTGAAGCTCCTCCGACGGTTACCGTTGTCGGCAATGTCCTCATTCAGGGACATGGTCATATTTCGCCACGGTACGGCATAAATTCGGACATGATCAACGGAATGGAAATTGTTCTTCCAACAGGAGATATTTGCAAAATCGGATCACCTTCGGTCGGGCCGTACTGGTTCACGCGGGGACCTCTGCCCGATTTGCCGGGTCTCTTTATCGGCTGGTTCGGAACAACGGGGGTTGTAACGAAACTTTCCATCAAGCTGTATCCCAAACCTCGGTATCGGGAAGTTATTACCTTTGTGACTGATGATATTGATATCATCCCGGAGGCCATTTTCGAAACCACTCAGGTCGATTTACTCGAAGATTTTTTTCTTATCAGCCAGGGAAAGCCTGTCTGGATGAACCGTGTCTTTTTCGTCATAATCGTGGCGGGGCATTCTGAAGAAGAGCTCGAATTCAAGAAGAACGCATATAAAAATGTTTTTCGTGAAATTCAAGGGGGTAAAGTTGTTACTTTTGTTGACGATCTACATCCGGCACTCCGCGATCGATTTCTTGCCGTACCACCCTTGGCTGCACTTGCCGCTGATTTTAAAAAGGGCGGGGGCTTTGAATATACCGGTTCTATCATACCGATTGACAAAGTGTCCGAGGCGTGGCGAAAGGGCATGGAAATCGCCCGTAAATATGACATGGTTTACTCGTATGTGCATCAGATTTTAGGAGGGCACAGCATCATGTTCAGCTATAACTATTCATTTAATCGTGCTGATGCAGAAGACGCAGAACGAACACGGCAGGCTCTGGAAGAATCAAACAAGCTAACGTTGGATATCGGCGGGATGATTTGGAAAGGCGGAGTTAATGCCCAACGAATGACCATGGATAAGATGGATGCCGGGACAGTGGAACTCATCAGAAAAATCAAATCGGCGTTAGACCCTAATGGAATTATGAATCCGGGAAACTGGGAAGTTGTGTAGATGAAATACGAAGATATTATCCATCGATGTTTCCGGTGCGGATACTGCAAACTGACGGGCGATTATAGCGATTTTAACTGTCCCGCATACCGAAAATTCAGATTTGAGACATACGCTCCCGGCGGACGGATGTGGCTGATCAGGGCGTGGCTCAATGATGAGATAAAAACAAGCGCTCAGTTTCAGGAAATCCTTTTTTCCTGTGCCACCTGTGCCAATTGTGTGATGCACTGCGTCTTTCCCTTCAGCGACGATCTTGTCAATATCTTTATTGCGGCCCGGGAAGAGATGGTGAATCAGGGGATAATCCCTCCTGAAGTGCGGGATTATTTTAAAAGTATCAGCATCAGCGGTAATCCGTATAAAGAGCCTGCTGCGCAGCGGGGCGCCTGGGCGGACGGCACGGCGATTGAGCCCTATAATGGGCAGGAATATCTCTTCTATGTCGGCGATGTCGGCTCATATGACGACAGGGCACAGAAAATCGCCCGGGCCGTGGGAGAGCTCTTGATAAAAATGGGATTTTCAATCGGCATCCTTGCCGACAGGGAGAATTCCGATGGGAACGAAGTGAGGACTCTCGGTGAGACGGGGTTGTTTGAATATCTTGCCGATCAGAATATTGAACTCTTCACAACTCTCGGAATAAAAAAGATCATCACCCTGGATCCCCATGCCTTCAATGCATTCAAGAATGATTATCCCGAACGCGGGGCGGAACTTGAAGTCTATCACTATACACAGGTTCTGGCACCACTCTTTGAAGGCAACAAGCTGCAGTTAAAGGACCGCGGTGCAAACGTTACCTATCACGACCCCTGTTACCTGGGACGGCACAACGATGAGTATGAAGCACCACGGACGATTCTTCAGGCCATCGATGGTCTCACACTCGTCGAGATGCAGCAGAACAGGGAGAACGCTTTCTGCTGCGGTGGCGGTGGCGGAAACTTCTTTACCGATATTCTGGGAGGCGGTGACGATAGCCCGAGCCGAATCAGGGTACGACAGGCCCTCGATGCTGGAGCTGATATTATCGCTGTCGCATGCCCCCAATGTGCGGGAATGTTGGATGATGCCGTAAAAATGGAGAACTTGGGGGATCGTCTGGAGGTTCTCGATGTTGCTGAGATAGTTGCCAGATTTCTCTACTTACCCCCGAGCACCAATATAATATAACAGCGTAATGGCTAAAGCCAAACCTACATTGATACCAGCCAGCCACCCGCCGACTCTATTGGCCTGTTCTGCACGACGAATCGCCTCTTCTGGAGATATTTCATTGGCTTTTGCGCTCTTAAGAAAAAGCACCCAAATAAATCCAATTATTCCAAGCGATAATATCCATCTCCCCCACTTGAAACCCTTTATCCCAGCGATAACCGCGGCTGGTATGCCAAATAACAATAAGCCCATCATCACAATCATCCTCTTAATTGAGCCTGTTCAATAATTCAGATTCAGCACGGGGCTGATCTTACCGGTTTTTATTTAATCATAGATTATGTCCTGCTGAGGACGGTATCATGTTCAATAGCATGAATGGTAACAGTGTCATTGCCTTCATAACAGTCACTCATCACCATACGGTATCTGTTTTCTTTTACAAGCCCGAAGGTTCGTTCAATGCCCGTTCGGAAAGATTTCAGTTTCTTATAGATCAGACTATGAGGTATGGCTGGCAAAAAGCCGTCAAGAAAGAAGTAAATGAAGCAAAAGAAGCTGTCAAGGAGGAAAAGGTATCAGCAAAATAAGTTTTAAGGAAACTGTGTTTGATTTTGAAAAGGGACAGGCATTACCTGTCCCTTCATTTTTGTTCGATTCTCGTTAATTTTGTATGTCTCTGGTGTACCGCAATCCCGAGGTCAGCCACCTCGGAACGGGCGATTCATGCCTTGGCACTTTCACAGGAACACGGAATGGTGACAGTTGCCACCCAAAGAGACGATCTCTCAAACCAGCATAATATCATGTAGGAAAATACTATCACAAGAAAAGGAAATCCCGTCATATGAAGGGCTTAGCGGAAATGAAACAAGTTAAGTGAATGTACATATCCTCAGGTGGTGTTCTCAATCCGTATTTTTTACAGTTCCGCTGAACCTGTCAACTGCATACCACTGCCCAAAGTTGTGCTATTTACAACATGTGAATCATTGAATTGAGGATTATCAGAGAGTAAAGGGTATCGCAACACGCACAATCTTAAAGCGTGACCTCGCCTTAACATAGAAATAACAAAAACTCACCTTCTCCTTGACAAAGAGAACGTTCCCGTTAGATCATACCGACATGATATTCTTAGTAGAGAAAATTTATGTGCCTGCTCTGCCGCTGCGCATAGCATCTCAAAACCCCAACTGTCCGACTATTATCCTGTCTTGAAGACTATTTTGAAACTTTGTCGGAATATATGATGAAAATTTCTCACGGCACAAAGGCTTTTGACGGCCTCGTGTCGAGCAGGTGGTTTGCCGGTATTTCCATCACGGAGATCCGCCCGACTTATGTAACCAATTCTATGGCGATTTCCATCGAACCATCTCATCGTACTTCAACATTCAAGCAAAAACAAAAGCTGGAGAGCCGCAACGGGGAGTAGGACGAAAGAAATAGTGGAACACCAACACTCGCAGGTTGAGAAAGTGAGGGAGATGATGAAATCTGCACAGGATTATAAAGACAGTATTAGAGCCATGAAACCGGTTGTATATGCGTTTGGTGAAAAAGTCGAGCAGGTCTGTGATCACCCGACCTTTGCTCCAACCCTGAATGCCATTGGTCTTACTTATGAAATGGCCAAGGATACAGAAAATGAAACCTTGATGGCTGTCAAATCGCCGTTCACCGGCACGATGATTAATCGTTTTCTGCATATCTGCCAGTCTCAGGAGGATTTGATTCAAAGAGGCGAACTGGGCAAATTCTTCACCCCGTATCATGGGGCTTGCATCGGTGCCCGCTGCGCGGGTACCGCCGCCCTCAATGCTCTTTATGCAACCACCCACGATATTGATAAAAAAAACGGAACTGATTATCATGAACGGTTTGTGAATTTTTTGAAATATGCCCAGAATGAGGATCTGGTATGCAGCGGTGCGATCACCGATGCAAAAGGAGATAGATCTCTTTCCCCCGGCCGGCAAGCAGACCCCGATGTTTACCTGCACGTCGTGGAAAAACAGTCTGATGGCATAATAGTCAGAGGAGCCAAGGCACATCAATCGGGCGCAGCCCTGGCCAATTTTGCGTTGGTGGCCCCCACTGTTAACTTGAAGGAAAATGAAAAGCAGTTCGCCGTAGCTTTTGCAGTTCCTCCCAATGCTCAGGGGATCATTCACCTCGCTGAAGCCCCGGCTCCCAATGCCCGGCGCTTGCATGTTCAAGATGAGATGGATTTCGGCAATTTTGCGTATGGCGTGCATGGCTCAACCCATATGATATTCGATGATGTATTCATCCCTGAGGAAATGGTCTTCATGTGCGGTGAATATGAGTTTGCGGGAGAATTGGCTGCGAATTTCGGTCATCTCCAGCGTCTGGCTTCAGCATGCTGCAAATGTGGGCATTGCGACTTAACGTGTGGCGCAGCAGCCGTGGCAGCCGATTATAACGGCTGTGAAAAAATGAGTCACATCCGTGACAAGCTCGTCGAGATTTCATTTCAGTCGGCATTGGCATATGGGTCTGCTCTCGCTTCGGGATACAAAGGTCACCGCCATGCTTCTGGAGTGTATATTCCCGATCCACTCCTCGTGAATGCCGCCAAGCTTCAGGCAGTAGAGGCGGTCTGGATAGCAGCTAAATTGGCCGGTGAGATTACCGGCGGGATCATTGACACAGCTCCAACCCAGAAAGACTTTAATAATCCGCATATAGCACGATATGTGGACAAATACTTCAGAGGCAAAAACAGCGTATCCACTGAAAACAGGGTGCGTATTGCCCGTTTGGTGGAGTACCTGATCGGACAAGGATCGATCATTCCAACCGAATCATCTCAAGGGGCGGGACCATCAGCTGTTCAGAGGTTGGTTATTCGCCAATCAACTAACGTTAATTACCTCAAAAGACGAGCTAAAGAGATGGCGGGCATTAAAGAATAGAACGGTGTATCTCAGGTCAGCCGTTCATAAATAAGGTTTGCGTAAGGATACGGTTGGAGGCTGGAGCGACCGTCCCCGCTCATCCGCCGTCTGTGCCTCTTATACGGTTCCTGTTCATCGGGCCAGCGCTCCGTACCTTCGGCGTCCTCCCCGCCACGCTCCGCGACGTTGCAGTTGCCGTTCAGCTGACGCTTCCCCCCTGACGGGTGTGTAGAGGACTTGACCCGGTAAACTCAGCGGAGTCGAACTCCCGAGCAGGTGCTCCCTGCCGGGCGCTCAATAAAAAAAGGCAGAAACATATCGTTTCTGCCTTTTCCATCCTCAAATTATAAATCGATTTATTTCCTGAACTTCTTCCTTGCTCCCCAGAGCCCGGCCAACCCAAAACCGAGAAGGAGCATGGTGGAGGGTTCGGGGACGGATGCCGACTGTATCGGTAAATTCTCGCTGAATACGAATCTGTAATATTCTTGTAGGGAAAAAGTTTGGCTACCCATCAATACGTCAAATGCATCTTGGTCGAAACCGATGAAAGGATCGACAGTGGCAAAACCGGATGTGAACGTACCCTCTGGCCCTCCTGCAGCATACAGTTGTGTGTAAGCACTCATACTTACGCCATATGTATGGTTCAGGCCGAGTTCCAATGACTTGGTTCCATCAAAACTTGCCCCTTGATACTCATTATCTTTTAAATCGCCCTGAATTTCATCTACGACATAGGATTCAAACTCGAATACTGAATCGGCATAACTGATTTCGGGACCAACCATGTAAACTTCCCCTCCCGATTTAGAATAGCCGTATCCGTCTCTGTAGCTATAACCTTCGCCTTGTGCACTAAACAGCACTGGTATCGTAGAGACACCCGGATCTGGACCAATCAGCAGAATTTCAAAGTAATACATGACAGTTGCTCCAAAGGATCCTCTGGCCATCCCGTTTACTGAACCGGCCTGAAAACTCGAAGTGATGTTGCCGATCTGCGGAATGCCGGGACCAAACGTTGCGGTGACATACCCTTCTGCCATGGTGCCCGCTATGGCGAGGCTTAATTCTAGAGATTGTTCGTATTCCTGTGGCTGAGAGTTGTATTGATCAATACCATAATTACCCCCTGCCTGAACCTCGCATTCTCCGACAACTACGGTAGTTGCATTTGGAACCGCTTCAGCGCCATGAAATGGTAGTAAAAAAAATATGAAAATAAGCCCCAGCGCGCGTAAGTTGTTCATTTTCCTCTTCCTCCTTTCCGGTTTCGAAAACCGGTGAATTACCTCGCCGCCTACAGGGCGGGGCATCTAAAAAACTTACATGAGGGGGATTGCAACCTCCTTGCCTCCGCTCCGCATTCATCCCCGTCCACAGGAAGGGGTATTCTGCGTCGGATTTCATAAACATCTTTTCTTTCCAGACAAATCTCAATGTATGTTCCACGCAGGTTACTGAATGTATCGTTTCCCGGTATCGGCATGAATATTTGCGGTCAGGTCAAATGGTGGGGGAATGCTCACATCTTTTGATATGCTGAAGCAACTGACTGGAAGCGAACAAATACTTTTAATTGCAAATTATTTGCCAGAATAACAACCATTTAATTTTTCTACATATTCACAAACAGAGGGTTGCCGATTCCGGTATGGATTTGTAAAAATACTCCGATGTATTTCGGCCTCTTGGAGGCTTGAACTTGCTGAAACCTTCACTGTTATTACATCAGAGCCAATTTTCAAAATTGTAAAGAATCTCGACATTTTTACACTTGATTTTACGATTCCCCGCATTTTTGATGATTTTCAGAGGTCAGTGCAGGTGGTTTAAGTGAAAATAGTTTGATTTTTATACGATTTAGAAATGAAGTTTGACGACAGCGGCCACCAAAGGAGACTATCTTTCGAACCAAATGATTGCATGTAGAGAATGCTACCACAATGAAAGGAAAACCTGTGATATGAAGAGTGGCTCCGGGATGAAAACGACGGAGGGCACGTGACTATTGCGGGAAGCGCGGCAATCTGCATTTTACGGTTCTGCTGAAGCGAATCAACGACTACCATGAGCCAGAGTGGCAGTTATTTCCAGAGGAGCGTATCGTATCATCATCAAACGACACGGATTGAAGGAATAGCAGTAGCGTAACTTTGGAAATTCACGGTGTAGTAACGATATGTGATTATTACGTTCAAGATTTCTGCTTTAAAGATCAGTGACGGTAGAGTTCCGTTTCAAACGCAGCAATCAGTTTTTCGATTGTTTTCTTGCTCTGCCCCCAGTCATATGCCTGCCGTATGCCGAGGCACGGAACTTTACTCGGCTGCGAGAATATTCTCACGCCGCTTATAGTTTCCAGCCGCTTAATTTCTATTTGGATATCCTGCGGACTTTTGATGAGACTCCATGAGCTTTCATGGACTTCCATCGTTCCCGTTTCTTTCTGTGCGTTTCTTACCTCCATGCCCGCACGCTGCACTGCTGACAGCATGGTTTCATATGTTTCATCAAACGGTCTGTCGATCCGTTTCAGATAGAGACTTGAGTTTGCAGAGGGCCTTGCCCACTGAACAAAGGCCAGATCATTCCGTGCCTGACCAAAATCGGGATCCTCTTTCAGGGCTCGGTCAAACATGAGCTTGGCATCGTCATACCGTTCCTGTTTCACGTAGTTCAACCCCTGGCTATAGTTTTTATAGGCGTCAACCGAGGTCGTCGGCTTGCGGTACATTTTTTCCTGTTCCGCCGCACTGACCGCCACACCGAGCGAGGAAAGAATGTCGTCCGCGATTTTGTCTTCCAGGGAAAAGAGATCGGCATAGGAACCCGTCGCCATGGCGGTATTGGAAATAACGCCCGTTGCCACCTTGACGAACCGGGCCGTCAATCGGAACGTTTCTCCTACCTGCTGGAAGGCCCCCGTAACGACTGTCTCGGCGCCGACCATCTGTCCTGCCTTGGCCGCTTTTGCTTCATCCACCACGCCCATTTGTCCCAGGCTGATTTCATCAAGGGCCGCAGAAAGTCGCTGCCGTTCCACAATCTGTATCGTCTTCACATGGGCAAGCTTGGTGGTCAGTGTTTCCACGATGCCCTCGGAAAGCCATTCGAGATCGGTGTCCTTTGTCAGGTTGGTGAAGGGGACAATGGCAATAACACTCGCATTTTGCTGTGCCGCCACTCCCGGGGAAACGGAGATGACTACGACAAGAATGATAGTGTAAATAATCTTTTTCATTTCAATCCTCTCTGCCTGTCAGTTTCCGCACCAGCCGGATCGTATACCGGAAAAACAACTCGCGTTTTTTGGGTGTATGCCCAAGTGTTGTGAGAATGTACCAACAAAAAATCCTGAAAGAACCGCCTGTCTTAATAATCGTCTATCCCCAATCTGTAAGGTCGCAGCGGTGAGGAAAGTAAGTTTGATAAGCTCTTATTTCCTTGTATGAAAAATAATAGGAAAGTTCCGGTTGTCTGTCAATTACTTTCACCGCGATGTTCCACTCAATCGGCAACGCGTTATGGCGGAATGTAATCATCCCGGGAACAGTATTGATGACGCGCATCATCACATCTCGTATTGTTCTCCTGATTTTTGTGGCGGCCGGAAAAGACTTCATAAAAAGATCGCATCTTGTCCGAAAGTCACCGTGTGATGTATCGGATCGGTTGTAATTTTTGAGGAATATGCGTCTCAAAGGGATGAGGGAAAGATGCCGGCAACGACGCGCATGCATTCAGGAAGGTCATATCCACATACAAACAGATGCATGCAATCGCAACAGATATGAGATTTCCAGACATAAGACTCATATCGTGGAGCGGCATGTTTGCAAGCCCCGCCTCTTCCGTGAACCTCATCTTTTTGAACTTCCCCGACCAGGATCCGACGGGCTGTGTGATATTTCTGATACAAGACCAAACATCCACAACACGTTAAAACCATCCATTTCACTCACTCCACAGCCATAAGACAAATACCGATGATGGTGTGTCGGCTTTTCCCGGCAGGGCCTGCGGTACATTCTCATGATCGGCCGATCTAATTTCCGAGGAATCATCCATCCGAACTCCGAAGATAATTTCAGACACCTGCCGATTGTGCTGTTTGATCTGTCACCTTATTCTACATTTGACAAGGAAGATGTCAAAAGCTCAGGATCAATAGCTGACGGGAAAGAAAACATGGGAACTCTCATAAAATCTTCTGAAGTGGAAGATAAGGGGCGCTACCCGGAGGAACTGGCAACCTGTCGCAGGACTAAAACCGGCCTGGAGCTGTTCCTGAGACCGATCAAGGTTTCCGATGAGCCGCTTCTGATGGATCTCATGCACGGTCTTTCCGACAAAAGTCTTTATACACGATTTTTTACAACATGGAGGGCGATGCTTGAGGGGCAAATCCCGGAACTGGCCATGGTCGATTATGAACGGGCAATGGCGATAGCGGCCATCGCCATGAAAGACAGCATGCCGGAAAAAGAGGAATTCATCGGAGTGGGACGCTACTATATCAACCCGGAACGGCACACAGCCGTGATTGCCTTTGCCGTTCGAGACGATTACCAGAACCAGGGAATCGGACAGGTGCTCCTGTCGTATCTCACCGATCTGGCCCGGCGCCAAGGCCTGCTCGGGTTCACGGCAGCGGTCCTGACCGACAATGAGACCATGCTCCATGTTTTTGCGAAGACATTCAAAATAAAAAAAGAAATGACCGTTTCTACAGGAGTCGATATACTCATGATGACCTTCAGGGAGATGAAGCCTGAGGGAACCGTCAATCCTGAGAGGCCGGACAGTGCCATAGTTTCTCCTTCCTTTGCAGAACGCAGCCACCATTCATGGAACACCACTTCACAGGCACATTCTTTTGAAGACCATATTATTCACACGATTGTACGTCAGCCTTCGTAACCGGGCCTCATGGCACAAAAGGAACTGTGACTTTCAACTTCAGAGATATTTGTGAGATTGCTGACCGGGCACCGTATTCCCCGAGCCATGAAAACTGATGACAATTGCCACTAAAAGAAACTATCTTTCGATGTCAAAAAATTGCATGTAGAATAATGCAATCACAAGAAAAGCGAAACCTGTGACATGAAGAGTGTCTCCGGTATGAAAAAATGCCGACCGCATTACCTGTCCATCGTTCCCATCAATCGCTGCTTTAACAATGTGTATCTTTTTTCGGTCTTGTTGTTCTTGACAGCTATCGCTATCGCTTTTTTCGTTCCCACGATGACGACGAGTTTTTTCCCTCTGGTGACACCGGTATAAAGCAAATTTCTTTGTAGCAACACATAATGCTGCATCATAATCGGGATGACCACTGCCGGATATTCGGAGCCCTGGGACTTGTGGATCGAAACCGCATAGGCATGGACGAGCTCGTCAAGGTCTGAATAATTATAGGAAACCTCCCTGTCATCCATTGATACGATGACCTCCTTTTCCTCATCACTGATAGAAATAATCCTGCCGATATCGCCATTATAGACCTCTTTATTATAATTATTCACTATCTGCATGACCTTTTCATTGACCTTGAAGAGTCTTCCGCCTCGTGACACACCTTCATCTCCCGGATTGAGAGCTTTCTGAAGCTCCACATTGAGGTTGCCGGCGCCTGCTGTTCCTCGGTGCATCGGAGTCAATACCTGGATGTCATTGACGGAGTCAAAACCGAATCTCTTGGGAATTCTCTCGTTGACCAGGTGGATGATCATTTCCACTACCTTCTCCGGCTCTTTTTGTTCAATGAAATAGAAATCATCCAATCTGTCCTTACCGGCACTCAGATTCGGGATGATACCTTTATTGATTGCATGGGCATTGGTGATAATAGAGCTTTCCCTGGCCTGCCGGAAAATCTCATGTAACTGAACCACCGGAGCTATTCCGGAGTCTATGATATCGCGGAGGACATTACCGGCCCCGACTGAGGGAAGCTGGTTTACGTCGCCCACCATGATGAATGTTGATGTCGGAGGAATCGCTTTCAGCAGATGATGCATTAACAGCGTGTCGATCATGGAAGCCTCATCGACAATCAACAGCTGGCAATCAAGCGGGGATTCTTCATTCTTTTGGAATCCCCCCTTTTTAAGATTGAATTCCAGCAGGCGATGAATGGTCCTGGCCTCATAATGAGTAGCTTCCGACATTCTTTTAGCTGCGCGGCCGGTGGGTGCGGCCAGTAGGATTTTCGCATGCCTGGCGGCGAAGATCTTGAGGATCGCATTTATAATAGTCGTTTTGCCTGTGCCGGGACCGCCGGTAATCACCATGACCTTGTGTTCCGTCGATCGTTGGACCGCTTCGATCTGTTTGTCGGCAAGATGAATGGACAGCTTCTCCTGTACCCACTGAATGGCTTTGCCGGAATCGATCTTGCTGATGCTCTGGGGCACATTGGCAAGTGTAGTAAGGCGGGTTGCAAGATTTTTTTCTGCGAAATGATAACCTGCGAGATAGACCGCTTTTTTGTTCTCTCGAAATTCGGCAAGATCTACTTTGAGGTCCTCAATGACGATCCGCTTTGCTACAGATACGGCACTCATTGCCTTGACGATGGTTTCCCGTTCAATGTCCAGCATGTCTTTGCACTGCTTGATCAGGAGTTCATACGGATAAAACACATGACCTTCATCGGCAAGTTCCTGAAGAACATAAAGAATGCCGGCCTCTGCCCTTAGATCCGAATCTTTGGTGAATCCGAGTTTTTCTGCGATCTTGTCCGCTGTGACAAAGCCAATGCCGAAGATGTCTGTGGCCAGACGATATGGATTTTCCTGGACGACTTTGATGGAACCGTTGCCGTACTGTTTATAGATCTTTGCCGCGTAGCCGGAACCCACACCATGGGTCTGAAGGAATATCATGACTTCCCTGATTTCCTTCTGCTCTTCCCATGCTTTTCTGATCATTTCGATACGCTTCCGGCCGATTCCCTCGATATCAACAAGTTTGTCAATATCGTTTTCGATCACTTCAAGTGTTTTCTCTTTGAATTTCTTTACGATACGCTTGGCCATGACCGGACCGATGCCCTTGATCAGGCCGGAACCCAGGTATTTTTCAATGCCGTGAACGCTGGCGGGAGTGGTTGTTTGACAGAAGACTATCTTAAACTGTTCACCGTATTGGGGGTTGTTTGTCCACTCGCCCTTCATTTTAATGATTTCACCTGGAGTGGGATTGACGATATTGCCGACTATTGTTACCAGCTCGCTACGACCAGAGACCTTGATCTTAGCGACAGTATAGCCCGTCTCCTCGCTGGTGAAGGTGATCCGTTCTATCTGACCCTGAAGATTATCAAGTTGCCGGCTCATTGTGGTCCTATGGCACAGAAACCTTCGGGTTGTCAAATGCCATCAGTGGATAACGAAACCCTCCACCCATCAAGAAAACATTCATTTGAATGAGTATTTTTTTATCCAAATGATAGGTGCATTGATGAACGCAGGGACCGAACGGACAGTGGTCCCTGCCGGAATCCAGTAAACGCATATCATCAGTGGGAGGTCTCATTATTTTGAGACGATAGTATCACACTGTCATCAACTTTAGAATAAGGAGGAATTCTGCCGTACCCATCTCATTTTTTCATACTCGCAGGTTATATTTCTTGAGAGAATTGCAATGATATGTCAAAATGAGTGGCAAAAGTGAGGGAGGTGAGTTCTATGAAAAAATTTGCATTATCAATCATATGTGTTGTTGTGACATTCTGTATGGTGGGAGTAAGTCAGCCATTTGCGGAAGATGGCATGGATCTCAAGTTTGCCACCGAATCAAATAGCGTCTGGATTCTGGACAAAGCAACACACCAGCTGGTATTTCTGCAATACGAGGGGAAAAATGTCTGGAAATCCAATATTGCACATGTGCCTGCCGAATTTATTCTTGATGAAAGCGAGATAAAGGCTGTGGGGATGCGTGGAACATCTCTTTTTGTTTGCGACAAATCCCAGGGGTTGGTTGTCTTATTTGAGGTATCAAAAGATCGATCGGTAACAACGTATCCGGTAATCTCTGCACGGGAGGCATTGAAGCCGCCAGGCAAGTGAAGAAAAAAGAAAAGTCGTATGTCGATCGTTCATATCGATCATTCCTTAAACTTTTTGTGCATCGCTTGTGCCGAGACAGACTGAAAGCCGGCCATCTTAAGTATTTCTGATCAGCCGATGCCGAAGATTTTATCAACGTTGCTTCTCACTCGTAAAGAGACAACCGTCACCTCCATGCTGCCGCAACATTAATGCATTACCTTGCTGTAATAGGTTATTACTTCGGCAACAATAAATGTCAAAGCCGTCATTCTCGTGACAACGGGAATCCAGAATTGGCCTGTCATGCCGGATCAAGTCCGGCATGACAGTTGATATGTTTAATTGCCGCAGTAATAACAGGGTGTTTAAACATTTTGCCTGACGATCGGACGACACAAATAGGTGATTTTTCTTTTGGAGACAAAAAAAGGCACTCCGCAATCACTTGTAATCACGGAGTGCCTTCTGTCAGTGATATCAATGCTTATAGAACTTTGACGTTAGCAGCGGCGGGGCCTTTCTTGCCCTGCTCGATGTCAAAGGACACGCGCTGGTTTTCGTACAGAACCTTAAAGCCTTCGTTCTGGATAGCGCTGTAATGAACAAATACATCGCCGCCTTCATCGTTTTCGATGAAGCCGAACCCTTTGCTTTCATTGAACCATTTTACGGTACCATTCTTCATTGTAGCAATCCTCCTTTCTTAATTTTCTAAAGTTAGATTAACTACATGCAAGCAAAAAACTGAAGTCTGAAGACTGAAAGTTCAGATGCTTCAGTTTGTACCTCAAAATGTTTCAATTCTAACTTTACCGCACCCTAGTAACTATCTATCACAAGAGCACCTTATTGCGACGGCACTATATAGCATTTTCCATGCAAGTCAAGTTATTTCTTTAACGTTGGGCGTGTATTGCATGACGGCATGCCCCTCATTGTTCCGCACAACACAAATGATATGATTTCTAAGCCGCCTATACGGCGGTGAACGATACCTGAAAATCCACCATGCAAACAATCAGCTTAGAAGGCATTGATGATCTTGCAATCATAGCCTGATAACACGATTGAGGCGGTAGCAAAGGGGCTTGCAGTTTTAATACATAATGGTCAAATGTATTTTTCTTATCACGCGTTGTGCGGTTTCATTGAATCATTGGGTTGAGATGGAGAACAGGTTACGGAAAGCCATCAGCAACTGTGGAAGATGAAATATTAACTGGGATTACAGTAACATTGAGTGTGTCTCCGCGATGAAAAAGCGGGGTGCATACTGATATTCCGAGGTAAAGAAGCTTCATTGGCAATTAATCTTTCCCACGGCAAACAGAAAAAAACTCAAACCATTCCTGCTTGTGGGATATAAATGTGGGGTAGCACAGATTACACTAAAAGAGAAGGGGTCGAGCATGACAGCTGACCCCTTCATTTTATTTATGGTAGTCCCACGGGGAATCGAACCCCGGTTTCCGGCGTGAGAGGCCGGCGTCCTGACCGCTAGACGATGGGACCATGGCTGGGGGACAAGGATTCGAACCTCGGTAGCAGGATCCAGAATCCTGAGTCCTACCACTAGACGATCCCCCAAGAGAATCGACGATTCGAAAGGTACCGCTTAGATAATTCACCCTGAAAAGTCAAGTACAAAATTCAGGCCCGACGGGTGCCGCCATATCGCACGGCATCGCGGATCCGTCGGATTACCGTTTCTTTTCCCAGCGTCATCATCACGTCGTCGAGGCCCGGGCTGACCGTTTTTCCCGTGAGGGCGACCCGTATGGGCTGAGCGATGAATTTGAGCTTTGTCTCCCGTTTCTCGGCAATGTTTCTCAAGAGGGTCTCAATACCTTCCTTTGTCAGATCATTCAGGAGGGCCAGTTCGTCCGCCACGGCTTCGAGATGCCCCTTTGCATCATCCGTCAGGAATTTTTCAGCGGCGGCGGCATCATACTCGACACTATCCTGAAAGTAGAAAGCGCCGAAATCAGCCATTTCCACAAGCGTTTTTGACCGTGCCTTTAAATCGCCCGCCACTTTCATCACCTGTGAAACGTCGGGAACCGCCAATCCGAGCTTTTCAAAAAACGGATGAACCTCTTCGGCAAGTTGCCTTCCCGGACGCTCCTTGATATAGTGCTGGTTCAGCCAGAGAAGTTTGTCGGGATTGAATACGGCAGCGGATTTCCCCACTGCATCGAGGTCGAAGAGATTGATCAGTTCCTCAGTCGAGAAAATCTCCTGGTCTCCGTGAGACCACCCCAGCCGCACCAGATAATTGACAAGCGCTTCCGGGAGGTATCCCATCTCCTTGTATGCCATGACCGACGTGGCGCCATGGCGTTTGCTCAGACGCGCCTTGTCGGAACCGAGGATCATGGGAACATGGCCGAAGTGTGGGATATCGTATCCCAATGCTTCGTAAAGGAGAATCTGTCGGGGCGTGTTGTTCAGATGATCGTCACCGCGAATGACGTGGGTGATACCCATCTGAGCATCATCGACGACAACGGCGAAATTATAGGTGGGATATCCGTCACCCCGCTCAATGATAAGGTCGTCCAGTTCCTCATTGTTGAAGGTCACCGTCCCTTTTATCATGTCTTTGACAACAGTGGTCCCCACGTGGGGGGCTTTGAAACGGACAACCGAGTTATCCGTCCCTGAAATATTTCTTTCTCGGCAGGTGCCGTCATATTTCGGTTTTCTTCCTTCGGCGAGGGCTTTCTTCCGTTTCTCGTCGAGTTCTTCAGGCGTGCACACACAGTAATACGCCTTCCCCTCGCTGATGAGCTTTCGTACCATTTCACGGTGAATCTCGACGCGTTCCGCCTGGAAGTAAGGTTCTCCATCCCAGTCAAGACCCAGCCATCTCATGGCATCCAGTATGGCATGCGTCGATTCTTCGGTTGAACGAAGCTGATCCGTATCTTCAATCCTCAGAATAAACCTTCCCCCGTGATGCCGCGCATACAGCCAGTTAAACAGCGCCGTCCTTGCTCCGCCTATATGAAGATATCCCGTGGGAGAAGGGGCGAATCTCGTTACAATCATATTTTTCTCCGTCATTGTTCCACATCCTTTTTATCATGGGAGCCGATCGACCGGCATTATATTGAAGAAATTTTTTCATCCAAGCGTGACTTTTTTACAACACTCTCCACCGACATTTTTTGCAGGCTCGACGTCATGCTCCCGCCCGGCGGTTATTCCGCCATTTACAATTTCCAAGATACCCTGGTACGTATATTGCTTAGCGGAAATGGAAGTAATCTCACGAAGTAACATTTTTGTCAAGGGAGGAATACATCAGCGCCCGGATTCGGACGAACGGTGACATGACCCGATCGTTACGAACGGCAAATGAGAAAAAAGCTCCTGATTGTGTCTAAAAACGGATCATAATAGTCAAAATTTACTTGACATGAGAGACATATTATAATTAATTCATCCTCTTTACTTGCGAAACATTTGAAGAGGAATTTTCAGCGTTATCATGAAGATCAACGTGAACACCATATCCAACGAAGGGCTGAAGCGGGAGGCCTTGTATGATAAGGACTGGCTGATTGAACTGCTGCCGGCTCGGGACAGGGCTCCGTTCGAAATTGACACGGTTTCCATAACGTGTTCCGCATCAAAGGTGGGAAGAACCGTCTCGATGTCTTTGACGATCGTGACGAATCTTTATCTTGAATGTTGCCGATGCCTGAAGGAATTCATTCTTCCGGTCTCTTCCGAATTCACCTATACGCTGCTTCCGGCTGAGATAATGCCCCGGACGGAAGAACTTGAATTGACCGGCGATGATCTCGTGTTCGGTTATTATACGGATGATACGATTGATGTTGATCCTCTTATTTTTGAACAGATTGTTCTTCAGATTCCCGTTAAACCGCTGTGCTCGGAATCATGCAGGGGTCTGTGCCCCCGGTGCGGGATTGATCGTAACATTGAATCGTGTGATCATGAAAATGAAGATGAACGTAAAAGTCCCTTTGCAATATTAAAGAATTTACACATCGATACCGGTAAAAAAACGAAAAGAGGGTAACTGTATGGCAAATCCTGTTAAAAGACATTCAAAATCGAGAAAGAACAAGAGGAGATCTCACGATGCACTGACAGCTCCGACAACGTCGGTGTGCCCTCAGTGTAACGAGCACAAGTTGCCACATAGAGCATGTCCTCATTGTGGTTTCTACAAGGGGAGAGAAGTTATTTCGGCAGACAGACTTTCCTGATACGGCTCATTCATCTCCGAGAGTAATACGATCATGGGTAAAATCGGCATCGTTTTCCCCGGTCAGGGCTCCCAGTATGTTGGGATGGGGAAGGATCTTTACGAACAATTTGAAGAAGTGAGACGCATCTTCGAGGAAGCCGGGGATATCCTGAATATCGACATGAAAGAGCTCTGCTTCGACGATCCCCGGAAAGTGCTCGACCAAACGGTTAATACGCAAATTGCCGTTTTTACGGTTAATGTTGCAGCATACCGGGTATTCGAGCATGAAATCGGTATTAAACCGTTCGTCATGGCGGGCCACAGCCTGGGCGAGTACAGCGCTCTTCATGCGGCTGACGCCGTCACGTTTGCCGATGCCCTGACACTCGTCCGCGCCCGTGGAAGATATCAGCAGGAGGCGGTGCCATCCGGTACCGGATGCATGGCCGCCGTTATGGGTGTCCCGAAAGAAACCATCGAGACCATCTGTCGGGAAATCGGCACGACACAGGAGAGCGTCGTCGAGGTTGCCACATACAATGCGCCGAGTCAGTTCGTCATCTCGGGTAATACCGAAGCTGTTGAAGAAGCCCTTCGAACCGCGAAAGAGCGAGGGGCTAAGCGAGCAGTCAAGCTTCCTATCAGTGTCCCCTGTCACAGCAGCCTCCTTGACGAGGCGGCGCGGCGGTTCGAGGTTGACATGAACACCGTGACAGTGAGAGATGGTTCAATAAGGGTCATTTCGAACTGCGATCCTTCCCGTTTTTTTTCACGGGAAAGTACGAGATCACTTCTGACGAAGCTTGTCAACTCCCCGGTCCGATGGCAGGAAACGGTGGAGCACATGATAGCGATGGGAGTCGATACGATCATCGAAACGGGCCCGAAACGAACACTGTCCGGGCTGATTAAAAGAATAGACACCACTGTTAAAACACTAAATATCGAGGATGCCGAGTCCTTGGATAAAGCGAGAGCCGGTCTGAATGATAACGAAACGATTAATGTACAATGATGGGAAAACAGCCCTGGTGACGGGAGGATCACGGGGAATCGGACGAGCGACAGCAATAACATTGGCGGAAACAGGCGCCTTTATGTTCGTCAATTATCGCGAGGATACGAGGGGAGCTGAAGAAACCCTTCGGACCATCATGGATAATGGGGGGAACGGTGAGATCTGCAGATTCGATATATCCGATTTCCAGGGAGTACATGAAGCGATCGAGGAAATGATCGACAAGAAAGGATCTATGGATATTCTGGTGAATAATGCATCAGTGTCCATCGACGGCCTGTTCGTCAGGACCAAAGAACAGGACTGGGACACCATCATCAATACCAATCTGAAAGGTACGTTCAACTGCTGCAGGGCTGTTGTGAAGCATATGATGAAACAGCGCCGGGGTCGAATCATCAATATTTCTTCCGTCGTCGCAGAGATGGGAAATGCCGGTCAGGCATGCTATTCCACTTCCAAGGCGGGGATCATCGGGTTGACGAAGTCACTGGCACGGGAACTTGGACCCCGAAACATCTTAGTCAACGCGATTGCTCCCGGATTCATCACAACCGACATGACCGCTTCCATTTCAGACGAGATACGGAATAAACTGATTGAGCAAATTCCGCTGTCGCGTCTGGGCACGCCGAGAGACGTCGCCGGCGTGGTGGCTTTTCTATCTTCACCGGACGCTGATTACATAACAGGACAGGTTATTCATGTAAACGGGGGCGGCTATATGTAACCATACGACGCTGAAGGCGGGGTGATGGATTCAATCGCCCATCAGGGCAACCCGGTTCATAGAAGCGGCAAGGAAGCTGTCTCGCCCACGATCAGCGATTGATGCAAATTATCCGCTACTGTGGATAGTGGAAATGCGCATCGATTTTAAAGCTTCGAGATTTAAACCTCTTCTTGCTCAAAAATAGCAAATAAGATAAAAAGCGAAAAATATAAATGCAGTTTCGATGCGACTAAAGGAGGATACCTTAAAATGACCATTGAAGAGCGCGTGAAAAATATCATCATTGAACAGCTTAATGTCTCAGAAGAAGAATGTGTCCCTGAAGCAAAATTTATCGACGATCTGGGAGCCGACTCACTCGACCTCGTCGAACTTATCATGGCGATGGAAGATCATTTCGGACTCGAAATTTCCGACGATGATCTGGCAAAAATTACAACCATTCAGGATGTCATCGACTACATCACGGCGCGGGTCTGATAAAACAAGAGGAAACGAGAGGAACTGCCGGTGAAGAAAAGAGTGGTTGTAACCGGACTGGGCACGATAAATCCACTGGGAAGCACCGTGGATGAAACATGGAAGGGCATCTGTGCCGGCACATCGGGAATCGCGGAAATTACGAAGTTTGACGCAACACACTTGAGAACGAGGATTGCCGGTGAACTGAAGAACTTTGATCCCTTATCATTCCTGAACCCGAAAGAAATCCGCCGGTTGGACAATTTTATTATTTATGCCCTCGCATCTTCCGAAATGGCGCTGAACGATTCCAGGCTTGTCATTGACAAACACCGGGCTGAACGGGTCGGGGTCTTCCTGGCATCCGGCATCGGCGGCATCTCTACGATCGAAAAAGAGCATGAAGTCCTCCTCACCGGTGGATCGAAGAAAATTTCACCATTTTTCATTCCGGGCGCCCTCCCGAATCTCGCGGCGGGAAACGTGGCCATTAAATTCGGCGCGAAAGGACCCATCAGCTGTCCGGTGACGGCATGCTCCGCAGGAAATAACGCAATCGGTGAAGCATACAGGACCATAACATTCGGTTACGCCGACGTCATGATTGCAGGGGGTGTTGAAGCGGCCATAACTCCCATCGCCATTGCAGGATTTAATGCCATGCGCGCATTGTCGACGAGAAATGATGATCCTCAACGGGCAAGCAGGCCGTTCGACCGGGATCGGGACGGTTTCGTCATGGCCGAGGGTTGTGGCGTGGTGATTCTGGAAGAAATGAATCACGCATTGCGGAGGGGCGCTTCAATATACGCCGAAGTCGCGGGGTACGGATTAACTTGTGACGCTTATCATGTCGCGGCGCCGCCGCCGGGACATCCGGGTGCTGAGCGATGCATGCGCCTGGCCCTGGAAGACGCCTGTTTCGAAGCGGCAAGAATCGATTATATCAATGCTCACGGCACAGCGACGCACCTTAATGACGAATATGAATTGGAAGCAATACAGAGAGTGTTCGGCAACGGGGACCGTGAACCGGCGGTGAGCTCCACAAAATCCATGACGGGGCACCTCCTTGGTGCCGCCGGGGGCGTGGAAGCGATAATTTCGATCAAATCCATCGTCGACGGAGTCATTCCTCCAACGACCAACCTGGACAATCCCATCGAGGCGCGGGGCATCAACCTTGTTCCCCACACAATGCAAAAGGGAGATATACACGCCGTCATGTCAAATGCTTTTGGATTCGGCGGGGTTAATACGGCTGTCATCTACAAGAAATTCGAAACACAGGAAATATAACAGTGCATATCATCATTGGTGCCGACCATGCAGGATTCTTCCTTAAGGAAGAAATTAAAAAGTATCTTCGTGAACTGAATAATGACGTGACCGATGTGGGAACATGGAGTGACCAATCGGTCGATTACCCCGACTTCGGTTCCTCCGTAGCCGAGCGGGTGTCATCCGGTGAAATCGAAAGAGGAATTCTCATATGCGGCTCCGGTGTCGGCATGTCAATCGTGGCCAATAAATTTCCTCACGTGAAAGCGGTACTGGCCATGGACACGGAAACGGCCATGATGAGCAGGAAACACAACGACACGAATATCCTTACCCTCGCGGCACGAAGAACCGACGGAGAAACGGCAAAGGAAATTGTCGCCGTCTGGCTCGCAACCGAATTCGAAGGGGGCCGACACGCGCAGCGGCTGAAAAAAATAGAAACTATAGAAAAAAAATTCATTTCGGTATAAAGTAGCGGCGTTTCCAGCCGTCATTTCAATTACGATACGGAGTGACATAACAGGATTCGCTTAAACATGAAACCGAATTAAGGAGGAACGAGGGAATGTCAATGCTGTCAAAAATCGACCCGGAAATAGCTCGCGCCATCATGTTGGAAACAAAGCGACAGGCGGGAAAGATCGAACTCATCGCATCGGAAAATTTCGTCAGTGAAGCGGTGCTTGAGGCACAGGGATGTGTTATGACCAACAAATACGCCGAGGGCTACCCGGGAAAGCGATATTACGGCGGATGCGAATTTGTCGACATGGCTGAAAGCCTTGCCATTGAAAGGGCAAAACAGTTGTTCGGAGCTGATCATATCAATGTTCAGCCTCATTCGGGAACCCAGGCCAACATGGCGGTTTACTTTGCAACCATCCAGCCGGGCGACACGATTCTCGGCATGAATCTGTCACACGGGGGGCATCTTTCTCACGGCAGCCCGGCCAACTTCTCCGGTCGACTTTATAACGTGGTTTCATACGGCGTCGACAAAGAAACGGAAACCATCGATTTCAATGAAGTGGAAGACCAGGTAAAACAGCATAAGCCGAAGCTGATCGTGGTCGGGGCCAGCGCCTATCCGCGGAAAATCGATTTTGAAGTATTCCGCGATATAGCAGATAAAGGCGGCGCCATTATCATGGCTGATATCGCCCATATTGCCGGCCTTGTGGCAGTGGGACTCCATCCGGACCCCGTTCCCGTCTGTGAATTCGTCACAACGACAACCCATAAAACATTACGGGGCCCGAGAGGCGGAATGATCATGTGCAAGGAAAAGTATGCCACGGTTCTGAACAGCAGGGTATTTCCCGGCAGTCAGGGAGGACCGCTCATGCATGTCATCGCAGCCAAGGCCGTCGCGTTCAAAGAGGCTCTTTCCGACGACTTTAAGAGCTACCAGAAGCAGATCATCTCAAATGCCCGGGCCATGGCGGAAGAGCTGAAGGCGCACGATTTCCGCCTTGTTTCCGGCGGAACGGATAATCACCTCATGCTCGTGGATCTCACCAACAAGGGCATAACCGGCAAAGACGCCCAGGAAGTGCTCGATCTTGCGGGTATTACGGCAAACAAAAACGGCATTCCTTTCGACACACGGGGTCCGCAAGTCACCAGCGGCATACGTCTGGGAACACCTGCGGTCACCACGCGCGGCATGAAAGAGGATGAAATGAAACAAATTGCCCGTTTGATTGCCCATGTCGTTGAAGATATCCACGATGAGAAACGGATAGATGACGTGAAGAAAGAGGTTGGAGATCTCTGTGCGAGATTCCCCCTGTACGGAGAACGACTTGCCGACTAGATGCGGGCTTCGGAGGAGACGGTGATCCTGCGGATACATGCGGTGCAGCCGAGCATCGGAATCACAACAACAGGTTGGAACCCCGCTGCCATGGAAATTAAATCTGAAATTTACGATGAACGGAATAAGAAAGGGGGCACGGAAACCGAACAGTCAAATCCGGGACGTCGACCGGGGGAACCGCGTCCCAGTTGGGACCAATACTTCATGGATATTGTGGAGCTTGTGGGAAAACGATCCACCTGTCTGAGGCGGAAAGTCGGCGCCATCCTCGTCAAGGATAAGAGAATCCTGACCACCGGCTACAACGGCCCTCCCATGGGAATCGCCCACTGCTCTGAAACGGGCTGCCTGAGAGATGAATGGAATATTCCCTCCGGTGAGCGGCACGAGCTTTGCCGCGGCCTCCATGCCGAGCAAAATGCTATTATCCAGGCGGCGTATCATGGGATAACCATCAACGGAGCAACCCTTTACTGTTCCAATTTACCCTGCATCATTTGTTCGAAAATGATCATAAACGCAGGAATCAAAGAAATTATATACCGGCACGGATACGCCGATAAACTCGCCGAAGATATGCTGAAGGAAGCCGGCATCGAGGTGCGCAGGTTGTGAAATGCCCGTTCTGTTCAAATGGTGAAAATAAGGTCATCGATTCCCGTATCAGCAAAGAGGGGAACGCCATACGCCGAAGGAGAGAATGTCTCGCCTGCGGAAAGCGATTCACCACATACGAGTTCGTTGAAGAAATGCTCCCCATGGTCGTGAAAAAGGACGGCAGGAGAGAGGCCTTCGACCGGGGGAAAATCCTGGCGGGATTGAAAAAGGCCTGTGAAAAGCGCACTATAAGCATGGACGTCATTGAAGACATCGTTGATTCGATCGAGCGTGAGTGCCAGGACCTTCAGCTCAAGGAAATCCCGACATCAATTATCGGTGAAAAGGTCATGAACAAGCTGCAGCGGCTTGACGGTGTGGCCTACGTTCGATTTGCCTCCGTCTATCGGGAGTTTAAAGACCCGAATGAATTTGTGGAACAGCTCAAGGATTTTCTGACCGAAAAAGAACGAAAAACAGACTAGGTTCATCACGTTCAGTAAAGAGAGTCGCGTCATGTTTACCGGAATCGTCGAGGCCACAGGTACCGTCAAGAATATAACTCGAAAAGGAGAAGACGCCCGTCTGGAAGTCGATACATCCATGGATCTCGGCGATGTCATGATCGGTGACAGTATCGCCGTCAGCGGCGCATGCCTGACCGTCACGGAACTGCGGCGCAGCGGGTTTATTGCCGATGTATCTGCTGAGACGCTCGATAAAACAATCCTGAAGGCCATGAAGCAGGGTAATACCGTCAATCTGGAAAAAGCCCTGAAATTAAATTCCTTCCTGGGCGGCCACCTCGTGCTCGGTCACGTTGACGGCATCGGAACGATCTGTGATCGATTCGACAAATCCACTTCCATCATTTTAGGGATTGAAATCGACACGAATTTGAGTAAATACGTGGTGGAAAAAGGATCGATTGCCATCGACGGGGTCAGCCTCACGGTAAACAGATGTGAAAGAAACAGATTGTATGTCAACATCATTCCTCACACAGCCCGGGCAACAACACTGGAATCCAAAAAAGTACGGGATCGTGTAAACATTGAAACAGATATACTGGGCAAATACATAGACAAACTCCTCCACCCCGATAAAGAATCCGCCATCACCATGGATTTCTTGTCGGAGCATGGATTTGTAAAATAAATGAGAAGGTTGTAGGTTGGAAGCACAATGCCGATAAGCAAAATTGAAGATGCAATTGAAGACATTAAAAACGGCCGGATGATCGTCCTTGTCGACGATGAGGATCGAGAAAATGAGGGTGACCTCTGCATGGCGGCGGAGCATGTAACAGCCGACGCAATTAACTTTATGGCAAAATTCGGCAGGGGGTTGATCTGCCTTACCCTGTCCAACGATGTGGCTGACCGGTTAAACATCCCGTTGATGGTGGGAAACAATCAATCACGTTTCGGAACGGCTTTCACCATCTCAATCGAGGCACGAAAAGGAGTAACGACGGGGATTTCCGCCGCCGACAGGGCAACGACGATCCTCACGGCAGTCGCCGACGGCACGACGCCCGATGACATCGTCAGTCCCGGGCATGTATTCCCCATTCGAGCCAGGGACGGCGGGGTTCTCGTAAGAACGGGTCAGACAGAAGGTTCCGTCGACCTGGCCCGTCTGGCGGGACTTAAAGAGGCGGGCGTCATTTGCGAAATCATGAAAGATGACGGCACCATGGCTCGAATGCCCGATCTGGAAATCTTCGCCGAAGAACATGGGCTCAAGATAGTGACCATCGCCGATCTCATCGATTTCAGGATGCAGCATGAAAGTCTCGTGCGGCGTGTCGCCTGCGCATCATTACCGACACTGTTCGGAGGGGATTTCAAGGTCATCGTCTATGAAAATGATGTGAACGATTCGGAAAACATTGCGCTCGTCAAGGGGGAAATTCAGCCGGAAGACGATGTCCTTGTGAGGGTCCATTCGGAATGCCTGACGGGGGATGTCTTCGGTTCGGAACGGTGCGACTGCGGCGATCAGCTTCACGCGGCCATGAGCATGGTCGAAAAGGAAGGCAAAGGCGTCATCGTCTACATGCGGCAGGAAGGACGGGGCATCGGCCTGGCGAACAAGATCAAGGCATATCACCTGCAGGAACACGGACGGGACACGGTGGAGGCGAACATTGAACTGGGGTTCAAACCGGATTTGAGAGATTACGGTATCGGCGCACAGATCCTCGTCGATCTCGGTGTCAGAAAAATGCGGCTCATGACCAATAATCCCAAGAAAATCGTCGGCCTTCAGGGATACGGCGTTGAAGTGACGGACCGGGTGCCCATAGAAATCGAACCGACAACAAGCAGTCGTCACTATCTTGAAACAAAAAAGAAAAAAATGGGGCATCTCCTGAACATATGACAACAGGAAATGTATCGGTCGTGGCGCATGTGCGGGACGTTCCGGCAACCATAGGACGAATGTTCGCCCCGAGCCGGGTGATACAGCCCCGGTAACATGAAAGATCACCGTTCAATTCTCATCGGAAATGCATGGAGAACGTAAGGGAAAAGCGGCTGCCTGCCCCGACAAGCGGCTGCACGATCCATAAACGACGACAACTAACTGAAAATGGAGAGATGATCATGGCGAAAACGCTGGAAGGAAAAATAATTGCGAAGGGATTGAAATTTGCCATTGTCGTGAGTCGTTTTAACGATTTTATCTGCAGTAAACTCGTCGACGGCGCTCTGGACGGATTGATCAGAGCCGGTGCGGATGAAAAAGACATCACCGTCGCTAAAGTGCCGGGAGCTTTTGAAATACCGATAGCAGCAAAAAAACTGGCAAAAAGCGGAAAGTATGATGCAGTCATCGGCCTCGGCGCCGTGATTCGGGGTTCTACCCCTCATTTCGAATATGTGAGTGCGGAAGTCTCCAAAGGTATCGCCACCGTTTCACTGGAAACAGAAGTCCCGATAGCTTTTGGAGTCATCACTACGGACACGCTTGAGCAAGCCATAGAACGCGCCGGATCGAAGTCGGGCAACAAGGGATGGGATGCGGCGCTTTCAGCCATTGAAATGGCGAATCTTTTCAAATTGATGTAATCAGGGGAGTTAATGGGCACCAGACGAAAGGCTCGAGAAATCGCCTTGCAGGTTCTCTTTCAGCTTGATGTTTCCCAGATAGATGTTTATGAAGGCATCGACCTTTTCTGGGATAACTTCGATGCACCTGAGAGCGCCAGGGATTTCTCCACTCACCTGATAGTCGGAACAATAGACAACCTGGACGGCATTGACAACCTTATCAAGAGCTGCTCGGAAAACTGGTCCCTCGACAGGATGTCGAAAGTGGACAGGAATATTCTGCGGCTTGCCGTGTATGAACTTGTCTTCTGCCGTGACATTCCTCCCAAGGTTGCATTGAATGAGGCCATTGATCTCGGAAAAGAGTACGGATCGGAAAACTCAGGATCTTTTATAAATGGAATCCTTGATGCACTTTACGCAAAATTACGCCGGGATGATAACGATTACAGTATCGGCTGAATCGATTGATTCGCTCATTCAGGACGGCCTTGTGATCGGATATTTCTCAGATGAAAGACCCCCCAGGGGGCTCTGCGGTTTCGTTGACTGGCGTCTCAATGGCCTCATATCCCGGCATGTGGCACGGGGAACCGTGACGGGAACATTTATGGAAAAAGTGCTCATAACCCCGCACAAACGAATTCCATCCTCAAAACTGTTGATCATCGGATTGGGCGAATCATCGAATCTCACCTATGAGCGGCTCCACAGCGCAGGACAGGGTATTGCCGAAACGCTTTCCAAGATTCAGTGCAGTGATGCGGCATTCGATATCCCTTCACCTCATCGGTGCGGTCTGAACGTTTCGGAAATGACCACTGCCATGATATCGGGATTTGCCAAAACACTTCTCGGAAAAAATTCAAAAACGGATTCCCATGCCGTATCCGTCCTGGGCGACGATTCATATCGGGATGAAATCACCCTGGGGGTCAATCAATTCAAGGTCAATGTCAAACATAGAATGAAGGTCTTCATCCATGAGGCATAGGAACGAGACAGCATGCCGGACAACGGCCATGACGCAGGCATTTTCCACAGGAGGCTGACAACAATATGAGAGTCGTTGTAATTGGCGCCGGGGAAGTGGGTTACAACATCGCCGACATACTTTCCAATGAAGGAATCGATGTCGTCATTATCGATAAAAGTGGGGAACGCCTCAAGGAGGTTTCCGGCAATCTCGATGTTCAAACCATACAGGGAAGCGGCAGCAGTCCGGAAATTCTCAGAAAGGCCAAGCTTGATCAGTCCGACATGGTTGTGGCCGTCACCGACAGCGATGAAACAAACATGGTCGCATGCCTTCTCGCGTCTGTTCAGTCAAAAGGATTGGTGAAGATAGCACGAATCCGCAATCCCGACCTTGACAAGGATTCGGCTGTCTTCGACAGGAATCATCTCAATATCGACTTGTGCATTAATCCGGAGAGAGAATCGGTTGCCAATATTATTAATGTCATTGAAAATCCCGGCGCATCGGAGATCGTCGATTTTGCGGCAGGTCGAATCAAACTGGCCGCCTTTCATGTTGATTCAGGCTGCCCGGTAATAGGAAAACCCCTGCATGAAATAAGGGGACTGTGTAAGATCCGGGACTTTCTCATTGTTTCCATAAGCCGCAGAAATGAACCCCTGGTACCCTCGGGCACGACAATCATCGAGCTGAACGATTACCTGTTCATCCTGGCGGAAACGGCTAATATAAAGGGTATCCTCGACTTCTTCGGAAAGAACACCGACCCGGCGGAGCGGGTATTTATTGTCGGCGGCGGCACCACCGGGCTTCTTCTGGCCGGGTCTCTTGAAAAGAAGGGATTTCTCGTCAAGCTGATAGAAAAAAGACATGACCGATGTGATGTGCTGGCGTCAAGACTGGACAAAGCGGTCATACTCCACGGCGACGGTACGAGTCAGGAGCTCCTGAAAGAAGAAAACATACGAAATGCCGATTATCTCATCGCCGTCACCGACGATGAAGAAGCAAACATTCTGGCAGCCCTGCTGGCGAAGCAACTGGGAGCGAGAAAGGCGATATCGCTGATTAACAGAACAGACTATTCTCACCTCGTTTCGTATGTGGGCATCGACGGCGTCATGAACCCGAGGCACGCTGCAATCGGAAAAATTCTTCACTTTATTCGCAAAGGGAAAATCATCTCCGCAACGCCGCTTTACGACGAAAAGGCGGAGGCGGTCGAATTTATAGCCCTGAAAACATCAGAAATAACAAGCAAACCCCTTAAGGATATCAAAATGCCCAAAGGGACTATTATCGGGGCGATCATGCGAAACGAAACAGTCTTCATTCCCGGCGGCGACTCTTTCATTTTGCCGGGAGATCACGTCATTCTCGTCACACTCCGTTCGGCGATACCCAAAGTGGAAAAAATCCTGACCGTCAAGCTGGATTATTTCTAATGAATCGGCGAAATATCTTGCATATACTGGGCGCATTCCTCTTCTGTCTCGGGCTGGCGATGCTCCTGCCGCTATGCTTCGCCCTCTATTTTCAGGACGGCGACATTATTGCGCTCGGTGTCTCCCTGTTCATAACGGTCTTCATCGGATTCATCTTCTATACTGCTTTCAGACCTGACGACAGGATTACCCTCACCCATAAAGAAGGCTTTCTCGTTGTCGCAACAGGGTGGTTTCTCGCCGGCGTGTTCGGTGCCCTGCCGTTCATGATTCAGGGAGTCCTGCCCTCATTTACCGATGCTTTTTTCGAATCGATCTCAGGCTTCACCACGACGGGAGCAACGGTCATCACCGGCCTGGACGGAATGCCTCGGGGCATTCTTCTCTGGCGGTCTCTGACCCAGTGGCTCGGCGGCATGGGTATTATCGTTCTGTCAATCGCAATTTTCCCGCTCCTCGGCGTCGGCGGGATGCAGCTTTACAAAGCTGAACTGCCGAGTCCGGTAAAAGACAAGCTTACACCGAGGGTAGCCGAAACTGCTCGAACGCTCTGGATTGTCTATTTCATCATATCGACGGTCGAATTTATCCTGCTTCTCTTCGGTGGTATGGATGTTTTCAACGCCCTCTGCCATACCTTCAGTACGATGGCCACCGGCGGGTTTTCAACCGGCGACGCCAACATCGCCCAGTTCCGGAGCCCCTATATCGATGGAGTCATTACCCTCTTCATGCTCATTGCCGGCATCAATTTCACCCTCCACTACGGTTTACTCATGGGCAATCTGCAAGGATTCTTCAGGAACAGTGAACTTCGATTTTACCTGGGAGTAGCGTTCGTTGCAGTCGCCGTCGTCACATTCAATCTTCGAACCCATCTTTTTGAAAACATGGGCACCTGTGTCAGGTATGCATCATTTCAGGTCGTTTCGATTATGACAACAACGGGGTTTACCACCGCTAATTTCGATGACTGGCCCGCCGTCTCAAAAATTATTCTGCTGCTCCTCATGTTTATCGGCGGATCGGCAGGTTCAACCGGAGGAGGCATCAAATGCCTGAGAATCCTCCTCATCCTCAAACACGGTTATATAGAGCTTTACAGGCTTGTCCATCCCCATGCGGTAACAGCGGTCAAGCTGGGCAAAAAAATAGTCTATCCCGAAACGATGGCAAGCATTCTGGGGTTTTTTATTTTATACCTCTCAATGACGGTCATTGCATCTCTTCTCATGAGCATGCTCGGTCTGGACATGATGACGGCATTTTCGTCCGTCGTTGCAACCATCGGCAATGTCGGTCCGGGATTCGGAGCCGTGAATGCCGCCTCCACATACAGTGAAATTCCCGCCCTAGGAAAATGGATCCTGTCATTCTGCATGCTTGCAGGAAGGCTTGAGATCTATACGATCATGATCCTCGTCATTCCGGAATTCTGGAAAAAATAAGCGTGATGTGGCACAATACTACATCAATCGGAAAGGTCATCCCATGGTCGAACCTCACGATGATCAAAATAGAGAAACCTCTTTCCCCTTCGGGAGCACCATTGAACGACCGTCCATCTGGCTGCACATTCTCATCTTTGCGATAACACTGTCCGCTGTTCTCATTACCATTCTTCTCGCTCATCGATCATATACTCATAACAGATTGACTGCGCTGAATGACTTCAACGGACAGCAGCTCGTTCTTGCCCGTTCCGCCGCTGCGGGAATCGAAACACTCTTCGCCGAGGTGAAGGCCGCCCTCTCGGCGGCGGCTTCCCTTCCCGCTGTCCGGAAGATGTCGCCGGAGTGCCTCGACTACATGCGTCATATGTCGGGTGGATTTCTTCCCAAAACATCGATCCGTCGTCTCGATGAACGGGGTATTTTACGATTTATCTACCCACATGACGATTGGCGAAAAGACCTTCTCGGCAGAGATTTCAGTGACAGTGAATCCTTTCAGAACGCCCGGGAAGAAGTTACTGTTACAGCATCACGAGTCGTCATCAATGAACAGGGGGAGCGCCGACTGAGAGTGGCGGCGCCTGTTTTCATGAATGGCCCGGATGAAGAACTTCCCCGTATTTTCAAGGGAGTACTGATTGTCTCGTTTGATATCGGGGCGATCACCAATGCTTTTATATCACCGATCACTCCGGGTAAAACGGGCTATGCCTGGCTGATCAATCAGGACGGAAATGTTATCGCCCACCATGACAGTCAGTATGTGGGCCGTGACGTATTTACACTGTGGGCGGAACAAAAATTCATCCTGTCTCCTCAATCGGCCGATACCATACTGCAGAATATGAAAACGGGGAGAGAGGGCACCGACCTCTATCTGTCAAAGCAACATCGAGGGGAAACGGCAACCATTCAAAAACTCATTGCCTATTCGCCCGTCCGTATACTGGATCATGTGTGGTCTGTAGCCGTGGTCACCCCCGCCGGTGAAGTTGACCGCATCATCCGTTCAACCATCAGAAAAACCATGTACGGTTTCGGTTTTATTGTCCTGGTCCTCGTCGGTGCAGGATCATTCTTTTCCGTAACGGCATATCGTTGGTCCTACTCGCTTCAACGGGAAGTGAGGAATCGGACCAAAGAGCTCAAAGAGGCCACCGATTACCTTGATAACCTCATTCGCAATGCGAATACGCCGATTGTCGTCTGGGATACCGGTCGCCGGATTACGATCTTCAATCGAGCATTCGAGACGATGAGCGGATGGACCACGGCGGAAATTGCGGGACAGCCCCTGAACGTTCTTTTTCCTGACGAACGTCATATCACCATGCTTGAAACAGCATCCCCCGCAGAAGAAAACGGACCAGTGGAAGCACAGGAAATACCCATCGTCATGAAAGACGGGGAGCGGCGAATCGGAATGTGGACGTCGTCCCGCATACATGCCGATGACGGCACGACATTGATTGCGACGCTGGCACATGGCGAGGATATTACAGAGCGAAAGAAGACTGAAGAAGCGCTCAGGCAAAGCGAGGCGTATTATCGTGCCGTCGTCGAGGCCCAGACCGAACTCATCTGCCGATACACGCCGGATTTCCGGATCACTTTTGTGAATGAAGCTTACTGCCGCTACTTCAACAAAAGTCAGCAGGAACTCATCGACACAAGCTTCATGCCGTTAATACCGGAAGAAGCTCAAAAAAGAGTTGAAACGATACTCCATGACCTCCGCACGAAAAAAATTCCGGAAATACGAATCGAACATCCCGTTGTAAACGGCAAAGGGGAACTGCGGTGGCAGCAGTGGACCAATCGCGCCCTCTTTGATGACCACGACCGGGTTATTGAATATCAATCGGTCGGACGGGATATTACGGAGCTGAAACGGGTTGAAGAAATGCTGACGAGGACCATGAGGAACCTCTCAATGGCTCAGGAAATAGCGGCAATGGGAAGTTGGGAATGGGACATTGGGACGGATGAAGTACTCTGGTCCGATGAAACATACCGTCTGTTCGGATTGAAACCCCGGGGAATCAAGGTAAACCTGTCCAGCTACATTCAACGGGTCCATCCCGAAGATGCAGACAAGGTCCGCTGTGCTCTCAGAGAAGCACGCGACAAGAAACAACCATATGAATCGGAGCACAGAATCATACGGAAGGATGGTTCGGTAAGAATACACCATCTCAAAGGGGAAATAGTGCTCGATGACTGCGGCGTTCCCATCAAACAAACGGGCATTGTTCAGGATATAACCGACCGGCGGCGCTCGGAAGAGCGATTGCGCCTGACACAGCAATCGGTCGATGCCGCGTCCATCAGTATTTTCTGGATCACACCGGAGGGGAATTTCATATACTCCAATGACGCCGCGTCCGCCAATCTCGGATACAGCCACGACGAATTATGTGCCATGAATGTTTCCGATATCGATCCGGATTTTCCCGCCGTCAAGCGGAGAGCCCATTGGGAGAATTTGAAAACCCGGAAGGTTATGACGTTTGAATCTCATCATCGTACAAAGGACGGAAGAATCTTCCCGGTGGATATCACCAACAATTATTTGCAATTCAACGATCAGGAATATGAAATCGCCTTCGCCGTGAACATATCGGAACGCAAACTGGCGGAGGAAGAAAAAAAGAAACTCGAGGCTCAGCTTTATCATTCACAAAAAATAGACACGCTGGGGGCCCTGGTTGCCGGCGTGGCCCATGAAATCAACAACCCCGTGAATAAAATTATTTTCGACATCCCGCTTCTCAAAAAAATCTGGATCGATATCCTTCCCGTCCTGGCAGCACAGACCCGAAAAGAACCTCATCAGAAATACGGCGGCCTCACTTACGAATTCCTGAAGGAGAATCTGCCGGAGATGCTTTCCGATATGGAGCTTGCGACAAATCGAGTGGCAAAGACCGTCAGCAACCTGAAAGATTACACAAGGAAATCGAGCATCGCCGACAGAAGGCCGATGCGGATCAATACTGCCGTGGAAAATGCCATTCGCCTTATTGAGACGACAATTAAAAAAGCGGGCATCGATTTGACGACAAACCTCAGGGATACCCTTCCCATGATAGACGGCAATACGCAAAGCATTGAACAGATCATTATCAATATCGTCGTCAACGCCATACAGGCAATCGATCACGATCACGGACATATCGACATTGCAACGGGTTCAATGGAAGAAGGCCGGCTGGTCTTTATTGCCATATCAGACAACGGAGAGGGCATTGATCCGTTCATTTCCGATAAGATTTTTGATCCTTTCATTACAAACAGGCATAATTCGGGGGGAACGGGCCTCGGTCTGGCGATAACCCGTAATCTTGTCGAAGCCCATGGAGGAGACATAACTTTCACGTCCACACGAGGGGAAGGCACCATATTTACCGTTGTCTTTCCCACTACGGGACTGGAATCATGGTGGTAAAAGAACATCAGCCGGCAGACCGATGAATCACGATGAGATGCTCATCCCCATTCTTTTTGTATCCGGTCTTTACAACCCGTTGAAAACATGCCACCATAACGCTGTAAAAAAACGGCAAACTATAAAGTTATTACTTCGGCAACAATATATGTCAAAGCCGTGATTCTCGTGACAACGGGAATCCAGAATTGGCCTAGATGCCGGATAAAGTCCGGCATGACAGTTGATATGTTTAATTGCCGCAGTAATAACGATGAGGAAATCAACAACAACATATTCCGCGATGAGAGTCGTATAAGATGGAATCCATCCCGAAACGAAAAACCCCGATCGCCATTGTCGATGACGACGTCGGTCTGCTCCTCAGCATGAGAGCGACAATGGTAAGTTCGGGATTACCTGAACCGGCGCTCATTTCCGACAGCAGGAGGGTGATGGAAATAATCAGGACGAATGACTTTCATCTCATGCTGCTCGACCTTCTCATGCCATCAGTAAGCGGCATGGAACTCCTGCAGAAAATAAAGGAGGAACTTCCCGATATCGAATGCATTATTATTACGGCCGTCGATGATGTCGATTCTGCTGTTCAGGCCATGAAATTCGGGGCATATGATTATCTCGTGAAACCCATCAACAGCGAAAAACTTGTCATTACGGTCAATCGCGCCCTCGAACGATATCACCTGCGCAACAAACTGGCGCTCTTCGAACGGCATCAATCTTTTGATACGCTGAAACAGCCGTCGGCCTTCCAATACATGGTAGCCCGCGACCCGTCGATGGCAATGGTTTTTCACCAGATGGAGATTGCCGCTCCTACGGAATACAATGTCTTTCTTACCGGAGAATCGGGAACAGGAAAGGAAATGGTCGCCCGAATCATTCACACCTTGAGTAATCGGTCAAGCGGGGCATTCATGGCCGTTAATATGGCCTCCTTCAGCAGATCACTCTTCGAAGATGATTTCTTCGGTCATGTCAAGGGCGCTTATACCGGGGCGGCGGACGAAAAAAAAGGCTTTTTCGAAGCAGCTCAGGGAGGAACTCTCTTTCTCGATGAGATAACGGAACTGGATCCCGGCCTGCAGGGGAAGATGCTCAGGGTGGTTCAGGAACGGGAACTTTACCGGCTTGGGAGCACCGAATCACGAAATATCGACATTCGAATCATCTCTGCTACCAATACGGACATCGATGAAACAATACGGAAGGGACTTTTCCGGAAGGATCTTTTCTTCAGACTGAACATGTTTCATATACATATTCCTCCGCTCAGAGAGAGAAAGGGGGACATTCTTCCACTTGCCCACCATTTTCTTGCAATTCACGGACAAAAAAACAAAAAGGAAATCAAATCGATCGACACCGACCTCTGCGATCTCCTCTTACACTATTCCTATCCCGGCAATGTTAGAGAACTCGAGAACATCATCGCAAAAGCAGTGCTTCTAGAAAGCGGACCGACGCTCACCGTATCATCCGCCCGCGAACTCGTGCCGGACCGGGACCGCTCCGGGGAAAAAGAAGAATCGCTGATGTCACTGGAAGACCTTGAAAAACGACACATCCTCCATGTTCTCGAGGCAATGGAACAGAACAGGACAAAGGCGGCAAGAGTCCTGGGAATCGGCCTGCGTACCCTTCAGCGAAAATTAAAAGAGTTCGAAACACCCCCGCATGCGCCAAACTGACCGCAGGTGCGCCATTCCGGCATACAAATCCAACCAGCTGTAATAACGTGTAAATTTTTATTTGAGCACCCTCCCGTACGTCATAAATGCGTGATGTATTCCGTCGCAGAGCACCGGATGAACATTCATGATCACTGGAATCATGTTAAGGCTCTACAATTATTAGATTATTTATTTAAACTCACCTCTCTCAAACCTTGCATGATTCGTGAAGTAAAAAAGGCAACGCTCGCGATTACAGCAGGTGTAGTCACCGAGCAGAGGTTCCAGAGTTCCTTCTTTGAAACTTTTTTAACAGGGGGAATCGGATGATTCAGAAAAAAACCGAACATGGAAACTTCCGAATTCCCCCTCACGCAATCATCCCGAGAGAGAAGACACGTTGTCCGGAATCTCAGGAGCGAGATTGATGGCATGTAGTGAACAATTTCAGTAAGAAAAGTGCATGTGGGCGGCGTGACGACATGCTGTAAAATATGCCGTAACCGCTCTAAGTCATGAAAAAATATTTTAAAACCCACGCGATGATCTTATAAGAGCCTAATGCCGGCGGGTGGTTTTTCGTTCCCTTCTTTCCATCCGCCGGCCCCCCCTGTCAGAAAGGGAGTTCTGAAACCGGAGAAAGCGATGGGAGAAATAAAACCCGGCCAATGATGCCATACACCGTATAATCGCCGACCTGAATTGTACATCCCTCGATCATTGCCGGAGTTGCCGTCACAACGGGAGGTAATGATGTTCGCACATCATGTAACGGATGAACAAAATTTTAACAACAATGCAGGTACCGTCGAGACGATTCCGGCGGTAAGGGAAATCTTACTCGATGGTGACTATGTCATTGTAGGAATTGACGTATCGTTTCCTCTTAAGGAAATTCTTCATTGTCTCCGCAATGTGATAGGACAATATGTGGATCAATAACGGAAGGAGGCAGACAATCGCATCGCCGGCATAGGTCACGCCGGTCAGTCAAAGAGATTTCCAAGGTGCCCCCATATCCATCTTGGGAGAAAGGTGTTTTTGGCGGGTGGTTTCCCTTCCCCTCCTTTTCCGCTCGCCACAACCTGTCTCTTATACACATCTCCGAGCCCACGAGACCGTACTAGATCTCGTATGCCGTCTTCTGCTTGAAA
>OMKS01000472.1_pt1 | contig 37382 bp, 32 predicted proteins | sample 1674721 | NCBI WGS metagenome assembly OMKS01 (sample SAMN06264996, study PRJEB25208) | sediment metagenome | isolation source: hot spring sediment | place: USA: California | collected 2014-09-02 | reverse complement strand
GTAAAATATGAGCTCAGATACTGTTAAGTATATTATCGCCAGATAAACAAAGCAAATACGGGTTGCGTGGGGGACACCTACCGGCTTCCGGTCCGCCTGGTATCTCCGGGGTCAAAGAAAAGGCGAAGCGGCCCTGTCAGGGGGAAAGATACAGGCCGGAGTCAGCTGCCGGGAGGGTGTGTTCAGGATTCCGCGCCTCGCCGGCGGAGGTGACGTACACCGCGGCTCCGTCAGGCAGGGGGCACTTGTTTTCGCAGATTCCGCAGCCGATGCACAGGGCGTCGACCACATAGGGCTGCCGGACCGTGACCGTTTCTCCCCGGTCGTTTTCCACGACCGCGTTCCTGAAGCGGATCGCCTTTTCCGGGGTCGGACAGTGCTCCTCGCAGACAATGCAGGGTATTCCCTTGGCGTATGGGAGGCAGCGATCGGCGTCAAAAAAGGCGTGGCCGATTTTGAAGGTATGCTTGTCCGGCAGCTCCAGTTCGCGGATGGCCCCGGTGGGGCAGACCTGGCCGCAGAGGGTGCAGTTGAACTCGCAGTAGCCGATGCGGGCGATCAGCCGGGGGGCAAATATGCCTTCAATGCCGGATTCCAGAAAGGAAGGGTGCAGAGCGTTGCCGATGCAGACCTTCATGCATTCTCCGCAGCGGACGCAGCGATCAAGGAACTCGGGATCCGGCAGGGAGCCGGGCGGGCGGATCAGGAAGGGATCGGGGACCTTGGCCATGCTCCTGACGCCGGAAAAGAGCGGCAACAGGGCGGCGCCGGCAAGAGCAGCCATGACCGCCCTCCGGGACAGGGAGACCGGGGCGGGGCGGCGCGAAGGCGGCGCGAAGCGGAAACCGATCAGGTCCCTGGGGCACTTGTCGCGGCAGTCCATGCACAGGATGCAGCGGCTCATGGCCAGGCGGCGCTCCTCATCGATGGCGTCCATGCGGCAGACCGTCCGGCAGGTCCGGCAGGCTTTGCAGTCGTCGCTGCCGCCGTATCCCCTGAAGATACCGGCCGCGGCCGGCAAACCGATGAGTCCGCCTAAGGGGCAGAGGTTGCGGCAGAAAAAGCGGCGCTGGATAAGCTCCAGCACAAAAACCGCCAGCAGGATGGCCGCTGAAAGCACCACCAGCGTATAATATTTCTGATCAAACGGCAGGACCGTCGCCCTGAGGAGGGAGTAGACGGGCTCGGTGACAACATTGACGAAACCGGGGGCCTCAAGGTAGGTGTAGGTGAAAAAACCGGTTACCGTCTGGTTGAAGGCCGGGTAGACGGCTATGGCCAGACCGCGGACCAGGATGGAAAAGGGATCGATGTACCCGGCGACGGGCAGGCCGAAAAAAGCCCCGGCCAGGACAAAGATCAGGAGGAGATAGGGCAGGGCCGGATACAGGGTGTCGGTTCGGCGCGTCCGGGGCCTGAGAAAGGGATGACAGAGGTCGATCAGCGTTCCCATGGGGCAGACCCAGCCGCAGAAGAAGCGGCCGAGGATAAGCGTCAGGCCGACCAGGAGCAGGGCCGGCAGCATCAGGGCGACCAGGCCCTTGACCGCCAGCATGACGGAGGCGGCGAGCAGCGGATCGATGCGGAAGAGGATGTTGACGGCGTATTCGAGCCGGTCGCTGCCGGTATAGTCGGTTTTGATGAACAGGAAGAAAAAGACCAGCAGGAACAGCGCCTGGCTCAGGCGGCGCCAGGGGGCCAGACGGCGGTGAGGCTTCCCGGCTGATCCCGCGGCCGGGCCGTTCCGCTGTTTACCGGGCCCAGGCATGGTTCCTGCCCGGCATGTTGGAAGAACGCGCGCTCATGGTCAGGCGGTCACGGTGCGGAGCCTCATTTTATCGATGTTCATCTCGCCCAGCCCCATGGCGTGAGCGGCAACGGTGGACTCGATGTCGCCGGGCTCGAGGTCGAACAGGGTGGTGGTCCAGGCGTCGGCGGCCACCGGATCGGCGGAGGCGATGATCGTATCGATGGTCTTGACGTCGGCGAGGCTGCCGCCCTGGGGTCCGTTGCGCAGGAGTATCCTGATGGCGTCGATGATATTCAGAGAGGGCCGGAGAACAGTTGCCAGGTCGGCCAGCTTCTGGCCCAGGTCATGGTGCATGCGGCCGCGGTTGCCGCCCAGGACCCCCATGGAATTCTTGAGACCGATGGTCAGCCTGCTCAGGCCGTGATGCTTGGCCACCGGCACGTTGATGTAACAGTCCGCCTCCAGCGCGTCCCGGTAGATTTCCAGCCGGGACACCGCCTTGCCGCGGGCAATGTCCACCGGGACGAATTTCCGTTCGTCCATGTGCTCGATCCGGACTCTGCGATCTTTGATCGGGCGGACCATGTCCTCGATACCGCTGTTTTTGTAGGAGCGGCGCGGATCATTGCACGGCCGGTCGAAGACCTGCACGCTCGAGGCCCCGGCTGCCAGGGCCTGATCGATGACGGCTCTGACGACCAGGGGATGCGTATTGGCGGCCTGGTCGGGGGACCGGTCCCAGCCGATGTTGGGTTTGACCACCACCCGGTCGCCGTGCCGGACAAAGTTTCCCATGCCGCCGAGCCCTTCCAGCACCGCGGCGGTCAGTTTCACGTAATCAGCGCCGGTCCCGACCGCCACGAGGGGAGAAGGATCCGGAGCGGCAAGGACTGCTGACACGGTAAACCGGGGGACGGAAAGGCTCAGGCCGGCCGACCAGAGCAGGACATCACGCAGGAATTCTCGTCTGTTCATTGTTTTCTTCCGTTCGGCTGCCGGCCGGGAAAGAGACCGACCGTGTACCTGCAAAATTAAGTCTCGACGCTCTTCTTCGGCAGGCCCCGTCCTGACCGGCGGTGTTATTATGAATAATATACTTTATCATATCACGGATCGATTGTGCACAAAAACCGCAGGAATAACGACTGCGTCAAGAGCGACCTCGGGGATGCCGGCGTTCAGCCGCCGGTTTCCCTTTGGGCTGAGTGTGGCGCCGGCGGCGGTGATCCGATGGTTCGAACCGCCTCCGCGGCCGTTCCCAGCCGGCGGAAGTCGCTGCCGGTCGGATTCTGAAAGACCGGAGGTCGAAAATCCGCAGGGCGGCCAGCAGGTGGTCAAAGATGTCGGCCTGGATCGCCTCGTAATGGGCCCAGACCTTGTCGCCGCTGAACACGTAGATTTCGACCGGCAGCCCGTATTCTCATTCTCCCGGCTGCAGGTGGCGGACCAGGAAGGTCATCTCCTTGTTGATCTTCGGATGCTGCCGGAGGTAGGCGGCGACGTAGGCACGGAAGATGCCGATATTGGTCTGCCGCCGGCCGTTGATGATGACCGAGGTGTCGACGCTGCGGCGCTTGTTGTCTTCCTCGATCTCCTTCTGCTTCTGGCGGATATAATCGCCCAGCAGTTGAATTTTGCTCAGGCTGTCCAGTTGGTCATCGGTGATGAACCGGATGGAGCTCATGTCGATGTTGATGGCCCTGACGACGATGTTGCGGACCAGCCAGGTCGCCGGAACCGCAATCAGGACAACGGCGGCGGCGATTATTCCCCAGGTCAGTGTCTGGGAGGCGGCCTGGGACATGCCCAGATCCTGCAGGAATTGCGCAACGGAACTGCTCATTGCGGCCGCAGCTCCCTGATCCATTGTTCGATCTGCGCCCGGGTCGGCACGACGCCCCCGCTGACAAGCCGGCCGTTGATCACCAGGGCCGGGGTGATGACGATGCCGTGGCGGCCGATCTCGTCGGGGTCGTAAATCTGCTCGATATCCGCCGCCAGCTCCATGCGGTTCAGCACCTCGATGACCGTCTCCCGGATAACGTTGCAGCTCACGCACGCCTTGCCGAAAATGCGGATGACCAGGTGCTCCCCGTCCTGCTCGTCCGGGTGCAGATAGTTGCGGTAGGCCTGCCGGAGAGCCCGGCGGTATTTTTCCCGCGCCGCGGCCGGGATGTAGTTGTTGCGGCTGATAGCGGCATACAGGAAGGCGACCGCCTCGTCCTCCGCCATCTTTTTAACGGCGGCCTGGTAGAGCGCCAGGTCCAGGCCGATCAGGCCGATGCTGGCCTGGCCGATGCGGATGGTGCGGGATGCGGGGAATTCCTCCGGTTGCGAAGGGGTTGATTTTTTTCTGTCTGACATATCCGGTGTATGGTAGAGGATTTTGTGGAAAATTGAAAGTCCCCGTTGGTATAGTGGCTGACATGATGCAAGGAAAAACACGGCTCATCCTCCCGGACCGCTCCCGGGTGGCGGATCTTCTGGGCAGGGCCCTGACGGAAAGGCTCACCGCCGTAAGAAAGGAACTCCCTGGCAGGATATACCTGACCGGGGGGACCGTCCGGGACCTCCTCATGGGCAGGGAACCGGTCGATATCGATCTGACCGTTGAGAAAAGGGCTTGGCTGTGGGCCGAACGGTTGAGCCGCATGACCGGCTCCACCCTCGTCCCGCTGGGCCGTGAAGAGGATGCCGCCCGGGTGGTCTGGGCGGGGCGGGACATAGATTTCTCGTCCTTCCGGGAAGGGGCGGAATCCATCGAGCAGGAACTGACCAAGCGCGATATCACCGTCAACAGCATGGCGATTTCCCTGGACGGGCTGCTGGGTGACGGACCCGGAGAGCTCGCGTCCGGTCCGGCGGAAATCATCGATCCGTGCGGCGGTTTGCGGGACATCCGGCAGCGGGTGATCAAAGTGACCTCGAGGGAAGCCTTCCGCAGCGATGCCCTGCGGCTGCTCCGCGTCTACCGGTTTGCCGCCGTGCTCGATTTTTCTGTCGATCCGGCGACATCTGCCCTGGTCGCCGAACAGAAGGGCATGATTTCCCGGGTTGCCGCCGAGCGGGTGGCCCACGAGCTCGACCTGATCATCGGTTCCGCCCGGGGGCATGCGGTCGTCAGCCGGATGGCCGGCAACGGGCTGTTGTTCGAGCTGCTGCCGGAACTGCGGGCCGGGGTCGGGATGGAACAGCCGGCCAGCCATCATCTCGATGTGTTTGAGCACAGTCTCGACGCATTGTTCTGGATGCTGAAAGTACAGGAGCAGCCGGGCCGCTATTTCCTCGAATTCGGCGATGTCATGGAGGATTTTCTGGCCGCCGGCAGGCGGCGGCTCCAGCTGCGCTGGGCCGCCCTGCTGCACGACCTGGGCAAGCCGGCAACGGTCACCATTGACGAAGACCGGGGCGGCAGGATCACCTTTTATAATCATGACCGGGAAGGAGCCAGACAGGTCGGGGAAATTGCCAGGCGTCTCCGCTGGAGCGGCGATGATGCCGCTGCCGTCGCCGCGCTGGTGGGGCTGCACATGCGCCCTTTTCACCTGGGCAACGTGCAGCGGCAGGAAAGGCTCAGCCTGCGGGCCTGTCTGCGCCTGATCAAAAAGGCCGGCGCTCTGCTGCCCGGTCTTTTTCTGCTCGGCATGGCTGATGCCCTGGCCGGCCGGGGGGAGGGGCGGCCTGAAAACATTGAGCGGGAAATCGATATGCTCTTTACCCGGATCGAACGGGTCAGGCGGGAACATGTGGAGCCGGTCCGCCGGCATCCCCCCCTCCTCACGGGGCGGGATTTGATCGAGGTGGTGGGGCTGGAGCCGGGACCGGTTTTCAGGGAATTGCTTGAACGGGTGGAGGACGCCCAGATGGAAAAAAAGATATCCACCAGGGAGCAGGCCCTGTCCCTGGTCCGCGCCTGCCTGGAAGAACGGAAAAAAGGGAGCCGCCCCGGCAGGAAGCGGGAATTTCAGGACCCGGAGAAGAACGGCAATGCGTAAGGTACAGGACCATTATTTCCACCGGGCCAAACAGGAAAACTATCCTGCCCGTTCCGTGTACAAGCTGGAGGAGGTGCAGAAGAAATACCGGATTCTCAGGCCCGGCCAGCGGGTCCTGGATCTCGGCTGCCATCCCGGCAGTTGGAGCTTGTATGCGGCAAAGGCCGTCGGGCCGGGGGGGACGGTGGTGGGCGTGGACCTCCAGGCGACAGAGCTGCCGCAGCAAAAAGATCATGCCGAAATCCACTGGCTCTGTTATGATGTGTACGATGCGCAATTCATTGCGGAACTGAAGAAAAAATGGCCCGGCTTCCATGTCCTGCTCAGCGACATGGCGCCGCGGACGACCGGCAGCCAGTATGCCGATCATCAGCAGTCCATGCGCCTGGTGCGCCGGGTCCTGGAGATCGCCGGCCAGCTCCTCCATGAAAACGGGACATTGTACTGCAAGGCGTTTCAGGGCGAGGATTTCCCGGAGGTTGTGCGGGAATGCAGACTGCTTTTCCAGATAGTCAAGGTTGTCAAGCCCGGCAGTTCAAGGAAGGAAAGCAGGGAGGTCTTCATCCTCGGCAGAGGATTCCGGCCCGGCCGTTCTGCCCGGGAAAAAAAAGAATAAATCTGAATATATGCGGAGGGATTGATTCGTGTCCGGACATTCCAAATGGAGCACCATCAAGAGGAAGAAGGGTGCCATAGATGCCAAGCGGGGCAAGATATTCACCAAGCTGATCAAGGAGATCACCGTCGCCGCCCGCCTGGGAGGCGGTGATCCCGCCGCCAACCCGCGGCTGCGCGCCGCCGTCCTGTCGGCCAAGACCGAAAACATGCCCAAGGACAATATTGAACGGGCCATCAAAAAAGGAACCGGCGGCCTCGAAGGGGTGAACTACGAGGAAATTCTCTACGAGGGGTACGGGCCTGGCGGGGTGGCGGTCCTGGTCGAGACCATGACCGACAACAAGAATCGGACGGTGGCCGATATCAGGTATTTTTTCAGCAAAAGCGGCGGCAACCTGGGTGAGTCGGGCTGCGTCGGCTGGATGTTTGATAAAAAAGGGGTTATCGTGGTGGACAAGGAGACCATCGGCGAGGAGGAGCTCCTGACCCTTGCCCTGGACGCCGGGGCCGAGGACGTGGTGGAGGAGGATTCCTCCTTCCAGGTCATGACCGCCCCGGAAGAGTTGAATGAGGTGGCGGAGAAACTGGCCGGAGCCGACCTGCAGTATGTCGAGGCCTCCGTGACCATGGTGCCGAAAAATACGGTGGAGGTCGCGGACGAGAAAACGGCCCGCTCTCTGCTGAAGCTCCTGGAAAACCTCGAGGACCATGATGACGTGCAGAAGGTCCACGCCAACTTCGACATTGCGGACGAATTGATGGAGGCGATTTCCTGACATGGTCCGTATCCGTTCCGACCGGGAGCAAAAGTGAGGACCAGGAGCAGGATACTCGGCATCGATCCGGGTTCCCGGACGACCGGATACGGCATCATCGACAAACAGGGATCCAGCCTGGGTTTCGTGGCCTGCGGCACAATACGGACCGGGGGCAGTGCCAATATTCCCGAGCGGCTGCTGGCAATCTACGAGGGGCTGGAGAAAATCATCACCCTGCACGGTCCCGATGTCGCCGCGGTGGAGGAAGTGTTCATGGCCCGCAACCCCAGGTCGGCCCTCACCCTGGGCCATGCCCACGGAGCGGCGGTGCTGGCTGTCATGCGGAGCGGACTGCGGGTGCACGACTATTCCCCCCGGCTGGTCAAGCAGGCGGTGGCCGGTTACGGCCGGGCCGACAAGGCGCAGGTGCAGCACATGGTCACAGCCCTGCTTGATCTTTCAGCCGCGCCCAGCAGTGACGCGGCCGATGCCCTGGCGGTGGCCATCTGTCACGCCAACCGGATGATCGTGCCGGAGGATGCATCATCATGATTGCCGCACTGACGGGAGTGGTGTTCGTCAAGCAGCCCAACCACGTCATCATCGATGTGGGCGGCGTCGGATACGAGGTGCTGATTTCCGGCCGGACCTATGACCGCCTCCCGGACAGCGGCGACGAGGTTTTTCTGTATATTCACACCAGCGTGCGGGAGGACGCGATCACCCTCTACGGTTTTGCCGGGGCCGAGGAAAAAGAGCTCTTCCTGCTCCTCAACACCGTTTCTGGGGTCGGCCCGAAGCTGGCGCTCGGAATCCTTTCCGGCATCTCGGCCCAGGAGCTGGGAGAAGCCCTGATCCGCAAGAACATGTCGAGGCTGACGGCGCTGGCCGGGGTGGGCCGGAAAACCGCTGAACGAATGTGCGTCGAGCTGAAGGACAAGGTGGCCAAATATTATCTGCCCGGCAGCGAGGCCGATCAGGCCCCGGCCGGTGAGTCGATGGAGGAGGACAGCTTCCGGGACGCCCTCTTCCGGGACGCCCTGTCCGCCCTGACCAACCTCGGCTATACCCAGGCCATGGCCTGGCAGACCCTGCGCCGCGTGCAGAAGCTGCATCCCCGGGCGGCCGGCGGAATGAAAATAGAGGACCTGATCAGGGAGGCCCTGCGGGCCCTTGCCTGAGGCCACGGCAAAGGATACCCCAATGGCCCCGATCGGTTGATTGAACGCAGACATGGATTTCGAGGAAAACATAACAGGCAGGAGCCTGGTTTCCGCTGCCGGGACTTCAGATGATTTCGGCGCCGATATCGACCTCCGCCCCCGGAGGCTGAAGGACTACATCGGCCAGGAGCAGCTGAAAAGGAGCCTGAGCGTCTTCATCAAGGCGGCGCGCAACCGCGGCGAACCCCTTGACCATACCCTGTTCCACGGTTTTCCCGGCCTGGGAAAGACCACCCTGGCCTATATCATTGCCAATGAAATGGGCGCCGGCATCAAGGTGACGTCCGGTCCGGTCATCGAACGGCCCGGCGACCTGGCGGCCATCCTCACCAGCCTGCAGAGCGGGGACGTTCTGTTCATCGATGAAATTCACCGCCTCAACCACGTGGTGGAGGAGATCCTCTACCCGGCCATGGAGGACTACCAGCTCGACCTGGTCATCGGGCAGGGCCCGGGGGCCCGCAGCGTCAAGATGGACCTGCCCCGGTTCACCCTGGTGGGGGCGACGACCCGGACCGGTCTGCTGACCCCGCCCCTGCGGGACCGGTTCGGGGTCATCCTGCGGCTTGATTTCTACAGTGCCGAGGAGCTGGTGGCCATTATCAGGCGCTCGGCCCGCCTGATGGATATCGGCATCGATGAGCAGGGGGCCCTGGAACTGGGCCGTCGATCCCGGGGAACCCCGAGGATCGCCAACCGGCTTTTGCGGCGGGTCAGGGATTTTTCCGAAGTGGGCGGCCACCCGCAAATCAACAAGCAGGTCGCCGACGAGGCGCTGAACATCCTGGCGGTGGACCGCTACGGCCTTGACGAAATGGACCGGCGCATTCTGCTGACCCTGATCGACAAGTTCCAGGGCGGTCCCATCGGCATCGACACGCTGGCGACCGTTGTCTGCGAAGAGAAGAACACCCTCGAGGACGTCTATGAACCCTTTCTCATCCAGTCGGGCTTTCTGGTCCGCACCCCGCGCGGCCGGATGGCGACGGTCGCCGCCTACGAGCACTTCGGGCGGACCGTGCATCCCGGCCTGGCCAGGCAGCAGGGATTGTTCGAATAAAGGAGGATCGACATGGCCCAGAAACTGACGGTCAAGGATATACTCGCCAGAAAGGCACAGGGGAAGAAAATCAGCGTACTCACGGCCTACGATACGGCCATGGCCAGAATGCTTGACGACAGCGGCATCGACATCCTGCTTGTCGGCGACTCCCTCGGCATGGTGGTGCTCGGCTATGACAGCACCGTGCCGGTGACCATGGAGGAAATGCTCCACCATGCCCGTGCGGTCAGCCGGGGAACAACACGCGCCCTGGTTGTCGGCGACATGCCGTTCGGCTCCTACCAGGCAGGGCTGACTGACGCGGTCGCCAACGGGGTGCGGTTCATGAAGGAAGCGGGATGCGACGCGGTCAAGATCGAGGGCGGCATTGAAATGTGCGATGTCGTGCGGGCTTTCGACCGGGCCGGCATTCCGGTGATGGGCCACGTCGGCCTGACTCCGCAGACCGTCGGCCGGCTGGGCGGGTTCAAGGTGCAGGGCACGGATATCGATTCGGCCCGGAAAATGATCGACGATGTCAGGGCCCTGGCGGATGCCGGGGTGTTTGCCGTGGTCGTTGAATGCGTGCCCGGCGACCTGGGCCGGATCGTCACCGCCGAGGTGCCGGTGCCGATCATCGGTATCGGGGCCGGACCGGACTGCGACGGCCAGGTCCTGGTGGTCAACGACATGCTGGGCCTGTTCGACCGCTTCACCCCCTCGTTCGTGAAAAAATACGCCGACCTGGGTCCGGTCATCAGGCAGGCGGCGGCCCGTTACCGGGACGAAGTGGAAGAGGGCGCCTTTCCGGCCGCCGAGCAGACCTTTCCGTCCCCGATGGATTACAGTTCGCTGTTGAAGCGTGGATGACCCCGGGAGCAAAGTGAACACATGAAAATAATTGAGGCCGAGGCCGTCACCGACGCTGTCCGGCGGATGGCGGTGGATGCCGCTCATCATCTGGAGCCGGACATTCTTGACGCCCTGCTTGCCGCCAGGGACAGGGAAACCTCCCCGCTGGCCAAGAATGTGCTGGGCATGCTGATCGTCAACGCCGACATCGCCAGCCGTGAGTTGATCCCTGCCTGCCAGGATACCGGCATCTGCACGGTGTTTCTCACCCTGGGGCAGGAGGTGACGATCAGGGGAGGCCTCATGGAAGCGATCCAGCACGGGGTGCGGCTTGGCTATGAGGAAGGTTTCCTGCGCAAATCGGTTTGCGATCCGGTCACCCGGATTAATACCGGCACCAATGTGCCGGCCGTGGTGCATATCGAAGTGGAGCCCGGAGACCGGTGTCGGCTCGCCTTGCTGCCCAAGGGGTGCGGCAGCGAGAACATGAGCGGTCTGCAGATGCTGCCGCCCTCGGCCGGCATCCGGGGGGCCATGGATTTTGTCGTCGACACCGTGGTCGGGGCCGGTCCCAATCCCTGCCCGCCCCTGGTGGTCGGCGTCGGGATGGGGGGGACGTTCGAAAAAGCGGCGTTCATGGCCAAGAAATCCCTGCTGCGGCCGGTCGGGAAGGCCGGGGAGCGCGAAGACGTGGCCCGCATCGAAGCGGAACTGCTCGAGCGCATCAACCGCGAAGGCAGGGGAGTGCTTGGCTTCGGCGGCTGCAACACGGCCTTGGCCGTCCATGTCGACGTCTGTCCCACCCATATCGCCAGTCTGCCGGTGGCGGTCAACATCCAGTGCCATTCCCACCGGCACAAGCAGGTTGATCTCTGACGCCGGCGGGCAGAATTGTTGACGGAGTAACGGAACACTTTCGACCAGAACAGATGCAAGGCAGGTAGCCCATGTCCCTTCTTAGAGCGCCCATGCATACCGGCGACCACAGAAAAATCGATCTTCCCTTTGCCCCGGGCGTTGCCGAAAGCCTGAGGGCCGGCGAGCTCGTTCACCTGTCAGGGACCATGTACACCGGACGCGATCAGACCCACCGCCGGCTTTGCGCCCTGCTCGACGAAGGCAGGGAACTGCCTGTTGACCTCAACGGCCAGATCCTCTATTACGTCGGTCCCAGCCCGGCCAGGCCGGGTCGCGTTGTCGGGGCGGCCGGGCCGACCACCAGCTACCGGATGGATGCCTACACGCCCCGGCTTCTCGACCTGGGCCTGAAGGCAACGCTGGGCAAGGGACCGCGGTCCATGCCGGTCCGCCAGGCCATGAAAAAGCATAAAGCGGTGTATCTCGCCACCTTCGGCGGCGCCGGAGCATTGCTTTCCGGGTGCATCTGCGCCGTTTCCCTTGTCGCTTTCGCCGATGCCGGGCCCGAGGCGATGTTCCGCTTTGAGGTGGTCGATTTTCCGGCCGTGGTGATCAATGATGCGGCGGGCAACGATCTCTATGAGGAAATCGCCCTGAAAAACAGGGGCGTTGCCTGATGCCCCACTTTACACCCCTTGACGGTTCCGGAGGGGGGGAACTTCCTGTTCCCGAAATGTTCCCTTTCGTCCCGCCGCCCCCATAGTCCTTGATTGGCAACGGGTAATCGCCCCTGGAATCAGCTCTTTCTTCGGGTGACGTTCGTCGCCCCTTCATCGGCTTATAGTATTATCACGTGCCCTGACACACCACATCTTGTATAGATAGCAGGCTGTTCTGAATCTCTCAACCCATTGAAATTCTGTATTTTTTTCTTGACACCCTCTGGGCCCTGGTATAAAAGTAGGAATAGGTGGTGTAAAGTGGGTAAAAAGGGCGAATAGGTGGCAGAATGGAACTGGTTGAGGGCGTGAGCGGACAGGATTCTGATCTCCGGTTCCGCAGCAGGTCCGAGCATACCCTCGATGTCAAGGGCCGGTTGAATATACCGACCCGGTTCCGGGAGGTTCTGCGGCGCAAATACAACGAAAAGCTGATCGTCACCAATTGGAAGAAAAGCCTGCGGGCCTACCCGGTTGCCGAATGGCGGAAGCTGGAAAACATCCTTGTCAATGAGGCGCCGAAGCAGCAGGGAATGAGCGATTTCGTCCGGTATGTCATTTCAGGGGTGTCGGAATGCATCCTGGACAAGCAGGGCCGCATCCTCTTGCCCGGCTCCCTGCGCGCCGAGTTCAACATTGAAAACGAGGTGGTCCTGAACGGCATGCTGGATCATTTTGAAATCTGGGACAAGGGCGCATGGATCGAGCAGACCCGCGAGACCCGTGCCAAGTTCCAGGATTTTGAAGCGGGACTTTCATCGCTCGGCATCCTGTAGGCCGTTTGCGGTATGGACAGTCATGAGGACGACGCATATACCGGTTCTCGATGCCGAAGTCATCGAGCATCTGAGGCCGGTCAGCGGCGGCAGGTATGTTGACGCTACACTGGGGCTGGGAGGACATGCACAACGTATTCTCGAGGCATCCGCTCCGCACGGGATACTGGTCGGCCTGGAATGGGACGATCAGGCGATTGAACCGGCCCGCAGGCGGCTCGCCCCCTTCGGGGACCGGGTCCGGATCATCCGGGCCACGTATGCTGAGATGGCCGTGGTCCTGCGGCGGGAGGGCATGATGGAGATAAACGCCCTGCTGTTGGATCTCGGCGTTTCCTCCCTGCAGCTCGACAGGCCGGAGCGGGGATTCAGCTTCCGCGAGGACGCCCCGCTGGACATGCGGATGGACCGGCGCCTGCCGGAAACGGCCGCCGACATGATTGCCCGGCTGTCCCAGGAGAAATTGGCGGATATTTTTTACAATTACGGGGAAGAGCGCCAGGCGCGCCGGATTGCCGCGCACCTTGTCCAGGCAAGGGAAAGCGGCCCGATCGAGACAACCGGCCAGCTTGCCGCCCTGGTTGGGGCGGCAATCCCGAAAAAATACCATCCTCCCGGCAAGCACGTGGCCACCAGGGTTTTTCAGGCCTTGCGGATAGCGGTCAACAGGGAGCTGGACAATCTGGTCAAGGTGCTTGCCGATGCGCCGGCCGTTCTTGCTCCGGGCGGCAGAATAGGAGTGATCACCTTTCATTCCATCGAGGATCGGATCGTCAAGCAGGCATTGGCGGGCAACCCGGCCTACCGGGTAGTGACGCGGAAGCCGGTTGAACCCTCCAGGGAAGAGATTGCGCGCAATCCCCGGGCCAGAAGCGCGAAACTGCGGGTGGCCGAGAGGGTGGCATAAAGGGAGCCGGATGCTTGACCGGGGGCGGGAAAATTCGCTCTCCGGCAAAGGTTCGGGAGGAGAGAATTCTGGTTGGAGGAGAAACGATGATTGCGGGAATACATTCCAGGATGTTGCGATCCCAGACGGTTTCCGTCGGCATGAGGCAGCAGGTTGCCTCCCGTTCGGACTGGGTGATCTCGAAACGACTGGCCAGGCTGGTGACCCTGATCCTTTGCGTGAGTCTCTTTGTCCTTTTTGCCTTCGGCCAGCTCATGCACTGGCAGATAAAGTCGGCGGTCAACAGGATTGACCGGCTGCAGTCCGTCCGCAGTCAGTACGGCAGTGAGAATATCGCGCTGCTGGCCTCAAGGGCGCAATTGACCGCCGAGGAATACATTATCGCCGAGGCGGGCAGGAAATACCAGCTTGTCCCGCCGCGGGAAGACCAGGTCCGCCGCCTGTAAACCTATGGCCAGGGTGGTTCGCAGAAGAAAAAAAAGGCTGACGCGCCGGTCCTATGGTCTTATATTTTTCGTAATTTTGTTGGCAGCGGTCGGAGTAAAACTGTACAGGTTTCCTCCTTCCCTCCTGGATATAAACAGAATTTTCCGGCTCGCTGCCGACAAAATTTTCGATCCATCAGCGGACTTGAGGTCCGCTGAACCTGTTTTAAGGGGCAGGATTTATGATCGGGACTACAGGGAGATGGCCGTCAGCTACCTGCTTTACTCTCTCTATGTGCGGCCGGGGGAAATTACGGATCCGGAGACGGTCATCAAGGCGGTGGCCGGGATAACGGGAAAATCGGCCGCGGAGATTGAAGCCGGGTTGAAATCCCCGGGGAACGTTATCAAGATGGCCGACCACCTGGAAGAAGCCGAGATTGCCGCCGTGGCCGGCGGGAAGATCAAGGGGGTCTTTGTCAAGCCCCAGGAAGGACGATTTTATCCCGAACACGAGACGGCCGCCGGCCTGCTCGGCTATGCCGGGGACGGCATCGGCCTAGCCGGGGTGGAAGGAGCGTATGATCTGATTCTGCAGAAAGGGGGATTTCGGAACGAGAACCTCCCCGAGATTGATTTTCACGACGAAGAGGTTCTTGGCCGCGCGGCGGTCGATGTGGTTCTGACCCTGGATCTGGCCCTGGAAAAGGAGATTGAAAAACAGCTTCGCGCTCACCTCAGGGAAAGCGGGACCCAAAGAGGGGTCGCGATCCTGATGGACGCCAGAACAGGGGACATCCTGAGCTGGGCGGAGCAGCCGTCATTCAACCCCAACTATTACTGGCAGATCCCGGATTTGAGGGGCAGCGGACTTTTTCAGGAGGCTCTTGACAGCATCCTCTATCGGCGGGTAAAGGTCAGGGCTGCGGCCATTCGCAGGGACGGTGAACTTGCGGGACCGCTGTTGCCGGAAACCGTCGCCGCACCGAATTTCGGACTGGACGTGGATGAAATTGAACGGTACGGTAATCTGGCCGCGCTGACCGTCGGCGATGAGGAGGGATTATTCTTCGCCGACCGGAAGCAGCCTCCGGGTTCCTCCGGCAAGGCGATCGACCCCGCGACGGGCAGCCTTGATATCCTCAGGCTTACCGGGGCAATCGCCGCTCTCATGAACGGCGGCTGGCAGGTGCGGCCCCATGTCCTCGGTTCGGTGTACGATCATGATCTCCAGAGTCACTTTTTCCGGGCCCCGGATTTTGATGTCCAGGGACGCCGGCGAGTCGTTTCCCCGTCCATGGGGATTCAGCTGCGGCGGGATTTGTTCGGCACGAAATCGCCGTCAGCGGGCGATCTGCATCTCCAGGCCGCTTCCGTCGTCAGGATGGAAGACCGGGGACCGTACGGCGAGTATGTCATCCGCAACCTGCTGATCGGAGTTGTGCCGGCCAAGGCTCCCAAACTGGTGCTGGCGATGCTGACCAGCCAGGACGACCTTTTTCCGGCTGCCGGTGCAATGCGGCAGGATTCCCGGCAGGAACTGGCCCAACTGGGAACAAGCATTCTGCCCGTGTTGTTGGGGGAATCGGAAAAGCTGGCATCGGAACCGTTTCCGACGGAGCCCGACCGCGCCAATTATTCCCGGTTTCTCATCAGCCGCCGGGTGAATTATCAGGAAAGGGAAACCCGGACCGCCGACGCTGATGCGGTCATGCCCGAGCTGACGGGCCTGAGCCTGCGCAAGGGATTGCAGCGCCTGAATGGGCACCGTCTGGCGTTGACCATTGAAGGAAGCGGCCGGATTGTCAGGCAGCGGCCGGCCGCCGGACACCCCCTGGAGGGCGTTCAGGAATGCATATTGAGCCTGGAGTCGGAAATTTAGGCCGCTCCGGATTATGATTACACTGCAGAAACTCATTGATTCACTTGATGATTCCGACCTGATCGAAGGGCGGATTTCCGAGGACGGGCCTGTTGCGGACCTGACGGCGGATTCGCGGCGCGTCCGTCCGGGAAGCGTTTTTGTCGCCCTGCGGGGGGATCGTCTGGATGGGCACGGGTATCTGGGGGAGGCGGCGGAAAAGGGTTGCCGCGCCGTTGTGGTCGAAAGGGACGCTGTCATTCCTGCTGTAATTCCGGCCGTCAGGGTGGCGGATACCCGTCGGGCGTACGGAAAGATGGCCGCGGCGTTGTTCGGCTATCCGGCCCGGCAGATGACGATGATCGGACTGACCGGGACCAACGGCAAGACGACGACCTCGTGGCTGGTCGAGGAGGTCCTGCGCGCCGCCGGCCGGCGGCCGGGCGTGATCGGGACGGTGAATTACCGCTACAGGGACGCTTCTTCTGCACCGATTGTCCGGGAAGCCCCGCTGACCACTCCCGAACCGGTCATGCTGCACGGATTGCTGCGGGAAATGCACGACGCCGGCGTTACCGATGTCATCATGGAGGTTTCGTCCCACGCCCTGGTGCAGCAGAGGATGGCCGGCCTGGTTTTTGACGCCGCCGTCTTCACCAATCTGAGCAGGGACCATCTTGACTATCACCACACCATGGAGGAGTATTTCGCCGCCAAGCAGATCCTTTTCCAGGATCACCTGAAGGAGAACGGACTGGGCGTCGTTGTCACCGACGATAACGGTGCTGCCGGACCAGCGGAACGAGCCGGCTGGGGGCGCCGCCTCGCAGCGGTCCTGGCGGGAAGAGGTTTTGTTCCCTTTGGTGCCGGGCACCGGGACCGGGCCCTGATTAGCTGCGGTATGCGGGAGGACTGCACGGTCAGGGCGGCGGGTCTGAAACAGGACATTGACGGTCTCGACTGCACCCTCCTGCTCGGGGACGGACAGCTGCCGCTCCATTCCCCCCTCATCGGCTTCCACAACGTCCTCAACATGATGACCGCGGCGGGAGTCGGCCTGGGCCTGGGCATCGACCCGGCCGTCATCGTCCGCGGCCTGGAACGGGTCCGCGTCGTGCCGGGCCGGCTGGAACGGGTCCGCCTTCCGGTCCCCGGCCGAGCCGGCAACGGTCCCGCGGTTTTTGTCGATTACGCCCATACCCCTGATGCGCTGGTCAATGTTCTTCAGACCCTGCGACCCGTCACCGCCGGACTGCTGATCTGCGTCTTCGGATGCGGGGGAGACAGGGACCGGGGCAAACGGCCCATGATGGGAGAAGCGGCGGCAAAACTGGCCGACCGGGTGCTGATCACCTCGGACAACCCGCGCACCGAGGAGCCCGCGTCCATCATCAGGGAGATCGAGGCCGGCGCCAGGCGGCTGGATTGCGCCCTGACCGATATCCCCGGTTTGTTCGACCGCAAATCGAGGGGGGGCAGATACGCCGTTGTCGAGGACCGGCGGCAGGCCATACACAACGCCTGTGCCTGGGCATCCCGGGACGACGTGGTCCTGATCGCCGGCAAAGGCCATGAAACGTATCAGATCAGCGCCGGGGGCAGGCGCTTTTTCGACGACCGGCTGGAGGCGGGAAACGGCCTGCTGCGGTGGACCATGGATCATCTGCTTGCCGCAACCTCCGGGCGGCTGGAACAGCCCGGACCCGTCGGACTGCTGGGCGAGATTTCCACTGATACCAGGACCATCAGGCCCGGCGATGTGTTTCTCGCCCTCCGGGGCGAGAATTTTGACGGCCACGACTTTGTCGAAGCGGCGGCGGAAAAAGGAGCAGGGGCGGTGATCGTCAGTGAACCGGTCCGGACCGGAAGCCATGGAGCCGGGGTTGTCAGGGTGAGCGATACCCTCAGGGCCCTCGGGGACCTGGCCCATTACCGCCGCCGGGCGCTGGCCGCGGGCGTTCAGGTTATAGGCATCACGGGCAGTTCGGGGAAGACCACGGTCAAGGAAATGACCGCGGCCATCTTTCAGAAGCGGTTTGCAGACGCCGGGGGTGAGCCGGTCCTGAAAACCGGCGGCAACTTCAACAACCTTGTCGGCCTGCCCCTGTCTCTTTTGCAGCTCAGGTGCGGACACCGAACGGCGGTTATGGAAATGGGCATGAACCGGCCGGGAGAGATAGCGCGGCTGACGAGCATCGCCGAGCCCGACATCGGCTGCATCACCAATGTCCAGACCGCCCATCTTGAAGGCCTGGGCAGCATCGACGGCGTCGCCCGGGCCAAGGGCGAGCTTTTTGGCGCCATGTCCGACCGGGGCGTACGGATCATCAATTACGATGATCCGCATATCAGACCGTTTGGAGGGAAGAATGGAAATAATGTTATCGGCTTTGCCGTCACACCCGACGGAAGAAGATATCATCCTCAGATCAGGGCGACCCGAATGCACAGCCTGGGAGAAGCCGGCATGCGCTTCACCCTCCATATCGGCGAGTGGCGGAAGCGGATCACCGTCCCGGCCGCCGGGGCCCATAATGTCGCCAACTGTGCGGCGGCTGCTGCAATTGCCGTTGCAGGCGGTGTAGCTCCGGAAATCATCGTCCAGGGATTGATGCAGTACAGGTCCGGCGACAAGCGGCTGCAGATTTCCGAGCTGCCGGGAGGGGTCAACGTCCTCAACGATTCCTACAATGCCAACCCGGCCTCCATGGCCGCCGCATTGCGCACGGTCATGGGCTTCGGCCGCGGCTGCCGGCGGATCGCCGCCCTCGGCGACATGCTCGAACTCGGTGAGAGTTCCGAGGAGGCGCATCGACGGATCGGCGCCCTGGCCGCCGAACTGGGGATCGACTACCTGGCGGTGACCGGGAATTTCGCCCGCACGGTCGCCGAGGCGGCCCGCAAGGCGGGGATGAGAAAAAACCGGATAAAACGATGCGCGACCACTGGGGACGCCGCCCGATGGATTGCCGGTCTGATTGCCGGAAAAAAGGCGGGAAAAGGTGATTGGCTCCTGATCAAAGGATCACGCGGTATGCGGATGGAACAGGTCCTCACTTCCCTGCAGCGATTATTGGCCCTTGGGTAAGACCTGAAACGGATAAACCATGCTCTATCATTTTCTCTATTCACTCCATACCGAGTTCAGTGTCCTGAACGTGTTCCGCTACATCACTTTCCGGACGATCGGCAGCACCATAACCGCTTTTCTCATCCTCTTTGTGTTCGGCCCGATGTTCATCAGAATGCTGCAGCGCATGCAGATCGGCCAGGTGATCCGCGACGACGGGCCGGAGACCCATATGTCCAAGCAGGGGATCCCGACCATGGGGGGAGTGCTCATTCTCGGCGCCATGACCTTCTCCACCCTGCTGTGGGCCGACCTGACAAGCGGCCTGGTCTGGCTGGTCATGAGCGCGACCCTCTTTTTCGGGGTCATCGGCTCCATTGACGACCTGAAGAAGGTATGGAAAAGGAACACCAGGGGACTGTCGCCCACGGGCAAGCTCCTTCTGCAGGTGGTCGGCGCCTCGGCGGTCGGTCTCTATCTCTATCTGCATCCGGTGTACGACGGCCGGTTGAGTCTGCCGTTCATCAAGGGATTTCAGCCGGATCTGGGCTGGTGGTATATCCCCTTTGCCGTCGTGGTCATTGTCGGTGCTTCAAATGCGGTCAATCTCACCGACGGACTGGACGGGCTGGCCACCGGTCCCCTGGTTATCAGCGGGTCGGTCTATGTGATTTTTTCCTACGTGGCCGGCCATGCCATTGTCGCCAACTACCTGCAGATACCGTTCGTGCCGGGCGCCGGCGAGATCGCCGTCATTTGCGGGGCGATGGTCGGGGCCTGCCTGGGCTTTCTGTGGTTCAACACCTATCCGGCCCAGGTCTTCATGGGCGATGTGGGCTCCCTTGCCCTGGGGGGGACCCTGGGCGCGGTGTCCATTATCATCAAGCAGGAAATCCTGCTGGCCATAGTGGGTGGAATTTTTGTCATGGAGGCCCTGTCGGTCATCCTCCAGGTAGGGTATTTCAAGTTGACCGGCGGGAAGAGGATATTCCTCATGGCCCCGTTCCATCATCATTTTGAAAAGAAAGGCTGGAAGGAGCCCAAGGTGGTGGTCCGGTTCTGGATTATTTCGATAATACTGGGGCTCTTCGCCCTGGCAACCCTCAAATTGCGGTAAGCAGTGCGGCTGGAAAAAGGACAACGATGCGTGGTGATCGGGCTCGGCGCCTCGGGCATGGCCGCGGTGCGCTTTCTGCACGGCCAGGGGGTGCAGGTGTCGGTTTCGGAGGCCCGCCCTCCGGACCGGATTGATCCCCATGACCTGGAGGAATTGCGGCAGCTGGGGGCAGAGCTTGAAACAGGCGGCCACAGCGGGCGGTTTTTCAGGGACGCGGAACTGATCGTTCCCAGTCCCGGGGTTCCGCTGGATCTGCCGGTGATCGCCGCCGCCCGCCGCCGGGGAGTTGCGGTGGCCGGAGAACTGGCCCTGGCCGCCGGCCGGATAGATGCCCCGGTCATCGCCGTAACCGGCAGCAACGGCAAGACCACGGTGACTTCCCTCATCGGCCACCTGCTGCGCACGGCGGGCAGGGAGGTTTTTGTCGGCGGCAATATCGGCACGCCGGTGCTGGAATATATTCAAAGCGGCCGGAAGGCCGAAACGGTGGTCCTGGAGCTCAGCAGCTTTCAGCTGGAGCTCAGCGGTTCTTTCCGGCCGGCCGTCGCCCTTCTGCTCAACATCACTCCGGATCATCTGGACCGGCATGGTTCCATGGCAGCCTACGCGGCCGCGAAAAAACGGATTTACGCCAATCAGGGGATACACGACACCGCCATTGTCGGAGCGGACGACCCATTGGTCATGGCCGGGGAGGCGCCCGGGGCCGGGACGGTTTTGCGGTTCGGGTTCAATCCGGTCTCGGAGGCCAGGGTGATCGATGCCGGCGTTGCCCTGACCGGCATGATCGGCGGGGTGAAGGTGGAGGAATGGTACGGGCTGGAAACCACTGCGCTTGGTTCGGACATCAACCGGCTCAACGCGGCCGCGGCGATTCTTGCGGCCAGGACCCGCGGCTGCAGCGCGGAGGATATCCGGCCGGGGCTGGCCTCCTTTGCACCGCCCGCCCACCGCATGACCCAGGTGGCGGAGATTGACGGGGTCCGCTACGTGGATGACTCCAAGGGCACCAATATCGGGGCGGTTGCGGCGGCACTGGCCGCCAGCGGAGACAGGGTGATCCTCATTGCCGGGGGCAGGAACAAGGGCGGCGATTTCGACCTGCTGGCCCCTGCCGTGTCCAGGCATGTCCTTCACCTGGTCCTGATCGGCGAGGCTGCCGGCCCCATGGCCGAACAACTGGGCGGTCTGGCGCCGGCGACCATGGCGGCGTCCATGGAGGACGCGGTGCACCGGGCTGCGGAACTGGCCCGCCCGGGAGACACCGTCCTGCTGTCACCGGGCTGCGCCAGTTTTGACATGTTCACGGGCTACGCCCAGCGGGGCGAGGTTTTTCAACGGGCGGTTCTGGCTCTGCGCGATATCCGGCAAACGTGCGCGTGAGGAAGGGATGAGGTGGACCGGTTTTTGCTGCGAAAAACGTGCAAGGGAGTGTATGCTCAGGTGGAAGTTGGCCACCGGTAAATGAGTCTTCGCATTGTCATCACCGGGGGAGGAACCGGCGGACATCTTTTCCCCGGCATCGCCCTGGCGACCGGGATGCGGGAACGGCTGGACGGCTGCCGGGTGCTGTTCATCGGCACTCCCCGGCAGCTGGATAAACAGGCCCTGGCCGGATACGATTTCGAGCAGGAAACGATCCAGTGCATGGGGCTCAAGGGAATGGGATGGGGACACCGGCTGCGCAGCATCATGCAGTTGCCGGCGGCAACCGCGGAGGCGGGAAGGATTCTGAAGAAGTTTGCGCCGCACCTGGTTTTCGGCGTCGGCGGTTATGTCACGGGCCCTGTCCTGCTGGCGGCCAGATTGAGGTCCATCCCGGTGTGCATCCATGAGCAGAATTCGGTCCCGGGACTGGCCAACAGGATGCTGTCATTGATCGCCGACAGGATTTTTCTCTCCCTGCCGTGCCGCCACCGGTTTCCCCGGGACAGGACCATGCTGGTGGGCAACCCGGTCAGAAAGGAAATACTTGCCGCCGCCGCCCCTCCACGGCAGGCCGGCGCCGAAAAAATAATTTTCATTCTTGGTGGCAGCCAGGGGGCACATCGTGTAAACATGCTGATGATTGAGGCGGCGGAAAAACTGGTCAGGGAATGTCCCGGGCGGTTCCGGTTCATCCACCAGACCGGCAGGGCGGATGCGGATGCGGTCAGGGCCGGTTATCATGCCATGGGCGCCGAGGCCGAGGTCAGTGATTTTTTCCGTGATATGGCGCAACTGTATGCCAGGGCCGACCTCGCGGTGTCGCGGGCCGGGGCCACGACCCTTGCCGAACTCTCGGTGATGGGCGTTCCGGCGCTGCTGATTCCGTACCCGTACGCGGCGGACGATCATCAGCGGACCAATGCCCTTCACTATGAGGCCGGCGGCGGGGCGATAATGCTGCCGGAGCAGGAATTAAGCGGCGACCGGCTGGCCGGTGAAATAGTGAAGCTGGCGGAAAACCCCGGCATCCTGCAGGGGATGTCGGTCAATATGAAAAAAATGGCACGGCCCGATGCCGCGGAGCTGATCATCGGGACCTGCCTTGAGCTGGTCGCGGCCAAACAGGGCCGCAGCCAGGCGCCCTGACAGGGGATATGTATAAAAAAACCAAGCATATACATTTTGTCGGCATCGGCGGCATCGGAATGAGCGGGATCGCCGAACTGCTGCTCAACCTCGGCTACGTGGTCAGCGGATCGGATATCCGCGCCTCGGATATAACCAGGCGGCTCGAGGGATTCGGTGCCACCATCCATTTCGGTCACAACGGGCAATGGGTGGCAGGGGCGGATGTGGTGGTCACCTCCTCGGCCATCGGCGCCGCCAATCCCGAAGTCGTCGCCGCCTGTGAACAACATGTCCCGGTGATCCAGCGGGCGGAAATGCTGGCCGAACTGATGCGCCTCAAAAAATTCGGCATCGCGGTGGCCGGGAGCCACGGCAAGACCAGCACCACCTCCATGGTTTCCTGGATGCTGCATCAGGCCGGGCTCGATCCGACGGTGGTCATCGGCGGCAAGGTTGACAGCCTCGGGGGCAACGCCAAGCTGGGGGAGGGAGAGTTCCTGGTTGCCGAGGCGGACGAGAGCGACGGCTCCTTCCTCAAGCTGTCCCCGGTCATCGAGGTCGTGACCAACATAGATCTCGAGCATCTTGACTACTATCGGGACCTTGAACACATCAAGGACGTCTTTGTCCAGTTCATGGACCGGATACCGTTTTACGGCGCCGTCGTGCTCTGCCTTGATGATCCCAATATCGCGGCGATTCTTCCGCGTATCCACAAGCGCGTGATTACCTACGGCCTGAGCGAACAGGCGGATATTTATGCGACCGAGATCCGGTCGGCGGACAAACGGAACGAATTTACCGTCCGCCGCGGAGACCGGAACCTGGGCAGGGTGAGGCTGCATATCCCCGGCCGGCATACGATTTACAACAGCCTGGCGGCGGTGGCGGTGGGCCTGGAGCTCGAACTGGACTTCCAGATCATTGCCCGCGCCCTGGAGACGTTCGGCGGGGTCCAGCGGCGGTTGGAGGTCAAGGGCGAGGCGGCGGGAGTTCTGGTGGTGGATGATTACGGCCATCACCCGACGGAAATCAGGGCGACCCTGGACGCGGTCAGGGAAGGATGGCCGGAAAGGCGGCTGGTGGTGGCATTTCAGCCGCATCGATATACCCGGACCAGGGCACTGTTCGACGAGTTCAAAACGGCGTTCCACCGGGCTGACCTGCTCGTTCTCACCGATATTTACGCCGCCAGCGAATCGCCCCTGGAAGGTGTGAACACCGCGGCGTTGTCGGAGGCGGTCAAACTGCATGGGCAGCGGGACGTCCTCTATCTGCCGGATCTGGAAAAGCTGCCCCTGGAGCTGTTCGATCTGGTGCGCCCGGGGGACCTGCTGCTGACCCTCGGGGCCGGAAACATCGTCCAGGCGGGTGAGGAGCTGTTGAATCTTTTGCGCGCCGGCCGGGAAGCGGACACCGCCTCCGCAGATGCTCCCGGAGAAACAATTGCTGGAGGGATACAGGCATGATGGAACTGCAGCAGACCTTGTCAAGTTTCTGGACCGGCACACTCAGCTGGGATTTTTCCATGGCCGATTATTGCACCATGAAGTCCGGCGGCAGGGCGGCGGCACTGGTGGTGGCGACCTCCGGCCCTGAGCTGTCGGGCTTGATCGTCCGACTGGAGGAAAACTCCATACGCTGGAGGGTTATCGGGCGGGGCAGCAATATCCTGATCCCAACGGAAGGCTATGACGGGGTGTTGATTATCCTGGGGGGCGATTTCTGTGCCATCGCGGGTGATCCCGTTCTGTCCGGGGACGACGGCAGGCAGACGATCCGGGTCGGCGCCGGCTGCTCGGCCGCGAAACTCGTCGGCTGGAGCGTCGTCCATCAGTTGAGCGGTCTCGAGTTCATGGCCGGCATCCCCGGCAGCATCGGCGGGGCCGTGTTCATGAATGCCGGCGCCTGGGGCAGTGAAATCGCCGACGTCATAGAAAAAGTCTCTTTCATCGATCGCCGGGGCCGTTTTCATGACGTTGGGCGTGAGGATATCGAGTTCTCCTACAGGCGGATGCGGCCCGGGGACCAGGCTCTGGAAGGAGCGGTGGTTGTCGGCGCAACCTTTTCCCTGCGGCCCGACAGTAAGCGGAGGATCATTGAACGGTGCAGGAGCCATGTGGCCGGGCGGCGCCGGAAACAGCCACTCAACGTGGCATCGGCCGGATCCTTCTTCAAGAATCCGCCGGGGGATTCGGCCGGGAGACTCATCGAGGCGGCCGGTCTGAAAGGGCTGCGGAAGGGACAGGCCATGGTTTCGCCGAAGCATGTCAATTTTATCGTCAATACCGGCCGGGCATCGGCGGACGATATCGTTGAACTGATGCGGGAGGTGCAGGAGAGGGTATACCGGTTTTCCGGCGTCAGGCTGGAACCGGAGGTGCACCTGCTGTAGAAGGATCAATTCTGGGGAACGCTGGTTATATGTACAAACCGCCGGGCATGAAAAAGAAGGGCCGTTTCAGGACGCTGCCGTCCAGACTCGCCGCCTGGAGCGCGGAGAGGCTGCGGGGGATCATTTCCCGGCGGAAAGGAAAACGGAGCGGACCCCTGGCAAAGCAACAGCGGTCATGGCAGCTGCAGAAAATGACGCAGAAGGTTGTTCTGGGCCTTCTGGTTCTGGCCCTGCTGTCATGCGGCGGCTGGCTGTCGTACACCCTGCTGGCCCGGTCGGACATCTTCCAGGCGACCGAGTTGACGGTGCGGGGCAACAGCATGGCCACCAGGCAGGAAATACTGGAAGCGGGCGGGCTGAACCTGCGGGTCAACCTGCTGGCCCTCGACACCGGAGCGGTAAGGGGGCGGATCATCGAACATCCGTGGATCGATCAGGTGACAATCAAGCGCAGATGGCCGTCGACACTGGAGGTCACGGTTCGTGAGCATAAACCCATGGCGCTGATCAACCTCAGGCAGGAGAGCGGCAGCCTGCTGTATTACGTGGACCGCAAGGGTATCCTTTTCGCTCCCCATTCGCCCTCCATGGATCTCGATTATCCGGTGCTGAGCGGTGAATCCCTCGCCGCGTTCGCCCCGGGTATGGACCTGACCGAAGATGCTTTTGGCGTCATGGCGGTCGAACTGCTGAATCTGGCTGCCCAGGGCAACCAGATCCTGCCGCTTCAGGCGGTATCCGAGGTTCATGTCAGTCCGGAAAAGGGCCTGATCGTCTATCTGGTTGATCATCCTTTTCCCATTTACATGGGCAAGGAGCAGATGAGGACCCGTTTTCACCAGCTGATCCAGGTCCTGGCCCAGCTCTATCGGCAGGACAAGGTGAAGGAAATCAGGGAAATTCGGATGAATTATGCCGAGAATAAAATATTGGTCGCGAATGCAGGGAAATGAGCGACGATACAGAAAACACGGAAGAGATTGAAATTCACGGGCAGGGCGACCTGGTGGCCGGGCTGGATATCGGCACGACCAAGATCTGCGCCGTGATCGGCGAGGTCTTTGAAAACCAGGTCGACGTCATCGGCGTGGGTACGGCGGCTTCCACCGGCATGAAAAAAGGGGTGGTGGTCAATATCGAGTCAACGGTCACCGCCATCCGCGAGGCGGTCACCAAGGCCGAAGACATGGCCGGCTGCGACATCGAATCCGTGTTTGTCGGCATAGCCGGCAATCATATCAAGGGGTTCAACAGTCCCGGCATCATTGCCATCAATAACCAGGAAATCAAGCAGAAGGACATCGAGGCGGTGATTAAGGCGGCCCAGACCGTGAAGATTTCCGACAACCAGCAGATTATCCACGTCCTGCCGCAGGAGTACATGGTCGATGACCATACCGGTATCCAGAATCCCCTCGGGATGACCGGCGTGCGGCTGGTGACCAATGTCCACATCGTCACCGCCGATGTCACGGCTCTGCACAACCTGCTGGTGAGCTGCAATCGGGCCGGGCTCCAGATATCGGAGATCGTCCTGGAATCGGTGGCCTCGTCGCGGACGGTTCTCAGCCGCGACGAAATGGAACTGGGGGTCGCCCTGGTTGATATCGGCGGCGGCACCTCCGACCTGGCTATCTTCTGCAACGGCACCATCAAACATACCTGGGAGCTCGCCCTGGGGGGCAACAGCCTGACCAGCGATCTCTCGGTGGGACTGCGGACGCCGATGCTGGAGGCGGAAAAGCTCAAGTACATGTACGGGTCGGCCCTGTCGTCGATGATCAAGGAGAATTACGTGGTCGAGGTGCCCACGGTCGGCGACCGGAAGCCGCGCAAGGTTTCGCAGCGGGTGATGGTCGAGATTCTCGAGGCCAGGATGGAGGAAATCCTGCAGCTGGTCAACAAGGAGATCTGTTCATCCGGCTACCGCAGCAGGATGAACGCGGGCATCGTCATAACCGGCGGGACTTCACTGCTGGCCCACACGGTGGAAATGGCGGAACAGATTTTTGATCTGCCGGTCCGCATCGGCTATCCGCGGGGGGTCAGCGGCAGGGTGGAGGAGATTGATTCACCGCGCTGTACGACGGCTGTCGGCCTCCTGCTCTACGGCAGCCAGGCGATCCGCGCCAAAACCAGGGGATCGGGCAGGGTGATGGAAAATCTGCGGAGAATATTCAAGAAACTTGTTTGAAATGCGAAGAATGGTCTTTGGCGGGGTAGGCGATGATGATATAATAATCATCAGACGGAATATGCAAATTATCCGGAGTTTGGGGGTATGTCATGCCGTTCAGAATGGCTGAAGAGGAATCAGCGGCTGTCATTAAGGTCATAGGTGTCGGGGGCAGTGGTGGCAATGCCATCAATACCATGGTGGAACGCCGTCTGCATGGCGTTGAGTTCATCGCGGCCAACACCGATATGCAGGCGCTGGAAAAATCGCGCGCCGATGTGCGTCTGCAGCTCGGTCCCGGGATTACCAAGGGCATGGGCGCCGGCGCCGATCCGGAAAAGGGCAGGGACGCCGCCCAGGAAAGCTACGAGGAAATCCGCAAGGTCCTCAAGGGGGCGGACATGGTGTTCATCACCGCCGGCCTCGGCGGCGGGACCGGCACCGGGGCGGCTCCGGTCATCGCCAAGCTGAGCAAGGAAAGCGGCGCCCTGACCGTCGCGGTGGTCACCAAGCCCTTCTACTTCGAAGCCCGGACAAGAATGCGCAATGCCGAAAAGGGCTGGCAGGAGTTGAAGAAGTACGCCGACACGATCATAACCGTGCCCAATGACCGGCTGCTCAGCCTCATGCAGAAAAACTCCACCCTGGTCGAAATGATGCAGAAGGTCGACAATGTCCTGCTGCAGGCGGTCAAGGGGATAACGGACCTGATCAATCTCCCCGGTCATATCAATGTCGACTTTGCCGACCTGAAAACGGTCATGAAGGAGGTGGGTCCCGCCATCATGGGCTCGGGAGCGGCGTCCGGCGAAAACCGGGCCGCCGAGGCCGCCAAGCGGGCCATTGACAATCAGCTCCTGGAGGATGTCGGCATAGACGGTGCCTTGGGCATCCTGATCAATATTTCCGCCACCGAGGACAGTCTGACCATGGCCGAGTTCATGGAGGCGTCGGCGCTGATCCAGGAGAAGGCCCACGACGACGCCAATATCATAATCGGCGCCCTGTTCGACGAAAGCCTCGGGGACGAACTGCGGGTGACGGTCATCGCCACGGGCATTTCCGCCATGGAGGAAACGGAAACCATCGCCCATATCGATGTCGCCCGGAACAAGAGCCGCATCGAGCAGCCCTCGCCCTCGCCGGCGGCCAGGGAGGAGGATTCCGCCGCCAAGGCCAGGACCATGAGCAACGCCCAGCCCAACACGCTTCCCAAATCGCCTGTCCTGCCCACGCCGGTGTTTGACGACCGGGAGCATGAAAACTGGGATGAGCCGGCCTATATCCGTAAAAAAGCAAACTGACCTGAGCGGCCCCCGGTTCCTTTTTCCTCCCCGCCGCCCGAGCCGGCCGCGTACTGGACGGCGCCGCCGCCCGTAGTGCACAGCCGCTGAGGCGTAAGCCTATTCGCAGAGATACTTTGTCGACATACCTTGTCAGGGAAAAGGGAACGGTCAGAAAAAAATGGAAGGGCCGGCTTCCCGTGGCCCTTTTCTATCCGAACAGCTATCCGGTTGCCGTTTCCAACCTCGGCTTTCAGCTTGTTTACAGCCTGCTGAACATGCAGGATCGCATTGTCTGCGAACGGTTCGTCTACCCCATTGCCGGCGAATTCCTGCGTTCGCTTGAATCCAACCGGCCCCTGACCGATTTCCCCTTTGTTTTCGGTTCGGTCAGCTTCGAAGAGGACTATCCCCGGCTGGTCGCCATGCTGGCCGCCGGCCGGACGGAACCTGCGGCAAAGTCGCGGTCATCGCGGATCGGGCCGGGCAGTCCTCTCGTGGTCCTGGGCGGGGTCGCGGTTTTCATGAATCCCGAGCCCCTGGCATCCTTTGCCGATATCATGGTGATCGGCGAGGCGGAGGCGGTGCTGCCCGACCTGCTCGATCAGCTGGCCGTCCTGTACGAAAAAAAAGCGCTCCGAAACGAGGTGCTCCGGCGGATCGCCTGCTCATTGCCGGGATGTTACGCCCCGGCCCTGTACGACTTCGACTTCGGAGAGAACGGAGAGGTCGTCGCCATCCGTTCTGAAACCGGCATACCGGCCCGGGTGCGGAAGGTGGTGGCCGGCCGCATGGAAAGAGCGGCCCATTCCCGCCTGCTGTCCCCCGAGGCGGAACTGGGCATGTTTATGACCGAACTGGGGAGGGGGTGCAGCCGCGGCTGCCGTTTCTGTGCCGCCGGTTTCATCTATCGCCCGCCGCGCCTGTGGAGCGTGGACCAGGTGCTCAGCGGACTCGCGCAGCGGCCGCCGGACATCGACCGGGTAGGACTGCTGGGCATGGAAATGGCCGCCAGCGGGACACTGGACGCCATTTCGGCCTTTCTCCAGGACCGTTCGTGCCGGCTTTCCTTTTCCTCGCTGCGGGCGGACCGGATCAGCGGGGCGCTGTTGTCCCTCCTGTCCCGATCCGGCCTGAAAAGCGCTGCCATCGCCCCGGACGGCGCCTCTGAGAGGCTGCGGCGGGTCATCAACAAGGGGTTGACCGAAAAGGACCTGCTGACCGCTGCCGTCAGGTTGGTCGAGGCCGGTATCCTACATCTCAAGCTGTACGTGATGATCGGCCTGCCGACCGAGACCGATGAGGATCTCCACGAACTGGCGGTCCTGGTCCGGCGACTGCGGGAAGCCCTCCTGCCTCTTGGCCGGGGGCGCGGCAGAATGAGTGAGCTGACGCTCTCCGTCAACAGTTTTGTCCCCAAGCCCTGGACCCCCTTCCAGTACGTCCCGTTCGGCGGCCTTGATCCCGAGGCGGCTGCGGGGCAGCGGGACGAGGCAGCTGCGGGGCAGCGGGACGAGGCAGCGGCAGTCGGCGCGCTCAAAAGAAAAATACGGTACCTGCGTCGGGAATTGTCCGGGGTCGCCAACCTGCGGATCAAGGTGGACCGTCCCGAGCGGATTGTACCCCAGGCGGTGTTTGCCCGCGGCGACCGTCGGCTGGGACGGGTACTGACGGACCTGGCGGTGCACGGTCTGCCCTTTGGCCGGGCGATGAAAAAGAACGGCTTGTCCCCGTGGTCATACGCGGTCCGCCCCCGGGGCCGGGAAGAAATTTTTCCCTGGGACGTGCTCGATCATGGTATAAGGAAGGAATACCTGTGGCAGGAGTACCGCCGGGGCCTGAAGGCGGCGGGGACGAAACCCTGCGATACCGCAAAGTGCCGCCGTTGCGGAGTATGTAATGAAAGCCGTTCTGCCTGATTTCCTCTCCCGGAAAAAAAATGTCCGGCGCGACAGCGTCGATTCCGGCATTCAGCCCTTCAAACTGGTCAAGTATTTCGCCTATACCAGCTTTGCGGTGATGCTGATCGCGTCCTTCGTGCTCTCCCTGATCATTTCCAATAATGCCAGAAAAGCCATGCTCGATCGGAGCCAGGCCTATACCGAACTGTTTGCCGAATATCTGAATCGCCAGGTTTTTATCCGCTTCGTGCTGCCGACGGTCATTCAGTACGGGCACATCGCTCTGAGCAATCCCGCGCAGTTCGAACAGCTTGACCTGATCGTCCACAACATGATCAGGGGGCTGGGGATAGATTCGGTCACCATTTTCGATTCCGAGGAGAACATCATTTCCTACTCGACGGTCCCGGAAATGGTCGGCAAAAAAGACAAGGGAGGAATAGAATACCAGAAAGCGCTGCTGGGCGAGAACAGTTCGGTTCTCATCTCCAGCGGTTCGCTGCTGCAGAACCTGATGCCCGGCACCCCCCCGGTCTACAGCAAGCTGAAAACGTATATTCCCTTCCGCAGCGAGGAAAGATCCGGCGAACAGGGCAACATCATGGGGGTCATCGAAATTGTCACCGACCTTTCCGGAGACATGCAGGTCATTGTCGACCTGCAGGAACGGATCATCGTCGTGTCGCTGCTGATCATGGGCATTCTTTTCGCAATCCTTTCGTACATCGTCATGCGGGCCGGCAGGATAATCGAAGCCCGGGCGGGTGAAAGGAGGCTGCTGGAGGAGAAGCTGAACGAAGCGGAACGGCTGGCCAACCTGGGCAAGATGATCGCCACCGTGTCCCACGAGATCAAGAATCCCCTCGGCATCGTGCGGTCAACCGCGGAAATCCTCGGCAGCCGGATCTCCAAGGTGGCACCGGGGAATGAGCATCTTGCCCGGATCATCGTCGAGGAAACGACCCGGCTCGACGGCATCGTCCGGGAATTCCTTGATTTTGCCAGACCGAGGGATCCGCGTCTGGAGCCGGTTTCTCTCAACAGGCTCATTGAGCGGGTGGGCCGCTTCATGGCCCCGGAACTTGAGGCCAGAACCGTCCGTTTGGAGAAAAGGCTCGATCCAGGTTTCCCTGAAAGACTTCTGGACGAAGAGCAGATTTACCAGGTGCTGTTGAACATGATCCTCAACGCGATCCAGGCCATGCCGGAGGGAGGGACCCTGACCGTGACGACCCGGCTGACGAAGGAGGGCGGGATGGAACTTGAAGTGGCCGACACGGGAGTGGGCATGGCGGCCGACAAGCTGGAACAGATCTTCAAGCCTTTCTTTACGGACAAGCACCGGGGAAGCGGCCTCGGCCTGGCCATAGCCAAAAACATCATTGACAAGCACCAGGGACGGATCACCGTGTCCAGCGTTGAGGGCCGCGGCAGCCGTTTCACCATTATCTTTCCGCCGGCCGGCTGATTTTCTCCTGTAACCGTGGTCCGTTATCGTCTCGGTTGCTGCGTCAGCGCACATGGTTTAGGGCACAGCGCCCGGGTTGCGGCCGTACTGGAAGCACTGGCCGACCTGCTTGATGTTGAGGCCGTGATCGCCACCACCGCGCCGGAAGGGTTTTTCCGCTCTTCCTTCTCCGGCGCCATGACATATCACCACCTCCGGACCGATGTCGGCCTGGTTCAGCGAACCGCCCTGCAGGAGGACATCCCGGCGACGATACGGGAACTGGGGGATTTTTATCCCCTGCGCCGGGAGTATGTCAACGGGCTGGCGGACCTGTTCGCCGCTTGCGATCTCATCCTCTGCGATATTGCGCCGGCGGGCATAGCCGCGGCCCGGAAGATCGGCATACCCTCCGTCCTGGTGGAAAATTTTACCTGGGACTGGATCTTCGAAGGGTACAGCCGGACATGGCCGGAACTGCGTCCGTATATCAGCATGTTCCGGGAACTGTACGCCCAGGCCGATTATCACGTTCAGGCCGTTCCCGTTTGTGCTCCGCGCCGCTGCGATCTGCGGACCGGCCCGGTGGCGCGCCGGCTCCGCCGCAGCCCGGATGCGGTGCGGCGGATGCTCCAACTGGAACCGGGGCGAAAGGTTGTGCTGGTCAGCATGGGAGGAGAGGGTATGGGAGGCATCGGCATCCGGTGGCCGCGCGAAGCCCGGGAGATCGTCTTTCTCGTTCCCGGGGCGCAAAACCTTCCCCGTCCGCCGGACAACCTCCATATCCTGCCTGCCGATTCCCGGCTTCACCATCCTGACCTGGCGGCCTGCTGCGATGCTGTGATAGGCAAGGCCGGCTACTCGACCATTGCCGAGGTGTATCAGGCCGGTGTTCCCTTCGGCTACATCGAGCGGCCCGGGTTTCCGGAATCCGGTCCGCTGGTCCGCTTTGTCAGGGAAGAGATGAGAGGGATCGAGATAACCGGGCAGGACCTTCTGAGCGGCGGCTTCGGGCGTATCCTTGCCAAGCTCCTCAGCCTTGGCCGGCTCCCTCCCCGAAGGGCCGATGGCGCGGACAGGTGCGCGGCATTTCTTGCCGGGCTGCTACGGCGGAGCTCACCCCGGGGATCCGCTCCGACCGGCTGAATGATTTCCGGGGCCTGTGGTAACCGGCGGCTCCGGGGTCCGCGGCAGCCAGTTCGAGGTTGACATTCCCCCGTAACCGAGGCAAATTGGAAACTTCCATCAAACGGTCAGAGAGAAGAATGAGCAACCAGGACGTGCCGGAAAACAAGCAGGTTTCACCTTTCCGGAAAAAAAAAAAGTAATTCTGCCGCTTGCGACGGCAGCGCTGATGCTGCTGGCCGCTGTTGTTCCTCTTCTCCTTTCCTCGTCCTTTGTTCTGCAGCTCGTACTGTCCTCGGTCAACCGGAAGGTGCCGGGGGAACTCACCGTCGGTTCCTGGCTGGTCGGATGGCGGCAGGGGATTCTCTGCCAGCAGGTCGCCTATCATGATCCCCGGCAGGGGGTCCGCATAACCGTTCCCCGGGTGACGACCACCCGGGGCATCCTTGAACTCGCCATCGCGCCGGGCAATCTGGGGAGACTGATCATCGACCGTCCGGTGGTCGAACTGGCCGAAGTAAAACGGCCGCCCAGCGAGGCCGCTGCGCCGGAAAAGGTTCCGCGGTCTTCCCCCGGGCCCGGAACCGACAGACCGTTCTGGGATGCAATCAATGTCGACCTGCACCTGCGCGACGGCCGCGTGATCATCGCATCCCGGAACGAAGAGGCGGCCGGAGGTCTTAAGAATTGCGCTGTCGACGCCACCCTTGAGGAAGGTGTGGTGACCTTTGATCTCAGCCTCCATGACCTGCACAACCAGGGCATGATCAAGGCCGGGGGCACGCTGAATCTCCCCGCCAGCAGGTACGGCTGGGTTGACACCATGATTGCCGATGCGGACCTGTCGATCATTGAACTGCAGGTGCGCGACCTTCTGAAGCTGGCGGGGAGCCGCTGGGACCTGCCGGCCGGCGAGGGAATTCTCACCGCCGATGGCAACCTGAAGGCGGTGGGACTCGAGGGCATGCGGGTGAGCGGCAAGGCGGATTTCAGGGACCTCAAACTGAGCGGCGGTTTTCTCGGGGAAGACAGTCCATGGTTTGAAAACATTCATCTCAAAGTCGACGATGGACATTGGTCGGCAAAGGGTTGGTCGGTCAGGCAGTTCGACCTGGTCAGCGACGCGGTGGAAATGCATGGCGCCGGACAACTCGGTTCCGGAGAGATGATGCTTGGAGGCCGCGGCTCCATTCATCTTCCGGTTCTGTTTGATCAGTTTCCCCGGCGGCTGCGGGTCCGGGAAGCGGTTTTTCTGGAACAGGGGGAGTTGGAATTTGCCATTGATCTGCGGCGAAGCCTGGAGAAAACCGGGATAGAACTCACGGCCGGCGTCGAGAATCTCGGGGGGCTGTATGATGGACGGCCGTTTACCTGGACAAGCCCTCTGACCGTGCAGCTGAACGGGGAAAGAGACGACCGCGACGCCAGGGTCAGCGTCCTGCGCCTGGACGCTCCCTTTCTCCAGGCCGAAGGACGGGGCGACCTGAACCAGTTCACCCTGGATGCGGCAGCCGACCTGGAGCAGGCCTTTGCCGAAGTGGGCAGGCTGTTCCAGTTGGAATGGAACGGCATGGGCAAGGCTGAACTGACCGTGAACGGCAGGGTATTCAGCCTGGAGGATGATCGGGCCCGGATTGACGCCGACATGCGGATCGATGATTTCACACTTTCCCGGGACGGGGAGGAAGTCGTTCCTGTCCATGACCTGTCCCTGACGGCCGGTGTGCAGGCGCCCAGGTCGTGGATGTGGGAAAGGGAAGGAAAGCTCGACCTGCAACTCGCCATGACAACATGGCTGGGCGAAATGTTCCTTGCCTTCAACGGCGAAAAGCCGGGGGATGCCTCGCTGCACGGCTGCTATTCCACCGACGCTTCCCTGCTGCTCGAGTTTGTTGCCCGGCTTCTGCAGGGCCGGTCAATCATGACCGATGAGGATGCCTTGGCCGGGGAACTCGAGGTCCAGGCAACAGGGTATCTTGAGGGACAGAGCGTGGAAATACGTGACCTGCAGAGTGAAATCGCCGGATTTGTCCTGAAGCGGAATGGCAGGGTTTTTGCCGACGACAAAATCCGGCTGGAGACGCGGCAGCAGGTGAATGAAAATATCCCCCGGTTCGCCATCCGGGATCTGGTGGTGACGGACACCCGGGAGGAATTCCTGCGGACCGGCGCCGGGTTCAACCTGATCGGTGTTGGCGATCACCGCCTGTTCCTCCGCAACCTCAGCCTGACAGCCGCGGCCGGGGAAATGACCGTCAATGAACTGGTTGTCCATGACTGGCGGGCTCCTCTCCCTGGAGCGCGGGTCAACCTGGACGGTGAGTTCGAGCTGGGCGGCTTGATCCCCCTTTTGCAGGGCTTCGGCATTCTGGCAGCCGATGACGGTCTGACCGGGCGGGGGAATATGGCGGTGCGGACACGGGACGCCGGCGCCGGGGAAAGGGAGATTGAAGCCTCCCTCCGGCTGGCTGACTTCAGTTTTACCCGCAAAAACAAAAAAATTCTCAGTCGTGAAGAAATGCGCCTGGACGCCGGGATCCACGGATTGCCCGACGGCGGGGCCGACATCGGATCGTTGCGGTTCCAGTCGCGGTCGCTGGCCCTGACGGCAACGGGAACACTGCGGCAGGAGGAGGGGCGGTATGACATGGAGCTCAGGGGAGAGGCATTCCCGGATGCGGAGCAGTTCGGCGCGCTCCTGGGCAGGCTTTTCGATATCGAGCTCTCCCTGGCCGGCCTTCGCAGCGATCCCTTTCATATTCGTTTTCCCCTGGCCGGCGGCAAGGGGAACCCGTCAACGGTGACGTTCGCGGGAGGTATTCAGATCGACGAACTGCGGGGCGCGGGCCTGGAGGCACGGGATTTGCGCATGCCCGTTTCCCGCGTTGACGGTAAACTGCGCCTGGAAGCGAACGGCCTCCTGAACGGGGGCCGCCTGGATGCTGTTGTCGAAGGTGACCTCATTACCGCCCCGCCAATGCTGAAAATGCCCGAAAACAGCCGGGTCCTGACCGGTGTCGAACTGCGGGAGCCACTGGTTGACGGGGTATTGTCCGGCATCCATCCCCTCTTCGGGGTGATGGCGAAGCCCTCGGGACTGCTCGATGCCCGCCTTGATTCCTTCTCCTGGCCGCTCCAGGTGGACGGCGGGAGTGATGCCGCATTCATCGTTGTCTTTGATGTCAGGAATATCCAACTTGACAGCGATGGTATACTGAAGGAATTGCTGACCTGGTTCAATCTGGACAAGGAGAAGCCGGCCCTGCAGGACAGTGAAATCTACTGTGCCGGGCAGGCCGGACGCATCGCCTGCTCTCCGGTGCGCCTGCGCATTGCGGATGCCGAGATGGTGGTGAGCGGGTCCGTCGGCCTGGATCGTTCCCTGGACTATATCGTCCAGGTCCCGTTGACCAGGAAGCTGGTCAGCGAAGGGGTGTACGGGGCCCTGGGCGAAACCACGGTCACCGTGCCGATCCGGGGGACAATCAGCGAGCCTTCCTTTGACGGCGCCATGGTTACTGAAGCAATCAGGGATGTGGTGAGGAAGGCGGCGGTCAGGGTTATGGACAGGCAGGCCGAAAAAACAGTGCCGGAGGGGATTGTGAATCCGCTTGGGGAAATAGGAATTCGATAGGCCGCACACCATGGAAATCGTCATCAGGTTGTGCATCGTCGGCCTGGGAGGGTCTATCGGCGCCGTGCTGCGTTATCTGGTCAGCGGCTGGGTTCAGGACCGTTCGGGCTCCATCATGTTCCCGTTCGGCACCGCGGCCGTGAACCTCATCGGCTGCTTTTGCATCGGCATGCTGGCCTATCTCGTTGAAAGCAGGTCTTTCTTTTCGGTTGAAACACGGGCCTTCCTGCTCATCGGCCTGCTCGGCTCCTTTACCACCTTTTCGACTTTCGGCAGCGAAACCCTCACCCTTTTCCGCAACGGGAGGCTGGACATGGCGGTGCTGTATGCGGGCGGGCAGGTTGCGGCCGGGGTCGGCATGGTTTTTCTCGGCCGTCTTCTGGCCTACGGAATATGGAGATAACATGGACCTGCCCCAGGAAGGATATCTGCTGCGGATCATCATCGGCGAGGGCGCGCGATATGCCGGCCGGCCGCTTTATGAATGGATCGTCGTCAAGGCAAGGGAGTGCGGCGTGGCCGGCGCCACGGTTGTCCGGGGAATGATGGGCTACGGAGCCAACAGCCGGATCAAGACCACATCGATCCTTCGGTTATCGGAAGATCTTCCGGTCATCATCGAGATGGTTGACACCCGGACAATGCTCGAGCAATTTCTGGAGGTCATTGATCCCGTCATCAATGAAGGTCTGGTGACGTTTGAAAAAATGAATATTCGCATGTACCGGGCGACGCCCGGGAACACCCCTGGCAAAGGCCGGAAATAACGGCTGACCGACGCGATTCGGGCGGCCGTCATGCGGCCGGTCGCTTTCCGCCGCCGCCGGACCGGAATCCAGGGGTATTTTTCTGTACCAGGGACGGTCAAAATTGAACAAATATCATAGTGGAGGT